>JGI24422J19971_10000386_pt1 | contig 24280 bp, 25 predicted proteins | sample DeeMarSWOR152_54_FD_19971 | JGI IMG/M metagenome (IMG submission 19971) | reverse complement strand
GGTTTTCTTTTGTATCTCGAGAGCCTTCGAGTACGCTTCTTCATAGTCCTTTCCGTATTTTACGACTTCTGCTCCATGACTCTTTATGGCTTCGACCTTTTCCTTCACAGCGTTTTGAGGCACAACCACGACGGCTTTGGTTCCGTAAATCTTGGCTACGTAGGCGACGGATAATCCATGGTTTCCAGAGGAGGCTGTTACTAACCCCTTCTTTAGTTCTGACTGGGGAAGGCTACCTATTTTGTTAACTGCCCCCCTTATCTTGAAGGCTCCGACGGGTTGAAAACATTCAAGCTTCAGGTACACCTCTGCACCAGTTCTCTGGCTGAAAATAACTGAGTGGAAAGTTGGAGTTCGTGTAACAAAGCTTTTAATTCTCTTAGCGGCTTCGACTATGTTTTGGAAACTTACAACCTCTTCTTTCATATGTTATGCCTTCAGTTGATTAGAGAATAATTAAGGTAAAACCTCTCTCTTAAAAACTACACCGATAATTTACTCGCGAAACTTGAAACACTTTAAAATTGATTGCAACATCGGCAAAAAGACTTATATATTACAAAATATTTTGTAATATTCCAGCCTTATCGGAGGTTATGAGTATATGAGTGAAAGAGAAAAGTGCCGTAAATGCGAGTTCGAGGACGATTTGAGGGGTTGTGCCCTTAAGCACATAGAGGAGGCTCGCGAGTTGATCTCAAAAGGCGACTCTAAGGACGCCGACCTTCACCTGAGTTATGTAGAAAAACACTTGAGGGAAAAATAGTTGTGTCATGAAGATTGTGGATGCTCCGACCTAGGCGAGTTCGGCAGTTTTCACAAGTATTTTAGAGCGTTGCACTGTCCGACCAGATGGCTAATCATCCGCCTCATAGGAAACGAAGCAAAGAGTACAGGCGAAATTTTCGAGGGACTAAAGGAAGCTGGAGAAGGACTTTCCAAGTCAGGGCTCTACTACCACCTCTCCGAACTAGAGGATGCAGGCATCATTGAGCTGGCGGAATATCGGGAAGAAGGCGGAGGTGCGCCAGAAAAGGTATGGAGGCTCAAAACCAAAGAGATCAAAATCGCCCTCCTAAAAAATGACGAGCAACTAGGTTGACGTCAGTTATGAACGCAGATAATGCCGTTGTGGTCTCAAATCTCACAAAGCGTTTCGACAAATTGGTGGCTGTCGACCACATCAGCTTTCAAGTGGAGAAGGGAGAGCTATTTGGCTTTCTAGGACCAAATGGAGCTGGCAAAACTACAACTATTCGTATGCTTATAGGCGTAATCAAGCCTGATGGAGGCACTGCGTCTATTTTTGGGCATGATATCCAAAAAGAAAAACTGAAAGGCAAGCAAATGATGGGCATTGTTCCTGAAATGGCAAATGCTTATGTTGACCTTACAGCGTGGAACAATCTCATGCTAATTGGAGAATTATACGGCGTTCCTAAAAAGCAAAGGCAAGAAAAAGGCAAAAAGCTTCTGAAAGAGTTTGGACTCTACGAGCGTAGGAACAAGCTTGTTAAGGGGTTTTCCAGAGGAATGAAACAGAGGCTTCTGTTATGCATGGCTTTGATAAATGAACCACAAATCCTTTTCCTAGATGAACCAACTTCAGGTCTAGATGTGGAGAGTTCGCGACTCGTAAAAGAGATGATTCGAGACTTTAACAAAAGTGGCACAACCGTCTTTTTGACGACACATAATATGGACGAAGCTAACATGCTTTGCGATAGAGTGGCGATTATCAACTATGGGAAAATTGCTGCAATTGACAGCCCTGAGAAACTTCGGATGAAAAGCAGTGGATTACAATCCATTGAAGTCAGTTTTGACAAAACAATTTCCATAAAGGAGTTGTCCAAAATTCGGGGGGTTAGAGAAGTTAAGAAAATGGGAGACAAAATTCGGCTATACGTGAAGGAGACAAGCGATGTTTTGGATTGTTTAATTGATTTTGCGCGCTCAAAGGAACTAAAAATAGTTACCCTTAACACGCTTGCACCCACTTTGGAAGATGTATTCCTTAAACTCGTGAAAGAAAGTTAGGATAGGATGCCATCATGAAAAGCGACTTTTGGGAGCAGATCAAACGGTCTTTTGCAATCGTCAAAAAGAATATACGCATCTACTACTCTAAAGGGCCAGTCGTTATATTTGGGCTTATTACCCCATTCTTTCTTTTCCTATCATTCTACATCGGACGAAACATGCCAGCTGAAGCTCTTATACCCGGATTGCTTGGAATGACTGCTTTTTTCACCGCCACATCGGTTGGACCTGCTATTGTTCCATGGGAGGCGAGGGCTAGGACTTTAGAGAGACTTATATCTTCTCCAATCTCTATTTGGACAATCTTTCTCGGAGATGTGCTTTCTTCATTCCTTTTTGGAGCCATCGTTTCCGTATTTCCAGTGATAGTCGGATTGTTCATCGGCGTACAAATAGTCAATCCATGGATTCTGGGATTGGGAATCATTCTTGCAACTTTCTGTTTTGCCTCTTTCAGCATATTGCTATCCGCCTATCCCCCAACAGATACCCCAGCCAGCGTAATGATGCTATCCGCCATGATCAAATTTCCCTTGGTTTTCATAAGTGGAATTTTCATTCCAATAGAAGATATGCCAACCATCTCTTCAATTTCTCCTCTAACATATTTCACAGACCTAGCAAGGCATTCAATACAGGGCAACAGCTACTACCCAATTGTGCTAGACTTTACAGTTCTTGTAGCGTTCACAATCATTTTCTTAGTTACAGCCATAAAGATTCATGAACGAACCATGCAGAAAAGACTCTAGCAACTGATGGAAGGCTTGTTTAGCGCATGCTCATGAAACGAATGCCATCATCTTCTGTTGAACGCAAAGTTCATGCTCACGATAAGCTTTTCTTCATTTCCTCAAGAAAACTTCGAAGACTCATTTCTCTCCCTCCCCTCTTCCAATGATCTTTTCGACGAGCTTTAAAAAGATGGAACCCGCTTCCCTTTCACTAACAGTCTTACTGAAAACCGACACTAAGGCGATTTTTTTCATTCTCTCGGCGAGACGTTCGGCTAGAACACGGGCGATCATCATGTTTCGGTCGCCGAGCAAAACTGAAGATAGAGGCGGGCCAACCATTTTTTGAGCTTGGGGTATAGCCACAGCCAGCGTTCCTAACTGATCCTCTCCCTCGCTCAGAAGAACTAAACTCGCGTTTTTTGTCTCAAGATAAATAGCTAAGAAAGGTGTATCTCTTTCAATTATTTTTTCTTGGACAATTTTTGCTCGTGACATGGGCAACCCTGCTACGTTTATTTATAGCGTTGTTCACCCACTATTTAGTGTTTTCAAACGAATTGGAGGAGGAAATTGCCTCGGTGCCTAAAGACAGAGCAAAAGAAATCCTCCACATACTTAAATGCACCTTCTCCATTCCGCGGTGGACTGGTTCAACCAGAGACCCATTTAAAACATTAATCATAACAGTGCTTTCTCAGGCTACGGCTGACAAAAACACGGTTAGGGCCTTCGAAAATCTCTCAAGAAGATTTTCCATAACCCCAGAAGCCTTAGCCAAGGCAAGCGTTGAGGAGATTGAAAATACCATAAGGGTTGGAGGGCTGTACAGAAATAAGTCAAGAGTTATCAAGGCCATTTCTAACGTGATCTTGGAACAGTTCAACGGCTCCTTAGATTTTATCTACTCGCTTCCCCTCGAAGAGGCACGGAGGATTCTTCTAAACATTTCGGGAGTTGGACCTAAAACCGCTGATGTTGTTCTCCTCTTTTGCGCTGGAAAACCAACGGTTCCCATAGACACTCATGTGAATCGTGTTTCGAAAAGGCTGGGGCTGGCTGCACCAAAGGCTGATTACGAAGGAGTTCGGCGGGCGCTTGAAACTCTTTATTCACCCGAAGATTATCTTCTTGTTCATTTGTTACTTATTTCGCTTGGCAGAAAATATTGTAAGGCGAGGAAACCCTTGTGCAAACCTTGTCCAGTCAATACGTTATGCCCATCTAAACGCCTAAAGGATTGAGGTACGTCAAAACACCAGATTTTGTACATAGCATGTGTCAAAAAATTTCTACACAACATAGTCTGCATAAACCGTGCTTAAACCGATCTCCCTGCCGTTTTCATCCAGTTTTATTTGACCGAAACGAATGGTTGCCACGTTCTCGTTTATCGGAGTGTAAACCTTCAGAGCCCTCCTTTTATAGTTAACTCCGCACAAAATGCCGATTCCCAGAAACTTACCTCGCTCATCTTGCAGCCCGACAAGCAAACCTTCTTCTTCGCCCTCCCTTATCACCTTCGCCCTTTTTCCAAAGCTTTCTTCAATCTCTTCTATTTGCTCCTCAGTGACCGACTTTTTTTTCCTTAGAACAACGAAAATTGTGGTGAGCGTTTCTTCACAGTAGATGGGTCTTGTTCCCAACAAATTCCTTATCTTTTCCATACGCTCTGGAGCTAGGGGACTGCCAACGCCTAGAAGAGAGCCTTCAACTTTAACCCAGTTTAGTGCAAATGACTGCACCTTGGCTTGTTTCAAATACTTTTTGTAACTTACCTCGCGTAAAATCTTTCTTTTCTCCCGATTTCTTCGTTGCACCAACTGCGGAGAGTCTATCGCAAGAATCTTAGTCTCCTTCAACGCTGTTAATATGGGCGTCAACTCGTCTCCTTGTCGTATTCCTACAACTACGCTGGGAGAAACTTTCCCTGTCAACCGAATTTTATATTTCGCGGCGTCTTCACCCTCAACCCATCCGTCGGTGTTTATGACCAAAAAATCTAAACCTGTCTCTAATATCCTGCCTCTTAGCTCAGCTAGTCCCTCTATTACCTTGTTTACTGCTCCACTAGGACTCGTCAACCCCACAAAATATGAATCTTCTGCCTTAATTTCAAAGAGGTCCTTCACAGGCTCAGTGATGTAATTGAATCCTATAGTTGAAGGCGGTCCCACATCAGACTGTCCTAAATCAGCATCTATGATGCCTATCTTCCATTTCTTTCCCAATGCCTCATTCGCTAGAAAGGTACAAAAGCTAGTTTTACCCGAGTCCACTCCACCCATAACCATAACCGTTACCGGCTTCCCTAAAGATAATATCTCCTTTGAGGCATTTTCCCATGAAGAAGGAACAGTGCCTCCGTCAATTTCTTCAAAGGAAGCCCCTTCGCCTACCATCAGGTCAAATGTAGCCTTTTTCCTTACCCCAAAGGGTACACGTTTTCCCTCTCGTATTACGATTTTCTCTCCGATTTTAAAATTTGCACCTAAGACGCTAACTTTCCCCGAAAGAAGACTTATCGACGCGGGGCCATCAACTAGTAAAGTTTTCCCTTTTTCAATAATACGCTTCATCATTCCTTCTTCCTAGAAAAGGCTTGGCCCCTTCTTCTCGCGATTTCTATGGCAGACATCATGTCTCTTAACCCTCTTCGATGGGCAGTTTCATTCTTGAGGTGGCTCGTTCCGGCCTCACTCACTATTTCTATGATAGCGTCTCTTGGCATGGTTTCATCTAATAAATGTAGCAATTCTTTAGTATAAATAGGAGCACCGTTCCCTACCTTCACTATGTTAACCGTTGCTGGTGTTCTCTTCATACTGTTCATGATCTTGTTTACCGTTTCTTCCAAACTTGAGCAATTAATGGTTTCCAGAACGTTGTCATCACCCAGAACTGCTACTCCGTAAGTTTTACCTGGATCCACCCCAACAACGACTTTATCATAATTTGACTTCCCCTGAGCAACTCGAATCGCTTCATCAATAACCATTGCGGGATCTGATTCATGCTCGAAAATGAGAACCTTTGGGTGTGTTGTCAAACGACATTCTTCATTGGTGGTTATAACTACTTTAACGTCTAAAGGAATAGAATCCCAGGGCTTCAGACTCAAAAAGGGCAGACCCCTTCTTTTAAGTTCGTTTACCAGCTTATAATAGGCTCTTCCAGACACCGTTGCGAGCGCAATTTTTGCTTTCATAAGACTGCCCTTTTACGCTTTATGCAAGAGAAAATAGTGAGTTAAAGATAAAAATGTAAGCGTATACAAACTGTGACCCTCCATGCCTCCCATTGTTCTTTCTCAGTCTCTTAAATATATTATGAACTTACATAACCCTAGAAAATAGCGCACTAAAGGCAACGCTTATAATTTTTGGGTTTATATTCGCTTTCTATGTGAAGCCCCTTGCAGCACACGGTTCCGACGGGTTGTGGTTCGCTCGACGAGTTGTTAGGTGGAGGGCTCCCCGTTGACGGCGTCTCCCTTGTTTATGGAGAGGCGGAAACTGGTAAAACTTCCCTTGCTATTCAATGCGCTATTAATCGTGCAAGAATGGGCTACAAATCTCTATTCATAGACTCGGATGGAACGTTTTCTTCAAAGCGGTTGTCGCAAATAGCCTACTACGACTATGAGAATATTTCGCCCTCCATAATCTTGATGAAGCCGACCACCTTTCAAGAACAAGTCATGGCAATAGATCATCTTGACGAGTTTATAACCAAAAAATTTGGATTGATGGTTGTCGATACTATCACGTCATTATACCGCGTCGAACTTGGGGGTCCAAAAGAAACGTTTGCCTTAAATCGAGAACTGAATAGGCAAGTTGCGTTTTTGACTCAAACAGTCAAGACGCGCAAGGTGGCAGCCCTCATCACCAGTCAAGTTAGAAGCGTTTTTCTTGAAGAACATGTTGACATGGAACCAGTGGCTACGCGCGTTCTGAAGTTCTGGTCAGACATCGTGCTTAACTTAAAACACACAGGCCAAACACGCGTTATAAAAGTCCTTCTTGAAAAACACCCGAAACGCAAGCGTCCTACGAGCTGTTACGTTAAGATAGAAAGAACAGGTATTTGCGATTACAAACGCTAGGTTTTATTTTCTTCTAATCAGAATGAATGGGTGAAAGAACATGGCAATAACAATAATTGACGTCGGCTACGCTCTATGGTTTATATTCCCGGCATACTGCGCTAATGCTGTTCCTGTGATTTTCGGCGGGGGTCCTCCCCTTGATGCTGGCAGAACTTTTTTTGATGGAAAACCAATACTTGGATCGCACAAAACCTTCCAAGGTTTTTTCTCCGGTCTTGTTGTGGGAACGCTAGTTGGTTTCTTTCAAACTCTTCTCTCTCAACATTTTCTTCTTCAATACGATGCCCAGTTCCGATACGATGTATTACTTGGATTTATGCTCTCGCTAGGGGCTTTAGTCGGCGATGTAGTCGAATCCTTCATCAAGCGACGACTAAACCTTCCTCCAGGGTCATCACTTCCCATAGCAGATCAACTTGATTTCGTTGCTGGAGCACTCCTCTTTTCGCTTCCGGTTTCGCCGCCGCTTTCCTTACTCACCTTACTAATCATAATTATCATAACACTTCCCATGCATCTCTTAACGAACTTCTTAGCAAATCTTCTTAAACGTAAAAAGGAAAAGTAGAAGCAACTAACTGAGCTATGCCCATCTGGCTAGAAGAGACTGTTCGGTGAAAATGTATGAAATAATAATCAGAATACAACCCACTAACAGCAAAATAAAGGCCTGACGAGGTCTATAAACATATTTTGTGCTCTGATACGTTAAAATAAGACCCACAACCCCGATAGCATAAGCGATCATAACAATCATGCTTTCCACAAGAAACTGAGCATTTAGATCATAAGGATAATAAACAACAATTCTTCCGCCTGTAGAAATGATTGCTAAGAGCGGCTTTTCTAAAAGGTCGTAGACTCCACCTCCGAGCAGGAAAACGGACGTAGCAACCGCTAGAACGGCGACAACAAACATTGAAGGCTTAGTGGTCACTATTTTCCAGTAGGCTTTTTGCATGAAGAAGGCGAGAGATGAAATTTTCCTTTCTATCCAACTTACCATAGCTTTATCTACCCTCGTTTTTCATTAACTGCTTCGCTACTTCTTTCGCCCAAGAGCCTGTATATGGATTCTCTGCAATCTCATTTAAGTATTCCTTCCATGAAACATCCGTCGCCCTTTTCCAATCGTCGTACTTCTGGACAATGCTCCTATACGCTTTTTCATGCAATTCACAATATTTTTCCACGGCTTCCCTATTGCAAACTCTGCATTTCAACACGTTTCCTCCTCTCTTCCTTTAATGGACAATCGGGATTGAAGCACAGCCTCCACGGTCTCCTACCCCTAGTTTGCACCCGTACCAGCGGCCATCCGCAGGAACTACAGTTCTTCCCCATGGGTTTGGCGGTTCCACGTTGAGGGAGGGGAAACGATGTTTTGCAAATACCTTTGAAGTAGTTGGTGCAGCCGATGAAGCGCTTCCTCGTTTTTCGTGAATACAAGATCATTAAGTTACCCGTACCGCAAGTCGGGCAATTTCCTATGATTCGTTCCTGCATTCGCGCTCTTTTAGTGGCATTGCTTAATGCTTCACCTATTGGTTCCTCTTTTTCCTTAAACTGTTCCAGCTGTGGCTTTAGCTGTTCAACAGCTTCTAAGAGTATGTTTTCCCTTTTTTCATTGTTGCTTTGAATTTGTTCCATTTTTTTCTCGAGTTCTTGGGTGAGTTTTACTGAGGTGACTCTTGGTGCATATTTGCTGAGGATGTCGATGATGTCGAATCCTAGTTCGGTTACTACTATTCTTTCATCTGTGGTGTATCTTCGATTGTAAAGAGTTTCGATAATGTCTGCTCTTGTAGCTTTTGTTCCAATTTCAAGCTCTTCCATTTTCTTGAGGAGGCTGCTTGGGTTGTAGCGTGGTGGTGGATTAGTAAACTTGTCGTTGCGTGTAACTCGTTTTAATTGAACTGTTTCGCCTTCTTTGATCGGAGGCAATAGCACTTCTTCGGCTCTTACGTATGGTTTGTAAAATTGCATCCACCCTTCTTTCAGGATTCGTCTTCCCCTTAGAAAGAAGTTGTGGCCATTTACCTCTAAACGAACTTTCACGCTTTGCTTGATTGCTGTTTCTCCGAAAACAGCCATGAACCGTTTAACAACTAGGTCCCACACTTTTTTCTCGGGTTCACTTAATGTTCGTTCCGGCAGTTTCCCCGTTGGATATACAGCCGGGTGTGCGGGGTCTTCTTTAGCGCCTTCTCTTGGTTTCAACTCTTCCTTTTCCAAAAGTTTCGAGGCTAGCTTTTTGTAGGCGGGTTCTCTACTCAGTGCGCTGAGTATTTTTTTGTAGTCGATTATTGGAGGCAGTTTCTGGCTGCTTGTTCTTGGGTATGAAATCAAAGCGTCAAGATACAGACGCTGAGCGATGCCTAGGGTTCGTCTAGGAGTATACCCAAATAGGCTATACGCTTCAGTTTGTAATGCACCTATGTCGAAGGGGATTGGAGGCTTCTGACGAAACTTTCTCACGTCAACTTTCCTGATTTCGCCTCTCCTATCCATGCATGCCCTTACAACCGCCTCCGCTTCCGCCTTTTTCTCAATTTTTTTTCTTTCATACTCAACTTCATATGTAGATTTCTTGATTTCAACCTCTGCTTTTATCTCCCAGTATGGAATAGGTACAAAACTGCGGATGGCTTTTTCTCTTTCAATCAAAAATTTCAGGGTTGGACCTTGCACTCTTCCCGTGCTTAAAGTGGAATATTTTCCACTCCATCGCTTAGCTGCGAGAGTTAGTGCCCGGGAAAGATTTACGCCGTAGAGCCAGTCTACTTCATGTCTGGTCTTTCCAGCTTCTATAAGAGCAAAATTGAGTTGAGGAATAGGTTCATCGTAAGCTTTTTCCAGCTCGCTTTTCATAAGCGTGGAAAACTTCATTCTCTTTGCCACGCTTTCCTTGTTTTCGCAGGCGTATTTCAGTATGCAATATCCAATGAGGCTTCCTTCAAGGTCGTAGTCGCAAGCGGCTATGAATTCTTCAGCATCCTTCGCCAGCTTTGAAATCGTTTCAATCCAGACGCGAATTTGTTTTGCACCTCTTTCTGCCAAGTATCGTGGCGCCCATCTGAAGCTAAAAACAGGATAATAGTTTCTTCTTCCCCTTTCATGGACCACCGTGTAGAGGTGGCCGAGGGCTGGAACTACGACGAGCTTTCGGTCCCGATGAGCAAGAAAATAGGGCACGCCATTTTCCTCAACTTTTTTAGGTTTCCCCTTACTGTCAAGCGCTTGCGCTATTCGTTTGGCAGCATCCGGTTTTTCGGTAACAATTAAGGTATATTTTTCCATTAGCGTGTCCTTTCCCTTTTTTGAGACATGTACAGAAGCTATAAATGATTTGCGACTTACAGTTAAATTATTTCCTGAATAATAGTCTCTGATCTCGTTTCATGTTGTGCTTCATTTCACAGAGAGACTGCGACACTGCAAATAACTTGCAAGTCACCAAGTCGGAAACTATAAATAGTTTGCAACGGTTGTATCCTCGTTTTGTTACGGCCGTGAGATTGTGCCTCAACGGGTGATTTGCCAAAAGTGTGGTGCTGTTCTTTATGATGGTACAGAACTAAAGCCTCCCGATGAGATTATTCAGAGTCACGATGGCAAATGTCCGACTTGCGGCAAAAAGTTGTCTTTCATACCGAAAAACGTTGAAGTTAAGCCTGCTGATGAAACAAATCGACCAAGTCGCCAAGGACAAAATAGATGACATTTTTGTGGCACAGCCGTCTGAGTGTTGCTGTGACCGCGATCGTAGAAAATGTTTAAGTGTTTAAAAGGCAAATACTAAACCTCTGAAAGTAATGTGGTGAGAAGCCTTGCCAGAGTGGATATGTTTGAAGTGTGAACACAAATGGATTGACGAGAGCAAAGTGGAGCCAAGGTATTGCCCCCTGTGTGGTAGCGGTAACATATACGTCCCAAAGGTAAAGAAACCGAAATAAAAGATAAAACTAGAAGAAAAAGGTGATTGACGTTCAGTAAATACCTTCGAAAACAGACGTTTTTCAGTATCTATTTTACTAATTTATTCCCTTTTTCTTTCCATTAAAGCACACAGAAAATGTGAAAACTATTTATGCGTTCCATTTATTCTTCTGTCAAAGAAACGGCGACAACCTTTATGGGGACCGCAAGAGAAATAAAAGGGTTCATTGATTTGTTTGACAAGAGAAGGGCTTTGTGGTGAAGATCAGAAAGCTGTTTAGCAAGGAAAAGATTATTAACGCCTTAACGAGTGTTGGGGCCCTTCGCTTCAGGATATCTCATTCTTCACTCGTACTTGCTTCCATACTCTTTCTCATTCTTTTCATCGCCTTCACAATTAGACTTCTTCCTCTTCGTTGGGGCTACCACCTCTCGGAGTTTGACCCACACGTTCATTATCGCCTAAGCAAACATATGATTGAAAACGGATTCTTTGCTTGGACTTCTTGGCACGACCCCATGAGGTGGTATCCCTCTGGACAAAACGTGCCACGTTTTCTTTTTCCAGGGCTAGCTGCCACCGCTGCATTCTTCTATGTTATAGCCAGTGCGTTGGGTTTGTCTCCAGCTCCTATGTATACTTCCAACCCCCTTACCACCGACCCACTTTTCAATTTCTGCGTAATATTTCCAGTTATAATGGGGACATTAACGTGTTTGGTCATATACTTTTTAGGTAAAGATATTGGTGGTAAAGAAGTAGGCCTTTTCTCAGCGTTATTTCTAGCCATAAATTCCTCCTATATAGGCCGTACCTCCCTCGGGTTTTTTGATGATGAAACCGTGGGAATTTTTGGTATACTCCTGTTCATTCTCTTCTTTCTAAGATCAATCGAACCTGAGAGGTCTCTGAGAAACGGTTTAACCTATGCGGTTGCTTCTGGTTTGTCTCTCGGCTATCTTTTTGCTTCTTGGGGAGCGGCGCGGTATCCACTTGGAATGGCTGTTCTTTTCGTTTTTGTCCTAATTTTGCTACGCAGATATTCATCCCGTTTGTTCCTGTCTTACAGCACAACATTTGGCATAGCTCTCTTCATCGCGGTGAACGTGCCAAAGCTGGGCACTAAGTTTTTGACCGAGTCTACAGTCCTAACTGTGTTTGGAATCTTCCTATTGTTATGTATCTATGAAACTTCCAGCTACATCAAAACCCTTAAGATGAAAACGGTTTTTATATTCTGTTTCTTAGCACTTATCGCCGTCTTGTTCTTCATGCTTTCATGGCTTGGATACATGACGCCCTTAAAGGGAAAGTTCTTGAGTGTCATAAATCCCCTTCAACGTGTTGGTGAAGAACGTGCGCAACAACTCGTGCAATCTGTGCAAGAACACAGACCAGCTGCTTGGGGAACCTTTTACTACGACTTTGGAATAGGAATCTTTTTCATAATTATAGGTTTATTCTTTGCCGTGCAAAATCCTACAAATCGAAACATTTTCTTATGCATCTTCGGTCTAACCTCTATATACTTCGCTAGTTCCATGGTGCGGTTAACCCTGCTCATGGCTCCGGCTTTATGTCTTCTTTACGCCTTTGGCTTGGTTCGAATGCTAAGTCCCTTCATAACCATAATGAAGGAAGTTCCACTAATTCCGAGGCGAAAAGTGCGTCTTGGAGGTCATGTGGGGAAGGAGTTCAGTGGGGCCTTCATATTGATGACGCTTCTTTTGCTGACGTTTAGTTTGGTGTTGCCAGGGCCAAGGGAGACGTTTCCAAGAGCCTTCACCCACGCGTATTCATGCACGACAATTGCTGCTGGAAGCATGCCATTGAAACCTCCACGCCCAGTCGCGGATTGGATTGGTGGTGATCCAGAGCGCCCAGAGTGTGTTGGTGCCCTAAATTGGATGCGAGTTAATCTGAATTCAAAAGATGTGGTGGCTGCTTGGTGGGACTATGGATACTGGATTACAATAATCGCCAACAAAACAACCCTTGCCGATAACGGCACGACAAACAGCACCCAGATAGCGCAAATCGGGCAAATGTTTATGTCAAACGAAAGTGCTTCAATCGAAATTCTAGAAAAATACGATGCAACCTATGTTCTAGTCTTCACGACGTTCCAAGGTGACGGAAGTGACATTGGATGGGGCGACGAAGGCAAATGGAGATGGATGGCCCGTATTGCCGGTTTGAACGAAAATGATTTTGGAAATACCACTGAAGAAGGAGCTTGGAGTTGGAACGAAAAAGGCCAAGAGACGGTTATATACAAATTGATGACGTACGGAAAAAACGTAACGCTTCAAGGTTATTCAACGATTCAATTAGAACATTTTGAGGGCCCCCCTGAAGGATATTTCTCGCAAACAGCTGGCGCTCCCAAAAACTATGGCGGGGCAATACCTCTTGTGTGCGTATACAAAGTTAAGTATAGTTGATCGCATACCTTACGAAATGTAGGTAGTTTTTTCTTCTTCTACCCTGCGCATTTTCTGGGCATACATTTCCCTTCGCTCTTCGATCTTCTGCATCTTTTCCACAATTTTCTCAGACTTATCTATTTCCTTATTCAGCCCACTTAAATCAATTTTAATCTTCAACATTTTTTGGAGAACCTCGAGAACGCTTTTCGCTGCCCTCGGGTCAGGTAGGTAGCCCTGGGTCTCTCCTAAGAGACAAATCGCATCTATTTTTCTAAATCTTGCTAGGCCCAAGAGTAGGCCGGCTGTTCCAACGATAGGGTTTCCTGCAGAGCTGACCATTGCCTTAGTTTTCAGAGCTTTATTCAAAAGCTCAGGGTTGGTTGATGCTACCACTACTTTTGGTGTTTCTTCCACTTCTTTTCGGTATCCACCGATAGTGACGATCATCTTCACACCATTTTTTTCAGCAAAATCGAGTATACAACCAGCTACGTCGTACTGCCCCTCAATTGTTTGCGCTTGGCTGTCCCCTGTGAAGAAGATAAAGTCGTTTTCTCCCCCTTCATTTTTCCAGAAGTAAAATTCTCCGCGGAGAAGCCTAACGCTTCCCTTTTTGTTTACAAGAACGTAGTAGGGGAAGTGGGGGGAATACAAATTCGCGAGTTTTTTGGCTTTCAATTGTTTGGCAAGGTATCGTGTGCCTATCCTTCCGACCATTCCTAATCCGGGAAGTCCCTCTATTAAAACTGGATTTTTCAGCTCGATTTTCGTTAATTCCTTAATGGTTGTTGTTTTCATTTTAACCTAAACCTCTCATTGCCCGCCTGTATTTTGCGTACCTATCTTCCGGCGAGAATTTGGCTGGATGCGGTATGCGCAAGTTACCTCCACAGTAGGGGCATCTCCCTTGGTCCAGCGTATATTTTTTGCATTTTTCACACTTTCTAAGCAGCCAAACCATCATTTTTCCCTTTTGAAGGTACCCTCTCCCCCGATTTTTGCTATGCTTTTTAGAGCGGTTTCTGCAGCTTTCTCCATGGTGTTTTCCGCGCTTTTGTAATCCTCAGCTGAAACTACAATGCGATATTTCGGTGGTGCAACTACGTAGATGCGAACATTTGTTCCTCGAGATTTCCCGATTTTTTGAGTTTTTAGCAAAGTTTCTTTAATGAGAACAGCTCCGTTCGGCTTCGTGCATTGAAGCTCTAGAATTCCCTTCACATTCACCAAGGGTATTTTGATCCTTTCCTTTGCGATTTCCTCTAGGGTAACCGCAATGTCTTTGGGGACGCCTAGCTTTAATAGAACGTCAGCCCCTTCTTTTGCAGTTTTCTCTAGCCCCTCATGTAGCTCTCCAAACTCCTTTTCAATTAGGGCTCCTGCTTTCTCATAAATTTCTTCAAAGGAAATGTTTAACTTTTCAGAGGCGCCTCGCAGAAGGGTGTCCGCTTTTCTATCTTTTTTCCAAGACAGAAGCTTTTCTTTTTTCTCACGTTTTGTGACCCTTCTTAGCGAGAGGTCAACATGTCCCTTCTCCGCGTTGACCCGTAAAACTTTCAACACGACTTTTTGTCCTTCACGCACAAAATCGCGAATATTTCTTACCCAGCGGGAAGCAACTTCAGATACGTGTAGCAAACCTTCCTTGTCGTATTCATCTAATCTAACGTAGACACCATAGTCTGTTATTCTCACAACTGTAGCAATCACTAAGTCGCCCACATCAGGCCACTCAGGGTTCTTGAACTCCATTTTTCCTCCCCACTTATTGTTTAATCCAGCACAGTAATGATTTCGCCCTTGACTGTTGTTTTTCCGCCAGAGGGTTCGGCGAGTATCGCTCCGCAAACGTTGCAATGAACAATGGTTGTGGCATGGCTGAAAACGAGTTGTTCGTTTCCACAGTCAGGGCATTTTACTCGAAGGAACTTGCTTCTGGGTTTCGGTATAACTTTTTCCCATTCACTCATATTCTTTCCTCCTCTACTCGATAACTAACTTCTTAAGGCGTATTCCTTTTTTATGTCGCGTAAATCCGCAGATTTTACATTTGAGCTTCAACGTTTGTTTTTTCGTTGTTTTAGCGAACTTTCGTTGGCGAGGAAATTTTTGTCCACCATACCCCTTCTTTTCGCGTAGCTCGTGGTGTCGTTCGCCTTTGGCTAAGGCTCTCCTTTTTCCAGCCTTGTATAGGGAAACTGTGTGAAGTTGATGGGCTTTGCATTTTGGGCAGTACGTGGTAGTTTCTTTGGGTGTTTTCATAGCGATCACTGACTAGTTCGGTATAGAACAGCCCGCTTAATTACTATTTATCTGTTTCTGGGAGACCAAGGTTCCTTTGTCTTTTTCTTACATGTTGCTAGTCCAGTTTTCCAAGCTATTTTCCTTTCCAAACTGGCTGTCTTTTTTCTAAGAAAGCTATCGCACCCTCGCGAAGGTCCTCTGAAGAGAAAAGCATGGCTGTTGCGTCGATTACGCTCTCCATATCTTCTATCTTCTTATTCACCGTAGTCTTTATCAGCTCGGCTGAAAGAGGCGCCACTCTCATAATTTTTTTCGCCATCTCCATCACAGCTTCTTCCAACTTTTCGGGTGGAACCACTTTGTTTACCATCCCGATTCTTTCAGCCTCCTTCGCATCGATCGATTCCCCAGTCAACATAATCTCCATAGCTTTAGCTTTCCCTATAATCGATGGTAACCTGACGGCTGCTAAGGGAGGCCAAGCCCCTATTTTGCCTTCAGGCTGGGCGAACCTCGCGTTTTCTGAGGCTATTGCAATATCGCATCCCATAGTTATTTCACAACCGCCACCATAGGCTATTCCATTCACGGCCGCGATTACGGGCTTTCTGAACTCCTCGAATCTTTTTACCGCTTTGACGATTTCCTTGAAGTAAGCTTTTGCATCAAATGCGTCTTTTATCGTCGCTAAGTCGTTTATGTCGTCGCCAGCGCAAAAGGCTCGACCTGCACCTGTAAGTACAACAACTCGCACTTCGTCATCTTTGTCAGCTAGGTCCATGGCCTCGACGAGTTCACGCCAGGTCAATCGAGCCAGTGAGTTTAGAACTTCTGGTCTGTTGAGTGTTACCCACGCAATTCCATCTTTTTTCTCGTAAATGATATGCCTAAACTCCAAATCGCATTCCTCACGCCTTAAACTCAGTTTCTGTTAGAATTTAAGATTTAGCCACCTAAGGTTAACAAAGCAAAAAATAAGCGGTTTACAGAGTTACGCCTTCTCCTTTTTCAGTTTTTCTTCCTCTCCTTCCGCGCGCGTAGCGTCAAGACCGAAAAATGAATATCTACACGAAGAATCTAAGATTATGTGAAATGAAAAGAAAAACCAGTTCACGTGTTTTACGACGTAACCCTAAAGAGGAGATTATGAACAGGGCAAGGAAGGGAGTTTTTGATCGCAATCCTTTGCTTGCTACTTCGCACAAAGTAGTGTGCAAAGCTTGCGAGTTTACGCAGAAAATAACCTATCTCGACTACCTGAAGTCTGGAAGGTTTGAGTTGGGGAAGACGCAGATGATTGAGGTATCCTACGCAGCCCCAACCATATTTGGATTAAGCCATGCGCTGGAGAGAATAACGCCGATAATAATAACGGTCAGATGCGAAAGGTGTGGAGCCGAGATATCATGCAGTCCAGTAAGTCTCGAGTATTTGTTGTTCACGGCAACGAAGCAGCAGAAACTGAAAAACATGTATGTCTAGTCTCGCTTTCTCATCTTTTGATGGATTTTGCCAGTTCCAACACTTTCCGTTTTATTTCCTCAAAAACTTCCTCGTCAGATCCGTAGGGAAGATAGATGGGATCGTCGATGTTCCAAACCTCTATCCTGTCTTCTATTTGCGGATATCGCCTTAAGATTTCATTTTTGTGATTTTGCTTTATAGCTATTATGAGGTCGTATTCCTCCAAGTTTTTCTGGGCTATTCCCTCCGGCGATCCTTTAAGGTTTCTTAGAGCGTTCTCTTTCTTCAGAAACTTCTTTGCGTTTGAAGCGACCATACCAGCCGGATGCGTTCCAGCCGATTCGACCTCCAAATCTCCTCGAACTTTTTTCAGAAGAGCCTCTGCTATTGGGCTTCTATAGGAGTTACCGGTGCAGACAAAAAGAATTTTCATTTCATACCCTGCCAACCTTTGTGCAAACCCTTAGCTACATTATTTTGCTTCCACTTCTACGGCTACTCCTTGTTTAATGAGGATTCGAGCGTTTTCTGAAGGTAAAGTCGCTATGTCCTCTGGCTCAAACGGGCCGTATGTCTTCATATCAGATCCAACTATTGCTGGAATTTCCTGAACGAAGCGTAACAGTATATTCTTTGGTTTCTCTTCCTTTTCAATGCGAGATAAGCGTCCTTGAAGAATGTCTTTCAAGAAAGCCTGGTAAGCCTCGGCTAAGGGCAAAATTTCTCCATGGAACTTTTTTTCTTCTTTAGTTAAGACTTCTCTAGGCACGGTTTCTCTAGCCAAAGATTTTTCACGAAGTTTCTTGTAGCGAAATTGAAATAGTTCTTTAACCATGTTCTTGACATTTTCGAACTCATGCTTCAACAGCTTAGCCTTTGTTGTTTTTTTGTCTAGCATTCGACTTTCTTCACGTATTTTTTTCATGTAATCAGCAATTTTAGCGTAGAAGTTCTTTGGGAGTCTTTGAAGTTCTACATTTTCCTTTTCCGTTTTCCACGTCTCGTAGAGTTCATCGTACAAGTTTATTCCACCACCTTTGCCACTCCTTTGCACAGAAGCATCAACGCCGCCGCTGTGGGGAGTTCAATTCTCTGTCCTTTATATGGACCATAGGTTTCGTCCCCTAGTCTGAACTGAGGAGCGTCTGAAACAAGAACCGCTACTGCGCCTTCCTTAAAGGTCACAGCGCTTTTGAGAGGATCAAAGTCCTCGATGCTTGTGATTGGCACCTCAATTTTTTTTAGACCAGTTTTTCCGTGTAGCGTATTGGTGAGTCTTATTAGACGATGGACATCTGTGGTAACCACGGTGTCGATTTTTACCGACTGCTTTTCCACGCCATATTGAGCTATTTTTCGCCAGCTTTCTGCGCCTATGCCTTTTATGGTTCCCCAAGGTCCCTTTTCTTTCCAGCTTTCCAAAAGCGCCTCTTTATGCTGGATTACGGTATCAACAACTCTCTTCTTCAACCCTATTTTTTCCAACTCTTCTGGAGTTGCCGTGAGGAGAAAGTCGTAGGTTCCCCGGGCTATTCTTCCCCTCCATCCCAAATCAATTAGATCTGGACCGGCAAGCACCCGTGACCCCCTTCCAGCCTTTTCCCCTAAACCGTGAAATTCAGTTTCTAACCCTATTCCCAAGACGTAGTCAACAATTTCTTTGCGAGCCATCGAATCCAACGCTCGGATCTCTTTGCTTTCCACGTGAACGTGGTATCCCCGATGCCCAGAAAATCCCACCTTTAACTCTTCGGAGGAAAACCCGAAATCCTTTGTCAAGATGTCTATAAGCTTTATCGCTTCAGTCTTTGCTGCTTCCAAGCAAACTTCGCAAGACCAAGTTTTTTCATTGAATTTGTGTTCCCCACAAGTGGGACACTTCTTAGGCGAGGCGCCTCTACCAACGGCACCACAATTACTGCAAACCCAAATGTCATGAACCTTGGCGCAGGGAGTTGGAATATGGTCCGCATCAATGTCGAAGATCAGGTCGGCTCCCAGCCACCCCTTTCCTTTCATCTCTTCCTCGGGCCTCTCGTAATAGGCACTTGAATAATAAACGTCTGAAGGAACAATTGTTTTTAAAGAAGATCTGAGGTCGTCCACATTTCTGAAGCCTTTGTGCCTAAGCATAACCCTGTCCTTCAACAAAAGAAAACCAAACTCGCGTCTTTCAATAGAAGTAGGAGGACAAATAATTGGAGATTGCTGTTGATAATACTCAGCAAATTTGCCTCGAACAAAACTTAACGAAGATGAAAACATCACTTCTCCCTATAGCATAGAAAGCTTTTGAGCATTTATTTTAATCGTTCCACTAAACCGATTGATTGAAAGTTCACTGGTTAACTTTTCGTAGAGCACCCGCATATACATGTGTTATACCAAGTTGCTTGTATAGGGAAACCTGTTAGTCATAAATATCACTTTTAAATGACTGTTAAATAGGTGTATTGAACAACAGGAAAAAAGACGGCGGGGAGCCACTGAATGCTAGACATAATACAAGCAGTTAAGAAAAGCATTAACATCCCAAGAAAACTCTTACCCGTCTTCTCGATTATTATACCATTTCTCATACTGTATTCTTTATATCCAGAATCCTTCGAGGCTACTTGGAAGGGCAGAACCTATTACCTTTTCTTTCTATGGTTATTTTTACTTGAGATAATACTAAATTGGGAGGAACTTCAAACAAGAAAAATAAGCGATATGAAACTTGCAAGGAAAATCGGTCTTATCATCAGTCTTTTGGCTCCTACAGTATACGTGGTTGTTGCCAATTTTTATGAATTGAATCATATGATTGAAAATTTAGCTGAGCAGAATAACATTCTTTTTGCGCATGAGATGCCACTTTCAACAGAATACCTAATTTTTTCAGTGTTTTTTACCTTAATAATCCTGCTAGAATACGGTATTAGTGGCTTAAAGGATTTTTCAATTTCCACAATCTTTTTAGGAATTATTGGAGTAATATACACAATAGACAATATATATCCATACGGGAGATTCACACCATTTCAGCTTTTTGTTCCAATGACAGCCACACTTGCAGCAATCGTTCTAAATCTGATGGGATATGAAACGAGATTGTCTTTCATAAGTAATCATCCGACATACGGCTCCATGCCATATTTAGCGATTTTGGATACCCAGCACCCAACTGGATTTGCAATAGCTTGGCCATGTTCAGGCGTTGAGAGCCTTCTAATTTACACGGTTACAATTCTGTTATTTTTGAAGAAAAGCGGCATTCCATGGAAACATAGGGTAATCTACTTCATAATCGGCGCTATAATCACCTATTTCATTAACATTCTAAGGGTAGTTACCGTATTTGTGATTGCAATAAATGGCGGTGATATTGGGGGCTTTCATGAGTATTATGGCCCATTATATTCCATCAGCTGGATAATATCCTATCCATTGATGATAATTGGAAGCCGCGCTCTATGGAGAAAAATCAGAGACTGGAAAGCTGGTACAAAAAATGGCTCTGGAGTGTTCAAGACAACTCCAGAATAGAAGTAATGAGAATGTCATAATTCGGAAGAGTGAGGAGCAAAATGTCTAGCAAAGGAAGAACTTTTCAAGAATGCCCCAATTTTCTCGACCTTGACTAGACTTTCCGAATGATCTACATTTTGTTATAACTAGTTGGCTTCAACTTTTTCAGCTAACCTCTATCTGAACAGAATTTTAGCATTCTCAAAAGGTAATGATGTAGTGTCCTCAACTTTGAGGGGGCAATTGTTTTCAAGGAAGATTTGAAATCTTCCACGCTTGCGCGCGAGCACATAAAAACTAGATTCTCTTGCATCAATTTGCCTCAATTTGTTCGAGGATTAAGCAGTAAGTGTAGAGTTAACCATAATATTGTCGATGTAGGCGACATTCTCAATGCCGTCAAAATCGTAGTTTATGAACTCTAAAATAAATGGATTGGGAAAGGATGAATTGAACTTTTCCCGCCATATGATGCTTAGTTCAAAATAGGAGGACCCTTCAGATCCCCCCCTGAGGGGAATGGCATAGGCATAATCCTTGAAAATTCCGTTTGGGGTCGTGAAAATTAGGGATTTGTTGCGGTAAACGTTAGAAACAAAAACTGCGATAGTATCATTAGCTGGTGAGTTGTTGTGAAAGCCTTCAGTTGCGTTCAAATAAAACGAAAGAGTGACCTCTGAATTATTCTGTACAAAAACTTCTCTGAGAACCCGATATGCATACTTCCATTCCGAAGGTGTGTACACCACTTGAGCTGCTATTCTCATACATCTTGAACCATTATAACCGAAGTTATTTGTATTCGTTACGTTTCCTAGACCACTGCCACTAGCGAGGTTTTGCCATCCCGTTTCATTCCAGAGTACGTGTTCAAAGTCGTCAAAGAAAACTATGTCTGGATCAGTATAGTTAAATTGGAACAGGTAGGCGTCACCAAAGTTTCTGACCAACTTGAAGTTTGGATTCCCAAGAAACAACTTGGGATCCCACTTGTGTTTCCAACCGTCCACCAGACTGACCCCCGACCCAACATAGATGTGCGTTATATTGAAGTGCATCATCGAATCGAATGTAGTTGCGTTGATAGTGTTCCCTTCCAGCAAGGCTACGAGTTTCAGGTAAGAGACAGATTGTGAACTCGCAAATGAAGGAAAGACAACTTTACGATTCGCGATGCTTGGTATGAAAGTTCCACTCTGGTAAGTATTAGTCAATATTACGGCATTTCTAGTCAAATTGTCTCTAATCCACAAAATCAGCTGAAGGTCCTGCTCTGTTGTAACACTAAAAACGGCGTAAGAGCCATGAAGATTTCTGGAGTCAAGAACGATGCTTTGATACAAGAAAGGAGCATACACGCCTAGAAGTAGTGTCAAGGAAATTGTTGTGACTAAAAGCTTTTTTGTTTTGAGTTTGGATTCATCTGTTTTTACGAGAATTTTCTTTGACAAACGAGAAGAAAGAAAGTGATACAAAAGATAACTGAAGGCCGCGATAAAAAAATAGCAGGGAATGTACAGCAACAGTGGTTGGGGGAAAAATGGTAAATCAGCGGGAGAAATCGCGCCCAAAACAAAAATAAGCAATTGTCCTAGAAGCGTGGCTGTTCCTATCATAATAAGCTGATTGGTTTGGGTGAAATGATTTTTTCTTCGGAGATCTACCGCCGTTAGCGCGCTCACAAAAATCAAGGTAAGTGAAGCAATTCGGAACAGAGTGTTAGTCGCCAAATGTTGAAATAGCCATGTGGCACCTGTTAGGACAAGAGAAAGACTAGGTTGGGGAACTGGAATCTCAACATCAGCGGGGAGTCCTATGTTATGACTAGGATACGGATAGAAAGCGAAAAACCTGTAGATAAATGGACTTAAAACCAACAGGCTTAAACCTGAGATTGCTATAAGGCTTAGTAATCTTCTCCTTCTGTCTTTCCCTCCTTTGAGTACAACATAAAGCCACAATAGAAATGAAGAAACAATTAGTGTTTGATACGGCTGAAGATGCAACACGGACAAATATCCAAAAAGAGTTCCAATTGCTAAAATCTCCTTAACCTTCAATTTATTCCTTGCGAGAAACGGAAGGAGGCTCAAACAGATGAAATAGAATGGAAAACTTGCAACGAATGCGTTGCTTCCCCAAGTTATATACTTGGGCCATAGAGCTACGAAAGCAAATATGAATGCCAAACTCAGACCTAGATAACACCTATTGGATAATGTTTTGCCTAAGAAATAGGCACCCAGTATTGTAAGTGCATTAAAGAAGGCAGTTAAATAAAAAATCGCTTGAGGGGGTGAATAGTTCAAGATTAATACCGAATAGGCAGCTATTGGACTAAAACCTTGTGGATAGACTATTCCTTCATTCAAATAGGGCTGCACTGTTACCGGTATTTGTTTGTTTTCTATTATGAGTTGAACAAAAAGCGAGTGAATGGAAGTATCGCGGACACTACCAAAATGAAAATGAGTAAGTGGCCAGGTTTGTATGATGAAGCTGAACAAAAATATTAGTACGACGAGTAGGAGCTCAAATGACAGATTGTGTTGGAACGATAACTTCTTGGTATATAGAGGCGAGGTTTGAATAGCATTTCTAAATCTTCTCCAGTGAAGTAAGAAGACTGCTACAATCGATATCAAAGTAGTTGAATACAACGTAATTGCACTAAAAAGGTGCAATGGAATAAGGGCAACAACATACAGAAGAAAACCACCAAGATAAACATCGAGGACCAGTATCTGTAGAAAATTTAGAGTTTTGAAAAGACCAGTAAATCTTCTCAGGGCAACTCTCCAAGGTTCACCTAGTGCGAACAAGCAAAACATAAGAAATAAAAGTTGAAATGTTATTTCAATGAACCCCATTTTCAATCTCCCATTAAGCCCCTTTCTTGTTACGGCTTATCTATAACTTTTTCCAATTCTGCAAATAGTCCAGCCATTCTTTTGATGCTCCAAATGCACATTTCCAATGTGCTTAAAAGCGGTTAGCATAACACGTTTCTTGGAACAACTGGGGGAAAAGGAAAACGTATAACACCTACAACAGAATTCGCGCCTATTTATTTAGGCTTCTGAATGCAAAATTCCAGACTGAAATAGAAAGAATGAAGTATTTTTCTTCCTTTATCATCGATTATAATTTTGATTCTCTTCTCGATGTAGGTTGTGGAAAAGGACTGTTTTTTGATGACATTGCGAGTTTAGACAAATCCAAGCTTCTAGTAGGTGTTGACTTGATGAAGAAACTCAGAGGGCAATATCAACATGTTGTTGCATCAGCAACAAGGTTACCATTTAAAAATAGCGCCTTTTCCTTGGTTACTGCTTTTAGTCTTATAGAGCACATTCCTAAAACTAATAGGAAAATGTTCTATAAGGAGATGAAAAGAGTAATCAGAAAGGAAGGAATATTCATGATTCAATTGCCAAACAGGTATTCTGTTATCGAAAGTCACACATATTTTCCTTTTTTTGGTTTTCTGCCCTCAAGCATACATTCATTTGCTTATAGAGGATGGTATGTTGCTGTTCCTTCCTTGAAAGTTGTTATTTGCTCTTTGAAAGAATATGGGTTTGAGGTATGCAGTGTTGAAAAATATGAGGCCCCATTTTTGCCATTCGGAAGGTTTCTCAGCAAGATCGGTTTCTTTCGCTTGTTTCCTATGGGATATATAATACATGTACGAACAAAGAGCGGGGACAATTAAATTCACATATGTATTCAATTAGAATTCTTGATTGTCGCTTTAAAGTGTAATCGATACAATATATAGTGTCAATATCTGGCGCTGCCTCTT
>JGI24422J19971_10000385_pt1 | contig 24283 bp, 25 predicted proteins | sample DeeMarSWOR152_54_FD_19971 | JGI IMG/M metagenome (IMG submission 19971) | reverse complement strand
CCAAGAAGACACAAAAAGTGACTATAGCGGCTGATGTACATACCGATACCAACATCCCTCCAAGAGTTCTAGAGGAAGCCTTAGGAAAGTTCAATGTCTTAATAACAGTTTATTCTGATGCCGATGGAAACCTTTACGCCTCTGCTGGACCAGCGTACAACTACTTCGAGTTCAAATGGCCCATAGCAGAAAGGCTAACGGATGAAGCATGGACCGAACTGCTTTCAACTAGTCCACCTCAACCACCCGACTGGACAAGCGTGTTCACCGCATAAACCATTCACAGGTTTGATCAAGTCACTGGTGAATACACTGATGGCGGAAAGATTTTCCGAAAAAAAATAAGAGTTGAATCTTAAATTCAAATATTGCAGCCTATGGCTTTTGTATATATCTGCAAGATAAAATCCCTTTAATAGAAGTCTGTTTTCTATTTAGTGATGCGTTAAAAGAAGGGGTCCACACCTTTGCTCATAAAGGAGATGATCCTTGAAAACTTCATGTCCTACGAGTATGCTAGGATACCCTTTAAACCAGGGGTCAATGTTGTTTGTGGACCCAACGGCTCAGGCAAGTCATCAATGCTACTCGGAATCTCAGTTGCACTGGGCCAATCTTACACCGAACGATCAAGAAAGCTAAGCGACTTAATCCGATGGGACAAGGATCAAGCCCGAGTCACCCTCATCCTAGACAACTCACGCAAAAGTGGCCGCCGACCAGTTCCAAAAATCAACAAGGACTACATCTTCTTGACCAGAATTCTAAGACGCGACGGAAAATACTGGTGTGAACTCGACAATAAGGCAGCCAACAAAATCGGTGTAACCAGACTTCTCTCCAAACTTGGAATTGATCCGGAGAACATGCTGATAATAATGCACCAAAACATGGTAGAGGAATTCACAGTGCTTTCAACCCAAGAAAAACTGAGGATGGTCGAAGCAGCCGTCGGCTTCGAATCATACCGCAAAAACGTTTCAGAGGCCCAACGAAAGTTGAGTCGCATCCTCAGCCAAGAAGAATCGGTTGAAAAACTCTTGGAATCTGCTGAACAGACCCTAAGTTACTGGAGAGAACAATACGACCGTTACCAACAGAAGAAACAACTACAAATAAAACGAAGATTTCTTGAAAGGGAACTCGCTTGGGCTGAATTTGCAAAAAGAGAAAAGATAGTTGCAGAGATAAAAGAGAAGATTCAAAGAAAACAAAATGAGATTCTGCAAATCAAAAAAGAAACAGAAATCACGGATGATCAACTAAATCAACTACAGACAAACTTACAACAGAAAAAAGACCGGTGGCGAACAATTCTGGAAGAATACCTTACTCTCGAACGTGAAAGAGCAAAACATGAAACCAACAATCTAGTAGCTAATCAAGCCTTAGGAGAAGCCAACTCGTGGATAGAAGCCCACCAAACAAATATGACCGAATGTCTTAACACAATAGAACATTTAGAAACTATGCTTCGCGAAAACCCAAATCCAACTGACATCAAAATTCAATTGGCGGAAATCAAAAGCGCCTACAAAAATCTAGACAACGCATGGGCTAACCTGTTCAACTCCAAACGAGAGTATCTGAAAAATTCGCTTGAAAACTTTAACGAACAATTGACAAAACTAGACAACCAAATAACCAAAGTTAATATGGAGATAGAAGGCCTAAACTCCGAAATTGAAAATATCTACAGTCATATTACAGACCATAAGATCAACATGGCCTTACTAAACTATCGGAAAGAAGATTTCACAAAGATTTTAGAAAAACTGAACAAAGAACTCCGAATTTCCATCTTAGATTTAAATGAATCCAAGAAGAAAGCTGAAGAAACCGGGCCACAAATAGTGCCAGTCAAGAGTATAATGGAAATCTTGGATGAGATCCGAGTCACAGATGGACACCTTGCAGCTCTCACAGACGTTTCTGAAGACATCGAACGCATGTATGAATCCTACTCCAAACTTTACCTAGAATTAAAAGAAAAAGCGCGCCTGGTTGCAGAAAACCGAGAAAAAGCATTGGAAGAAGTAAAAACAAGGATGGAAGCATGGAAAACCGTTATGAAAAACCTTCTTGATCACGTCAGCCTCAACTATCAAGGAATTCTCTCGATGGCTCGGGCAGTAGGAGATGTTGGATTGGCAAACGAACACGACATTGAGGAAGCAGGTCTCGAAATATTTGTGGGCTTCAAGGGAGCAAAGCCTGTTCCCCTGAATTCCTACACTCAGAGTGGTGGAGAAAGAAGCACAGCAACTATGGCGTTTCTTCTTGCATTGCAGCAACATGTTCGTTCGCCTTTCAGAGCAGTGGATGAATATGACATTCACATGGATCCCAAAAACAGAGAGATGATAGCTAATCTTCTTGTTTCATCAGTCAAAGGATTAGACGCTCAATACTTAGCAATTACACCAAGCCAAGTAACCTTCGAAGGAAGCGATGTTCACATAATCACGGTTCAAAATGTCGAAGGGATATCCCAAATCAAAGAGGTCGCATAGATGTCTTCACAAAGACAGAGAAAAAAAATCGGTGGTGAACATCTTCAACGCATCATTGACTTGTGCAAGTCTATTGAAGAGAAAGGCCTTGATCCGTTTCTCGTGGATGTAGACGATATAATAAAAGTTGTTAGGGAGTATTTCCCAGGATGGGAGTTACCAGAAGAACTCTGTTTGGACGCCGAGACAATTCATAGACTCGCTTCTGTTATCAAGATCCAAAGCGACTGGGTAAAACATAGGTCAACATCGCTTTACACCGATCCTTTTCTCCTAGAAGAAAAGATACGAAAACTAAGCAAAGTAGAACTTGCTAATCTCTTCCTTGGAGTCTGGCATCCCATAATCGAATTTGAGCAAATATCTACTCGCAGCCTAGCTGAAGCCATAAAATACTGGCAGAGTCTTCTTCCACTCGACGAGAGGTGGCTGAAAACAGGATCCCTAAAAATGGAAACTGGAACTGTAACGCGCGAAGAGCTGATCAAACAGAGAATACTCGTTGAAAGAACCTTTTCAAAGGATCTAGAAGCCTTTTGGGAAGAGCTAAAACAGAAGGTTGAAGGGAAAGAGAAGATTCTATATTGGGATTTTGTAGGTGCCAGCACCTATGATGAAACAATAAAGAGAGCGTACCTAACAAGTTTTCTTGTAACATACGGATATGCAACTCTAGAAATAGATCGATTGGAAGAAGAAATTTTCGTGAAACCCTATGNTAAACCAGTNTCGATGCTCGGTAAAAAACAGGTGATCTCCATTCCTGTTTCCGTAAGCAGTGAAGAATGGATGAAATGGAAAAGAGGCCAGCAAAATTGAAGAAAAAAGCCTATTATACAAGGAAACTCAAAAGGGCAACACACCTCCTGTTCTATAGACGCCACAAGAAACCCGGAGTGAAAGGATGGGAGCTGAGGAGAGGACTCGGAGCCGACTATCCCAAGGTTCTCAACATCTTAGATGGTTACTTGGAGAAACTGGATCTTCAAGTGAAAACCATTTTTGAAGGAGAAAAACCAGCTGTAACTGAAAAACCTACTTTAGAGCAGCTAGATAAGGCCAGATTTTACATAACCCTTCGGGGAGGTCTTACTCCTAAAGAGACTAAGATGATGGGTTGGCGCATCGATGACATTGCAGGTCTTGCCACCGCAATCTCGTATATCATTTCAAAGAAGGGAAGGGCACCACGCGAAGAAGTAGAAGACCTTTTAAGACTCAAACTTCCCGGGTGGAGAGTTGACATAAACATGAATCGTTATATCCGTTCTGGATACTTAACCGAAGATGAGAACAGACAACTCTACATTGACTGGAGAACCAGAGCTGAGATAGATCAAAAGGCTCTTGTAGAATTACTTTTATCAACCGATTCACTTGAGAAAGAAGACTACGATTATGAGGAAGGGCGCTCGGATTAAACCTGTTGTGTTGTCTACATGACTTTACTTTGACTTCCATAATCCGTGGATGTTACAGTATTCTCTTGCCTCTATTTTCTTGGCTGTGATTTCAAACTCTGCTTCTGGCTTGTCTCCTGGTTTTAAGAAATTTCTGCAAGTTTTGCCGTCGGCGATTATTTCTATCCACTCGATGTAATGCTTTTGGTCCATGGGATGCGGAGCACTGCCAACCTTAACCTTCACTTTGTTTCCGATTTTTTCTATTACTGGAACGTGCTTTTCCAAGCCAATGTCAGTGGTTTTCTCTGTGAGCAGTTCCATGGGTTGGCCGCAACAGACAAGCTGTCCCACTCCAGCATGCAAAACTTCAACTATGTTGCCGCAAATGTTACATTTATAAATCTGTTTTAGTTTGGTCATTAGATTATCTCCTCAACTTCTTCTTTACCCTTTTCTAACTCTTCAACTTGTTCCCTATCTTCTCCTAGCAGTAAGGCTTGAAACTCTCCCACATGTGTTTTCTCCTCTTTTGCCACATCCAGTAGAATCCTTCTGATGTTTTCATTGTTCGTCATGGCTACTAGCTGTTCATAGAGGTTTATCGCGTCCAATTCAGCTATTATTGCCACTCTTAATATTTCACGGTCAAGAAACTTCTTTTCAACCTTCTCAATTTTTACAGGTATTTCAGACAGCATTTTAATGTTCTCCATTACATTTTTGGATCAGTTAATTTTTAATTTAAGTTCCTTTAAAAGCTTTTCAAACTCCAGCTAAAGAAAGGGATCAAAAATTTAAGAAAGTTATTAACACAATGCGTAAACATATCCTGAAGTTCTTAAAATATTGAGAGTTGTATACTGTACANGTTAACATAATTTCTTTAACATTTTCTTATCTGGTTTGCTGCGCGCNCGCAGTTCATTTTTAGTTAACTTTTCGCCTGAGGTTGTTTACGCATGTTTAGCCAAATGAGCAACAATGCTGCTGAGACGGATATCGCTGCCGATACCATGAAGCTATATTCTAATCCATATTGAACAGCTACGCCTGCCGTGATTAACGGCGCTATTCCTTGTCCAACATCTATTCCCATCATATAGAGTGAGTTTGCAAGTATATTTCTAGAAGGCTGAATGTATTCAGCAATAAGCATAGAGCCTACTGGAAAGAGTACACCTTGAACTGCACCGATTAAAGCAAAAATTCCTGCAAAAACGAGATTGTCTGTGAAAATTGCTAGAGTAAAAGAAAATAATGCTGCGAACGCGGTACTGAAAACCATAAGTGTTGATTTGCTTACTCTATCAACGATTCTTCCTATGGAAAGACGTGTAATCGTAGTAGCGACGTAGTATAAGAGAAAAAGCATAGAAACAAGTTCATCGCTAAAATGAAGCGTTCCTTTCGCGTAAAGTGGAGCATAAGCTAAGATTACTCCAAAAAGAACAAAGAAGGCAAAATTTCCAATAAAAGCCATGCCAAACATAGTATTGTGCATAATAGCTGATATCTTACTTTTGAGAGCCTCTCTATCCACAGTTACACCGATGATTTGCCAGTTCTTTTCAATTGAGGAAATCTTCCTGTTAAGAAAGAAAGCCGCAATAATTCCGATAAAACCTATCAAACCAGCAAAGTAGAAAGTGTTTGAAACACCAAACAACGGAATAGAAAAAGTAGTGATTACTGGTCCAGCCAATAAGCCTAGACTTAATGATGCAGTGTAAGTGCCCACACCTCTATCTCTCTCAACACTTGAGATTGCCAAAGCAGCCAAAATTAGGGATGCTGTTCCGATAAAAGCATACGCAAAACCTTGCGTAGCACGCAAAACAACTAGGAAGAGGGAGCTGTTTGTCAGAGGGTAAAGCATTGGGCAGATAGAGAAAATTACAAAGGCGAGCAGCAGAAAAGTCATTGTCTTTTTCCCACCCGCGAACACACCTAACGTAATTTTAACTAGAGCAGAGGCAATAAAAAACGTGGCCGTTACTATACCAACCATTTCAACAGGCGCATTAATCACATCTTTCACGTAAATCGATAATATAGGTGCAACAACGGAAGAAGAGGCAATGTAGCTAAAGCCCATCATACACATAATTAAATGCGGTGTTAGCTGGAGTTTCTTCAATAGATATACACACGCTATCTCAAGTCTTAGCCAGTAAGGCGGGAGTATCTAAACAAAAAATCCCACCATTTCTCATCTTTAATCTTCTCGCCTTCACAAACAAGTTCATATATGCGCTTCATTATCGCATGATGCTTCTTCTCGTCGCTAATTATTTCTTGAAGAATAAACCTTATGCGTTTATCTTCTGTCTTATCAACAATTTTCTCGAAATCCTCAAGCATTTTGCGTTCAATTTCAACATGTTTCTCAATGATTTTACGGAAATCTTCGCCTTCATGTTTGAACTGTTCTTTTGAAGGAGATTCTAACAACTGTAAAATAGCCTTTAACATATGTTCATGTTTTGCCGAGTCCAAGGCGAGTTGGTAGAGCATAAACCGTATAACTGCATTATCTGTCTTTTCAGATGAACCAAATAACAGTTCTGCAGCTTTCTTCTCATTCCCAATCTGCTCTTCAATCATCTTCTTGAATTCTTGTTTGTTCATTAGTAAATCAATCCTTGAATCTATTTTGAACCTCGATTCTATTTAATGCGCGCGCCGAGATAATTTGATTAGATAAAAATGCGAAAAGTTAAGTGTCACTAGTGGTGTTTTTGGTTATTCCTCTACTGTTATTGCTTGTGTGGGGCATGAGGTTACGCAAGCCATGCAGAGGATGCAATCTTCTTTCCGCGCCGGAACCGATTTTGGAGTGTCTGAGTATTCCGGTATGTTTTGAAGTTCAAATACATCAACTGGGCATACTTCAGCACATACTCCGTCGCCGTTGCATTTGTCCCAGTCAACCTTAACATCTGGCATCTTCATTTACCTCCATCAATTTTATACGTTCTATTTCGCCGAGAGTTCCTTTGAGATGAAACACTTTTCCAAAAGAATGCCCCCTAATACTCTTCACATTTAAGCTGGAAATAACTTCTCAGATGGTCACACGAAGGACATTTTTCTGGTGGTTCCTTTCCAAAATGAACATACCCGCATTCTCGGCATACCCACCAGACATCTTTTACTTTCTTGAAAAAGGTGCCAGCCTTTACCTCTTTCAGCAGTTTCTTGTATCTTTCTTCATGATGCCCTTCCGCTTTAGCAATCGCTCTCAGTCTCTCTGCAATTTCGGGAAAACCCTCTTTTTCAGCAACTTCTGCAAATTCTGGATACATCTTCGTATTTTCGTAATTTTCTCCAGCAATTGCAGCTTTAAGATTTTCTGCTGTACTACCAAGAACTGTAGGAGCTACCGCTTCCACTTTGATCTCGTCTAATTTTTCCTTACTTTTCTTCTTTAACTCATTGATTAGCTTGAATAGATTACTTGCATGTTCCTTTTCATTCTCTGCAGTAACGAGAAAGATTTCTGCAATCTGTTCAAAGCCTTCTTTCTTAGCAATCGTTGCATAGAATGTGTAACGATTTCTTGCCTGACTTTCACCGATAAACGCTTTTACCAAATTTTCAATAGTATTTTTCATCTCTATCCACCTCAGTTCTGTTTAATTCATAAAACCTAAGTGTCTATTTAAGATTTCATCAGCCGATCTATCTATACCTGGCATGGACGGTTGACAATCGTCGCCATGTAGCCTATTATAGTGCTGTCCATCCTCCGTCAGCAAATATTGTCTGTCCGGTAACGTAGTTGGAGGCTGGAGATGCTAGATATATCAGTGCTGCTTTCAGGTCTAACAGTTCTCCTGTTCTTCCTAACGGAGTTCTGGAAAGGATGTGCTTCATCGCTTTTTCGTCTTGGAAAATTGGTGCTGTCATTTCACTTGGGAAAAATCCGGGTGCGATGGCATTCACATTTATTTTGTAAGGTGCCCATTCTATAGCAAAGGCTCTTGTCAAGTTTATCACTGCTGCCTTAGATGCGTAGTATGGTGCTGCCGGAAATATATCGCCGACAGCCCCATAAATGGAAGCAATGTTCACTATTTTTCCATATTTCTCTTTGATCATTTCACGGGCGGTGGTTCTCGCACATAAGAAGACTCCTGTCAGGTTGACATCTATCACTTTTTTCCATTCTTCTAGGCTCATATCAACGGATGGGCTTAATGATGCAATTCCTGCGTTGTTAACTAGAATTTCTAGCGATCCGATTTTTTCTATGGCGGTATTTACCATGCTGATTACTTGTTCCTCTTGAGTTACATCCGTTTTGACGGGAATCACTTTAACATTGTGTTTGCTAGATAAGTCTCTGGCTACTTTGAGAAGTTTTTCGTGTCTTCTTGCGGCAATTACGAGGTTTACTCCATTTTCAGCTAATGTTTCGGCAAACGTCACACCCAACCCGCTAGAAGCACCAGTTACGATTGCTGTTTGACCTTTAATATCAAAACATGTTTCCATCACAGTTTTACTCAAAACAAATCACCAATTTTAGTCTTTTTTCAGCGAAATTTAAGATTTTCGCAAAAATAATAATAATGAAGCATCTTTCGCTTGCCACTAGCGCGCCTAGGGTAACATCACTTTTTCACTTTTCTTTATGATTCAAAATTCAAGCCTAAATTTTGAAGCCAGAGTTTGAAATAATAATCTATTTGACGGGAGAACTAACATGGGTAAAGAGACAATCCAGACATACTGGCAAAATCAAGCGCGTTACAGTAAGCTACTTCAAGTGGGTGCAAAACCTTGAACGAGAACACTGGACCCTTGAAGAAGTAAACCGCAAACTTGAGAGCAAGATGGCTAAAGTTTTCAACGACGTTTATGAAATAGCAAAGAAAGGTCAGACATGCGAACTGCAGCACTGATGCTGGGTGTTGGAAGAGTAAGTGAAGCCATAAAAACGCTTGGCCTATGGCTGTAGTCAGTCCAGCCACGCAGTCGCCTCTGCCAATCGACCACTCCCACCCAGTAAATATTTGCCTTTAATTTTCTCGGCTTCATTTCCGATTCTCTGAATTTTATCTTCGCTGAGATCAATTTTCACGGTTATGTTAAACCCAGCAGAGAGTATTATGCCAGTTTCTTTGCGTGCATGGGCAAGCGATTTCTGACAATATAAGTTAAAAACATAAACAAACGTCAGCATGATTTTAGATTTGCGCGCGCATAAAACTTAAAAACTAAATGTAATTAGTTACATCACGTTATTAAAAATGAAACTCTCATCAAGGGAAACCCCATTAAACGTTATTCATCTTCGTAACATGTTGGAACTCGCAAGACAAGGAGTCACAATTGTTCTGCGATGCCAGCCTACTATCACAAGCCAAATAACATTAACGATTTAATAGATTACGTGGTAGGAAAGGTCTTGGATTGTCTTGAGATAGATCACAAATTTTTCGTGAGATGATGAGGCAAAAGTTTTCTGAAAAATACTTTATTCGGATTATTCATACACCCAACTCAGACATCGCAAAGCTTTTATTGAAGCAGTGTCAACTTCTAGTTTCCGTTGTAAAAATCTACACAACGTGATTCAACTTGAAAAAACTCTCAACAAAACAGATCGCCCTGACTTCAGTATTTGCCGCCTTGATAGCTGCGGTTTCAAGACTGCCAGGTATCCCAATAGTGGTTGGAGTTCAGGCAGGAAGAATCGAATTCACCGTACCCTTATATCCGATCGCTGGAATACTTCTCGGACCCTGGGTTGGTGCGTTAGCCGCTCTTATTGGCAATGTTGTAGCATTCCTCCTTCCATCATGGTCTGTCTTCGGTCTCTTAACTATACCCGCAGGCGCATTATCTGCCATGGTTGCAGGTTTTCTCACAAGACGAAGTGAGCGGTATGGTTGGAAAGCTGCTGCATTGGTTCTTGGTGTTTTAATTGCCATGTGGTATGTTCCAGTTCCTAACCCTCAACAGGCTTACATGGGGCTGGAAGCCCCCTATTATCCGATTCCCTTACACCTCCCAGCTCTAGCTCTCATTTTGATTTTCAGGCAGAAGATCATTGATTTCGTAAAAAGTTCAGTGAGACGAATCATGATTTTTGGCGTTGGACTCGTAACCTATATCGGAATAATGACTGATCACATGTGGGGCAACCTAATGTTTGCTAATCTGTTTTTCCCATACTATTATGATTTGAAGGGCTTCAGAGACATGATCAGAACAATAGCTGGTTGGAAGGAGCTTATAGGAATGGGCGCGCCAAGCCAAGGAACTATCTTAAATGATTACTCGGGTATAGGCGATTACTTCATGGTTATGCTTCCCGTAGGCGCGGTTGAGCGACTGATTTTTACGGCGGTTGCAATTTTCATTGGAGTCGCGGTGCTAAGAATTATCGGTCCTTATCTCATCACTTGGGGAGTCAGCTCACTCGAAACTCCAGCTAAAAAGCCAAATAAGACAAAATGATTAAAAATATAGGCTTTTAGAGCTAGATTCTATGAGTGAAAAGTTATATCCATACGTAATATTCCTACCAGCAAAGAAAAAACAGAACATTTTGAGAGCCATTTTTCGGTCTAAAGTCCCCATTGATATTCTAGAATGCTTCATAAATAAAGGAATTTCTCAGAAACTCTACCAGAAAAATCTAATTGACACCTTCAGTTATTCCAATAAAACTGTGATAGAACGTCTCAAAGATTTAACCAATCTTGGAATTTTAATGGAAGGTATGGAGAAGATGGAAAGTGCTGGTCGAACAGTTTGGGTCAAGCATTATGTTTTAACTGATTTGGGTAAGTGGTTTGCTCTCCTTCTCGCTAATGAAGATGCTTTGTCCCGAAAGGAGAAGGTTGAGATAGTTCAAAGCGCTCTTAGATCATATGTAAAATGGGTAAAGGAGCTTGCAGAAAAACTCGATGTTAAGAAAGAGATCTTAGAGAAAATCTTCAGAGAAGAGATGAAATAACATCCCTTCTTCAATAACTTTGGACAAACTCACTAGTGTTAAAGCATCTCTGTTTTTTTCCTTGGTGCAAATAGACTTAGGCCTTTTTTGGGGTTTGAAGAGTTAGCTGAAAGAGAAAGGAGAGATTTTCCGATTTTCAATTATGCGGAAAACCAGTCTCTTCAAACCTTTCCAATAGGCCATGTAGCTCCTCTAAAGGGCTTTGAACGCATCAAACCATCGATTATACATCTCTAGCATCTGTGGTGAAACGCTAGGTTTTCTTTCCTCAAGTATTTGCTTGAAGTGATCTTTTGACAATGGTTTTGGTTTAGCTGATTTGTTATTTGCTTGACCTGATTCGAAGAATTCTCCAATAACTTTTAGATATGCAGACTGACAAATGTCGCGTATATCACTTCCGGAAAAACCTTCCGACAGTCGGGCTAGCTCATAAGGGTCCACATCAGGCGTCAAGTTTAAGTTACTCGTATACAACTTGAACATTCCCAAACGAGCGTGATGATCAGGCAAAGGAACTAAAATCCTTTTTTGGAATCTTCTTATAAAAGGCCAATCTAAATCCCAAGGTTTGTTGGTGGCTCCAATCACATAGGAGTGAACATTTTTACCTTTGTCTATTATGCCGTCCATCTCTTTAAGAAATTGATTGCGCACTCTAGCTTCGCCGCCGACTTCACTTGAGTGTCTCCCAATTAAAGAGTCCAATTCATCAATGAAAACGATAGAAGGTCGTCCATCATTTGCTGATTTTCTTGCTGAGTTAAAAAGTCTTGCGACGTTTTGTTCGGCTTCCCCAAGCCATTTGGACATTATAGAGGCTGCATCTACTGAAACGAATGTTGCATCAATCTCAGTAGCAACTGCAGCAGCTATTAGAGTTTTTCCACATCCGGGTGGACCAAATAGAAGGATTCCTCTAGGCCACCCTAAAGGGAAAAGATCAGGCCTTTGAACAGGGTAAACTATGGCTTCCTTAACCGCTTTTTTACCTTGCTCCAGACCTACGACTTCACCCCATTTCACGTCAGGTTTTTCTTTTAGAACAAGTTCATCGAAACTTGCTTTTTCAGTTGAAGCTGAACCTCCTTCAGCTGTTGGTGGAGATTCTTCGGTGTATGATTGAACTGGACCAGCACCCTGTAGAACCCTTACTCTTTGTTGATATGCCCTTGCTCGCTGAATGTAAACTTGGTTTAGCCCGTAATCAGGATATAGTTGAACCAGTGTTAGGAGAGTCTCTATTGCTTTTTGATACATTGCTATAGCCATTCCTCTGGCTCCTTGTTTATCTAGTCGCACAGCTTCTAACGCGTGGTTTGTTGCTGCCCTTTCAAGTTCTTGGGATGCACTCACAATGGGTCACCTTTTAAGTTGTATCTTGCCTTTAGCACACAACTTTTCCAATGTTTCCTCGATTTCTTCAGATGGAACGTTCAGATCAAATGCGCATTGAGCAACATCAAAGTGACCATTACATTTCTTAATGTAGTTTAGGATTGTATCTTCTACAGAAGAGGATTTTTGTAATGTAAAAGACACACGTTGCAATTCTAGGTAAGTTTGTGGTTCTTTATTTTCATTTGTTTCTGTAGAGCAACTGGCCGCAAGAGCAACCATCTGTTTTATGTTCTTTGTGGTTTGAGTTTTCTTAGAAACAGCAACAGGAACAGAAAGTGGCGGTTCTGGAAGCCTCTCCATTACGTTTTCCTCAAGTACTCCAGAGACCTCTCTTAGTATTTCTTCAGCGCCTGGAGTCTTAACATTGAGGGGAATTATTGGTTGTGGCGAGGCCATTTTGGTTACGGCTAATGTTTCAGTGATACTGTCGTTCACTGTTTCTAGTTCGTAAGCCATTTCTGGCATAACTCTGTTTATACATCTTGCTACGCTTTGAAGGGCCTTTAGAGCAGGTCTCAGTTCAATGACGACATTGCTTAGCTCTTTGATCGTTTCGAGTCTTAGTATTATTCGTTCTATTGTGATCTCAGTTTTAGAAACCGTGTCAATTAATTTCCTAACTTCAGCTAGTTCAGTGGCAAATATAGTGGCTCGTTCTTTGTTTTGGTTTTTCACTGATGTAACGCAGGATTCAAATAGGATTTTGTCACGTTCTTTTAATCTAACGACTACTTGCTCCAGTTTAAACTGTTGAATTTTCAATTTATGTATCGCTTGAAAAATTGCATCTCCAACTGGTGGAGGTGAGCGAAAGAATCTTTTGATCAAGATCCGCTCGCCATAGGCTTTTAGGAACTCGTTTTGCTGGGACCTTTTACATGGACTACTACTGGCGGTTCAGGAAGTGGTGGCGGAGTTGAAGGCGTTTCTTTTTGTGATTCAACCTGTTTTTCAGCGTTTGCTGATTTCTCGCCTAAAAGCATGTTAGACAAATTATTTCTCATGGCTTGAATATCAGTCCTTTGAGTATTGATTTGTTTCAAACCCTCGAGTATTATGGCCATAGATTTTTGGTAGGACTCAGCATCAATTCTGCCGATTTCGTGTTCAATCTCCAGGTTTATCAGAGATGAATTAAGGTCTTTGATTTGCGTATTGCAATTTTCGATTTGTGTATCTATTTCCTCTAAAGTTGCCTGAGCATCTGCTTTTAACTGATTCAATGCGCCTTCAAAATTCTTGTGAAGAATATTAACCATGTCGGAAGGGACTTTTTTCTTGCCGCTAAGTTCGTTTAGGGCTTGATCTTTTCGCCAGATTAGTGGTATCTCATCGCATAACGATTTTACTTTCAGCTTTATTGGCAATAAAAGAATGATGCCGTCGTTGTATAACTTGAAGTGGTCACTTGAGTAGCGTAAAAATTCTCCATCTCCGTGTTTAACTAAAACCCCGTCTATTCGACCGTTCGGGCTTACTAAAAATGAAGCTATCTCACCGATTTGGCGTCCATACTCATCTTTTAATGGCTTGCCGATAAATAGAAGGGGATTAGAAGAAGGTTTTGACATAAAGTCATCTCTCCTTGGAAATCTCTAGTATATTCATAGAAGCTATGTCTCAGTTGCTGACGCTTCGCCTATACTGGGTAAGCCTGCAGGTAACTCTGGGAATTTGTCTTTGATCTTCTGTTCTGCNACAGTTGCTGCTTCATTCATGATTTTCTGTGCATCTTCATTTGCACTTTCGAAATCAATTGATAACCCACTGCTTTGTCCAGCGTCAAAAACTATTCCGCTGAGTAAGTTGCCAATTTGTCCAAGTTCTCTTTCGGCCTCTGGAAAGACTGTGGACATTCCATTTCGAACACTGCGTAATACGCTTATTGCAGGAGCAAGTGTGGTTACAACGTCACCAAGTTCAGAAACTGTTTTCAACCTAAGAACTATTTGCTCTAAAGCGAGTCGTGCGTGCATTATCATTTTTTCCATTTTTCGTATTTCGGCTAGTTCGTTGGCAAAGACATTGGCTCTTGGCATATCATGTTTTGAGTATGCATTCACTATTCTTGCGAAGATTGATTTGTCACGTTCCGAAAAGCGGTCACTAGCTTTGTCTAATCGTTGGATTTGTATTTCTATGCCTCTGACTGCAACATCTAAGCGGGGTTTCAATGGTCCCGGAGGGCGAATAGCCTCTTTGACTCTTTTGTGGATAGGCATTTGATCGTACCCTTCTCCCCATTTTTTAGCGAATTTCTCTGACAAATAGATTCCTCCGAAGGGAGAGGTGCTTTAAGCCTATTATTACATTTTTAATATGCTGAGAACATTCGCGTATATATCTGGCTCTGTGTTCTCATTTAATCTGTGCTTTGAACTTTAAATTTCATATGCAAATAGGTAAACAGCGGAACTGGTTAAATAGACATAATTGTGTAAGTTAGACTAAAAAAGCACAAATTTAGAAAGTATAGAAAGCAAAGTACCTAGAAGGAAACAGCAATGAGTGAAAGAATAAAAATACTCGGAATATTTGCCATATTGGGCTTTATGGCTGGGATTTTAGCGAACTTCGCCTACCATACGGTTCTGCCTACAATCTTAGCAATCTTTCCAGAGATGCTTCAAGCTGAATGGATGTTGTCAGGATTTGCTGGTGCTTTACTAACGATGATAGTGTTAGTGCTTTGGGCCTATCTTAGTGGACCTCGGAAACAAGTATAAATACAATTGCAATTCCAGCACTTTCCTCTTTCTTTTGATAGTCATATCCCTTCTTGTTTTCATTGTTTTAGAAAGGACCAATCTATTGGGCAATCTTTAGTACTCTTGAAACACAAGTTAAAAAACAAGCATTTTCCAAAAAATGAATGCTCCTATGAAAGAAGATTTATAAAATTGAACTGTAAGATATTCAGGCTAAAACCACGTTTTGTAATGTTTGTAATTTCCAATCCAAAGGAAAACAATAGCTATCGCAGTTCCAAACATGAATATGTGTCCCAACTCTGTTCGTATAGGAATTGTACTTTCAATTTTCACCGTGGCGCTCCAAGAATTTGTTGGTGTGTGATACTTGGCGAGTATGTCAAATACGTTTCGAAGCTCGCCAATGCTCGTGGAGTCCATAAACTTCCCATTGGTTTCGTCGGAAATCCACTCTAAGAGTTCAGGATTGGAGTCTAGCCTAATTTTAGCTATATGCAACGTGTATACAGGAATGTTTTCGCTAACAGCTAGTCCTATAGCCATAGCGACAGAGAAAAAAGGATCGGGATAACCATAATTTGTAAATCCGTCGGATATCAAGATAACTACGTAGGTACCGTTAGATGAAGTGTACGGAGTTAGTAGGTTTAGAGCCACTTGCAGTCCATATCCAATATCAGTGACCTCTTCTAAGCAAGGCAATCCTTCACTTGGGTGCAGTTCTTCCAAAATGGAAACAACTCTCTCTGCATCTTCTGTTAAAGGAAACGAATTCTTTATTTCAGTATCAAACGCAACAACGCCAAATCTCACTTTTTCACTTGCATTTTCAACAAATTCTATTAGTAAATTCCTCGTGGCTTCTAATCTTGAAGGAGCTACATCTTCTAATCCCATAGATGAGGAAACATCGATGACAAGAAGTACTCCTCCAACAATATCCTTCTCTTCAACCATGGGAATATCTACTATCTGACTTACCTCACTAACAGTTAAGAGTGTGGGACCTGCCAAACTCAACGCTATAAACATTATTAGAGTAATTTTTAATGCCAGACTGATTCCTCGCCAAGAATGTCTATGAACACTCTTCTTTGTAGTAATCTTAATTAGCCTTTTAACGGGGGGATAATGAAAAACTTCAAGACTCTTCTTAATCTTTTGAGCGAAATAGTGGCTTATAAGAGTTAACGCAATAAAAAAGGGAACAAGAAGAATCAATTCAGGCCTTACAAATTCTATCATAAACTAAACTCCTGTGAACCACATTAAAAACAGAGAAATAACCAGCAAAGATGCGAAGAACAACATGGGTGTATGGTAGTCTTTTGACTCAAAGTGTAGAGTATCACAGACTGTTTTCAGGGCACCAACTTTGACTTCTTGAGAAATTGTTGAAACCTCGGTTACTAGAGCTTTCATCTCCTCACTTTTAACCTCATAAAATTTGCCACCGGTCATATCTGATATCTCTTTGAGAACCACTGGATCGGCTTCCCATATCCCGTAAGTTCCAAGAAAAATTGTGTAAACAGGAATTTTCATTGCTGCAGCGGCTTCAGCTACGGAAGTCAAATTGATTATTCCAATATTGTTTTTTCCATCTGAAAATAGTACGAGTGCCTTTCCACCTTGATAGGTCTCAAGCACTCCGAGTGTTGTTTCCAGAGCCGTTCCTATTGCGGTAGATGGATAAAGCACTTGATTGTCAATCATGTTTGTAACACGGGATTTGTTTAATGTTGGCAACGTTTCGTCGTAGATTCTTCCAGCAAAAGATATGAATCCTATCAGATCTACAGAACTCAAGTTGCAAACGAGAAGCTTAGCCATCTGCATCGCCACTTGAAGCCGACTTGGCTCCAGATCAGAGTAGTTCATGCTATAAGACACGTCCATAAGCAACAGGACAGTTACACCATTTTGAGCTAGTTGTTCCTCAGAAAGTTCTTCAATGGGCACTTCTATATTAGTTGGAAAATACGGGTTAGCTAACAAAAATGAAAACGCTACTATTATGCCTATCTTAGTTGCAATATTTGTAATATTAATTATCCTTCTCACAGTTTGCCACTTAACAAGTTCCAAACGTTTTTCAGCTATTCTTAGCCTTTTGTATGAGAAATAAAAAAGAATTGCAAATATCCCTCCCAGAATGGCACCAAAAATACCAAAAAATGGATTTTCAAACCTTAACGGGAATTCTAGTATGGCCATAAGCATCTCAGCCTTGGTCCGGTTGACCTCTTATCTGCATTCTCAACGACTGAAATGCGCCTCCTAGTGCTGTGTAAAACCTTTTGACTTCGGCATCACCGAGTGTTTCTCCTTGTCCCAACAATGAGAGTCCTTGATCTATTGCTTCTTCTGCTGCCGTCAAGTTTTCCTGTTCAAAGTAGCTTAATGCCTCTATGTATTTCCTAACACTTTCAAGATAGTTTTCAAATCCCTGTATTCCCTCTAAATCTTTAAGTTGATTTTTCATGTCTTGAGCGGTGTTAAAAGCAGCGCCATCCATTAAGCTCGTGTCTAATTTAGAGGCTGTAGATGCAGCATCCTGATATTCTGGTTCCTTTAGATGTTGAAGTTGTTCAGAGATTTCTTGAAGAAGTCTTTGAGCGGTTTCGTAGTCTTTGCTGGCAAGTGCATGCTGCAGTTGGTTGAATAGTTCATTTGCATTATTCATTGCCTCTAGGTAATCGACTCCTTTCATGATGCTTTCCAGAAGGAAAGTGTACGAAAGGTAGATTCTCATTCCATCTCTATACTCAGCAACGGCATGTTTCACACGGTCTCTGTGGCCTGAAGCTAGATATTGATAGTTAATGTCAACTAAACTTTGATTTCTTAGCTCAAACTGGTCAAGCAGAGGGGTTAGAGTTTGCAAGCAAATAGATGCTTTTTCAGCAGCCTTTTGGTATGCTCCTTGCCGATAGTAATTCAGAGTTTTCTCCAAGTCATCATTAATAACTAATAAATTATCTGCGCCTCGAGTCATAACATGAGAAGAGTTGAGAAGAGTTTCATAGTTATCTGCCATGTTAAGCACAAAACCGTCGTCTGTGCGTCTTGCAGAGGTTAACCTTGCTTTCGCCTTCTCTTGTGATACTTGTGTGGCTTTAAGCAGTTCACGAGCCAATTCTTCTTCGTCCTTCACAAAATTTGTTAAAGACTCGTGACTTCTGCCAATGGCTGCCAGTGTTGATTCGCCGCCTTCTATAGCATCAGTTAATGCATTTCCCCCACTATCAATAGGGATATTATTGAGGAAGACAGCAGCTATTACTAGAGCTAACACGCCTAGAAACAATGCAAACTTTAAGCCAGTCTTCAATCCTTTGTGCATAACATTCAATAATAAGATTGCTCCAGAATTTTATAACTTTGTCGAAGTCGAACAGTAGTTAAGGTTTAATTTTCTTTCTTTTCCAATATAACCAAGAGATTATGGCAACAGGAACAATGACAACAAAGGGTATTAAGATTTTAACATCAAACATCCACATTCCTTGAACTGAAAAATCATGCAAAATAACAATATTATCTTGGCGGAGAGGCTCAAAGGATACAGCTAAGCCTTCAAATCTGATGCTGTTTGTCTCTCCTAAAATCAGTGTTTCAGATGTCTTTTTCTCTCCCTTACTGAGATGAAGAGTAATATCTGAATTGTTCCATGTTAAGGCTGCATGAACCATTTCAGGTTCAAAAATCAGTGGAAAATTAAACCTGTCCGGATTTGCCTCATATATCTCCATATTAATGGGCTGTGACAAAACTGTTGCATATTCATTAATGTTAAAGTTTTCTAAGTGACTCAAGGTCAAGTTGGCAACTCTCATAGAGGTTTCAGGACGCCACGTGAATGGAAACATGGAATCAGAAGAATTTTCGACTACCCAAGGTACAACAAAAGAAAGGGGACGGGGGAAAAGAGGATATGGTTGAACACATAGAACTTCTGCATCGACCCAACCAATGTCTGGTAGCCAAACCTGAATCCAAGTTTTAAGGTCAGCATTGGTGAAGGTTCTAGTTGGAACTCTAGCGGCTCGTAGTATCGTTGCCGCAAGCAAGGCTCTTTCAAAACAGAAAGAATTCCCAGTTTCTAAACTTTCTAATGGATCATTAAGAAAATTGAGAATATCTGTTATGTTAAGTTTACCGCTCATTAAAAGTTTTATTTTTTCGCGATCATATGTTTGAGTTTCATTGATGAATCTCAAGATGTTCTCAATGGTTTCAATCATATCTTGTGTTGCGGAAGCTTCTGCTATTTCTTTAATGGTTGTGTTGTCTGTAGGCATTTTTCTGCCAGAGTTGAGATATGGTTTAATATTATCAGGATAACTTTCAGGAAAAGGAATAGATTCAGGAATTGTAAGATTTTCGCCAGTACTTTCTGACGAAACCCATGTTAAAGTGCTTATGTAATCTCCTTTGTTGAAAGTATAGTTTACTGCCAACCAAAGGTTCCCTATTTCATCTTTGTAAAGGTCTATGCTTCGAGCATTAGAAGAAGCCAAAATGGCTAGAATGCTTACATTTATGGTTGCGACATGATCTTGAAAACTTTGAGGTATAGATTCCCAAAATATAACACTGCCTTCCTGCGAGGTCTGAAGTCTAACATATATGGGGTGAGTAGAAATATGGAAACCATCTTGGTTTGTAGAAACTTCAAGAGATTTTTTTTCAGGTCCGAATGTGAGATCATTTAGAGATGCAAAATTAGGTATTAGCAATTGGGGCAAAAGCACAAAGATGAACAGAAAAGTTTTCTTCAACGATATGCACCTTCTCTGGCTAATCGGTAAAGGCTTGCTATTTCCAGTATTTTAGCGTCGACTTCACGGAGGGTTTTAAGTATAAGGACTTTAGCTCCAAACAGGGTGCAGCCACCGATTATGCCCTTCAAGAGGTGACGAATTTCGCTGTCATATTCACTTTTAAACTCTGAAGTATCAATTGTTATCCTCTTGAAGTCTTCGCTTTCTAACAGTGTCAGCCAGCCAACATCTGGCAGATTAATCTCGCTCTCATCAACTACGAGTAGTATGTTTATTACGTGCCCACGAGCCCACATAAGCCTAGTGAAGTAAACATAGTCGCTTACATCATGATTAATGTCGGTGATGAGATTGATAATAGACCTTCTCTGCAAAGCCCTCACAACCTCAACAGCCATTATTCTCAAATTCGAAGTTTCACCTGTTCGGTAGGATTGACACAGAGTTCTCAAAACCCGGTAGGCTTGCTCACTGCTTCTTGCAGGAGGAAGGAAGAGTTCAACTTTGTCTCTGAAACAAAGCAAGCCTACGTAATCGCTTCTTCTTTGCGCTAAATCCGCTATCACCAAGGCTATTCTTACCGCAGTAGGAACTTTGTTCCTATACTCCATACTTCCACTTTGGTCCAAAATTAACAAGACATTCAGATTCTTCTCTTCGCGATACTGCTTTATGAATAAGGAACTTCCCCCACTTGGTTTAGGAGGAGTTCGAGCGGTGACACTCCACGCAATTCTCCGGTAATCGTCTCCAAACCTATAATCTCTCACTCCTTCATACTCTATGCCTAAACCTATATAGCGGCTTGGATGTTCTCCTTGAAGCATTGTTTTAACTTTGCTCTTAACATCGATAAGCACTTTCTTCCGGTTTTTGCATATTTCAAGTATGACCTGTCTAGGAGTTTCTCTAAACAGTTTTTGTCACCGTTTTTCTGGCAATCTTAAGAATATCTCTTATCACATCTTCAGGCTGGACTTCTTCAATTACCTTCTCAGTTTTTAGAATTATTCTATGGTTAAGCACAGCATAGGCTACGTTGTCTACATCTTCCAAATGAACAATATTTCTACTCGACAAAGCAGCATAAACCTTAGATGATTTCATCAAGAAAATTCCAGCTCGAGGACTTGAACCCCAGCTTACTTCTTCTCGTACCCTCGTGTATCTTATTATCTCAGCAATGTACCGCTTGATCAGCGGAGGAACAGCAACCTTTTCTGCTACAATCAGTTGCATGTCACAGATTTGAATGGGGGCATTTAGTATTGTTTCAAATTCCTCTATAGGCTCGGTTAATCTCATTTCGTGTAAATCAAGAATTTCCATTTCATCTTCAAAGGTTTCAGGATATCCTATCTTAACCTTCATTATGAAACGGTCAAGCTGAGCTTCAGGTAATGGATAGGTTCCCTCCTGTTCTATAGGATTTTGGGTTGCAGTCACAAAGAAAGGTTCTTTAAGCGCATATGTTGTCCCACCTATCGTGACTTCCCTCTCTTGCATCGCTTGCAACAAGGCTGATTGAGTTCGTGGCACTGCTCTGTTTATTTCATCTACAAGAAGAAAGTTTGTGAATACTGGTCCGAAGTGAGGGCGAAAATGTTTTGTTTTTGGGTCATAGATCAATGTCCCCATAACGTCGGTTGGCATGAGGTCTGGGGTACATTGTATCCTTTGGAAACTTTTTTCTTCTCTTAAATTCAAAGCTTTTGCTAAGGCTTTGGCGATTGTTGTTTTAGCGATTCCTGGAACTCCTTCCAGAAGAATATGTCCTTTAGCAAGTAAACCAGCCAATATTAATCTTATTTCTTTTTCATACCCGATTATGGCGTGATGGAATTCGTTCAGTAGTTTGTCGTAGAAATCACTAATAACTAAGAGATCTTTCATATGCGCTACCTAGTAACCTTTAGTCCTAAGCTCAGAGAGCGTTAGCCCAAGTAGGACGACATCACCTATTTTATGTATAAGGTCCCAAGGAATATCCATTACGAACTCCTTAACACCTCTTTTAAGTAAAACGTCTTCAGGCACCTTAAAATTGAACTTTGTCTTACTCATAAAATCTTCCAAGTCCTCCATTCTTAAACTGTGGACATGAACACCTTTTTCCATTCCAAAGTATTTCCCAATTGCTTCTATGATATCTGGTCTACCTATCGTTTCAAAATGTTTGAATAACCAGCTTAGAGCCACAGAATCAGTTCGCTTAGATGAGTAAATTCTTATTCCAGGCGTATTAGAAAACAGTACAACCGAATCAACATATCCTACTGCAAGTCCATCAGCATCAAGGACAAATTTATCTCCTATGATTTTTGTGCTTCGATAGGGAACCGTTTTCTGAACTTGGATTTTTCTAAACTTAGCTTCCTTCGGTTCATGCAACAGAATAACTTTAATTACACTCGATTTTTCTCCTGTTCCTATTGCTGATATTTTTATAGTCTTTACCTCACGCAAAGTTACTGTTCCTTTAGACTCTTTTCTATCTTCTGTAACCTTCCTGTAGGGAATTTCTATTCCCAAATTCTCAGCATATTTTATGTAATGTTGGTCGGTTGGAGACTCTTCAGGATTTAAGCCGAATTCCTTCTGAATATTCTGCGCCAAGACTTCGTGGGATGATAATCTTTGAAGTTTTGCTGTGAATGGCAACTTTACTCTTTTTAATAAATCTTCTTTTATATTACTTGTGTCAACTACTGTTCTCTCGTCTGGTTTAGTTTCGTAAACAAGAAAAACGATCTTGTCTTCATCAATATTAGTTTTTCCTACTTTTCCATAAATGTATCCTTCAGAATCCACAACTAAGGAGTCGAGCAATTCATCTTCTCTATATGCTCGTTCCATCTTGTACACAACAAACTTATATGTTTCTCTCGAACTAAAAACCTTAATGGTCTTACTGGAAAGAGAAACCGAGCAAAAAATTTTAAGAGTTCTCAAAATTGGGGGCTTTATTGTACTGCTTGGTATTTTCATTGGCATTACTTTGGGAGTATATACCTTATTTAATCCTCCACTTTTTCTAATTCTCATCAACATAAGCCAGCATGAAGCCACACTTTTCTTTTTAGGGGTGTATCTGCCAAGCTTTGTCATAATAGTTGCTTTAGGGTATGTCTTTGTCACAACACAGAAAATTAAAAAGTTCAATCTATGGCGCACTTTTGCTCTTTCTATATTAATTCTTCTATGCCTAATTTTATCAGCACTTTCAATTTTCAATTTCTTGTCATTTTTTGGAGGCTTTCTAGTATTGACTGCTGTAATTCTCGCCCATACAAAGCCCACATTTAAAGCTCTGTGGAAAAGAGAAGCATGCTTCCTCGTTGAAACAGGCACTGTACTAATAGCGTCTTCGTCCTTGCTTTTTTTGCTAATTTGGTCTATTTCAGGATTCCTTCAAACATATTCCTCGGGCATATACGAAACAAACTATAGCTATCCATATATATTGCTGGTCATGGGAAGTCTTTCTTTGTTCACGTTTTTTATGGCACCACTTTTATGTTTACATCGTACCAACAAAGGACTTTGTGGAATACTTAGCTTAACAATGAGTATCCTGGCTTTCATAACAATCATCCAAAACCAGTATATTTATTTTAATCTATCAGCATATCAGGGAATCTTTCTAGCAATTATCGGAACCATCCTGACTTTTTGCGGAGGCCTTATTTGCATTAAACTTTCTCTTTCAGAAGCCATATTTTCTACTGCTCCAGGGCTTTCATTTTTATATTGGGGAAAGCATTGCCCGTATTGTGGGGAGTCTTGGGTGAACTTTAAAAAAGATGTCTGTTCTAGCTGTGGAAGAAGTTTAAATTTGAAATCTGAAATTTCTTTCTGTCCTCACTGTGGACGACTAGTTACACAAAATGCTGGAGATTGCCCCCATTGTATGGAAGATATTGGGAGCTTACCAGTTTACATTTCTTTGAGCAAGCTGAGAGGAGAGGGGTTCATTATGAAAAGAGGGAAACTTGGAAAATTGCAAAAAACTCTAGGAGTTCTTTCAAAGCACATTGCAGGTATATTGGGACGCATTCAGCTGCCTTTGAAAGAGTCTGTTTACATCGGTATCCTAACCTTTCTAATTACTTTCTTGTCATTTATTGGATATATCCGAACAGAACCCGCAGCAGCGCAGGGATGCTTCGTTTACCATTATGGCTTTCCTCTCGAGTGGTTGGAAGTACCCTTCTCCGTACAGATACCATTTCTCTACTACATTATGAGAGGAGGAGTGAAGATTATATGGATTGCCTTAATTTTAGACTTTACTTTTTATTTTCTATTAGCATTCATTGTCGTGCATGGAATTGCAAAGTTGAAATCACGATATGCTTTTTTGGAGTCCTAATTGTAAAACAGTTGTTCTAAACGCTGGATTAATGTGTTCAGCTTATAAGTTACTGATGTGGAGAGGAATAAGCAAGAAGCATTTTATAGAAATAAGTGCTCTTATATGGTGTGGCTTTTAGTTTTG
>JGI24422J19971_10000384_pt1 | contig 24307 bp, 24 predicted proteins | sample DeeMarSWOR152_54_FD_19971 | JGI IMG/M metagenome (IMG submission 19971) | reverse complement strand
CACTCGTGAACGAGTCACTTACATCATCGGCAGAATCAGCTACGCAGAATTAACAACCGCCGCAAGAATGGAGCTGACCGCCGTAGTGGAGAAAATTGTGCTTAACCGTGAAAAGTGGTTTATAAAATTCTTCAACTCCGTGCAAGCAATTACACCTAGGATGCACGCATTAGAGCTCATTCCCGGCATAGGGAAAAAATACATGTGGCAAATTCTGGACGAGAGGGAAAGAAAACCCTTCCAAAGTTTTGAGGACTTGCAGCAACGCGCTAACTTACCTAACCCCGCTAAGCTGGTTGCAAAAAGGGTTCTTGAGGAACTGGAAGGAGAAAGCAAATACAGGCTCTTTACACGTCCAGAATAAACGGAATGAGGTTCAAATTTATTTTGTTTTACGCCGGATCATGACACTCGTCAAAACCACCGCGGCTAAAACAACTGAAGCTAAGCCTATTTGCGGGGCTAACAAGAGGAGCATGTCTATGATGACGGTATGACCTCCAATAACCTTTGGGGTGACTGTTTTCTGTTCTACTGTTGTGTCGGTGTCCGGTGTGGCTCCGGGCGCATAAACCGTTAAGGTTACGTTGTAGACTCCCGCATTCGCGTAGGTGTGGTTTGTTATAGGGTCTGTTTCGTTTACTGTTACTCCGTCCCCAAAGTTCCAGTAGTACCAGACAATCGGCATGTAATGGGTTCCGTTGAAGCCCGGCTCTGAGGTTGAGGCGTTAAAGGTTACCACCTCATCTGCGCGTGGGGTAACTGGGGTCTCTGTGAATTTAGCCGTAGGACCATGTGGTGCCATTAATGACTTAACACCCACCACTTTCGACGCTACGTCCCACTTTCCTTCACTGTCAGTAACGTTCAGCGTCACCGTGTAATTGCCTAGATTCGTGTAAACATGCACTATTGTAGGCGTACTCACGGTTGTAATGTTTCCGTCCCCAAAGTTCCAGCTATAACCGACAATATATCCTCCATTGGGCGTCGAGGCTGAAGCGTCGAACGTAATTGTTTCATTCACTTTTGGGGATAGGGGCGCCCACGTGAAATCAGCGTGTGGCGGCGCAGTTACGGTTACCATCTTCCAAGCGCTGTCGCTTTTTCCTTCGCTATCATTAACTGTCAAGGTTACATTGTATGTTCCTGCTGTTGTAAACTTATGCGTAACGATGGCGCTAACCCCTGGGGTGATGTTGCCGTCTCCGAAATTCCATACGTAGCTAACAATGTATCCGCCATCTGGTGTAGAGGCTGAGGCGTCGAAGGTGACGGGTTCACCCGCCTCTGGCCAAGTCGGTGAGTAAACGAATGAGGCAACAGGATTTTTTGTAACCGTCAATATCTTTATGGCGGAGTCTGTTAATCCATCATCATCCGTCACAGTCAAGTTCACCGTATAATCGTCGTATGCCGTGTAAACGTGGGTTACTGTGGGGATGTCTACTGCAGTTGTATTTCCGTCTCCGAAGTTCCAGAAATAGCTTGTTATGTTTCCGTCGAGATCGTAGCTTGAAGTGGCGTTAAATGTTACTGTTTCGAAAACTTGTGGGGAGGGCGGTGAATAGGCAAAGGCTGCATGAGGCGCAATTAGTGGTACAAACTCGTACCAACCGTCAATAACATAGTGGGGAATCAGGCGGTCTTGAGCATCCTTGAGCTTGGTGTCGTAGAGATCTAAGATGCACCCCACTGTTTCCGGCCAAACCGTTGCGTATGTGACTCTAAAGGTGATAGTTGCCAAAACTCCGGTTCCGTTAACCGATTGTGCTGGGAGAAGTGAGGTAACATTTACCCAGACTCTGCCAAGTGAATCGGCAATTTCTTTTTTAATGATTTGAGTAGGCTCATTGAGGAAATCGACAGTTACGTTAACGGCGTCCAGAAGTGTTGTGTTATAACTTAGCTTGAACCCAAAGCCGTATAGATTAGTAACGTTAGCGATGATGACATCAACATCGAACTCTTCATTCAACTCGTGCGCTGTATAACTCGCAGGGTTTATATATTCAACAGGAACCGGAACAACCGTTATCAACTTCGTTATGCTGTTGTTTAATCCTTCGCTGTCAAACACCGTTAACTTCACATTATACGTTCCGACTTCGTTGTAAACATGAGTTATTACTGAGTTGGTCACGGTTGTTATGTTTCCGTCGTTAAAGTCCCATGCGTATGCAGTGAGGTGTCCACCGTTCGGTGTTGAAGCTGAAGCGTCGAACGTTACAGTTTCATTTACACATGGAAACAGAGGAGAATGCACGAAAGAAGCTATTGGCCGGCGAAGGGCAGTCGCCAAAACTGTAGAGTCCTCTGAATTCGGAGACCACGTTGATAAACCTCCGCAAGATTCCCCTTTGAGGACTTTTCCGTGGGCATCGAAGTGCATTCTCACACCGGTTGAGTTTGTGAAGGTCGCAGAGACTTCTACTTCCTTGTATCCTTTGCCTGATACGACGCCTAGATTAACGTAGGTGTCGTTGAAATACGTTGGGTAGACATCGTCTGGCCATCTCCATTTTCCGAGTGTTGGCGTGCCGTGTTGAAAAGCTTCTTTTGGAATTGTGGTACCGTTGACTGTAAGGCTGACAAGGTTAAGATATCCGATGTCGTTGAGGGCAATAACCAGATAGGTATCTGAAGACGCGAACCGACTCGTCTGATTCACTCTAACAGTAAATGTCAATGAAGTATCTGCTAATTGCAAAAGCCAGCCTTCGTTCAACCACGGGTCCGTACTCTTACCAACAATTATGCCTTCTGGGAGAGATACACGTAAAGTCGCTGGTTTTCCGAACCATATGCAAGACATTTGCATCGGACTGGGCTCTTCCACCGGAGTTCTAGTAAAAAAGAAAATCGCAATGAAAATAGAAATAAGGAGCAGTACAGCTAGAAGGGGTCCTATCAAAACCTTTCTTTTTTTGATGGCACCCGCTACGCGTTCACTTAGCATTACGCCTTAAACCTTTCAGCTTATTGATCCAGTAATGCGAAATAGAACGTGCCGATCTACTTATTGTTTAGGTAACAAAAATCTATATCTATAATCTATTAAAAACCTTCATGAATTAGGGACTATAATGAGTGCGGTTCTAATGTGTTTTTCGTTTACGCTTGATTCTGATAGTCGTTATAACCGTGGTTGCTAAAAGGGCTAAAGCTATGCCTATTTGTGGAGCTAACAGCTGAAGTTTGTTTATAAAAACGAAGTGCCCTCCAACGATTGGCTGCTTGACTATTTTCTGTTCTACTGTTGTATCGGTGTCCGGTGTGGCTCCGGGCGCGTAAACCGTTAAGGTTACGTTGTAGACTCCCGGATTCGCGTAGACATGGGTTATGATCGGCGTGTCCACAGTAGTTATGTTCCCATCGCCGAAGTCCCAAGTGTAATTGACAATAGGTATAGAATGGGTTCCGTTGAAGCCCGGTTCTGAGGTTGAAGCGTCAAAGGTTATTGTCTCATTCGCCTCTGGGTACAACGGGTCCTCTGTGAATTTAGCCGTAGGACCGTAGGCTTTAGGTTGATAGTGCGCTGTGGCAGTGTGAGGCTGGTTCATGTGCACCGTGATTGGGTTGTTCGTGTCGTTGGCGCCGTCCACATCCCAGTAAGCAAAATTGTATTCAACAGCGCCTAAGTAGCTTTGATCTGGCGCCGTCAAGACGACGTAGGTGCAATTATCATACCAGTTGCTTGGAGGCGTAGGGGCTGGACTTAGACCACTAGGATCAGTCTCAACGGTTAGGTAATATTGCGTTTTCCAGTTCGCTATGGCGGTTTTAGGGGCGTTCATAGTTATAGGGTCTGAAGTCGTACCGCTGCCTGATGCGTCCCCGGTCCAATTGACGAAAACTCTGCGGGTTCCGTTGCCGTGATCCACAATATTGATAGATACAGTGGCATAAGCAGTAGAGCCAGAATCATACCATCCTTCTCCGCTCGGTGTAGCATAAGGCGAAACTACATCTAAATAGTATTGAGTCTTCCAGTTGGCTATGGCTGTTTTGTTGCTGTCCATGGTTATGGGGTTGCTTTGGGAATAGTCTGTTCCAGATGCATCTCCGCTCCAGTGCGTAAACACCCTGCGGGTTCCGTTTCCATGATCGATAATGTCTGTGGCGAGGGTGACGTAGGCGGTGGTGCCATTATCGTACCAGCCAATGCCTCCCGGGGTCCCGTAGTCGGAGGAAACGTCTAGATAGTACTGGAATTGGCTTTGGTAGTTCCCTGTAACCGTCACCGGGCTTCCCACATGGAAGGGTGAAACGGGGCCGATCACATTGATTAGGGTGAAGTTCTCGTTGGGGTCAAGGCTAGAGACCGTGGTGCTGTAAGAATACTCGACCCACGAGCAATTATCAACCCACAATGTGAACGGAAGGTCACCGAAAGCCTTCGCAGAACCATTAACCGTGACTACGGTTCCGGTGGCATTGGCGTCTAGTCCCGTTTGGTTAAACGCCACTAAATATTGGGTCTTCCAGTTGGCGACAGCTGTTTTGGGTCCGTCCATGGTTATCGGGTCGCTGGGTGAGGTTGAGCCTGTTGCGTCTCCGCTCCAACCTGTGAAAACATACTGCACGCCTGCTGGACCGGATACAACCAATGGAGTAATCGTGGCGTATGCCGTTGTGCTTGCGTTGTACCAACCTTCTCCTCCGGGTGTGCCGTGATCAGAGGAAACTGTAAGGTAATATTGTTGGAAGTAGTGGGCTGTTGCCGTATGGTTGGCATTCATGTGGACCGTTATAGGATTCCCGCAGACAAAACCTCCATCAACGGTCCAATAGTCAAAAACGTACTGGACACCCGTCACATTCGGAACAACCGCAGGAGCCGTTAAGTTCACATATGTGCAGTTGGCGTACCAGCCTTCGCCTAGAATCGTTGTGATGTCAGCTGGATCTGTCTCAACAGTCAAATAATATCCCACTACTGTGACGGTTACAGTTGCAGGGGCAGTGCACCAATTATCTGCTTCATCGTTTTCTGTGATGACTTCGCTGGAATCAGCCCAAGCTGTAATGTTGTATGTACCGAGCGATACGCCTGTGGTGTCCCAGCTGAAGTTGAGGGTTATGCTGTTTGCAGCAGCTAGGTTGGTTACAAGTTGGGTGGCAATTACACTACTGTCGAAGTAACATGTAACATTGAAAGTTTCAGTTTGGGTGCCTTGATTCTCCACGACGACCTCCACGGTAACGGTTTCGCCTTGTGTGACGTTTGTCGGTGTAGGGGTCTGGCTTATTGTAGCCACGTCATGGACTGCTATGGGCTGCTCTTCATCCGCATGGTCTGTAGTCGGTCCTTGGTCTAGATTAGGATTCTGCTGGTCAGTAGCCCAAGTTAACCAATAAGAAGAAGGGTTTCCAATCGAACTCCAACTTATGTACATTTCTATCTGATAGGGAGATACTATCCTCCAGCCTCCGATGCTGGTGTTGGTGACTTCGTAGTCTGCATAATTGGCTGGTGGCCACGGTTCATATTCNTCAAAAGTGATGTCGCCNTTTNNGTTATATAGCAGATACATCTCCCCAAATCCGTCGTCAGTTGCGTCTTCAACGAAAAGCAGGTATTCAGCATCGTATACGCTTTCGCCGCTGTGGTACATATCACCCTCAAGATCGATAAACCATTTATACCGGGCTTTCTCTGGCCAATTTTTGCCCGGAGTGTCGTAGCATTCGAGTTTCAAGTAGAGATAGTCACTGTCAGATTGGTAGTAAGCGTACTCGACATCTCTCCAATCATCTATGGGGCCATTTTCGTTCTTATCCCAGTCGATTTGAATCCAAGATGTAGGCCAAGAGGCTCCCGGGTCCGCCGCAACTCTTAGGCTAGGAAAAACTAAAATAAAAAATAGAATGAGAACCACTATAAATTGGAATGCTCTTCGCTGCATAGCGTACCGTCTACTCTTTTCCAGCACTCGGTCTCCAGCCTTGAATTACTAATCTGACAACCATACACCTTTATTCAGCGATTCTATTTAACGCTTCTGTAACAATATTCTATAATTATCACCTCCTATAACTGGTAACTGTTCTCCCGAAAATGCTTCAAATCTGGCTGTCAAAGCTACCAATTTATATTAGTTAATGGCGAAATGACATATTTGACCGAAATGGAGGTTAAGCGCATGAAAACATATTTGACAATTTGGTTTAACAGCGAAGGAGTCGAACCCACCGTTGTGGTAGAACGCCTCTTAGCCATGGGCTTCAAACCCATCAAAGGACATTACGACCACGTATACGATTGGAAGAAAGACGCGGATTTAGAGGAGATCATAAGACTAGGCAACGCAGTGCACGAAACCCTCAAAGGCTGCAAAGTCCTATACAAAATAGAAACCATATAATCAACGCCAACCTCTCTTCATTTACACCAAACAAAGCGAAGGACTTAAGGCATAAAATTCATGTTAAATACAAATTCTAAAGGAACTTTGGAACCAATGAGCCTCCTCCGAGAAACTAAGCGCCTCCTCCGACTTTATCGGATTTTCCCCAAAAAAAGCCTAGGACAAAACTTCGTGGTAAACAGCGCCCTGCTGCAGCAAATGATCGATTATGCGGATATCAGCAAAGAAGATGCGGTCTTGGAGGTGGGGGCTGGACTGGGCTTTCTCACTCGCCTTCTCTCCAAGACATGTAAACGCGTAATCGCTGTTGAAATAGACCCTAAGCTAGTCAGAATCCTGCAGAGCCAACTCCACGACTTGTCGAATGTAGATTTAATAGAGGGCGACATCCTGAGCACCTCAGTTCCCAAATTTGACAAGGTTGTCTCCACTCCTCCGTACTCCATCTCGTCTCCTTTGCTTTTTTGGCTGCTCGAAAAAAAGTTTGATTGCGGTGTGCTGACCTTTCAGGAGGAATTTGCGTGTAGGTTAGCGGCTTCGGTTGGCAGTAAAGACTATGCGAGGCTCACCGTAACCACATATTACCGGGCTAAAGTCGACCTCCTCGACCACGTGCCTAGAAACATGTTCTATCCGCCGCCGGACGTCGATTCCATGATAGTACGTTTGAAGCCGAGAAAACCACCCTTCCAAGTGCAAGATGAGAAAACCTTTTTCAAACTTGTGAAAACGTTGTTCACTCAAAAAAACCGAAAGGTGCGAAACGCCGTTGTTCCCTTTCTGCGTGATCTGGGCGTGGAAAAAACAGATGTCACAAGGCTGACTAATTCCCTTTCTTTTCGTAACGAAAGAGTACGGGAATTAGCGCCGGAAGACTTTGGGGCTCTAACCAACGAGGTTACGCGGGTGCTGAGGCGACTGCATACACAGAATGCTTAGTCTCGTTTTGATCTCAACTTCAAGATTCGGCGGAGGAGTCGTTCCGGCATAGGCGTCACGTGGAGTTCACCGTTTCTAACGTCTCTGATCATGGCTGGCATGTCATAATCGTAGCTGTCGCGGCATTTTGCAATCAGCTCTTTGCTGCGTTTAATTCCGTAGTAAAGAACCAACTTCAACATCAAGTTGAAACCTCTACTCTTCATACCCATCCGGACGAGATCGTCGAGCAGAATAGGCGCCCAGTCAAAGTTATGCATCCAACACTTCAGGAAAAGTTCAGAGCGTCTAGGCGTCATCTTCTCTATTGTGAAAGACTCCGCTTTGTGTTGCAGTCCGCCTTCGGAGACGAAGAAAAGGGGCACAAGCAGACTTTTGAAATGCTTCAGTTTCTCCACGAGATCAATTGTAAGTTCGATGTCCTTCTCCTCTTCCCCAGGCAGTCCCAAAATCAGAGTGCCGCATGGAACCCAATTGTTTCTAGCAAGCATGTCGAAGGAATTTAAGACAATTTCAGGCCAATCTTCCGGTTTGAAGGGTTTACATTTGCCCGCCATGTGTTGCTTAATTAATTTTTGGCTTCCTGTTTCAACGCCGGTTTGTCCGCTTATCCAAAGCTTGTTGTCTTCGCCCAAACCTAGAATGTGTGAAACCTCTTCGAGCAAATCTGGTGCAGCGTAAACTGAAGAAAGCGCGAAGTGGCTTATGATGGTGAAATTAACTCCCGGATGGGTCTGAACCGTGTTGAAGAGATTAACAACCGCTTCTCTGTTGATCTGCAACCCCTTAGCTTTATANCTNAATATGTCCTCAGCGTGTAACAGCGGCTGTCTGCCCGCCCTTAAGTTAACCTNCACCTCCTTCAAAATGAGGTCTAAGGGGAGGCAACGGTAACGCTGAAGCGTGGGGACACAAAAGGCGCAGCCCCGTCCGCATCCGCGGGCAACCTCAATAACCCCGTCTACTGTTGGAGCTACGATGGCGGGTATTTCCTCTGTTGGAACCACTTCGCCGTCGACTTTTCCGGGAAAAGGCTCGTTGTTAATAATTTTTTCGAAGAGTGAGCCGACAACTTTTTCACCCTCCCCGATGACCACACAATCCACGCCCAACTCTTTCCGTATGCTTTCATCTTCAAGCTGCCACGCTCCCGGACCTCCAGCAACAATCTTCGGCTTAAACCGTCTAACGTGGGGGTGATTCAAGAGTTCTTTGAACTTCACTGTCATGTAGGCTTCTCCGCTGAAAAGCTGCGTGAAGGTGGAGGTTGCTGGGGCGATTCCTAACGGGTCGTTTTCTGTTATTCCAACAACCTTAGTTTCCGGTCCTACAACCTTGTCCATGTGCTCTGGGTGGGCAACAATTACATCTTCCCTTTTGAAACCGTAGTTAAGCAGGGCAGCTTCAATTTTTCTTGTTCCACATGGAGCATATTTTGCGGACCCGTCTCTGCTTGCTTCAACAGGTGGACAGAACAGGGAGAAATACAGCCAGTCAGGTATCAGTCCTTTTGGCACGCAGGCGCTGAAGCCTAAGAATATGTTGCCTGCGCCATATTCGCTTGCGAGCGTTCGGTCCGCGGTGAGGACGATTTTATAGCCGTCCTTTTTGCCGTTAACCACAATTTACCTCCCATTTATCTGTCAAATGTAACCTTTAAATTCCTCCCGAAGAGACACTCCAGATTTTAAGCTTCGAATAAAACTTATAAAACTAACGCGCCAACCGCGCGCGCAGCCTTCGACATATTTAGGTGGTAAAGAGTTAAAAAGCACTTCAGCTTCAAATGAAGACCCGACAACTTGTGTAAGGTGAAAACGGGATGTGCATCCTCGGTAAAGATAAACTGCTGGAGCTGATTAAAAAGTACAAGGTGATTTATCCTTATGACTCGCGCCTGCTTGACGGCGACAGTTATGTTTTAACGGTTAAAGAAGACGTTACTTTGCAGTATTTGGAGCATCGCAATCTGATTTCAAACGAGATTGTTTTCACGCCTCCAGACTACGTGGCTTATTTGACGGCTAAAAGCCGATTCGGACGCGCCGGTCTCTCCTTTCTAAACGCGGCTAAAGTCCACAGCGGATTCGCTGGAAGACTAGCCCTAGAACTCGTCAACTTAAGCAACGAACGGGCGCCCATCACTATCAGAAAAGGAGATCCGCTGATGCACATTGAATTCATAACTAGACTTGGGAAGCCTTCGCCTTACACTGGCGAGTACCAATTCCAGTATATGACAGATGAGGAAGTTGACATGTACATTCCGATTATGAAAGAAGTTTTCTCCGATTTTGATAGTCTAGTTAAAATATGGCTTAAGAACAAGCGGCTGAAATAACTGAGTATTCTATTTTTTTGCCTTCATGATGGTTTGCTCGCCGCATAGAGGGCAAGACCTAGGCTCAACCTTCGAGTCGTCAACCCACTTATGCCCACATTTCAGGCACACCCAGTCAGCCAAACTCTGTCACCGATTCTATAAACAGGCTGAGTTGCAATATAGCTTTTGCTGAGGTCCTCAGAACCAGCGGGAAAACCGATTAACAAAGCCTTTAAATACTCCCCTTTTTTGTATGCTGAGAGGAAGGGGAAACCCATGAAGCCCCACTGCTACCGAAGGACAGAAGGACAGCCTTACACCAGAAAAAAGTATATTCGAGGTTCCCCACCGTCAAAAATAACTCGGTTTACCCATGGAAAACCATCGGGTAATTATGAGTATCACCTTTCTTTAATTGCTCAGAAGGAAGTCCAAGTGCGGCATAACGCGCTGGAAGCCGCTCGCATTGCTGTGAACCGCCTCCTCCAAACTGAGTTAACTGATAATTATCTACTAAGAATCCTGCCCTACCCCCATCACATCCTGCGGGAAAACAAAATGATTTTTGGAGCGCATGCAGATCGGCTGCAGGATGGAATGAGAGGCGCTTTCGGTAAGGCCATAGGGGTTGCTGCGCGGGTTAAGAACGGACAAAAAATTATAACCGTTGAGGTAACTGAAGCTGGTCTTGACACTGCGAAAAGGGCTTTAAAACTGGGCGCTGCTAAGTTTCCCATGCCATGTCGAATAGAAGTTGAGAAGGTTATGTTGAGTAACGAGGTTGAAGTGAATTGAGTCCATCTAAAAAAGAAATGTCTGAAAAACTTGTCCTGTGGTTTAACCAACTGAAAAAAGACGACATACCCTACGTTGGAGGAAAAAACGCAAACCTCGGCGAAATGACTCAAGCAGGAATTCCTGTTCCGCCTGGCTTCGCCGTCACCGCCTATGCGTACAAGAAATTTATCACTGAAACAGGCATCGCTGAAAAAATATACGGCGCCATCCAAGAAACCGTTACCGACGTTAACAACCCGAAGCAGTACGAAGAAGCCTCCAAGAAAGTTCGGCGAATCATAGAATCGACCCCCATGCCCGAAACAATCAAAACCGCGATTAAAGCAGCCTATAAGGGACTCAGCAAAAGAACAAAAGCCTCAAAGGTGTTCGTGGCTGTCCGATCAAGCGCCACAGCCGAGGATCTGCCTGACGCCTCCTTTGCCGGACAGCAGGAAACATACCTGAATGTGAAAGGTGAAGATAGTCTAATCGACAAGACTATCAAATGCTGGTCAAGCCTGTTCACGCCGAGAGCCATATTCTACCGAACAGAGAAGGGCTTCAAACACGAAGACGTCCTCATCAGCGTAGGCGTCCAAAAAATGGTTAACGCTAAGGCAGCCGGCGTTGCCTTCACCATAAACCCCGTTACGGGTGATCGGAATCAGATCGTCATCGAAGGCAACTGGGGTCTGGGCGAATCGGTTGTATCCGGTTCAGTCACACCGGATGACTATATAGTGGACAAAAACTCGCTTAAAATCATCGAGAGAAAAATCGCCAAGAAAACAGTTGAATACATCCGTGATCCGAAAACGGGTGAAACCATTCACGCTGAAGTCCCAGCTAAAAGGCAAAAAGAGCCTTGTCTAACAGATAAGGAGATCGTAAAACTCGCAGAACTTTCCAAGCACATCGAGAAACATTATGGGGGAAGACCCCAAGACATCGAATGGGCAATCGACCGCGACCTCTCTTTCCCAGAAGACGTGTTCATCGTTCAGTCCAGACCAGAAACCGTATGGAGCTTAAAGGCTGCACCGGCTAAACCTGAAGCTCTCAAGGCACCTGCAGTTCCAACTGAAAGAGTTGTGGTTGTGAAGGGTTTGCCCGCCAGCCCAGGCATCTACGCCGGTAAAGTAAAGGTGACTTTAACCACAGAAGATGCGGATAAACTGCTTAAAAAGGGCGATGTTCTAGTTACGGGAATGACAAACCCTGACTGGGTTCCCTACATGAGGGTCGCTGGAGCCATCATCACCAATGATGGAGGCATGACCTGCCACGCGGCTATTGTTTCAAGGGAACTCGGCATCCCATGCATAGTTGGAACCGGTAACGCGACTGAACTTTTGAAGACTGATCAAGACTACACTGTTGACGCTAAGACCGGGGTCATTTACGAGGGGCTGATTGAAGAGGTTGCTGCACCATCGGCAGCTGCGACTGCCACGGCGGCGGTTTCAGAGTATGTCCCCGTGACTGGCACGAAGGTTTACATGAATTTGGGGGTGCCTGAGAAAATTGAGGACTATAAGACGTTGCCTCTTGACGGCATCGGCCTCATGCGTGTCGAGTTCATTATGGCTTCTTACATAGGTGAGCATCCTAACTACCTTATTGAAATCGGTCAGGAGCAGAAGTTTGTTGACAAGATGGCTGAGGGCGTCGCTCAAGTGGCTCGGGCGATATTTCCGCGTCCCGTGGTTGTCCGCCTCAGCGACTTCAAGACAAACGAGTACCGCCAGTTGAAGGGCGGCGAGAAGTTTGAGCCTAGGGAAGATAATCCGATGATGGGGTGGCGGGGAGCAAGCCGTTACATCAGCAAACAGTACGCGGAGGCGTTCCGGCTGGAGTGTAAAGCTATTAAGCGGGTGAGAACTGAGTGGGGTCTCAGCAACGTTTGGGTTATGCTTCCTTTCGTGCGGTGCACTTGGGAAGTGGAAGAATGCCTCAAAATCTTAGCGAGTGAAGAACTGGTCCGCGGAAGAGACTTCAAGGTTTGGCTGATGGCTGAAGTCCCCAGCATAGTATTTATGGCTGACGAGTTCTCGAAACTCTGCGACGGATTCAGCATAGGAAGCAACGACCTAACTCAGCTAACCTTGGGAACCGACCGCGACAGCCAAATACTGCCGTCCATCGACAGCCGCTACTTCGACGAACGGGATCCCGCTGTTAAACGCGCCATCGCTCACCTCATAAAAGTAGCTCACGCAAACGGCGTCACAGTCAGCATATGTGGGCAAGCGCCATCTGTCTATCCGGAGTTCACGGAGTTCCTTGTGCGCAACGGTATAGACAGCGTCAGCGTCAACCCGGATGTGGTCGTCCAAACTAGGAAACTCGTCGCCAGCATGGAGCAGAAGGTGCTGCTTGAACGTTCAGCTGAGACAAGGGAACGCGTACTGAAAAGCACAAGTAAACCGTCTAAAGAAGAATTCGAACTATAGACTCGGGGAACAACCCCCCAGTTTTATTTTTCGTCAAACAATTTCCCAGCATCTTGGCTCTTTTATATCCACAAATGCGTTAGAGTTATCCCTCTGTTTTTCTTCTCTTTTACGTAAAGGAATGCCTGATGAGCGCTGAGGTTTTTGATTTTGAGGAGAAGCGGTTGAGGGATGAAATAAGTAGGCGTGGGGCTAAGCGTGTTTTGGTTCAGCTTCCCGAAGGGTTGAAGCCCGAGGGTCCTCGGTTGGCGGCTGTTGTTGAAGCGGCGGGGGCTTTGGCGTTTGTTTCGGCTGATCCGTGTTACGGCGCCTGCGACTTGGCTCTGTTGGACGCTGAGACTTTAGGCGTAGACCTCATCGTGCATTATGGTCACAGCCCCCTGATTCGGCAAGAGAAAGTGCCAACGATTTACATCGAAGCAAAGGCAAAGGTTGATGCCAACGCTGCGATAAGAAAGGCGTTACCTCTCCTGAACCGCTGGAAAACCATCGGGCTCGCAACAACCATCCAACACGTCCAAGCACTTGATGCGGCAAAGAATCTGCTTCGTGAAGCGGGCAAAAAAATAGTGGTCGGCGAAGCAGGCGGACTCGTGAAATACGCGGGACAAGTGATAGGCTGCGATTACAGCACCGTTAAACCCATCGCAGACGAAGTTGAGGCATTCCTCTTTATCGGCGGAGGCAGATTCCACGCTATGGGCGTGTCTTTAGCCACGGGGAAGCCGACGGTGGTTGCTGATCCCTACGAAAACAGGGCGTATTCAATCGAAAACGAGGTTCGGAGGATAATTAAGCAGCGTTGGGCAAGCATCTCTGAGGCGAAGCAAGCAGAAACCTTCGGAGTGCTGATCGGATTAAAAACTGGACAAAAAAGCGTTGAAGAAGCCCTACAAGTCAAGGAGAAACTGGAAAAAAGCGGTAAAACCGCTACCCTGCTCGCATTAAGAGAAATAACCCCTGAAGCCCTAATGCAGTTCCCCAGCATAAACGCGTTCGTAGATACCGCCTGCCCCCGAATAGCCTTGGACGACGCCTCGAAGTTTCTGAAGCCAGTTCTGACCGTCAACGAAACCCTTGTTATGCTGGGAGAAAAAAGCTGGGAGGCACTGTGCCAAAAAGGCTGGTTCTAATAATTATCCCAGTTTAAGAAGCCTCATGTTCGTGCCTTGTAATTTCTCTGAACTTCCACCAAGGAAGAATAAAGAGAGCGGTTGCAAGCGTTAAAACGCAGAGCACCGTGCCTGCTGCTATAAATTCAAAGCCCATCACTCGGTAAGGCTGAGTCAGCATATACGCATTCCCGTATCTCGGCGCCTCGATGTCGAATTCACGTGTAATTGGCCCGCTAGTATTGGCAAACGCTGTAACAACGATGTCTCTTACTATCGGTTGTTGAGTTTCGGAGACCCCTATAGTGCCCGGTACATCTACAAAACCTCTGAAGATATAATTCTCCTGCATTTCCGTAGGGCTGAACCAGCCTGCGTAAATCTTTTCTTTGGGGATGTAAGTGCCGCCGTCAACCGTGGAGTACTCCAAGTACCTGATGGTTACATTGTATATTCCTTGAGTGTCTTGAGTAATGTTTTCACTGAAAAGGCACTTGATCTGAATGAGGGCTACTCTGTTGATTACTAACGCTTCAGGAGGAGGCGCCCTAGTCCAAATGTACGTTGTAAAGGTGATGTTTCCTTGATCGGTTTTCACAACTTCAGGTTTTCCATACGTGCCACCATGGCTGGTCGGAAGAGAGTACATTTGCTCGTAGGCTGTAACTGATGTCAAGTACACTCCAGTGAGAATGAGCGCGGTGATTAGTATGATTACGGCGAGACGAGCCAGATTGCGGGTGGGCTTCTTTTTTGTTATTTCTTTTTTCGGTTCTTCGATACCGTACATGAGGTTTAATGCTGCCTTACCAACGTAGGACAACTGATATTTTTCGTCCTGATTTTTAAACACGAGACTGCCTAGATTCCCCAGATGATAACTTAGGTGAGCACTATCAATGGTGAGTTTGCCTAGAACATCACTGAAGCTCATAGGCTGTTCAGACAACATTCTCAAAATTCCCCTTCGAACGGGATGTTTCAATGCAGTGAATATGCTTGAGTAGGTTCCTTCTTCCATCTTCTCAGTCAATTCAAACTCCCCATAGAAACCTGAGGAAACTGTGCAGAAAAGGGTTTTTCTAAAGAAACTTTGACTAAAAAAATTTTTACATAAAAAATCCGAGAAGAACAAATTTATTTCACGGAAATTATCTTCAAGATAGGAGGCTACTGCAAAATACATAGAACAATTGTCCGCAAGCTAGATTTGGAAAAGGCACTGTTAAAGATTGAGCCGCATCCAGAGCCTAAAAGCCGCCTTGAACAATATACAATATCGCCAGCAGCAGCCGCCGAAATCCTCTACATAGCTGCCTACATTTACGACGACATAGTTGGGAAGACAGTTTTAGATTTGGGTTGCGGTACAGGTCGGCTGGCAATCGGAGCAGTTTTTCTCGGCGCAAAAGAGGCAGTTGGCGTCGACATCGACAAAGCGGCGTTGAAGGTGGCGCGAAGTAACGCTGAGAAACTTGGTTTTACGGCGAAGACCCGCTGGATTTTAGCTGATGTTGAAGTAATCCGCGGATGCTTCGACACGGTTTTGCAGAATCCTCCCTTCGGCGTTCAGAAAAGACGGGCAGATCGACGGTTTATCAAGAAAGCCTTAGAGGTGGGGCGCACCGTTTATTCGCTTCATAAGCGGGGAGAACGCAACCGAGAGTTTATAAAAAGGTTTATTGATAAGCATGGAGGAAAGCTTACAGGCATATTCCCCATGGAAGTTGAGATTCCGAGGCTGTTCGGATTTCACACCAAAAGGAAGCACCGCGTAAAAGTTGACCTATATAAAATGGAAGGAAAACCACATGGCTGAAGAAAAAATAAAAAGCGGTCAATTTCTGGTTCCAGGTGAGCGGCTGGGCGTAATCGAGGAGTTTTCGCCTGGTCCCGGAACTTATGTTGAAGAGGGCGTGGTTTACTCTAAGATTGTCGGTCGCGTGCTCATGGACTTGCTGAACAAGACCGTTTCAGTCTATCCCCTAGCGCACGTGGTTGCCGTTCCTCGAACTGGAAGCACCGTCACTGGTCAAGTCACCAGTGCTCAAAGCAAAAAGGCTGTAGTGCGCATATCTGAAATAGGGAAAAAGGGACTTAGCGGTTTCTTCACGGGCATCTTGTACATTTCTGACGTAAGCCCAAACTATGTTGAAACGATGTTTGATGCATGCAAAGCCGGTGACATCATACGGGCTAAGGTCGTCAGCGAAAAAAACAGAACGTACCATCTTTCAACCGCCGAAAGAAGCCTAGGGGTTATATACGCCTTTTGTTCCCGATGTGGTCATGTACTAACACGGGGAAGACGGGACCTGCAGTGCCCTACGTGCGGAAAATTCGAAAGGCGAAAAATTGCCAGTGATTACGGAATGGAAACACCTCAGGGAGCGTGAAGAAAAAATGAAGATCAATGTTTTAAAGAAGTCACCTTCAGAATTGAAAATAGAAATTGAAGGAGAAAACCACACCTTCTGCAACGCCCTACAAAAAGTCCTGTTAGAAGACGATGCGATTGAAATGGCGGGCTACGATCTGCCACATCCACTGACTTCATCCCCAGTAGTTTACGTTCGCACCAAAGGAAAGCAAAAACCCGCGACAGCTCTAAAGAAAGCAGCGAAAAAACTGGGAGACCGCAGCAAAGAATTCAGAAAGACTTTTGAAAAGGCGTTGAAAGAATGGCGACCGGGATAAGGGCAGACCAGATACTGAGAAAATACACAAGCTTTCAAGACATTCTGCTCGACAAGGACCTAGCGAAACTAGGCGACGCCTACATAAACCTAGCATATTCCCTAGCTCTATCACAGAGGCTTAAGAGACCCGCAGGCGCCAAAGTGAACAACCAAATATTAGCTGAGGCTGTGAAGCGCACTGGTTTACGGGAGAAACTTCCCCGAAGGATCGATCGTCATACACGAGGAAACGCTGCAGAGGCTCTGATAGCATACGCTTGGCTGAAGCAAACCCTTGAGCTTGAAGACTGCGTAAGATTTCTCAGGGAAATTGAGGATCCCATTGAGGCTTTCACTGAGTTGTTGCTTGAAATAAGTAAGCGGCTTGGTGCTGTTGATGTCTAAAAGCGAAACGGTGCGGTTCCGCACTATAAAACCAGAAATCAGGGTCTTAGGCATAGATGACGGAAACTTCGTTCCCCGCGAAGAAGGCTTGGTTGACCTAATTGGAGTCGTTTATCGGGGGGGCTACTGGCTTGAAGGCGTCATGCGAACAGAAATAGAAGTCGACGGAATGGACGCAACTGAAAAAATAGCCACGATGGTCAGAGCGTCTCCACATTATAATCAGCTTCGGGTTATAATGCTTGACGGAATCACCTTCGCCGGCTTTAACATCGTAGACATCACAGAACTCTTCCAAAAAGTGAAACTGCCCGTAATTGCAATTGTTCGGGAGAAACCTAACTTAGAGGAGATAAGGAAAGCCCTTGAAAACCTTCCAGAACCTGAAAAGAGATGGGCGGCAGTAAAGAACGCTGGGAAACTAAGCAAGGTCCGTACACGCGGCGCTGAGGGCACCGTTTACATGCAAACAGCCGGAATATCCCAAGTGGACGCTGAAACAATCGTGAGAAACACATCGCTAAGGAGCAACATCCCTGAAGCATTACGCGTGGCACACATCATAGCGTCCGGTTTCGCCAAATCTAAAGAAAGGTTTAAAAGAGAGAATCTAAAAGGGAAAGGCACGCGTGCTAGGTGAAGTGAAATGGAATTTTGCCCTCTCTGCGGAATGAGATTGAATCCAACCCGGAAAGAAGAGAGGAAGAAAACCGTTCTTTTACTTTTATGTCCGAAGTGCGGCTACGAAAAGCGGGCAACAAGAGCGGCAACTGCAGCAGAAATTATGGAGCACACGCCTCAAGAACTTATAGCCGTAATAGGTAAGGAGGAGCAGAAACTGCGGACTCTTCCCACAGTGAGGATAGAGTGCCCCAAATGCAGCAATAAAATAGCCTACGTGTGGCAGGTGCAGACCAGAGGAAGCGACGAATCCTCCACGCAGTTCTTCCGATGCACTAAATGCAATTACACTTTTCGAGAATACAGCTGAAAACCCTGCAACACAGAAAATTCTTTTAAGTCTCATTCGTTGTCTTACGGTAGGAGGAAGTTTGCTTGTTTAAGGTTAGAGTGGCGGACGCTAAAACTCTCAGAGACATGATCACCGCGATTTCAACCCTCATAGATGAAGCCTCATTCGACCTGTCTCCAGACGGGATTAAGCTTCGAGCGATGGACCCCTCCCGGGTTGCCATGGTTGATTTTGAATGGCCGAAAACAGTTTTCGACGAATATACATGCAGCGGAGCCATGAAAATGTGCATAAACATCAGCGAACTACTGAAACTGCTCAGGCGATCTGGAAAAGACGAATCGGTTGAGCTGACTCTGGACGAAAAAACCGGGCGATTAAAAATAACAATTAAAGGAAACTACACGCGTACGTTCAATATGCCTACGCTGGAGGCAATGGAGGAAGAGGTTCCCACCCCAAAGGTCACCTTCAACGTGAAGGCAGAGGTCACCACGGAAGGATTACGCCAAGCCCTAGAAGACGCGTCGCTGGTGAGCGACCATGTGCGCATTGAAGCAGACAACGAAAAGTTAACGATGAATGCCGCAGGCGATCTCATGGGCGCCAACATCGAACTGAAGAAAGGCGGTGCCGCGCTGTTAAATTTGGAGACGAAGGAGCCTTCTAAAGCCACTTTCAGCTTAAGTTATCTTTCTGAAATCGTTAAGGCTGCGGCTGCCACTTCAGAAATAGCCACTGTCGAGTTTTCCACAGACATGCCGGTTAGACTTGACTTTAAGCAACCGCAAGAAGGAAGGCTGAGTTACTTTTTAGCGCCCCGCATAGAAGTCGAATAACCCTGCAGTAGCTCCTCGGAGGGAGAACCAGTTCTAACTGAGAACGACTTAGCCAAGTACCCCTTCACCGAACAAGCAGCTGAATATGTGCAAGAATTAAGCCTTAAAATCGAGGATTTGAGAGGCTCAGACTATGAACGTATCGTGAACCGGGCTGAAGAACGTGTAAAAGAGGCTATTCTAGATGCCAAGATTAGTGAAGCACGCGATGTTGAGGTGGAGGTCGCCTCTTTCCCGATAGCAGTTATGTTAGTGGTAGCTACAGCTGATCTTCCTCTTAAACGGAGATATGCCTTAAGCGAAGCCAAACGAGTTTCTAGTCTGCTCAGAAATGAAAACGAAGAAAAAATAATGGAAATTGCAGGTAACTTTAAATGGAAGATTAAACCTGCTGAAATCGACATGCCCTATGCCTTTGCGCTGGATTTTACAGATTTTCTGAGAAACTCTACAGTTCTGCGTGAGAGTAAATGGAAACTAGTTAACCGACTTGTATTAAAGGGAGAGGTTTACCTAACCTTATACGAAGCCGCTCGCCTGCTCGAGGAAGAAGTGCGTAGGCACGTTGAGGAAAGACTTGACACCAAGGTCGACACGTTGCCAGAGGAGTTGACGCGCCGCATGGAGCGGTTAAAGCTCTTGTGGGCGGAGAAGAGGGGTCAGAGACAGTTCGGGGAGCTTCCTAAGGACGTGGTTAATGCCGCCTTTCCACCATGCATAAGAAGTTTGTATGATGCCGCTAAGGCTGGGCGTCGGCTGTCCCACATCGGCCGTTTCTCATTGACAACCTTCCTCGTGAACATCGGCATGAGTGTAGACGAGGTTGTCGACCTTTTCCGCAATGTTGCAGACTTCAACGAAAGAATGACCCGTTATCAGGTGGAGCACATAGCCGGCGAAAAGGGCTCCCGAACGAAATACATTCCTCCGCGATGTGACACATTGCGTACGCATGGAGTGTGCCCCGGCATGGACGAAACCTGTAAAAGAGTTCGCCATCCGTTGGCTTACTACCGGAGAAGAATTAGAGCTGTGAGAAGAAAGGCTCCTGCAGAGCAAAAATAGATGATGTTCCGCTCTTGTAGGAAAGTTGAAATAACCCGTTGGACCCCAATTAAACTGGATTATAAAACTTATAGGAGCCCTCTAAATTTGTCCTCCGCCTCTTCATTAAACTTCATTCAGCGGAAGTTTGCGGAGTACTACAAGGAACACAGATCCGAAATTCAGCCTCCTCCCGCCGTTGAAAAACGCGAGTTCGGCTTCCTCATGTTTAAAGAAAAAATGATGATTCGGCACAAATCCTTTAAAGACATGGACGAATTTGCGTCCTTCGTGAAGAGGGTAACGCCTTCAAACGTTTACTATTCAAGCGCCTATTATGAGCAGCCGGCGGCGGAAATGGATGAAAAGGGGTGGTTGGGGGCAGATTTGATTTTTGACATTGACGCCGATCATATGCCGACGCCTTGCGGCAAAATTCATGACCGTTGGGTTTGCGGCAACTGCGGAATGGCTGGGAAGGGACCGAAACCGGAGAAGTGCCCCGCTTGCGGCGGACAGAAGTTTGATGAAAAAACTTGGCCCTGTGAGGTCTGTCTATCAACCACAAAGGAAGAGGCGAGAAAGCTCATAGACTTGCTAACTGAGGATTTCGGCTTGTCCCCAAAGGAAGTGAGAGTATTTTTCTCTGGTCACAGGGGCTACCACGTGCAGGTGGAAAGCGAGCAGATTCGCCTGCTTGACTCGTTAGCCCGAAGGGAGATTGTTGATTATGTTTTAGGGCTTGGTTTAGACGCCGGTTTTCACGGTTTAGAATACACAGGCACAAAAAGACTGCAACTACAGGCTGGACCTAGCCTATCCGACCCGGGGTGGAATGGACGTATCGCTAAAGGAACCCGCGCGTTCCTTCTAAACGCTTCTCGGCAGGAACTGGAACAGATAGGGCTGAAAAAGAATACCGTTAATCTGATCTTAAAAAGCAAGGATGTGCTTCTGAAGGGTTGGGAGAAACAGGGTCCTTGGTTGGCTGTGAAAGGCATAGGCGTCGGAAGCTGGAGGAAAATAGTTGAAAAAGCCATAGAGACGCAGTCATCGAAGATTGACACGGTTGTTACTACCGACGTTCACCGTTTGATAAGGTTAGCCGGCACATTGCACGGAAAAACCGGCTTAACGAAAACTGAAATCCCCATTTCAGACCTCGAACACTTTGACCCCTTCAGGGACGCCGTAGCCTTTAAGAAAGGCGCTGTAACGGTTTTTGTGTCGGAGGCTCCGAAGTTTAGGGTGGAAAACGAAGTTTACGGTCCAATCGAAAACCGAAAGGTTGAGTTGCCTACTGCAGCGGCTCTGTTGCTTCTCTGTAAAGGATTAGCGGAAACTGCGGGAGCGAAATGAAATGTACAACGAACTTTATGAAGCGTGGAAGAAAGAGAAGGAAAACATGGAAATCCAAGTGCTCCCAAAGGATTTTTACACCCGCATAGCGGAATACATGGAAAAAATTAGGAAAGAAAGCCGGATGCTCGACGAAAAGACGACGAAAGCGCGCCTCATGGAACGCGAACTTAAAAACGCCAGAAAAATGGTGAAGGAACTTGTTCAACTTCGCTATAAAAAGTTAAGAAGAAAGACTATGACTGAAAAAGTCGTTTCTAGAGATGCCTTAACCAAAGAAGAGGAAAAACTGCACAGCGAACTTATGCCCCTAGCTGAATCCTACGAGAAACTCTTGAAAAACATGCTCCGAGGAAAAGCCTCCCGCGTGAAGGAAAAAGAGAAACCGAAACAGATGCTGGTGCGGTTCCTTCAAGAGGTTCCAGCTATAATCGGATCAGATATGAAATCTTACGGACCGTTTAAAGCAGAAGACGTAGCAACTCTCCCAACGGAAAACGCCAGAATCCTTATTAGCCAAGGGGCAGCCGTAGAGGTGGAAGCAAAATGAGGGTTCCTAAAACAATCAAAACCTACTGTTCAAAATGCGGCGGATACAGTGAACATGCTGTAAGCCTGTATAAAAAGGGGAAAGACCGAATTTTAGCTGAAGGCGCTCGCCGCCATGAACGTAAAAAAGTGGGGTACGGCGGGCAGAAGTATCCGCGTCAACGAAGGTTTGCCAAAACAACCAAGAAACAAACCTTGAAGCTTAAGTGTAAAGTCTGCGGCTACACAAGACACAAAAGCGGCATACGTCTAAGAAAATTAACTATCGAATAAAGGGAAGAAACATGAGCGAATGGGAAGGACTTATACCTGCGCCCAGAAGCGCCTTTCTCCGCGTGAAGTGCCCAGACTGCGGAAACGAACAAATCGTCTTCAGCCACGCGTCAACCGTAGTCCACTGCAACGTTTGTGGAGCTACACTTTCTGAACCATCTAGTGGAAAGGCGACAATAAAGGGAGAAGTAGTCGCTGTTTTAAGGTAGGAAAGGAGGGGCTCTAATTGGCGCTGGAAGAACCGAATTGGCCGGAAGTAGGAGACCTAGTCCTCGCCACAATCAAGAAAATAACCAATTACGGCGCCTACGTCACATTAGACGAATACAACCAAGAAGGCCTGCTGCACATATCGGAAATCTCTTCCACATGGATTAGAAACATACGCAACTTCGTGCGTGAAGGCCAAAAAGTCGTACTTAAAGTTCTGCGAGTTAACACGCAAAGGGGGCAAGTAGACCTCTCCTTAAGAAGAGTTTCAAAACGTGAAAAAAGAGAAAAACTGCTCGCTTGGAAAAAAGCCAGAAAAGCAGAAGGTCTACTACGAAGCGTCTCTGAGAAATTAAACATCCCCTTCGAGGAAATTTATGGAAAAGCTGGAGCCATAATTGAAAAGGAATACGGGTTATATTCGGGCTTAGAAAAAACCGCGAGAGAAGGTGTACAAGTTCTGCTGGAGTTGGGGGTTCCTAAGAATATAGCTGTCACCCTCGCGGAAGTCGCTAAAGAAAAGATTAAATTGCCCATGGTTAGAGTACGGGGAATGTTAAAAGTTCAATGTATTAAGCCTAATGGCGTCAACCTAATTCGCGGCGCCCTTTTAGACGCTAAAAAAATTGAGAAGCCTCTCGGATCTGAAATTAATGTTTGGGTGATGTCGCCTCCTAAGTACTGCATCGAAGTTTCGGCGGAGAATTATAAAGAGGCAGAAGGACTGCTGAAAAAGGCTGGGGAAGCTGCCGTAGAGAAAATAACTGAAGCAGGCGGAACTGGCAGTTTCGAAAGGATGAAGTGACCCTGATGGTGGTATGCGGTGGTTTGGCTCCTTAGGAAGTGCGAGAAATGCGGAAAGTACACGCTAAAGTTGGATAAATGTCCTCATTGCGGAGGAAAAGTACATGTTCCACATCCAGCTAAGTTTTCGCCGCATGACAAGTACGTGAAGTATCGGCATGCCGTGAAGAGGTTTGATTGAAGATGGAGACGGTTGTTAAAGAAAAAGTGAAGGTTAAATTGAAGAGACCAGTTTTAATAGAGGGGCTTCCCGGATTAGGCATGGTTGGGAAAATCGCCGCAAAATATCTCATCCGGGAGTTGAAGGCTGAGAAACTTGCTGAACTGTATTCCCCCCATTTCCCGTACTATGTTGTTGTCAACAAAAAGGGAAGCGTTAGGCTTCTCCGAGGCGAATTCTACTTTTGGAAAAACAAAAAGGGAAACAATGACCTAATATTAATGACTGGAGACAGCCAAGCCAAACCATTGAAGGACAATACGGAGTTTCTGACAGCATACTTGATTTCGCTGAAAAACACGGGGTGAAGACGCTCTTAACTCTAGGAGGATACCGGCAAGAAGCCAAAGGAAAACCAGGGGTTGTCGCGGTTTCAACTAACCCGGAGCTTTTAAATAAAGCTTCGCAGGCTGGGGCGATTGCAAGTCCGGCTGGAAACCCAATTGTTGGAACAGCGGGTTTACTCTTAGGCTTAGCTGAATTCAGAGAAATCGACGCGCTTTGCTTGTTAGGCGAGACTCGCGGCTATCTGCCCGATCCAAAGGCGGCGAAAAGCATCCTTGAAGTTCTACAGAAAACATTGGAGATTAAGTTTGACTTAAGCGGACTGGATAAGGAAATCGCGAAATCCGCGGAAATAATGAAAAAAATGCGGAAAATCGAAAAGCAAAGAGAAACGTATGCGCGAAAAATGCGTAAGGCAGAGGAAGAAAGAATCACTTACATCAGCTGACGTTCGTTTTGCAGCGGTTTTTCATTTACGAAGTAGCTAATAGACGATTTCGTAGATGAGCACGGGCATAAAAATTTGTCCGTCGCTAGTTGAGACGACGGTTCCTGCCTTAATGTAGGCTGGTTTGAAATGTTGTAAAGTGACAGAGGGAGCGGCTCCCCCTAGGGTTTCTTTTCCGTAGGTCATTAACTTGTACACCACCGTGTTCTTGCCTCTGTCAGTCCACGTGAATCCTTGCTGGG
>JGI24422J19971_10000383_pt1 | contig 24313 bp, 32 predicted proteins | sample DeeMarSWOR152_54_FD_19971 | JGI IMG/M metagenome (IMG submission 19971) | reverse complement strand
TGATGTTGCCTCTTTTTTGTATCCTAATGGTCTCACAATATGCGTTTCAATTCCTTCTCCATCTGGACTATATAATGTTTCAAAATCTACTTTTCCCTCGACTGACATTTGATTCTTTAGCCAATGTTTGAAGCAGAATTTCTCTCCGCCCGGACTTGATTCTGGAAGTTGTGTATGCTCTATTGTACAAGCTCCATATCCTGGTGTACACTGTAACCAATCTGCGTCTGTTTGTCTATCTCCATCAAGCTTCAATAATTTTATTGATTGGTGAACATCAACTGTTGTCACTATTACTCCATAATACGCTAGTACTGCTGCTAAACCAACTGTTGACATCGCTACTAATGCAATTATAATAGCTGGTATTGTTTTTCCTAAGATTTTTACTTTTCTCATTTACTTACCTCCTTATTTTATAATCCTCGAGGATTTGAGGATCATAATTTAAGAGCCAAAGCTAACAGCCAAAAAAGGCAAGAATAAAAATTTTGTTTTTATAACACAGCTTTCTCTAATTAAATCGACAAATTTCACAGCCTTTAGAGAGTGATTCATTCTATAGTCGAATAAAATGAAAAAAGGATTAATAACCCGAACAGCCAGAATTAAACCAAAATTAAACCAGAGTTAGGCCGCTTTTCTAACATTTACATTAATGTTACACATCTGTTCTAACTCTTTTACTGTGTAAAAAGTCTTTAACATATATGAATAAACTTCAGAAACAAGATTAGGAAACTTTGAATTCAATCCCCACAAGCTTCTTCTTTCCTTGTCTCCATGATTATAAGTCTTAGCAACTTTAACGATCTTCCATTTAGCAAGTTTTTCTAAATGATAAAGAACAACAGAGTGCCTTTTGCCAAGCTTATGGGCAATTCTTTCAACAGACATTGAATAATTCAATTCTTTAGAATTAAATAACAGGTGAACTATAGAAGCTCTAATAGAATTAAAACATATCTTGTTAAGCTCAGGTCTTAGTGAATTAATTAAAGTTTCTTCGTTTTCACTTTCTTCGACTTTTAAATTATTAAAGTAAAAATTGCTCACGTTTATTTTTTTATTTATAATCTTTAAATGGGTTTCTGACATTACGAAGACATTACAAAACTATAAATCCTTTTTATTTTTAAAAAACAAAATAAGAACATGAAAATAAGATGGTTAAGCCATGCATGTTTTGAAATTAAAAACAGTAAAACAATTCTAATAGATCCTTATTTCAAAGAGAATCCCTTAGCTCCTAAATACGAAGAAAAACCAGATTTAATATTGGTATCGCATGAACACTTTGATCATTCAGATGTTTCTAGATTTGTTTCAAAGATTGTTTGCCCTCCTAACATGGATTGTAAAAATTCTATAAAGATGAAAATAGGAGATATAAAGGAAATAGAAGGAGTTAAAATAGTAATGGTTGAATCAAGCCATCATCAAAGCGAATATGCAACCGGTTTCATAATCGAGTGGGAAGGCAAAAGATTGTATCACCCAGGAGATACATACGTAGATGCTATAAAAAACAGAGGTAATATAGACGTATTCTTTGTTCCAATAGGCGGATTTTACACCATGAACATAGATGAAGCAATTCAAGCATTAAAAATAGTTAAACCAAAATTAGCAATACCAATGCATTTTAACACATTTGAGAAAATAAAGGCAAATCCTGAAGAATTCAAAGAAAAAGCAGAAAAGCTGGGTTTTAATGTTAAAGTCCTGAATATCAGCGAATCTATTGAAATTTAGACCTTAAAAATAGATTTAAATCCTTTTCTATTTAACTATACACTAGTGATAAAATGCATCCTATTCAAATAAGACTCACAAGAGAACTCATAGAAAAAGTTGATAAGTTAGTAGAAACTGGTTTGTATCCCAACAGGTCTGAGGCTATAAGGGATGCTGTTAGAAGACTAAGACTTAAATAGTTCTATTATATTTTAGATTATAATCAATAACAAAGCTCATAATTCAAACCATACTTTCTACACAATTTTACAACTTTTTCCTTAAGATTTTCATAATAATCATTCTTAGTAAAAAGAATCTCTTCCCATTTGTTAACAAGTTCAGGATAATGTTTTTCTAATATTCTTCTTATCTTGACCCAATGGAACTTGTTCTTGATATTCAAACTATCAACATAAATATAATCAGGATTAATGCTTGAAAACTTCTTTATTGTTTCTTCAAGGTTCTTATCGCTTATAAAAGGCAAAATAGGACCAAAGAATATGTAAGTCTTTATCTTGTTTTCTTTTAATTCTTTCAAAGCTTTTAATCTTTCCTCAGAAGATGAAGCCAATGGCTCAAAAACTTTTATAGCATTTTCATCAAAAGTTGTTATTGTCATTCCAACCTCGCATTTCAATTGCTTTAAAATATCCAAGTCTCTTAAAACTAAGTTCGATTTGGTTTGAATTGAGATAAAGAAATTCTTATTTACTAATTTCTCTAAAATCTTTCTTGTTATCTTATAATCTTTTTCCAAAGGATTGTAAGCGTCCGTTACGCTGCTTATGAAGATTGTTCCTTTTTTATATTTTCTCAAATCCTTTTCCAAAACTTCAGGCGCATTCATCTTCACTTCCATAAATTCTCCCCATTTTCTATTTTCCCTTAGAACATAAGGAGCATAACAATACTCACAAGCATGAACACACCCTCTATATGGATTTATAGAATAATCTGTTCCTAATCTTGACTTGCTTATAATAGATTTGCAAAGAACCTCTTTAACAATCATAAACTCATTTATAATTTTTAATTTTAATAAAGTCAGTTATCTTCTTCTGATTCAAAGTATTCTTTAAAACTTCACTGTTACTTATCCATGTTTTGATTGGTATGGCTAATTTTTTAGATATATAGTTTAAAGAATCATTCAAACTCACAAATCTAAGTGGTTTAGTTTTTAATGCAGCTCTTACAGATTCTCTAACGTTCCAAACACCAACAGGCATTATGTATCCAGGATGTGCTTCTCTTAAAATAACAACTCCTGCTTGTTTCCTTTCCTTGTTTAATAATTCATTTGTAGCAACCCTAGCAGCATAGTAACATCCCCCGATTTCTGCATAATACTTTCTCCCATCGTAGAATTCGTGACTCGAGTAAATTGAAACGTCCTGTCCATCAGGATTCCATAATGTCTTAGGATACCAGGCTTCTATTAATTCGTAACACCATTCCCTAGGTAACATTAAAACAAGCCATCTGTTATCAAGATGTGTATATTCATAAACCCTGAATTCGTTTATTATTGGGTTATTTTTAGTGTATTGAATGAGATTCTTAGATACAGTATCATCCACAGCTGTTATTGACCATCTTGTTGGAACGAATCTTCTGTTTTTACCAATCCCAAAAGCACCAACAGAAAAGGCTTTTTGTATTTTTGAAATCAAAATCCCATTTTTGTAAAGCAGGTTAACAGCATTAGCAGCTTTAAGATCAGTATCATAATATGCTTTCTCTATTTTCTGATTATACTTGTAATTACCAATGTCAAACTTGACAAGTTTTGCTGATGGACCAAAAGGTTGAACCTCGCTATGAAGAACAATCTTACCATAAGGTTTTTTATTGAATTCAGCTTCAGCAAAGGTTGGGTTATCTGCCAAAGCAATCTCAATTGTTTTTTCGACCATTTTATCTCCGTGAAATTTCTTAACATTGGTTTCGTGCATTCCCCTGACTAGCTGAAATCTAAAATTGGTAATGTCATCAATGCTCTTTCCCAACCAAAGTTCAGGTGTATCATAAATACTTGTGTCGCCTCTCACAGGAGGAATCAAAGGACCAACAAAAACCTTTGGATAACCATACCTTCCCACAAAAACACCAGGAGGTGAAGAACCATCAATAAACCTAGAATCGATTAAGGGTTTGCTTTTCATTTGACTGTATATCTTAACAAGAATAGGGCATCTATCCTTTCCACAAAGCAGTTTAGAGCCTTTACACAATGCACACAAAGTTTCTGATTTAGAGAAAACAGGAAACTTCATAAGAAGAGTTATTGTTCAGAATTTTTATCTCTTTCTTCTTCTTGGCTTTTGAACTTTCATTTCCTCTGCTTCAATCCAGAACATTATCAATCCTATGAACACTAAGAACGCTGGAACAACTCCCTTAACAACTAACCATAGTTCTTGCCAAAGACCTAGTCCATACCAAGATTCTGGAAGAACTGCCCAGATTCCAATTATTATTAATATCAAACTAATGACTACTTTACCTGCACCCACATACTCACCTGAAACACTTATAAGTTTTTTAATATAAATAGGTTACACTAAAAATTATAAAGAACCATAAAGAATAAAAACACTTACTATAATAGTTAATTAATAACTTGAAACCTTAGGGTGATGTGAGAGGATTTTTATGGGAATGTATAAGTATATGAAGAAACTTTATCGAACTTCAGAATATAAAGAGTTAATGAAAGAAAGACTTATTTCTTGGAGAAGACAACCAACAATAATTAGAATTGAAAGACCAACAAGAATTGACAGAGCACACAAGCTTGGTTATAAAGCCAAACAAGGTTTTGTTGTTTCAAGAGTAAGAATAAAGAAGGGTACAAGCAAGAGAGAAAAGCCGTCTGGTGGTAGAACTCCTCCAAAATCAGGATTAATAGGCATGCATTTGAAACAAAACACCCAACACATAGCTGAGATGAGGGTTGGTAGAAAGTTTCCCAATTTAGAGGTGTTGAATTCTTATCTTGTNGCTGAAGATGGGAAGCATAAATGGTTTGAAGTTATTCTAGTTGATGTTAATCATCCTTCAATAAAGAACGATCCTAAGCTAAACTGGTTATGCAATCCGTCTAGCAGGAGAAGAGTTTTCAGAGGATTAACTTCTGCAGGCAAAAAACATAGAATGCTTAGAGGAAAAGGTAAAGGTTACGAGAGGAGAGGTAAACCAGAGAAGCAAGGCTAATCGTTTTTTATCGATACTCAACCATGTTTTTTTAAACTTATACAATAAATTTCTAAAAAGGTGATTTCATAAGGTTTTACGATTTAAACGTGAATAGCCATTTGTCTGGCGGAGAGAACACAATCCAAGAGATAGCTGATTTTGCCAAGAAACTTGGATATGCAGGAATAATTATAAATGATGATTTTGAAAGCTTGGAGAAGATTGAACAATTGAAAGAAGAAATATCACAAGTAGAAACTGATTTGGAGATATATCCTGGAACAACAATAAGGATGGAGAATGTAAAAAACATAAGTGATTTTAAAAACATCTTAAGCAAGGTTAGGGAAAAAGTTTTAATTGTTACTGTTGCTGGTGGAGATTACAGAATAAACAGGGCTGCCTGCGAGGACCCTAGAGTTGACATATTAACGCACCCAGAATTAGGAAGAACAGACAGTGGTTTGGACGAGCCTATATTGAAATCAGCAAGTGTAAACAATGTTGTAATTGAAATAAACTTTAGAGAAATTTTAAACAGTTTTAGAAAACCAAGGTCTTATATTCTAAATCACGTGGCAGCTAACATAAGGCTGTGCGATCATTTCAGAATCCCAATGATAATTTCCTCGGATGCAAAAAGTGCTTGGGAATTAAGACCACCAAGAGAAATGGTCTCCATGGCCAACTCTTTAGGATTAGATTTAGGCAAAGCCTTTGCAGCAGTGACATCAATACCACAAGGAATTATTGAAAACAATAAAAAAACTTTGGAAGGGAAGAAGATTACAGAAGGTGTGGAACTAGTTGAGTGATTTTATGGCTGACCAAAAGAAACCCAAGCCAATACCAGCTAGCCTGAGACCAACTAGAAGATACATAGCTTATCAAGTAATATCTGAAGAAAAAATACCTTATGCTGACTTAGCCAATGCCATATGGCATGCTATTTTAAACTTCTTGGGAGAGTTTGGTGTATCTGAAGCAGAGATATGGTTGGTTAAAAACCTTTACGATGAGAAAAAGCAAGCAGGGATAATAAGATGTTCTCATAGGTATTTGGAAAGAATAAGGGCTGCCTTAAGTTTAGTCCAAAGAATAGGAGACACGAGAGTTGTTATTAAGGTTCTGGGTGTTTCTGGAACAATAAAGGCAACTCAGATGAAATACTTCTCAGAAACATCTTTAACTGAATTCACTTAATAACAAACTTTATAAGGTTAGAAGATAAAAAATAAAAATAAATTAAAAAGGGTGATATTATTCAAGCATTACCTGAAATGATGGGATACGATAGAGCAATAGTAACATTTTCTCCTGATGGAAGATTGTTCCAAGTAGAGTATGCAAGAGAAGCTGTTAAGAGAGGTACCACAATAATTGGATTAATATTTGAAGAGGGTGTTATACTAGTTGCTTCAAAACCCTCCATGCCTTTAGCAATACCAGAAATAGGAGGGGAAAAGATTTCGCAAATAGACGACCATCTAGGAGCTGCCATATCAGGTTTCATGGCAGACGGAAGAGTGTTGGTTGAAAGGAGTAGAGTAAGAGCTCAGGTATTTAAGTTAACTTATGATGAACCTTTAGATGTTTTAGGTGCTGTCAAAGATATTTCAGATATCATGCAAGCATACACCCAATACGGAGGAGTTAGACCGTTTGGTGTGGCTTTGCTGTTGGCTGGAGTGGATGAGAAAGGTCCTCAGCTTTTTGAAGTTGATCCTTCTTCCACTTTCTATGCATGGAAGGCCCATGCAATAGGCAGAGGTTCTCCAGAAGCCACAAAAATTTTAAGAAAGGAATGGAAAGATGGAATGAAAAAAGATGATGCCATAAAGCTTGGTGTTAGAGCACTGAAGGCTGGAGAAAAGAATGTAAAGCCACAGGAAGTAGAGATAGCTGTTGTAACAGAAGGTAAATATGAGAAAATGCATGGAGATAGCTCCTCAAAACTAATTAAGAAATATTGGTGATTTTATTAATTCAGAAGGTAAGTTAAATGATTTCTTTAGAAAAGGCTGTCATAGCTAGATTAAATAAGAGTGGAAAAAGATTCGAAGTTTTGGTTGACCCTGTTAAGGCACTTGAAATCAAAGCTGGAAAGGATTTTCCACTTGATGATATTGCTGCTTCAACAGAGATATTTGAAGATTCAAAAAAAGGCTTAAGAGCATCTGAAGAAGATATTAACTCTGTTTTTGGAACCAATAATCCAGAAGCTATAATAAAAATAATAATTAAAGATGGCGATGTCCAACTGACAACAGAGCAAAGAAATCAAATGATTGAAGAAAAAACCAAAGCCATAGCAAACATAATTTCAAGAAGAGGAGTTAACCCTCAAACAAATCTGCCCCATCCTATGGAAAGAATTCTAAGAGCAATGCAAGAGGCAAAGGTAAAGGTGGATTTGGAAAAAAGAACTGAAGAACAAATAGAGCGTATACAAAGAGAGATACAGATTATTTTACCAATAAAGTTTGAAAAGGTTAAACTTGCAATCAAGATTCCTCCTCAATTTGCTGGCAAGTGTAGCAGTGTTATAAGAAGTTTTGGTTCCCTGTCAAAAGAAGAGTGGGCTTCAGATGGAAGTTATATTTCTTTGATAGAAGTTTCTGCAGGAATACAGCAGGAAATTTATGATAGATTAAATTCATTAACTCATGGTCAAGTCGAGGTGAAGGTTGTTAAAAATAAATAAGGTGATTATAAAATGGAAAATTCCGAATTGTTGATAAAGGAAAGAGAACTTGTTATTCCTGGTCAGACACTAGCAAGAGGCTTGGAATATTTACCCTCGTCAGGAACTTTTAGGTCTGATCAAGAGATAAAAGCAAAAGTTTTAGGATTGGTAAGAGTAAAAGAAAGGTTTGTTAGCATTGTTCCCCTGGCGGGTGTTTACGTACCAAAACCAGGAGACGGTGTTATAGGACTTGTAAAAGATATGCAAACAACTTTATGGATTTTAGATATAAATTCCCCCTACGATGCAATATTGCTTTTAGGGGAAGCTGTAGATGAGTATGTAGATTTGAATAAAACAGACATATCAATGTTCTATGATATAGGTGATGTTATTTATGCAAAGGTTTTAAATGTTTCAAAATCGAAACAGGTTCAATTAACTATGAACGATTACAGGGCAAGAAAGCTTATTGGTGGAAGAATATTAAAAATCACTCCGTCAAAGGTTCCAAGACTTATAGGAAGGGAAGGATCTATGATAGAACTCATAAAAGGTGAAACCAAATGCCAAATAATTGTGGGACAAAATGGAGTTGTTTGGTTAAAGGGAGAAAATGAAAGTTTGGCAACAAGGGCCATACTGATGGTGGAGAGTGAATCTCACACAGTAGGATTAACAGATAGAATTTCAGAATTATTGGGAAAGAAGGGTGAGTGATATGACCAAAGTAGGAAAACCAGAAAGAATGATAATTGGTGGTAAGAGATTAGATGGAAGAGAACTTGAACATTTCAGAGCTATAAGCATTGAGATAGGAAATCTAAAGAAAGCAGCAGGTTCAGCTGTTTTCAAATTTGGTGACACTTATGCTCAAACAGCTGTCTTTGGACCTCAAGAGATGCACCCCAAACATTTGCAAAATCCGGAAAAATCTTTCATAAAATGTAGATACGCAATGGCTCCTTTCTCTTCAACAGAGAGAATAAGACCTGGGAGAACTAGAAGGGCAACTGAAATTTCAAAGGTAATAAAAGAAGCCTTTTCAGATGTTATATTTTTAGAAGATTATCCCAAAACATCAATAGACATTTATATAGAAATTCTCCAAGCAGATGCGTCAACAAGATGTGCTGGTCTGAATGCAGCATCTTTAGCTTTGGTAGACGCAGGAATACCAATGAAAAATTTGGTAAGCTCTTGTTCAGTTGGAAAGGTTGATGGAAAAATAGTCTTGGATGTTGGTGGTTTAGAAGATAACTATGGGGAGGTTGACATGGCAGTTGCGACAGTAGCTGATGAGGATAAATTTATCTTACTTCAAATGGATGGAATAGTAACAAAACAGGAGTTAAGTAAAATGTTAGATCTTGCAAGAAAAGGCTGTTCACAAATTTTTGAAATGCAAAAAAATGCCTTAAAAGAAAAGTATAAAATTGGTGAGGGAGATGAACAGGATGAGTGAAAGTTACATTACCAAATTGGTGGGTGATGAACAGAGAGTTGATGGTAGAAAGTTCGATCAGTTCAGAGAAATAAAAATAGAAACTGATTTCATAAAAACTGCTGAAGGCTCTGCTAGAATTAAAATCGGTAAAACAGACGTTGTTGTAGGAATTAAATTATCTGTTGGGGAACCTTATCCAGACAGTCCTGACGAAGGAGTTTTGGCTGTTAACACAGAATTGTCTCCGATAGCATCACCTGAATTTGAACCAGGTCCTCCAGGTGAAGAATCAATAGAAATATCAAGAGTAATAGACAGAGGGATAAGAGAGAGTAAGTGTGTAGATCTTGAGAAACTGTGTATAGAAGCTGGTAAAAAGGTTTGGATGATAAACGTTGATGTGCATGTTCTAGATCATGACGGTAACATAATTGATGCAGGAGGACTAGCTGCAATTGCTGCTCTGCTTAAAACAAAAATTCCTATACTAGAAGATGACGTGATAAAGTATGGGGAATATGAAAAGAAACTAGAAGTCAAAGACACTCCCATACCAATAACAACTGCAAAGATAGCTGGCAAGTTTTTAATAGATCCCAACCTTGAAGAAGAACAAGCAATGGATGCTAGAATAACGTTAACCTCAACCAAAGATGGTAATATATGCTCTATACAAAAAGGTGGAATAGGATATCTGACAAAAGAAGAAATAGAAAAGGCAACAGATTTATCAATAGCAAAGGGCAAAGAATTAAGAAAGTTGTTGGGTATGTAACATGACTAAAAAAGTGGGAAGTACAGGCAGATTTGGACCGAGATATGGAACCAAAACCAAAAAGATAATAGCCGAAGTTGAGTCTAGGCAAGTTAAACATACCTGTCCATTCTGCGAAAGAGAAACCTTGAAAAGAGTTGCACCAGGAATTTGGTATTGTAAAAAATGTAAAAAGAAGTTTGCTGGAGGAGCTTATTTTCCCAAAACTTCCTAGAGTGATTAAATGTATAAATGTTTAAGATGCAACAAAGAGATTGAAGAAAAACAAATAAGAGGCAAAATAAGATGCCCTTTCTGCGGATATCGTATAATAATTAAAAAAGAGACTAAGATTTTAAAGAAAATTAAAGCAGATTGATTTGATGAGAGCTAGAATAGAGGTAGAATGCAAAGAGCCAGCAATCATAATAAAATCATTGAAACCAGAAATAGATGATGCTTTAAAATTTGATGCCAATATAAAGACTGAGGATAATAAACTGATATTAACAATTGAATCAAAAGATATATCAGGACTCTTGGCAGGAATAAACTCTTACATGAGGTTGATAAGAGTTGCCAAAGATACTACGGAGGACTTAAATGGCTGAAATAAAATTAACACCTGAAGCACAACAAATTTTAGTAGAAATGCAAACCCTTCAACAACAGTTACAGGCTGTTTTAATACAGAAGGAATCGCTCAATTTACAAGATATTGAGATGGATAAAGCCTTAGATGAAATGAAAAAATCAAAAGAGAAGGAAGTTTTCAAGGCTGTTGGACCAGTATTAATAAAGGCCGCAAAGGAAGAGGTTGAAAAGGAATTTGCTGAGAAAAAAGAATTAATAGGTGTTAGACTTAAGAGTTTGAAAAAACAAGAAGATAGACTAAAGGATAAAATGAAGGAATCTCAAGAAAAATTTGAGGGGATATTTAAGGGTCAAGAGGAAGAACCAGCTGCTTAATCTTTTACTTTTTTCTCATTTCTAACAATTTGTTAAGATAACAAATAGCCCAATCTCTAAGAAGAAAGGCCTGTGGAAAAGTATCAACATTATGTGTAACGTAAGCATCTCCTATACCATGATAAAAATGAATCTTTCCATCGGTTATGTCAAAAATTTTTACCCAGGGTGTCCTCTTATCAATATAAAATCTATCACCTTCAATAACATAATCTCTAAGATAGTCTTTTCCAGGTTTTTTAAAGTCTCCCGATATTTCATGATGAAATCTTTCTTTATTGTTACAATATTCTTTCATTTTTTCTCCAATTAGATTAGTAGGATAAAGTGAAAAGTCCTCTTCAACGTAAATGTGTGTATCGGCATTTATATCAAAACTAACCAGAGCGTCTTCTCTATTAGGATCTGGACAATAAGCGCCATGAAAACGCATTATTTTAGGTTCATCAGGACCTAGAAAATGTCTATCAATCCATTCTCTGGTGGCCTCATCTTCATGTTTTTTATAATTTTCCAGATCTTCAAAATACATTTCTTTTGTTTGAGAGAAAACATCCCATCCGATTTTAGTATTTCCTCTTACCTCTTTAGGCAGTTTCCAAATTTCTGGGTGTATAGGAACAATAAATGATGCTGGATAACCCTTTGCAATCGGTATATCTTCTCTTGTTAAAAAAAGTTCTGATAATTCCATAATTTTACATAAATATTAAAGGATTTATGTATTAACTTTTCAAAAAAGGCTTAAATCTTTAATTTTTCCATAATTTTTAGATAATAATGAATATCAGAGAGATTGTAGACAAGAAAGAAGAGATGGAAAAAATATATGGTGATCTTTCTAAAAATGAGGCATTGAAAGAGAATAGTGTTATGCATCAACTTGAGGAACTTATTCCCCTATTTACAGAAAAAAGAGACTATTTGGATATGAATATAGAGGATTTAATTAATTATCATAATACCGTTGAAGGTGCTTATACAGATTTCCTAGTATTTGAGGCTTCTCAAGAAAAAAGTAATATTCCTACATTTTATTTTTCTGGAGATTTTCTAAAGGATGACGTAATGAATTTAATTCTAGATGGAAAAAGAGAAAAAGCTGATATAGTGAAATTTTCAGGTTATAACCCTTATACAATTCAAAAGATTGCAGAAAACTTGAAGGAAGAAGGACTAATAAAATTTTCGAGGTCTGGAAAAAAAAGAGTTTATGTTCCTACGGAAAAAGTAAGAAAGGAGTATAATGCAAAAGAACCTCAGAAAGATTTGCTTTCTAAAGATTATACAGTTGAAATGCCAATTTTAAAGTTTGACATATCTAAAGGCAAAGAAGAGCCATCTAGTTTAGAAGAGTCTTTAACAGAAAAAAAATTAATTGAAGCAACGCCTTTAGAAGCAAAGGAACCTCAAAAATATAATATTTTAAAACCAGAACAACATTTTGGCTTGAAAAGAGAAGGATTACATTTTGGTATAAAATTTGCATATGATATGTATTGTAAAACTTTTGAAAATTGTAATTCAGAACAACGAAGAATATTGAATAAAGAAATGGGCAAACTTTTAAGGTTAAATAAAAATAATCGAATTGATTTAGAATCTATTAAGAGATTTCATGAGATACATAGTAGTATAAGACGAGATGTGATGTAACGAACCAACAGTAAAGAATTTAAAGTCTTAGAGGTAAGATAAATTCTAGAATGATGCTTATGGCTAGGTGTTTTTCATGTTCGAGAACATTATACCCCTTATTCAGCAAATTGCTAATGATAGAACGGTTCCTAGAAACATCAGGAGCAAGTGTGAAGAGTCTGTGAGTATTCTCCAAGACGAACACCAAGAAAAAGCCATAAAGGTTAACAAGGTAATATCAAATATGGACGACGTTTCTAACGATCCTAACATCCCTATGTACACTAGAACTCAGATTTGGAACATAGTATCGATTTTGGAAAGTTTGCAAAAATAGATATTTATATCTTCAAATATAATTAACAATATAATAATCTTTAATAATTTTGGAGGTCGAGTTAATGGTTTTGAACAAAATATTTGGCAGGGGCTTTAAACAGCTTGGTGGTGAAGAGTTTATTGAATTAGATACCAGTGAAGTAGAAACTCCTTCTGGAAGAATACCAATCAAAGTTGACAAAATGGAAGACTTTGCAGATTCAGATAGGATTCAGAAGAAACTGAGAGACGGTTCAATTTTATTGGTTAAAATTAAAACATTAAGGGGTAAGGACATATCAGAGCTAAAACGAGCCATTGACAAACTCAGAAAGACTTGTTTAGCAATTAATGGAGATATTGCTGGTATCGATGAAGACTGGATTGTCTTAACACCAGCCTTTGCCCATGTAGCAAGAGTTTAATTTTTTATTTTTTTAATTTTATTTTATTTTTTTAAATAGAATTTTCCCTTTCTTTATTTGTATTCCAGATTTTAGAACTCCCCACTTTATGTCATCAAATAAAAACTTCTTTTCTATTCCCAGCTGCTCTGCTATCTTCTCAGCTGTTTCAGGAATGAAAGCATGAAGCAGTATGGATGTTATCCTTAATACTTCTAATAAATTGTATATTATTCCTCCTAACTTCTTCCTATCCTTAATTTCCCATGGCTTTTTTTCATTAATGTATTTGTTTGCTTCGGCTATCAGTTGCCACACATCATTTAAAGCCATATGCAATTGAAAATTCTCCATGTTCTTATCAGCAGACTCAGCAATTTTTATGGCCAAATCTATCAATTCATCCTTTTCAACAGGCTCAGGAACTTTACTATCAAAATTCTTTTCAACAAAAGCTAAAACCCTACTCACTAAATTTCCCAGAGTATCAGCAAGTTCTGAGTTTATTCTATTTATCAAAGCTTCTTCAGAAAAATTACCATCCTCTCCAGAAGGTATTTCCCTTATCAAAAAATACCTTAAGGGATCAGCCCCATATTTTTCCACAAGTTCTGATGGGTCAACAACAATTCCTCTTGTTTTTGATAATTTTTCTCCTCCAATTGTAACAAAGCCATGAACTAAAATAGTTTTAGGTAACTCTATGTCAGCAGCAATTAAAATAGCCGGCCAAATGACAGTATGAAACCAATTTATATCTTTACCAATAACATGAACATCGGCTGGCCAATATTCCTTATACTTCTCACCATCAGGATAACCTAAAGCTGTAACATAATTGGTCAAGGCATCAAACCAAACATACATAACATGTTCTGGATCGTTCGGTAGAGGTATACCCCATTCAAGAGTTTTTCTAGAAACACTAAGGTCTCTTAATTCTTCTTCTAATCTGTTTAATATCTCATTTTTCCTAAAATCTGGAAGTATGAAATTGTTGTTCTTTATGTAATCAATTATTTGCTCCCTATACTTGCCCATCTTGAAGAAATAAGATTCTTCTTTTAGAAACTCTAGCTCCTTTTTGTGAACAGGACATTTCCCATCCACTAATTCCTTTTCAGTATAAAATCTTTCACAAGAAACACAATATAACCCCTCATAAAGTGATTTGTAAATATCTCCTTTATCAAAAACTTTCTTAAATATAGCTCTAGATGCATCCTTATGTCTCTTCTCTGTTGTTCTTATGAAATCATCATTAGAAATATAAAGTTTTTTGTAAGTTTTTATGAAAAATACAACCATTTCGTCAACAAATTCTTTAGGAACTTTACCAGCTGTTTCTGCTGCTCTTGCAATTTTCTGTCCATGCTCATCTGTTCCAATAAGAAACCAAACATTTAATCCCTTTACCCTCTCCCATCTAGCTATTACATCCGCAAATATTTTTTCATAAACATGACCTAAATGTGGTTTTGCATTTGGATAATCAATAGCCGTAGTTATGTAAAACTTTTCGAATTTCATCACCTATTCTATTAATATCTTCGCTTCTTTTAAATTCTTTATGATAAAATCTGCACCTGATTTTTTTAATTCTTTTCTTTTTACAACTCCTGTTAAAACTCCTACAGCTTTACATTCAGCAGCCTTTGCTGCTTTCATATCAAAAGAATGGTCCCCAAAGAATATACATTCTTCTGGCTTTACCCCAAGTAGTTTGCATGCTTTCAAAACAGGCTCAGAATGAGGTTTTCTATTTTTAACATCATCAGAGCTAACAAGAACATCATATTTCAAATTGAAGCCCTTAAGAATTACTAAAGCTGTTTTACGACTTTTACTTGTTATGATCCCTATTTTGATTTTTTTCTTGTTTAAAAATCTGAAAATGGATTTAACAAAGGGCAACAATTTAGTGTATTTCTTATAATTTTTTACATAGAAGTTCTCATAATAGGAAGAAAATTCCTTTGTCTTGCCTTTTAACTCTGGAAACTCTCTTTGTACAATTTCCTCTACTTTATATCCCATAGATTTATGAGCCATTTTTTTTAATGAGGTAACCTTTACACCAAAATGTTCGAAGGCCTTTTTTAAACATCTCGTGACACTATAAACCGATATGAGTGTTCCATCGATATCAAAGAACACTGCTTTGAATTTCATAAAAGGATATCGCATAATTGATTTATAAGTTTTTCACATATATTATCATGGAAAAAATCACGCATTTAATATTTGGTTTTCTAGTCTTATTGTTATTTAGTCTTGTTCTTAACTTTCCACTTCACTTATCCTTGTTTGCGTTTGCAGGAGTTTTAATTCCAGATGTGGATATGAAGATAAGAAAATTTCATAGAAAATTATTTCATAACATTTGGATCTTGATAATATTGTTATTTCTTGGATTTATCTTCGGGATTTTTAATAGAACCGCTGCAATAATTTTCTCAATCGGGTTTCTAAGCCATTTAATAGGAGATTCTTTAACTCACAAAGGGATTATGCCACTTTGGCCAATAAAGAAACCTAAGTTTAACGGACCTCTGAGAACAGGACAAATAGAAGAATATTTACTGATTCTAGTTTTATTAGTGGGAATATACTTCTTGGGTACCATGATATAGCTTATATTTTACCCGTTAAATAGAGTTAAAAAATAAACTTTAAATATCTGTTTTTACTAGTTTTTTAAAGCGAATTTACGGTGATTTAATGAGATCAGAAAAAAATATACTTGAAAACATAAGAAAACAGCCTCTTAGATCATATGATGAGAGGGTTACTCTTTATCAAGGGCCCATAAACGGTGAGCAACCAGAACCTTTAGAAAATATTGGAAGACGTCATTCAGTAAAAACTTATGAAATATAGTGATTTTATGGCTGAAAGTGAAAGAACTGAAAAATTGCTTAGTAGAATGTCTGAAGCACAAAGCAGAATACCCAAGAAATTAGAAGAGTTGAAAAAATATAATGGAAGAGAGGAAAACGGAGAAGTTGAAGAAGGTATCTACTCCAATGCTCATCTTAAATCACTGGGTATTACTGGAAGATTTAGTAATGGTGTTTATACACCCTCTTGGAAAATAGCAAAAGAAAGAGAAGAACAAATAAGGAAAAGACGTTCTATATAATCTTTCTTCTTTTATATTTTCTTTTTATTTTATTTAATTTTCCCAAATACATCCCATCCAAAAGATAAACATCAGCTTCCTTCCATTTTAGAACTTCATTATTTAACAAAGGCCCAATGGGTTCGAAGTCTTCAGCATTAAATGGCATACCACCTATCAAGTGATTGAAAGCTGGCATTACAATTGCTTCTTTAAGATGGGTTTCTTTTTTATATTTTTCTTCTATCCTTTTCTTGTCTATCTTACACTTTAACCAACAGGGTTCTATACTCCTGAATTCATCGGTCCAAAACTCAACAGCAGGATGAGCATGACCCATTAAAAGATACTCTGCATCCAAATCCTTTTTTCTTGGCCAAGCATGACCATGTATTAAAATAAAATCTTCAAGTTTGAAACCTTTGGAATCAAATATCTTTATGCCTCTTGGAGCCAATCTCTCTATATTTCCATCATGATTTCCTTTAACTATAGTAATTTTTACATTAAAGTGCTTCAAGAATTCTGGAATTTCCCTATATTCTTGCCAAGAAATATCAGGAACTTGATGCTTAACATCACCAAGGATAACTAGATGTTTTACTTTATTTTGTTTGATTATACTATCAATTCTTTTTTGTAATTTCTCAATTTGAGAAGGTATTGTTATTCCTGATTTAAAAATTTCATACTCTAGTCCTATGTGCAAATCTGCTATAACTAGTATGTTATTTTTCAAAAGTAATGATGGTTCTGTTAAAAACTTTATTTTCATATTACATCTTTTTGGTTAAACTATTAATAATTAAATGGTTCAGAAGCCAATGTTACTTTGCTAAAACCATCCTTTTCCTTCTCTCTTTCGAATCTGTATAAATATCCTGAAACCGCCTCTTCTAAAGAAGAATCATGAGTTATTAAGAATACCTGATCTACAAAATTAGTTATGTTCTCTCTAAGTATTCTTCCCAACTCTGTAACAGCATTTCTATCCAAATTATGGGTAGGCTCATCTAAAACTAACCATTTTAACTGTGGAGCCAAAACCAAAGAAAAGGCTATTCTCAAAGTTAAAACCGCCATTGATCTTTCTCCACCTGAAGCCACACCATCAGCAGCTATCCATCCTGTAGAATCTTGTAACTGCAAAACATAATCTCCCTCTTCTATTCCTAATTTTATCCCAAAAATATCTTTATATGGATAAAGTTCTTCCCATATTGTTTGCATGGCCTGATTAACAGCAAGAACAAAATCTTTTCTTAATTGTTCTTGAGTGGCTATCAATCCACTCTCTAAGAATTTCAATTGATCAGAAATTGCTTCTAATTTTCTTATTTCAATTTTATAGTCTTCCAAAAGCTTTAATTTACTCTCTATTTCATTTAACAATCTTTGCTTTTCCTCCTTCAGTGAAGACAAATTAACTATGTGTGTTTTAATCTCACTTTCAATTTTCAATGCTGTCTGGTATTGAACTTCTAGTTCGTCAAGAACTGAAGGTGAAAAGGAAGAAAGTTTATCTCTTTCAACACCAAGAAATACCAAATAATCCTTGTATTCTTTTATTCTCTTTATCTTAACATCTGCTTCTTCTTGCTTTTTTATTATATCTTTTAAAATTTCCTGTCTTTCTTTCAGTTTTTTCAATTGGTCGTCAATCATTTCTATGTTTTTCTCAAACATCTTTTTCTGAGTTTCAAAAACTCTTAATTTTGCCTTTAGAGTTTTTAATTCGTCAGAATTTATTTTGAACTCTTTTTGAATACCTTCCAATTCTTTCAATTTGCTCTCCATTATTTTTGTTTCATTAGTCTTCTCTTGTAGTTTATCGATTTCCTTTTGAATCTTTTTTATTTCAGGTTTTAAAGAATTAACATCTTTTTTCAACTCTTTTATTTTATTGTTCCTCTTATCTATAAGAGATGATTTTTTAGTTGGAGTTAATTTTGCATCACAAACAGGGCAAGTACTACCAGCTGATTTAAGTTCATTAATACTTTGCTCTAAATCTGTAATTTTTACTGTTACCTTTTGTAGTTCAGTTTGCTTCTTTTTAATTTCTTTATCTCTTGAATCAAGTTCTTTTTCAATTTTTTTCAAAGGTTCTTTTTTCAATTTACTGTTTATTTCTTCGAATTCTTTTAATTGCTCTGTTAATTTTGGTACTCTATCCTCTTCTATTAACTTTATTTTTGTATCATCTTCAACATATTCCTTTTTTAAATCATCCAACCTCATTTTCTCTTCTTCCAAGTTTATACTTAATTGCTGTACCTCTTCGTCTTTGTCTTTCAATTCTAATTTCAAATCTTCCATTGTCATTTCAGCAAAATCAACAATTTCTTCTTTTAGTTTTTCCAAATCATTTTCTGTTAATTCTAAGAGGGCTTTAAATTTTTTATCATCTTCATTAATTTTTTGTAATTTATCTCGTTGTTCCTTTAAATGAGAAACATCTTTTAAAACTCTATCTTTTTTAACAACTATGTTCTTCAAATTTTCATTCATCTCTTTTTCTTTATTGTGGAGGTCAACAAGTTCCTTTTTCACAAGTTCCATTTTTCTCAAACTTTCATCCATGGACATACTTTCTATTAAATTTTCCTTTTCCTTTATCGATGAAGAACATTTATTGATAATAGTTTTAGTACTGTTTCTAGCTTTCTCAAATTTATCTATGGCTAAAAGTTCGTCTATTTTCTTCATTCTTTGACCTTTTGGTATGGTTAGAAACATGTCTAATCTATTTTGCTGTGAATAAACTGCTCTTGTGAATAAATCATAATCCATCTTGAGTATTTTTTCAACATGTTCAGTTACTCTTGTAGTTTGAGGACCTTCAATTAATTCTCCATTTCTTCTCAATTCTGCTGTTGCTCTGTTATTTTCTACAATTCTCTTTACACTCCACTCATCATCGTTGACATTAAAGAATACAGTAACTTCTGCCTTGTTTTTCTTAACAGGTTTTTTCATTATCATGTCAGACAATTTGAGCTTTTTTTGCTGTAACTGTAGAAAAGTCCCAAACAAGGCAAAGCAAATAGCATCCATTACAGATGTTTTTCCTGATCCCATTGGCCCAACAAAACAATTAGTGCCTTCTGCAAAATTTAATTCAGTATCACTATGAGATCTCCAGTTTTTTAATTTTACCTTTGTGATCATGCTTTAGCCTCAATTAAGGTTTTTTGCTGTCCTGTCAACAGGTTAAAGATTAAATCAATGTCTCCATCAACAAGCGAATCAAATATATCATTAATCTTAATACCGCAATTAACTTCTTTCAATTTTTCTTGTAGAATTTTAATTCCATACTCTTCTGGAGATAGTTTCTGTTCTCTAAACATCCTAAGTTTTTCAACCTGCTCCTCAAAGCCTTCCCTATCAAATTTTTTATTGATGTTTATTATGGCTTTATGTTTGTATTTTTCTTCTAAATCAGAAAATCTAGGCGGCTGAAAACCTTTTTTCAGAGTTCCCTTTATTGTTATATTGATAATAGGTTTAGGTTTAACAGCAGCAATTGTACCAATGAATGTATCTATCCTTTCTTTAATAGCAGTATCCAAATCAAATTCCTTCCAAAAAATCTTTCTTTGATTTTCTAAAGGTATGTGATTGATAGAACCATTATATTTATGAATCATTTTAGTTTGTTCAGCCTCGATTCTATGCATTGAGGTTGGTATCGTACTTCCTGTTAACAATAACTGACCATCATTCAAATCTTTTTTCTCATACCAGTGTAGGTGTCCTAAAATATACAAATCAAATCCTTTAGGTAATTCCTCCAATTTTAAAGATGGTGGTTCTAGAGGAGAATATATATAAGGTGCACGCTTTGATGAATCATTAAAATATTTATGGCCTCCGGAATTGGTTTTGGATTCCATTCTTGAAAAACATCTTTAGCAAATCTTTCTGGAACAGAGCCCATTCCTTGAATTGCAACTTTTTGGCCATCTATCTCAAAAATTATTGTTGCTTTATGAAGATGAATTAATAAACCAGCATGCTCAAGAGCTTGAATAGGGTTTATCATGTATTTACTTCTTCTCTCGTGATTTCCATGCAAAGCTACAATAGGAATCCCTCTCAAGGCAAGAGGTGAAACTTCTTCCTTGTCCTTGTTGATTACATCTATAAACTGAGTTCTGCTAGGAATATTCTGTGTTTTACTGAGTATTTTAGCCACTTTAGCAAAAACTTCCTGCCTTGGTATTCGGGCATCAAATAAGTCACCTGCTATTAGAATCAGGTCGCAATCCAAAGTTTTGTTGACGGCTTCATTTAAAACGATAAAACTGTCTTTCCATCTTTCATCACCATATTTATACCCACAGTGGGTATCAGAAAAAATACCGATAAGCATTAAACCACTGGTAATAAATTAATAGATGCAAAAATTAATAAAGACTTAATCCTTCAAATTGGTTAGGTTTTAATATTAAAACAAATAAAGTAGGTTTATATGTCCGAAGAACTTGGTTTGTCAGTGAAAAAAGCTGAAGATTTTAGCAAATGGTATTTAGAGGTTCTTCAAAAAGCTGAAGTAGTTGATATGAGATATGGGGTTAAAGGATTCCAGATATTCATGCCTACGGGAATGCAAGCTATTAATGAAGTGACAAGACTTTTAGAAGAAGAATTACAAAAATTTGATCACAAGCCTGTTTTATTTCCCACAGTTATTCCAGAAAGTTCTTTTTCTAAAGAAGCTGAACACATAAAGGGATTTGGAGACGAAGTTTTCTGGGTAACTCAAGGTGGAGAAAAAAAACTAGAAGAAAGACTATGTCTAAGACCAACATCAGAAACAGCCTTTTATCCATTATATTCCTTATGGATAAGATCACATATGCAACTTCCTCTAAAACTTTATCAGGTTGCGACTATGTACAGATACGATACTAAAATGACAAAACCTCTTTTTAGAACAAGAGAGTTTTATTGGATAGAAACCCACACTGCCCAAAAAACCTTTAAAGATGCTCAAAAGCAAGTAGAGGAAGATATGAAAATTTTTGAGTCAGTTCTTAAAAAAATGCAATTACCATTTTTACTCTTCAAGAGACCTGAGTGGGATAAATTTGCTGGTGCCGAAGAGACGTATGCTTATGATACTATGCTNCCTGATGGGAAGGCCTTACAAATAGGAACAACCCATAATCTTGGAGAAAAGTTCTCAAGAGTTTTCAAAATAAAATATCTAGATGCTAAAGGAAAGAAAAAATATGTAAATCAAACCTGCTTTGGACCTGGAATATCAAGAATGTTGGGAGCAATGTTGGCAATACATGGAGATGATAGAGGTATTATATTTCCTCCTTCTATAGCTCCAATACAAATAGTAATAGTTCCTGTTTATACTAAAGAAACGAAAACAGAAGTTTTAGAAAAGACTGGTGAACTTTTAGGTAAATTAGAAGAAAGGGGATTTAAGGTTCATCTTGATGATAGAGACAAATACACACCAGGTTTCAAGTTCCACGAATGGGAATTAAAAGGAGTTCCTCTAAGAATTGAAATAGGACCTTTAGATATTAAAAATAAGAAAGTTAGTCTCTCAAGAAGAGATTCGTTAGAAAGAATAACAATACAAGAAGAAAAATTAGAGGAATATGTAATAGAAGTTCTTGATTCAATAGGATTCCACTTAGAAAATAGAGCAAAAGAATTATTGTCTGTCAGAGATGCGATCAATCTTAAAGAGATAAAGGAGAACTTAAAGAACGGTGGTTTTATAAGAGTTCCCTTCTGCATGAAAGAAAATTGTGCAGACAAACTAAAAGAAAAGACTGGAGCTGAGATAAGGGGAGCAATTGTTGGAAAGAAAGAAAAACCAAAAGGTAAGTGTGCTGTTTGTGGGGCAAAGGCAAAGGAAATAGTATATGTGGCTGAAGCTTACTAGAAACCAAAAACTTTATAAACGTCAAATTAATAATATGATTAATTGCAAGTTCTGGTGAATTAATGGATAACATGAAAAAAGGTACTACTACTATTGGCTTACTTGTTAAAGATGCGGTTATCATAGGCGCAGAAACTAAATCTACCATGGGTTATATGGTAGCTTCAAAAAGCGCTAAGAAGATTTACAAGCTTGATGAACATATTGGTCTCACAATAGCTGGATCTGTAGGAGATGCTTTAGCTCTTGTCAGACTTTTGAAGGCTCAATTAAAACTTTACAAACTAGATAGAGGCCCAATAACAGTAAAGGCAACAGCAACTTTGTTATCAAATATATTGCAAGGAACAAAGTATTTTCCCTATTTTAATCTATTAATATTGGCTGGTTATGATACTGAACCAAGGGTATACTCCTTTGACCCTATAGGAGGATTTGATTATACAGACAAATTTTATTCAACTGGTTCTGGTTCTCCTTTTGCTTATGGTGTTTTGGAAGAACTTTATAAAGAAAATATGACGCAAGAAGAAGGTATTACATTAGTAGTAAAAGCAATAAAGGCCGCAATAGAAAGGGATATAGGATCCGGTGGAAAGAGGTTTGAAGTTGCTGTCATTGATAAAAATGGATACAGGGAAATTTCAAAGGAAGAGTTAAAACGATTTTCATGATTGTTTATATTTTATAGTTTTGTGAATTTCTAAAACGATTTTGAAGAGTTGATATTATGGTTGAAGAAAAAACTAGTGATTTATTTGAGAAGATTAAGTCTAGCCTTCCTTCTAAAGCTAAAATATCTGATATAAAATATGAAGGATGTGAAATTGTACTTTATACTAAGGACAAGGATTTCTTTATTTCAGATCCCAAAGAGATAAAAGACCTTGTCTCCAGTCTAAAGAAGAGAATAATTTTAAGACCAGACCCTTCTATTTGTTTAGACGATGAAACTGCTGCTGAAGAAATAAAGAAAATTGTTCCAGAAGAAGCAGGTTTACAAGACTTAGATTTTGAGCCAGATTTTGGAACAGTCACAATAGAAGCAAATAAACCTGGTTTGATTATAGGAAAGGGTGGAGAAACCCTGAAAGAAATAAGAAAAAGAATATTGTGGTTCCCTGTTGTAAAAAGGACACCTTCAATACCCTCAGACATAGTTAAAGTTCTTAGAGATTTGTTGTATAAAAACTCTGCTTTCAGAAAAGAGTTTTTAGATAAAGTTGGAAAAGATATACATAGTGGTTGGAAGGAAACAGAATGGATTAGATTATCAGCTCTCGGAGGTTTTAGAGAAGTGGGTAGGTCATGTATCCTCCTTCAAACACCCGAGAGTAGAGTTCTAATAGATTGTGGTATAAAACCAGGAACAGATGAATTTCCTTATTTAACAGCACCTGAAGTTGATATTAACAAAATAAATGCAATAGTTTTATCGCATGCACACATGGATCACTGCGGTTTAATTCCCCTTCTTTATGAAATGGGATACAGCGGTCCTCTTTATTTAACAGCACCTACAAGAGATTTAATGGTTCTGCTTTGCATGGATTACATTGAATTATTGAAAAAAGAAGGAAAGACACCACCCTATACTACAAAGGGAATAAAAGAAGCTGTAAAGCATTCTATTTGTTTAGAGTATGGAGAAGTTTCTGATATAACTCCTGACATGAGACTAACTCTTTTGAATTCCGGACACATCCTTGGAGGAAGTCTTGTCCATATTCACATAGGAGAAGGTATGCACAATGTTCTCTACACTGGTGATATAAAGTTTGATAGGACAGCACTTTTCGAACCAGCAAGCAATAATTTCCAAAGAGCTGAAACAATAATAATAGAAAGCACTTATGGTTCTAAAGACGATATACAACCTAAAAGAAGAGAAGCTGAAACTCAATTAATTGAAGCCTGTAAAAAAACTGTGGAGAGAGGCGGCATTGCTTTAATTCCTAGCTTTGCTGTTGAAAGAAGTCAAGACATTATGGCAATTCTTGCTACAGCAGGTTTTGATAAAAATGTATATATAGATGGAATGATTTGGGATGCAACAGCAATCACAACTGCCTACCCAGAATATTTGAACAGAGAACTTCAAAAATTAATATTGCAACA
>JGI24422J19971_10000382_pt1 | contig 24350 bp, 18 predicted proteins | sample DeeMarSWOR152_54_FD_19971 | JGI IMG/M metagenome (IMG submission 19971) | reverse complement strand
GCGTCTATTCCCTTTGACCGACGGCTATACCGCCAGGATATCGAGGGGAGCATCGCTCACGCCCGGATGCTGGCAAAGCAGAAGATAATCGCCGGGAGCGAGGCGGAGGCGATAGTCAAAGGGCTCAACTCCATCCGAAAGGGAATCGAGCGAGGGAAGTTTCAATTCAAGACCGAGCTGGAGGATATACATATGAACATCGAGGCAGGGTTGTTTGGCAAGATAGGCGACGTGGCAGGCAGGCTTCATACCGCCCGTTCCCGGAACGACCAGATAGCCCTGGACCTGCGCCTCTTCGTCAAGGAGGAAATCGGGAAGACCATTGACAAGATAAAGGCTTTGCAAGCGGCGCTGGTGGAGCTAGCCGAGGCGAATAAAGATATCATTATGCCCGGCTACACTCACCTGCAGCAAGCCCAGCCTATCTTACTGGCACACCACGTGCTGGCTTATTTCGAGATGTTTCAGCGGGACAAGGAAAGATTTGTACATTGCCTGGGACGCACCGATGTACTGCCCCTGGGCAGCGGCGCCCTGGCCGGTGTTCCCTATCCCGTAGACAGGGNTTTCGTGGCACGGCAGCTGGGCTTCAGCAAGGTGAGCAACAATAGCCTGGACGCCGTTTCCGACAGGGACTTCGTCATAGAATACGAAGCGGCGGCAGCCATCGCCATGATGCACCTTTCCAGGCTAGCTGAGGAGCTTATCCTGTGGTCATCGAGCGAGTTCGGCTTCATAGAGATTGGCGAAGCCTTTACCACGGGCAGCAGCATAATGCCCCAGAAGAAGAACCCCGATGCGGCCGAGCTGGCCAGAGGGAAGACCGGGAGGGTGTATGGCCACCTCATGGGCATGTTGACCACTATGAAATCTCTGCCCTTAGCCTATAACCGGGATATGCAGGAGGACAAGGAAGGGCTTTTCGATACCGTGGACACGCTGCACGCCAGCCTGGAGGTATCCGCGGGGATGGTAAGAACGATTAAGGTGAACACCGAGCGTATCTCTCAGGCGATGAAATCAGACTATATGTTGGCAACCGACCTAGCCGACTATCTGGTGCAGAAAGGCCTGCCATTTCGGGGAGCCCACGCAGTGGTAGCGAAACTTAGCGAATATGCCATGAGCAAAGGCAAGAACTTCCGGGAACTGGGCCGGAAGGAATACCGCAGATTTTCCCCGCTCTTCGGCGGCGATGTCTATAAGATAACTCTGGAATCATCGGTAGCCGCCCGGAATGTGGCCGGCGGCACCTCCCCTCAACAAGTAGAGAAGGCACTCAGGAGAGCCAGGAGGCTAATTTAGGAATGATTAAGCTGGCGCCCTCAATTCTTTCTGCTGATTTTGCCCGCCTGGGCGAGCAGATTCAGGAGGCTGCCGAGGCCGGAGCTGATTATATCCACGTAGACGTCATGGATGGGCATTTCGTGCCCAATATCACCATCGGGGCTCCCGTGGTGTCTTCAATTCGTCCGGTGACTACTCTGCCGCTGGATATCCACCTGATGATAGAACACCCGGAGCGATACATCTCCGCCTTCGTTAACGCCGGCGCCGATATTCTCACCGTGCATGTAGAAGCCTCTCCCCACGTCCAGGCCACGATCCGGTTGATAAAGGAGCTGGGGGCCAGGGCTGGAGTATCCATCAATCCGCCTACTCCCCTGGGCCTAGTGGAGGAATTTCTGCCTCATGTGGACCTGGTCCTCGTTATGAGTGTTAATCCGGGGTTCGGCGGACAATCCTTCATACCGGAGACACTGCCCAGGATAGCGAATATACGCAAGATGCTTGATGATAGGGGGCTGCGTCCCGAGCTCGAGGTGGACGGAGGGATTAATGCGGACAATGCACCGGATATAGTTGAAGCGGGCGCCGATGTCCTGGTGGCGGGAAACAGCATATTCAGGGCTCACGAGGGGATAGGAGTAGCGATGCACAGGCTGAGGGAAGCAGCAACATAGAAAGTCAAAATTACAACTCAAAATGTGAATTTTTGGCAGCTCGAAGTTGAAGAAATCTTAAACGATGTCAACAGTCAAAATGTAAAATTTGCGCAAGCCCAAATGTCAAAATGGAAATGACAACTGAAGTTCAAAATCCCAATGGCGGAGAGAAATGAACGATATTCTCATTAGAACACCCACGAAATCTGATTTGCTGGCGATTGGAAAATTGCTGGCAGACCTCACCAATGTCCTGGATAATACCGAGGGCATTGACGTTGGAATTGCCCTCAAAACCTGCGAACGCCTCGTGAGTGATGCTAACTCACATTTTCTGGTCGCAGCAACTGAGGGGATTCCGATTGGATTCATCAACTTCACGGTCCGGCAGACGATTCTGCATCGAAGCCCATCCGCGATGATTGACGAACTTGTTGTGGCAAAAGAATATCACGGGAAAGGGATTGGCGAGCAGTTGGTGCTGGCTGCTATCGACAGATGTAGGCAACTTGGGTGTTGTGAAGTCGAAGTGAGCACTGAGAAGACAAACGTTAAGGCAAGAAAGTTCTACAAGAAGTGCGGATTTGAGGAAAGAGGGATGCTTCTTGAAGTGGATTTGTAGTTGACATGAGGAGTGCGGCCGACGTACCCTAACGAAGTCTCTTAGATTGCCGCGCCCCGACAAGTCGGGGCTGGCAATGGCACTCAAGATACTAAATCCTAAATCCTAAGGACGAAATCCTGAACGATATCAAATCACAAAATGCCAATGGTCAAGACAGTTTAGAGCTCTGAATCTAGATATTTGGATTTGCTTGGAGCTTAGAAATTAGTAGTTAGAATTTAGCCGGTGGGGTTGATCTAGCGGGCCACTTTATAGTGGGTGCGGAGGCACCTGGTGCAGATGTTGACTTTTCTTTTCCTTCCTTCTACTATAATCGTGGCCCGTTGGATATTAGGCAGCCAGCGTCGGTGGGTATGCTGTTTGGAATGGCTTACGCTATGTCCGAANGTAGCGCTTTTGCCGCAAATTTCGCACTTCATAGAAATTTCTCTTTCTGTTAAATTTGCGTAATGATAGCACAATTATCAGCCCGGGTGAAGAGGCGGGATGAAAGGTGATTTAGCCGACGGTCAAACCCTGAAGGAAATGTTTGCTTCAGGAACTGCCTGGCTGGGCAAGAGCGCCCCTGACATCAATGCTATAAACGTTTTCCCCGTTCCCGATGGCGATACCGGGACAAACATGGTGTTGACTATGCAGTTTGCCCTGGAAGAGGTCAAGTCCAACTCGGATAGCCAGGCTTCTTCAGTAGCCAAACTGCTGGCTCGCGGTGCTTTGATGGGGGCGCGCGGCAATTCCGGAGTCATCCTGTCTCAATTCTTTGGGGGCCTAGCGAAAGGGCTACAGGGCAAGACCAGTTTCAACGGTGGGGACTTTGCCAGAGCCCTGGCCGCGGCATCACAAACTGCTTACAAAGGTATCGCCAATCCTGTCGAGGGGACTATCCTGACCGTACTCAAAGATGCATCTAAGGCTGCCAAAGAGGCAGTAAAAGACAGTGATGCCCTAGTTTCGGTATTGGAGGCGGCGGTAAAATCGGCTGAAGAGTCAGTGGCGCGGACGCCCAGCTTATTGCCGGCATTAAGGGACGCGGGAGTGGTGGATGCCGGTGGGCAGGGCTTGTACGTCTTGCTGGACGGCGCCCTGCAATTCCTCAAGGGAGAGTCCCACAAGATGCAGTATCGGAGGCCTCGCCTGGTTGTTGCCGAGACAGCATTGGTTCCCAGGGTAGCCCACATGCCCTCCCACCTGGAAACGCCTTATGGGTATTGTACAAATTTTGTCCTGGAGGGGCAGAATCTTGATTCGGACAAAATCGAAAAAGACCTCAAAAAGAGGGGGCAATCTTTGATAGTCACCGGCGACGACACTCTGGTCAGAGTTCATATTCATAGCTTAGAGCCAGGTGAAATCCTGAAATATGCCGTAAGGCTGGGCAAGCTACATGAGATAACTATCAATAACATGGATGACCAGTATGCGGAATTCATCAAGATGCAGAGGGAAAGAATACCTCAGGTGGATATCGCCATCGTAACAGTGGCCACCGGAGACGGGTTTTTCGAGCTGCTTAATAGTCTGGGTAACATAATCATCGTCCCCGGCGGTCAAACGATGAATCCCAGCGTCCATGAGCTCTTACAAGCTGTGGAATCGGCACCTTCAGACAATATTATTCTACTACCCAATAACAAGAACATCGTGTCGGCTGCTTCTCAGGTCCGGTCCTTAACCTCCAAGAATTTGAAGGTGATCCCCACCAGGAATATCGCTCAAGGCATAGCGGCATTTCTGGCCTTTGGTTATGACCTGAATCTGGAGCAGAATGCCAGAGCTATGGAGCAAGCGATAGGTAGAGTAAAGAGTATAGAGGTTACCAGAGCAGTGCGTGCCACCCGCCTTAACGGCCTGGAGATTAAAAAGGGGCACTTCATTGCCATTCTGAACGATGAAGATTTGATAGCCAGCGCTGATAGAATAGGGGTTGTTACCCTCGACGCTCTAGGCAAAGCCGGAGCCGACAAGGCCGTGATAATCACCCTCTATTACGGTGCGGAAATCAAGGGTGCTGAAGCTCAAGAGACAGCTAAGGAAATCCGTGACCGGTACCGAGCCGAGGTCGAGGTAGTTTACGGCGGCCAGCCTCATTATGATTACATAGTTTCCCTGGAATAACGTTTGTGGCAAAGTCGCGAGTAAGAGGAATTTCCAGTTGAGGAAGAGCCATGGCGAGGCTGAAGAAATCGCCCGAAGCAATCTCGGTGGGGGCAGGGGATTCCCACGCCTCGACAGGTCGGGGCTCGCAATGACAAGAAGCCTTGTACTCGATGAATGGAGCTTTGGCAGAGGTAAGGAATAATGGTCAAAGTTGTAACTGATAGCTGCTCTGATATTACCCCAGAGTTGGCCCGGGAGTTGGCGATTACTGTAGTACCGCTGTACGTCCAGTTCGGCAACGAGACCTACCGGGATAATGTTGACCTGAGTACCGAGGAGTTCTATCAGAAGTTGAAGACAAGTAAGATTCACCCCACCACATCAACCGCTCCCCCAGCTGATTTTGCCCGCATTTTCGCCAAATTGGCACAAGAGGCAAAGGAAATCCTGACCATAACTCTTTCGGAAAAGTTCAGCGCCACTTATGCGGCGGCGCTCCAGGGCAGAGCTATGGTTAAGAATGATTGCCGCATTGAAGTCATTGACTCTCAGGCGGGAGCAGGCGCACAGATGCTATTGGTCATTTCAGCGGCTAAGATGGCTCAGGCAGGGGCTAATCTGGAGCAAATTGCTGACTGGATGAAGAGAGCGATTTCCAGGGTTCACATCCTTATGAGCTTCGATACATTGGAATACCTGAGAAGAGGCGGGCGCATTGGTAAGGCGCAGGCTCTCCTGGGCAGCCTGTTGAAGGTGAATCCTGTCGCGGGGCTAAAAGATGGGGCAGCCTTTCCTATCGCCCGTCCCCGTAACCGGGCCCGAGCCATGGATTTCCTGGTAGATTTTGTCAGGGGTTTCAGCCGCATAGAGGCCGCAGCTATTGAGGATGCCACTACTCCCGATGATTTACAGGCATTAGCCGACCGATTTAGGGACGTCATCCCTCCAGAAAATCTGTATCGGTCAAAGGTCACCCCAGTGGTCGGGACTCACGTTGGCCCTCATGTCCTGGCTGTGGCCGTCCTCGAAGCAGAACAAAAGTGACAGGCATTGATTCACTACGAAATGTCCTTGATCTGGAACGCCGGAAGGGTTACACCGATAGAGCAGTAATCGGCGGGCTGGACAAGTATCTTCACAACCAAGCCGGACAGATCAGGCAGAGTATCAATGACCCGCACCTCTTAAGGACCTTCGATGGACTTAAACTGGCCAGGTCCAGGTACGGCTCTTACGGTATGGATGAGCGCAAAAGATTGGTAGCAGACATTTTTGGCTGGTTGGACGCTCTGGAAAAGGCGACCAAAAGCCATCAGCAGTCAGTAGTCAGTAGTCAAAGGGCGGCAGCTAGACCTCGCCAGAAGCGAAGAGAAGGCCTGGACTCACCTATAACTGTTATCAAGGGCATCTCGGCCAGCGTAGATAAGAAATTTGCCAGGCTCAATGTCCGGACAATGCGCGATTTGCTCTATTTCTTCCCCAGGCGCTATGTCGATTACAGCCAGAAGAAACCTATCTCGGAACTTATACAGGGGGAAGAACAGACTACCGTAGGCACGATCTGGCAAGCCAGGGTGGCTACTCTGGGCAACCGGCAAGGCACAGAGGCAATAGTCGGCGACGAGACCGGAAACATCAGAGCGGTCTGGTTCAATCAACCTTACCTAGCAGGAAGCTTTCGCACTAACGCCCGGATAGTAATCAGCGGTACTGTCAGCCTGTTCAAAGGGCACAAGGTGTTCGAGTCCCCGGAGTGGGAATTGCTGGGAGACAAAGAACTGATTCACACGGGGCGACTGGTCCCCGTCTATCCGCTTACCCAAGGATTATATCCCCGGCAAGTAAGGAAATGGACCAAGGAGACTGTTGACGGCTATGTCTGGCAATTGAGTGATTTTCTGCCCCCGGAGATTAAGACCCGCTGCCAGTTACTAGACCTGCCCGCGGCCGTCGCCCAAATTCATTACCCTGATGACCAGTCAATGGCAGGAAGGGCAAGAGGAAGATTATCCTTCGATGAGCTATTTCTTCTTCAATTAGGCGTGCTGGCTAAGAAGAGGGACTGGCAGGAGAGTCAGCCGGGTAATGCCTTTAGTATAGACCAAGGAGTCATTGACAGATTCTTGCAGCACCTGCCTTTCACCCTGACCGGGGCACAGGAGCGCGTGCTGCAGGAAATCTTGGACGACCTCAAGAAAACAAAAGCTATGTCACGTCTTCTTCAAGGAGAGGTCGGCAGCGGCAAGACCGTGATTGCGACCTTGGCTCTGCTGATAGCGGCAGCCAACGGTTACCAAGGGGCGTTAATGGCGCCCACCGAGGTCCTGGCTGAGCAGCACTACAGCAATATCTGTGACTATCTGTCCCAGGTTAGCAGCGGGGAATCTTCTTCTGAGCCGGCCGAAGGCACTATCAGGCGCTACACATCATTTCTCTCCAGACCACTGACCATCGCTTTGCTCATCGGGAGCCTCAGCAACAGCGAGAAAGAAAGCCTGCACGACGCGATCAAGCAGGGCAAAGTGGACATTGTTGTCGGCACACATGCCCTTATTCAAAAAGAAGTCCAATTCAAAAAACTAGGACTCGCGGTGATAGACGAACAACACCGGTTTGGCGTATTGCAGCGCTCTGCTTTGAGGCAGAAGGGGTTTAACCCTCACGTCCTAGTGATGACAGCCACACCTATTCCCCGGACGATGGCACTGACGCTCTATGGAGACCTGGACCTTTCGGCTATTGATGAGTTACCCCCAGGACGGCAGGTTGTGAAAACAAGGTGCCTGGAGCCACAGGACAGGGAGAAGGCTCATACCTTCCTCCATCGCCAGGTCAGGAACGGCCGCCAAGCTTTCATCATCTGCCCCCTCATTGAGGAATCAGAAATATTGGAGGCAAGAGCTGCCACAACTGAATATGAGCGGCTATCACGGGAGGTCTTCCCGGATTTAAGATTGGGACTTCTCCATGGTCAAATGCCTGGTCCCGACAAGGAAAAGGTAATGCGCCATTTTCGAAGCGGGGAGCTGGACATTCTGGTATCAACCTCGGTAGTGGAGGTGGGCATTGATGTACCTAGAGCTTCGGTCATGATAGTAGAGGGTGCTGAACGCTTTGGTTTATCCCAGCTCCACCAATTCAGGGGACGCGTGGGGCGAGACAAAGAACAGGGCTATTGCCTGCTTATACCGGAAAAGCTTTCACCGGAAGCCAGGGAGCGTCTCCGGCTGATGGAGAGGGTCCACAACGGCTTCGCCTTGGCTGAGAAAGACCTTGAGCTGCGAGGCCCGGGAGAATTTTTCGGCACCCACCAGAGCGGCTTACCCGACCTCAAACTTGCCAAACTGACCGACTTGCGCAGTCTAGAGTTGGCGCGGCGGGAGGCAATGACTCTTTTCCAAAAAGATCCCAATTTGAAGGAGTCCAAACATCAACCTTTGCGTCAACAGTTGGGTCGGGTATGGGCCAAAGGCGCTGAGTGGAGCTAACTCCACGCGAATCTTGCGATTTCAGTAGTAAACCGTTAAATTTAGCATCAAATTCATTACAGTTAATTTAGTCATGCTTAAGCAAGAACTAGCCAAATGTTTGCAGCAAGCCGTATTGAAGGCACAGCAAGAAGGTGCCCTGGCTGTAGCCGCCCTGCCCGAGGTGCTCATAGAACATCCTCAAAATCCCGAACACGGAGATTTTGCCTCAGGCCTTCCTTTGAGGATGGCCCGGGCTATGAGGATGTCCCCTTTGGACATAGCGGAGAAAGTCTATGCCCATATGGTGCCTCCATCCCAGGTTGACAAGGTCTGGATTGCTCCTCCGGGTTTCATCAACTTCACCTTACGGGACGATTGGCTGAGTACGGAGGTGAAATCGGTCCTGGCTGCGGGCGAGTCGTACGGGGATATCGAACTGGGCAATGATGCGCGGATCCAGCTGGAATTTGTCAGTGTCAACCCCACCGGACCACTTCATGTGGGCCATGGCCGTGGCGCTGTTCTAGGCAGCACTTTAGCTAATGTCCTCACTGCCGCGGGCTATGCTACGGAAAGAGAATACTACATAAATGATATGGGCACCCAGATAACTAACTTTGGGCGTTCCCTCTATGCTCGCTACCAGCAATGTCTGGGCAAAGAAGCGGCCATACCTCCAGACGGCTACCACGGCAATTACATGATTGAGCTGGCCAAAGAGATAATTGAGGAGCAGGGTGATGGGTTTCTATCCTTGTCCGACGGCGAGGCAGTTTCCCAGCTAGCAGAGATGGGGGTCGCCAAGATGCTGCAGACAATCAAGCACCACCTCGAGCTATTGAATGTTGTTTTTGACCATTGGTTCTCAGAAACAAGCCTTTACAAGGGCGGGCAATATGACCGGGTTATGGAACTGCTGCAGGGCGGGGGCTATATTGCCAGGAAGGAAAACGCCACCTGGTTCGAGTCCAGTTCCCTAGGCGAAGACAAGGACAATGTCCTGGTGCGCAGCGATGGTTCTCCCACCTATTTTGCCTCGGATGTCGCCTACCATTACAACAAGTTTGTAGGGCGGAAGTTCGACCGGGTGATCGATATCTGGGGAGCTGACCACCAGGGGCATGTCCCTCGAATGAAAGCGGTGCTCAAAGCCTTAGGATGCGACCCGGAGCAGCTTAAGGTGATAATCTGCCAGCTAGTTACCCTGCGACGCCGGGAGGAAATAGTCAAGGTATCCAAGCGCAGTGGCGATATTGTCACTTTGCAAGAGGTGATAGAAGAGGTAGGCCCGGATGCCTGCCGCTTCATATTTCTTTCCCGCTCCGCTGATAGTCAGATGGATTTCGATATTGAACTGGCTAAGAGACAATCGGCAGATAATCCTGTGTATTATGTCCAATATGCGCACGCCCGGATTGCCAGCATACTGCGTCTGGCGGAGCAGCGGGAAATAGACTACAGTCAGGGTGATGTTTCTCTGCTCACCACCGAGCCAGAGTTGACCCTGATTCGCCGCTTAATTCTCCTCCCCGAAATAGTGGAACGGGTGGCAGTTAGTCTCGAACCTCACCATCTGCCTTACTATGCCCTGGATTTAGCCACCGTGTTTCACAGCTTCTACAAGCAGTGTCGGGTTGTCTCCGAAGATGAAGCTCTGACTGGGGCCCGCCTCAAGCTGGTCAAGGCAACTCAGATTGTCCTGGCCAAAGTCCTTCGCCTGATGGGCATGACCGCTCCGGAAAAGATGTGATCTATTCCTCTCGAGGACTTGCCCCAACGAGGAGATATCCCCATATTTGTCCGGGAAGGATTAAATCCACCACAGCGTTACGTTGATTGTGCAGCGGAACAGTCCTATTGCCCGGAGCAGTTGTCCGCAGATATGGTAACGTAGGAGATCCGGCATTTACGGAAAGGCCTGAGTATGATACTGTTCGATCCTCACAGACAAAGCAGGTAAGGGATGACAGCTACGCATATACTGGGGTTTCTGGGGATTCTTTTCATTATTGGATTCATAGGGGATTACCTTTTCAAGAGAATAGGTTTTCCCGACATAATAGTGCTACTCGGTTTAGGTTACGTGGCAGGGCCTCTCTTACGCGTTGTAGATCCGGCTTGGGTAGCCCCGGCAACGCCGGTGATAGCCAACCTATCTCTGGTCATCATTCTGTTTAACGGTGGTCTAGGCCTGGAGTTTTCCCAAGCTCGAGCCAGCGCGCCCAGGGCAATAGCACTGGCGTTGCTGGGCATCGGGGCCAGCATGATCGCGGCGGCGACCTTCGTTTACTACGTTCTGGACTGGGAATTACTGGATAGCGTATTGCTGGGAGCCATCGTGGGTGGAACCAGTCCTGCTATTGTAATGCCTCTTATGGGACGGGCCAAAGTCCCTGCTGAGATCTCATCCCTACTAAATATAGAATCCGCTATAAACGGCGCCCTGGTGATTGTGATTGCCCTGGTTATCCTGGAAGTCATGACTGTTGGGTCAACCGGGAATATAGGTCCTGCAATTGCTAAAGCTATTGGCTTGCGCTTCCTTATAGGATTAGGAATTGGCGGCGCTGCCGGATTTGCCTGGCTGTGGGTGCTAACGTTCATAGAAGGCGAGCTATACGATGATATCTTGACCCTAGCTGTCCTTTTCTTACTTTATCTCGCCGTGGAGACTCTGGGAGGCAGCGGAGTCATTTTCGCTCTCGTTTTTGGTTTAATCCTGGGAAACGGCATGGATTTTGCCAGATTTCTGCGCACTAAGAGGACTATCGAGATCCACAATACCATGATGAGATTCCACTCTCAAATATACTTCATAGTCAAGACATTCTTCTTCGCTTACTTGGGACTGATGATAACCTTTGACGACCCCAACGTGATTGTACCGAGCATCATCTTGTCCTTGGTTCTATTAGCGGTGAGATGCATAGTAGTCCCTGCTATTTCCATAGGTAGGAGGAAATTGCTTGCCAAAACGGGAATACTAGCTACAATGCTGCCACGAGGTCTATCCACCGCCGTGGTAGCTGAAATAGTTGTCTCCTCGGGCATTCCCAATGCCCGGCTCTATCCCGAGATAGCGATAGTTGTTATCGTAGCTACTGTCATAATCTCAGCTTTAGGCATTCCCCTCTTTGCCAAGAAATCATCGCATGAGACTAGCGGGACTAAGGAAGAATGTGCGACATCAAATTCACCTTGAGCTAACCCCAGGCGTTACTTCATTGTCCTTCACCTTACTATGCCCTGGATTTAGCCACCGTGTTTCATAGCTTCTATAGGTAGTGCCCAGTTGTTTCTAAAGATGAGGCGCTAACCAGGGCGCGCCTCAAGCTGGTCAAGGCAACTCAGATTGTCCTGGCTAAAGTCCTTCGCCTGACGGGAATGATCGCTCCGGAAAAGATGTGAAGAAGGCAGCATTACCAAGAGCAAATAATGACTGACACCGCCATGAAACTAAGAGAAACCTGCCCCCAACGGAGTTAGCTCTTCCTGAATGCTTGACGCTGAGGCTCACGCTAAGAGTAATGTATTATCTACTATGCCTCAGTCTCTCGGTTTTACTACCAAAACGGGCAGCCCCGACTCTCTGAGCACAAAATCGGCTACGCTACCAAATACTGCCCGCCCCAGGCCGCTTTGCCCGTGTGTGGCTATTGTAATCAGATTTACGTCGTTTCCATCAGCATAGCTCAGTATTGCCTCGCCGGCTCTCCCTAACATCGTCACAGTCTCTACCTGCACACCCTTTTCACGTAACGGTGTGGCGACTTCCTCCAGATAGTCTCTAGCTCTGTTCAACTCCCTTTTTGCGTCTTCAAAAATGGCATCAGTCTGTATAGGCGTAGGTGCCGTGCCAGGGATACCCGGGCTAAAGACTACAGGTTCGGGAACTACTCGGAGAAGCACAAGCTTCCCCCCAAAGCCAAGTGCCTCCTCCGTAGCATAAGGCATGATTTGTTCAGCAAGCTTAGAGCCATCCAGACATGTTAGAATCTTCTTGAATAGTTGATCCTTCGCTGGTGCCTGTGTCGTCGTTTCCCGGGGCCTGATAATAAGAATTGGCAACCCCGACTTCCTGAGCACAAAGTCGGCTACGCTACCGAACACTACCCGCCCCAAGCCACTGCGTCCATGTGTAGCCATAGCGACAAGCTCAATACTGCGCTGGTCAGCATAAGTCAATATTGCCTGCCCTACTGTACCTTTTGTTGTGGCGCAGTGCACATCTATTCCATCCTTGCGTAGCAATGCCGCGGTGTTTTCAAGATAGACTGGAGCTTCAAGCTTCTCTGACCCCATCCCTTCGTGTTCCTTATCAGCCTTCTCAAGCACGTTTAAGAGGTGAACCTCGCTACTGAACCGTGAAGCCTGTTCTTTCGCATAGGGTAAGATTTGTTCGGCAAGCTGGGAGCCATCCAGGCAAACGAGAATTCTCTGGAACATATCAGCCTCCTCTTTAGAAGTTATGCAAAAAACTCGACCCTTTCTGACTGGGATTATTTTCCCTTCTTCAGCCGCCAACAAATCACCCCACAGCTCAGCCCTTTCCACCTTCGATCCATTGGGAAGCAATAACCCGCCGCTTCTGAGCAGGATTATATGCCACCCGTGTTTCCCTTACAAGTCGGCCAGCCCATTTCCTTTTTACCATCATTCAGACATGGATTCCCGCCTGGTCCATCAGCGGATTCCCAAAATCCACTATCTCCATATTCTGAGGCAAGCCTGATTTCTCTCATACTATCTAAGCCGCAATTGAATCTGTGACGGAGTTCTATGGCCTCTCTTACTTCGCACGTGGTGATGGATGATATAATTCTAAAACCCAAAGAACAGAAGAGACAGGATACTGATAGAACAAATATTGCCGACAAACGAGAGAGGAAATGAAGGTGACCAGCAAATCAACGTATTTGAGGTTGTTCGAAGACCTGAGCGCCGGCAGCGTAACCGAATTGGTGGCAACAATACCTGGCGCTCGAATGACCTAATGCAGCATGTTGCGGGTGTGTGCCGGCATTCGGCAGAATTGTCCTATCTTTTGGCACAGCAGCATAAGGCAGCGAAGGAGTCTACCCCTGACCTGATATCTTCAGCGCCCAAGGGCAAGTGAAAGGTAGACTTATACGGGCAGGCTCCCAGCGACCACCCCGGATTTGCTGCCTCCTTGGCGAAGGCTGGTATCAAACCAATCCCGGTTAACGCCGACAACATGTTGGCTGTCATAGAAGTAGTTTCAAAAGCCGGGCAGTAGCTGGCATATGGGCAGGAAGAGAAGGGACATGGAAGTAATCTAGTTCGAGTTAGATGATTGGGAACGCGAGATGTCGGATAGGATAAGAAACGGGCATGACTTACTGCTGACAGGTAAACCTCTCAATAGTCAGGTATACGAGGAATTCTTGGATGCGGATGCAATTTCGGCTAATATTAGCAACGTGAATATCCCCACATGAATAGGCTAGCTGCCGAGATGGTCGGAATGGACAATGATTTTGCATTACTGATACTGATCTTGGGGGGCATCCTCGTAATAACCAATCTGATGCGGGGAGGGCTAAAGCGTGTCATGATGCCTTCCCTAGCAGGGTTCATCGTCTTGGGGATCATCATTCGTATGGTTGACTCAAAGGCTGGATTCTTAACGGGGGAATTTCTCGGTGTCTTTGATTTCTTGGCCGAAGTCGGCGTGATTTTTCTTCTCTTTCGGGTCGGACTGGAGAGCAATCTATCAGGACTCAGGCGCCAGCTTAAGCGAGCCAGCATCATCTGGCTAGTCAATATTGTTTTCAGCGGAATCCTCGGCTATGTAATAGCCTACCTCGTGTTCGGGCTAACTCTAATCCAGAGCTTATTCATAGCTATTGCACTAACTGCTACCAGTGTGGCCATTTCGGTAGGGGTATGGCATGAAGCCAGAGCTATAAAATCCCGTACTGGGCAATTGCTGGTCGATATAGCTGAGATGGACGACATCTCTGGTATATTCCTCATGACTATATTATTCTCTATCGCCCCGGTTCTGAAAGAAAGCGCGCAGGTTTCTCTATTACCAACTATTTCTGTATTGGCAGGCATCTCTCTAGCTAAGTTCATCGGTTTCAGTACAGCTTGTATAGCTTTCTCTCGATTTGCTGAACAACACCTTACCGGGTTTTTCAAAAGGCTACTACCAATTCCAGGTCAGACTGTAGCTCTGGCCGGATTTGCTCTTATCATTGCGGCTTTGGCTGGATTGATTGGCTTTTCTATGGCAATCGGCGCTTTCTTTGCCGGACTGGTTTTCAGCCGTGATCCGCAGGCAATTAAACTAGAAACCCCATTTAGTGTCCTGCATGACTTCATTGCCCCATTTTTCTTCATTAACATTGGTTTGCTCATTGACCCTAGCACACTTAACGCAATGGCACCAATGCTGCCTGTCCTACTAGGCATAGCTATCCTTGGGAAAGTAGTCGGGACCAGCGGTCCAGCCTTGCTTACAAGCAATTGGACCACGGCACTGTTGCTTGGCGTCAGTATGGTACCACGAGCAGAAATCACCATGGTAATAATGCACAGGGGGCTCAATCTAGGAGAATGGGCAGTACCCAAGGAGGTTTTCTCCAGCATGGCACTGATGTCCCTGATTACAGCGATTATAGTCCCGATTCTCTTACATATAATGCTGAAACGCTGGCATCCAAGGAAGGAGTGATAGCAGAAATGGACAAAATGCAGGTTAGTCTGCGAGATATCGATGCCGTGGTTTTCGACATGGACGGCGTGATAACCGACACCGCGACTATTCATGCTGCTGCCTGGAGGCAGATGTTCGATGAATACCTTCAGCGACGGGCTGAGCGCCATGATGAGCCGTTCCGGCCATTTGACATCAGTTCTGATTATCGCCGCTATGTCGATGGCAAGCCCCGATATGATGGGGTCAAAAGTTTTCTGGAGTCTCGTGGCATTTCGCTCCCATACGGGACTCGAGGGAACAAGCCAGACCAGGAGACCATATGCGGGCTGGGCAATCGGAAGAATCAGTATTACCTCCGGCGCCTGAGGAACGCAGGCGCAAAGGTTTACGAAACCTCCCTTACATTCATAAAGGAGCTAAGGTCAAGCGGCATTCGCACAGCGGTTATATCGGCAAGCCGCAATGCTGAGGAAGTGCTGGAGACAGCCGATATACAAGGGCTCTTCGATACCAAGGTTGACGGGGTCGACTCTGACAGACTTCGACTGCAGGGAAAACCTGACCCGGCAATCTTCCTGGAGGCAGCCAAACGGCTCTTGGTCAGGCCGGAGAAGGCGGTCATCGTGGAAGATTCGCTGGCCGGTGTCGAGGCCGGACGCCGGGGTAAGTTCCGATTGGTTATCGGGGTAGACCGGGCGCACCAAGGCGAAGAACTGAGGAAACGAGGCGCCGACGTTGTGGTACAGGACCTGTCCCAGATTGAAATTCGCCAGAGTGGCTCGGGGCAGTCAACCAAGGCGCGCCAGACCGTAGGAAGCTTGCCATCGGCACTTGACAAAAAAGATGAGATCCTCGAGCGGCTGCGGGGAAGAACAGCTGCTATTTTCCTTGATTATGACGGCACGCTAACAGCAATTGTTGAAGACCCAAAGAAGGCAACGCTTCCTGATAAGACCAGGAAGGTGATCAAACGGCTGGCAGAACATTATTCAGTGGCCATCATCAGTGGTCGCGACCTAGCTGATGTGCAAAATATGGTTGGCATTAGCGACATCGCCTATGCTGGCAGTCACGGCTTTGATATCACGGGACCAGGTGGCAAATATCGAAACCAAGAGACAGGCAAACGTTTCTTGCCCATACTGGAGCGTGCTGAAGGGAAATTACGTAAGGCCATAAGAGACATACCGGGAGCAAGAATTGAACACAAGCGATTTGCGGTCGCAGTCCACTACCGTCAGGTTGAGAGTGCTAATATCAATACGCTGAAGCAGCGATTCGATGACATATCATCACATTATCCAGAATTACGAAAGTCCACCGGCAAGAAAGTCATTGAGCTAAGGCCAAATATTGACTGGGACAAAGGCAAAGCCATGCTTCACATGCTTGAGGCACTATATACTAACAGCAGCCGAATCCTGCCTGTCTACATTGGTGATGATATTACCGACGAAGATGCATTTCGCGCCATCAGTGCCCGGGGCATTGGTGTGGTCGTTGGCAGCGAAAAACGCCGCACTGCAGCTCACTACGCGCTGCGCGACCCTGTGGAGGTGGCGAAATTCCTCCGGTGTCTGGCAACATATGCCGAGAGACGGGTCCCGAGAGGCATCTGGATGATGGCTTATGAGGATTTCAACCCGCAGCAAGAGAGACTGCGTGAGGCACTATGCACACTGGGCAATGGCTACCTTGCCACGAGGGGTGCTGCTCCCGAATCAAGGGCCGACGATATTCATTATCCGGGGACTTATGTAACCGGCTGTTACAACCGCCTCCGCACCAAGATTGCTGGGCAGACCGTCGAGAATGAAAGTCTAGTGAATGCCCCCAACTGGCTGCCCCTTACCTTCCGCATTGGGGATGGAGACTGGTTTGATATAGAGAAAGCCTCTATCCTGGAATATCGCCAGGAACTTGACCTGCACCAAGGGCTGCTCAGTCGGCTGGTCCGCTTTGCTGACGGGCGAGGTCGGCAGACAAGGCTGTTCCAGCGCCGTTTTGTCAGCATGGCTGACCCACACCTGGCCGGTCAAGAGATGACCATAACCGGCGAGAACTGGTCGGACAGTCTGTCTATCCGCTCGGCTCTCGATGGATCGGTAACCAACAGCGGCGTTGAGCGTTACCGGGGGCTAAGCAACCGGCATCTCCAGCCGGTTACAGCTCAAGCAATCGATGGTGAAACGATTTGTCTCCAGATGGAGGCGAGCCAGTCTCGTATCCGCATCTCGGAGGCAGCACGCACCAGGCTATACCACGAAGGCAAGCAGATCGTTATGCGGCCTCATGTAATACAAGAACCCTGTTACATCGGTCAAGAGTTCAACGTAGGCTTGGAGCAGGGCAAGGCGGTGACTGTTGAAAAGATAGTATCTTTGTACACTTCAAGAGACCCTGCCATCTCCGAAAGCAGTCTCCAGGCATGCAAGGAAGCAAAACGTGCCGCTGATTTTGATGACCTGCTGAACCGCCACATCCTTAGCTGGGACCATCTCTGGAGGCGTTGTTGTATTGACATCAAGGACGGCAACCGCGCCGCGCTGGTTCTTAACCTGCATATCTTTCACCTGCTGCAAACCGTATCACCGCATACCATTGCGCGCGATGCTGGCGTTCCAGCACGGGGGCTGCACGGTGAGGCATATCGTGGACACATCTTCTGGGACGAATTGTTTATCTTTCCTTTTCTCAATCTCCGTATCCCAGACATCACCCGTGCGTTGCTTTTGTACCGCTACTGTCGCCTCCCGGAGGCACGCTGGGCGGCCAGGCAAGCAGGATATGACGGAGCCATGTACCCCTGGCAGAGCGGCAGTGACGGCCGGGAGGAGACCCAGACGCTGCATCTGAATCCCAAATCCGGGCGCTGGCTACCGGATAACTCGCGATTGCAGCGCCATATTAATATTGCCATCGCCTATAATGTGTGGCATTACTACCAGGTCAGCGGCGATGTCAACTTTCTCGCGTTCTACGGGGCAGAGATGCTGATTGAAATTGCGCGTTTTTGGGCAAGCATTGCCCGCCATAACCGCTCTCTGGACCGCTACGAGATACGTCGCATAATGGGACCGGACGAGTTTCACGATGCCTATCCCGGTGCCGATGAGCCGGGCATTGATAACAATGCCTATACCAATATCATGGCTGTCTGGGTATTATGTCGCGCCCTGGACGCGCTGGAGCTTGTGCCACCTGATCGGCGTGAAACACTGTGGGATAAACTTAATCTGAGGCAGGAAGAGCTCGAAGGGTGGGAAGATATCAGTCGCAAGATGCGCGTGGTCTTCCATGGCGATGGAATCATCAGCCAGTTTGAGGGCTACGACCAGCTGCAAGAGTTTGACTGGGAGACCTACCGGGAGAGATATGATGATATCCAGCGATTGGACCGCATCCTCGAGGCAGAAGGGGATACCCCTAACTCTTACAGACTATCCAAGCAGGCCGATGTGCTAATGCTCTTCTACCTGCTTTCGGCTGATGAGTTGCGCGACATATTCCATCGCCTCAATTATCCATTCGAGTATGAGACTATCCCCAAGAACATCGCTTATTATCTCAAACGCACATCCCACGGCTCCACCCTGAGCCGAGTGGTGCATGCCTGCGTACTAGCCCGCTCCAAGCGCGGACTCTCGTGGCATCTCTTCAAGGAAGCCCTTGAAAGCGACGTTTCCGATATTCAGGGTGGTACCACTCCGGAGGGTATTCACCTCGGCGCTATGGCCGGCACAGTTGACCTCGTCCAGCGATTCTACTCGGGTATTGAAACTCGCCAGAACAGACTGCAGCTCAATCCGTACCTGCCAAACGAGTTGAAAGAATTACGGTTCCATATTCTCTACCGCCAGCACTGGCTTGACCTCCGCATGACGTCCAACCAACTGATCGTAGGCGCACGACCAGGTGCGGCGGCGCCAATCGTCATAGGCTTTAGAGAGAATACATTTGAACTGAAACCGGGAGATACCCTTCAGTTTGATCTGTAATGATATAGCCAGAGGAAGTCAGCAATGGAAAACAGCAGCACAGAAGCTGAAGCCTTTATAGAAATTCCTCGTGGGAGCCGACCTTCCCTGGCTGTCGCGTCAAAGCAAGAATCATCGGTGTCCTGCACGTGAGAGCTGAAGAGGGGCCTGATGACAAAATCCTGGCGGTTACCATCGCCGACCCCAGATTTGAAGAAATAGATGATATCTCGGATGTTCAAGGACATTGCCTGAAAGATACTGAGAACTTTCTCAACATCTACAAGACTCCGGAAGATAACGAGATGTCTATGATGGGCTGGGGGAATGCACATGAAGCAGAAGCGATAATCGAGAAATGCCAGACAGTAATCTAGAAGAAGCTCTGAACAAGGTTCGAGTATTTGCCAGCTTAAGCCCTTCCCAGAAACTGAAGCTGGTGAATACCTTGCCTAAGCAGGGGCAAATCATCGCCGTCACCGGTGACCGGGTCAACGATACACTGGCTCTCAAGTCTGCCCACATTGGAGGTCATACGGGCAAATCGCGTACTGATGTAGCCATGGAAGCGAGCGAGGTGGTGACAACGGATGACAATTCCGCCACGATAGTGGGTGGTGCCATTCCAATTTTGCCCTACTTATTTCCACCCAGCTTTGACACCATGTTTGGCCCAACAGGGGTAGTCGTAGCACCAGTCTCGGTTACCGGCGTATGCCTGGGGAAGCTGTCCAGGAGAGACATAATACTGTCAACTCTTGAGATGGCGCTTTTCTGTATTGCCGTAGCTGGCGTGATCTGCCTGACCCGGTCGTTGATCGTACCTTGGCAGGGCTAGTGTTACTTACGCGAACCTACTTTTATCTCCACCCTCGTGTCTCGCGATCCTTCCGATATTCTTTCTCCACGGCTGCCCAGGCAACCCTATGAGCAAACTCTTCAACACTCACCTTGCCCCGTCACTTGCCGGATCTTCATATTCCTCCGAGGCATTATTATAGGCAGCAAGACATAGCTCTTGGGCGCATTTTGGCAGCTTGTTCCGCACGCTTTCCGGAAGCCCCCTCGCATTCTTGTAAGGCATTTCGACCTCCTCAGGTGAGACAGCATAGGCCAATTCGATCTTAGTAGCGGAATATTGCTGCTATCGCTGTTTCACCGGGTACTTGCTCAGGCGATACGGCGTATACCGTGCCTCCTTTTGTCAATGTGTGGACGGCGGTAGAATCAAGCAGGTCCTCCATGCCTGGCCTTCTTTCTTTGTATAGCTGAATCTTGCGACTTTCCGGATCAAACTGTCCCCATTCCTGAACACCGGTGGCAACAAACAAAGTTGAAACTCGTCCGTCGTATGCAGCCAGGACAGCCTGCTTCACGTCGTTAGTAGCAAGTCCTTTAGCGACAGCTTCGTGATATCTCTCCAGCGCCTCCTTTCGACCGCGGTCAAAATAAGGCTGGACAATCGACCACGCCTCTTCCTGCAACGCTTTTTCGCTCAATCCATCAGGATTACCCTGAATTCCCTGCTCCAGTAAGTGACCATATTTGTTTGCCTCACGATAGATAGGATGGAGGTAATCAACAGCGGCTATGATCAGAGGTACATGCTCTTCCTTTAGCACCTCATCCAAGCCTCGGTCAACCTGCTGAAAATAGCGCAGAATGCTAACCTTATCATAGTCTTTACTGACTCCATGACCGTGAGATATGGTTACACCGCCAGGCCCTGTCGTGTGGAACTGATGTTGTTTCTCTGGCTGATCGTATTTCAAGGCTTCGGCCAGATTAGAGGGAACGTTTTCCGGTGTTACCTCCTGAACATGAAAACGAGTGCATTGAAGCAACTTGACCTGATTCTGACTCACTGCCAGGACATAGAAGACCCCGTCTTCGCTGAACATGGGGACCAGAGGCTTCACGTGAAAATGCTCAGCAACAACCACCAGCTCCGGGAAACTACAAGGAAGCTCATAGTGTCGAAACATGTCGGGCGACAAAAAAATGGCCAGGCCATCACCTTGGTACTGCCAGAAATGCGAATCAGGCAGCAGTCGCTGGACTGGCTCCAGGAGACTCCTTACGTCCGGGACCCGAAGGCCGTAATCCACCAGCTGGGCTTCTGTTTCCCGCAGCAGATTCTTTAATCTAATCGAGTCCTGTTCAGTGTCGCCCGTACGGTGAGTGGGCATATAGATTGAGACTGCCGGCGCTCCGTGACTCCGTACGAACGTCCCCAGTTCCTCCCTGGACAGAATCTTCATATAATCACCTCCCGCTCATATCGGCCCGGCGTTTGCCTGCTTAGCTTAAATAGCAACAGGCCTAGCCGCCATGGCATCTGAAAATAGCGTGATCTGTCATATCTCTCAGCTTCTCTTCCCGTACGTCTTTCGTTATTTACACCACAGCTGTCCGCTCGATTCGCTCAAGGTTCATCCCAATAATTCTATCACAGCAAAACCGCCTCTCCTAATACCGTGACTCCTAGGGAGAAGATGTGAAGCCTATTGTTGTCTGTCGTTGCCAGGAGTGTAGCGACGCAACAATGTCATAGTGGGATTTTTCCCTTACGCCTTGAACAGATTCTCAGCTCCAGAGACGGCCACACCCTGACAAGTTAGTGTGCCACCACAAAATGCGAGGGACTCCCAAGGACGGCGCAGCGATTGAGGATAGCAAGAGATTAGGAGGCTACCATCACATTTAGAATGTGCTGGGTGTGCTATAGTTGGGACGGAAGAAAGTTGTTGGAAGCAGTACCGATGCCATTCAAGGCTGCCTGGCTGCCCCTGAGAAGCATGGGTGTCTAGATAAGAGAAAAGGTGAGGGTGTGGGCATAAGTAAAAGAGCCGACATGAAATTGCTGGTTACTAAGCCAAGCCAGGTTATTGAAGTCTTTTGGAGCGCTCGCTAATATATAGACCGTCAAACAGGTAGCCATGTTATCGTCTGACACGAGGATAATCGAGCGGTCGCGCTTTTCGTTCCTCGCCATTGGCGCGACGTGCCGAAGAGCTTGCTTTCCGGGCTCATCAGAGATGCCCGTCTTCCCTATGATGAGTTCATCCGCTTGCTCCGGGTGAAGTAAACTGGAGGGGGACGGGCCCCGCGGTGGAACTTTGAGCAGAGCAAAGGCTAAGAAACAGACTAAAGGGAAGCCCCCAAAGAAGGGCTTGCCCTGGTTTGCCTGGCTGCTTATAGCCCTCGGCATTGCGGGCATTGTCGCGTTTGTCCGTATCTATCCTATGGGCCATCACTTCCCGGATTACGCGGGGAACGCCACAGCAGCAATCATTGATCAGCTTTCCAGCTTACAGGAAAACGAGGACTTTATCGGAAACGTGACCAAGGAGCTGGAGGACTATGGCTTTGAAGTTGACCTCTTCCAGGGCGGTAACATTACCGTTGATTTCTACCGCCAGCTACCAACTTACGGTTACAAGCTCATCATCTTTCGAGCTCATTCCGGTATATTGGGACAAGATGGGGAGGTAATGTTGAGGACCGTGCTGTTTACCAACGAGGAATATACCGAGTCGAGATATGGTCTCGAGCAGGTATATGAGCAACTGGTTATGGGCGGCGCCTGCCAAGGTTGTCCTATGATGTTCGGCATAACTTCAAAATTCATCAGGGCCGAAGGCATGGTGGGCCACACCACGGACATGGAAGGGAGATTTGATGATACCGTGATNATAATGATGGGCTGTGGGGGAATTGCTTTGCCGGACCTGGCTCAAGCATTTATTGATAAAGGCGCCTCGATCTACCTGGCCTGGGATCTCAGTGTAGAGTTGTATTACGTGGATGAAGCTACCCCCTATCTGACGAGACAGTTATGCTCCGAGAGGCTGACCATTAAAGAGGCGGTGGATAGCACCATGGCTGTCATAGGCCATGATCCGGAATACGAGGCTGAGCTCAAATACTACCACGATCCCCTATCACAAAATGGTGACAAAACATTGGAGGAATTAATAAAATAATCCAGGGTAGAGACCTTGCCCGAGCTGCTGTTCGGCCTTCGTCCTGGCATAGGGGTGTGCCACAGAAGGACATTATGCAAGCTTTCCCTCTGGCCAGGGGAGGGAGAATGTTACCTCCATCGTGTCATTGCAAGTCCTTCTGACGAAGGACGAAGCAATCTCGTGGTGGAGGGTGGTATTGCCATGGCCCGACAAGCCCGAGCGAAGAATGACAAAAAAGGGAAGGGCCTCGGAATGAGACCCCTGGGCGGGGACGGCCCCGCGGCGGAACTTTGAGCAGAGCAAAAAGCAAGAAACAGACCAGGGGGAAGCCCCCAAGGAGGGGCTTGCCCTGGTTTGCCTGGCTGCTCATAGCATTAGGCATTGCCGGCGTTGTTGTATTTGTACGTGTTTACCCTATGGGCGAGCCGTCCCCAGACAACGTGGGGGAACTCAGAGCAGTAATCGTTGACCAGCTTTCTAGCATGCAGGAAAACGAAACATTTGTTACAAACGTCACCCAGGAACTTGAGGACTACGGCTTTGAAGTTGACCTCTACCAGGGTGATGATATTACAGTTGATTTCTACCGCCGGCTGCCTACTCATGGTTATGAGCTCATCATCCTTCGAGCTCATTCCGGCCTACTGGCAGAAGATGGGGAAGTGGTTATGAAGACCGTGCTGTTTACCAATGAGGACTACAGCGGGTCAAAATATGTTGTGGAACAATTAAATGACCAGCTGCTTATGGCCAGGGTTGGCGAAGGTTATCCCATGGTGTTCGGTATCCCCCCAGAGTTCATCAGAGAAACCATGGAAAGGAAATTCGATGATGCCGTTGTCATAATGATGGGCTGTTCCGGCATCCTTCTGACAGACCTGGCTGAAGCATTTGTTGATAAGGACGCCTCGGTCTATGTTGCCTGGAATGGCAGCGTCGAGTTGTATTACGTAGATGAAGCTACCCCCTATCTGCTGGCGCAGTTATGCTCGGGGAACCTGACCATTGAAGAGGCGGTGGATGCCACCATGGATGTCATAGGCCCAGACCCACAACACGGAGCCGGGCTCAGATACTACCCATCGGGCAATGGTGATAAGAAGCTGGAGGAACTCATAAAATAGGGGCTGACAACCAGATCTCGGAGACTCCTTTTGACTAGAATCAGACAGTCGTCTAGGGGCCAGCCAATATCGCCCAGGTAATTTGTTGTGCCGGGCTGTGGTCATGGTCTTCCGCATAGGCTGATACAAAATCCGTCTCCATTTACTGGACGCAGTTAGGAGAAGTGTACTGGTGGAGCCTAGCCCGTTGTCTTGCTCCAAATTCCTGTAGTTGCCTGATACATCAGGCACGGTCGTCCAGAATTGTTGCCCCCCTCGCCAGCGGAAGGAGAATTATGAGGTGAGACTCTTCGCCACCACAGGTCGCGACTGGTAATAATGCCGTCATTGACAAGGCGATGCCTTCTTGGCATACTACATGTTAGTCGAGTCTGTCAGCTCTCGTGGCAGGATCAAAAAGAGGATTGAGTTATGAGCTACACTCAGAGTGAGCAGAACCCGATTTCGTTTTTCTGGCT
>JGI24422J19971_10000380_pt1 | contig 24397 bp, 17 predicted proteins | sample DeeMarSWOR152_54_FD_19971 | JGI IMG/M metagenome (IMG submission 19971) | reverse complement strand
GTAATACTCGGCAGGGCTGAATCACCCATCTACCTGTTTATCGATGATGAGACAATCCAATTCAGAGAAGCAAAGGATCTATGGGGTGAAGACGCTTTACAAACAGGTCAACTTATACAAGAGCAAATAGGCGATGAAAACGTGAGCGTAGCCAGCATAGGCCCAGCTGGCGAGCAGCTTGTCAAGTTCGCCAACATCACCAATGACACGTACAGACAAGCGGGCAGGACTGGTATGGGCGCTGTTATGGGTTCAAAAAATCTCAAAGCCGTAGCCGTAAGAGGTTCGAAGAAAATTGAGGTTCACGACCTTGATCGACTCATGGAAGTCTGCGGCCATCTTTACAAAGAGTGCCAAGAAAAAGCTACTGAAGGCTACCGAACCTTTGGGACGCCACAGAGCATTTCGGTGCACAACTACTTGGCAGCACTTCCAACCAGAAACTGGCAGCAAGCGACATTTGAACTGGCGGAAAATCTAAGCGGCGAGTTCTTGAAGTCTCACTATTATGTAAAGACAATTGCGTGTTCAGGTTGCCCGATCGCGTGCGACCATCTTTCAATGGTTAAAGGCCAACCTGATGAGAAGGTTGCCAGCGTTGAGTTCGAGACGATCTATGCCCTCGGCACCGAATGTGGGATTGGACACTTCCCGGTGATTATGGACGCCGCCATCCTTTGCGACAAACTCGGCATAGACACAATCAGCGCTGGCGTTGTAGTTGGCTGGGCAATGGAATGCTATGAGAAAGGGCTACTCAGCAAGAATGACACTGACGGGATTGAACTAAACTTCGGTAACTCAGAAGCCCTCCTGCAGATCATCAGAAAGATAGCTTACCGCGAAGGCTTAGGAAACTTGCTGGCTGAAGGTGTGAAAAACGCCTCTAGGAAACTAGGCAAAGGCTCTGAGCACTTTGCCATGCACAACAAAGGACTGGAACTCCCAGGCTACGACGTAAGAGGCTTGAAGGCGTGTGCACTAGGATTCATGACGTCAACGAGGGGTGGATGCCATTTAAGATCAAGCATGTACGACTTCGATGCCAAGGGCAAGGTTGACAGGTTCCGAGCTGACAAAGAGCTAGGCAAAATAGTGAAAGAAAGAGAAGATCTGTGGTCTGTAATGGATTCTTTGATCTTGTGCAAATTCATTCGAAGCGTATTCGGAACCTACGATAAGTTTGCTGAATTATACACATTAGTGACGGGAATCGAGACAAAACCCGAAGACATGCAAATGGCAGGAGAACGCATATACAATCTTGAAAAAGCCTACAATGTCCAGGAAGGATGGACTAAGAAGGACGATTACCCACCTCCACGAGTCATGGAAGATCCAATACCAGATGGTGCAGCCAAAGGTTCTCTCGTTACACAAGATGAGTTCGAAACAATGCTTGATGCCTATTATGAGGCACGCGGCTGGAGCAAGAATGGAATTCCAACGAGACAGAAGCTGTTAGATCTCGGGTTGGGCGACTTTGCTAAAGGCAGAGGATCACCCTAGGAGCGAAAACGCCATGGAACGAAAATTCATAGTTTCGAATCCTGAAAAGTGCACTGGATGCAGAATATGTGAACTCGTGTGTTCAGCAGTGAAGGAAAAGGGGTTCAACCCACTGCTTTCAAGAATAAGAACAGTGCGCATAAATTCGCTACTGAACACATCTGTTGCTTGTCGCCTCTGCAAGGAACCCACATGCGTAAAGAGTTGCCCAAGAAAGGCTCTAACAAGAAATGATTCGGATGGCGTGATTCTTGTTGACGAAAGCCGTTGCAGCGGCTGCTGCTGGTGTGTTGAAGCGTGCGAGTTTGGAGCCATGATTTCTCTTCTCGATAAGAAGACGGTTGTAGCATGCGATTTGTGCAACGGTAATCCAAAATGCGTCGAGCTTTGCCCAAAAGAAGCGTTAAGTCTCAAAACTGCCGAAGAGGTTGGGCAGAGTCTGAGAAGAGAAGCAGTAAAGAAACTACTTGAGGAAAACCTCGAAAGCGGCAGACCGTGAAATCGATGAAAACTCCGCGTATAGGCGTCTACGTCTGTCGCTGTGGACTCAACATAGCAAGCTCTGTTGACTGTCAGGAAGTCGTTGGATTTGCCTCAGCACTCCCTCAGGTTGCAATTGCGAGAGAACATCGTTACATGTGCTCAGATCAAGGACAAGAACTCATCAGGAAATCCATCAAAGAGCACAGACTAAGCCGTATCGTTGTGGCGTCTTGTTCCCCCGGGCTTCACGAGTCCACATTTCGAAGAGCGTGCCATGAAGCAGGATTGAACAGGCACCTGCTAGAAATGGCAAACATACGTGAACAATGCAGCTGGGTTCACCTTCACGACAAAGAGGCAGCTACAGAGAAGGCAAAAGACCTGGTCCGCATGGCTGTGGCGAGAGCTGTGCTACTGAAGCCAGAAAGAGACATTGAGATACCCGTGCTTCAGAAAGCTGCGGTAATAGGCGGAGGTGTTGCTGGTATTCAGGCTGCCTTGGATCTAGCCGACACTGGATACAAGGTGTATCTCATCGAAAAGGAGCCTAGTATCGGAGGCAGAATGGCTCAGATTGACAAGACCTTTCCAACAATGGATTGTTCCATCTGTATTCTAGCGCCTAAGATGTCAGACGCCGGTCGTCACAAGAATATCGAATTGCTGGTTAGTAGCCAAATCTCAGAGGTAGCTGGAAGCGTAGGGAACTTCAGACTGAAAGTTCAATCAAAACCTCGGTTTGTTATCGAAAAACTCTGCAATGCGTGTGGGGAATGCGCTAAAGTCTGTCCGATCGAGGTTCCTAACGAGTTTGACGCCAACCTTATTCCTCGCAAGGCAATCTATATCCCATTCACACAAGCAGTTCCATCCGCCTTCAGCGTTGACATGGACCACTGCATTCAATGCTATAAATGCGTAGAAGCATGCCAGCCAAGCGCCATTGATTTTGCGCAGACGCCTCAGGAAACTGACATCGATGTAGGCACGATTGTTGTTGCAACTGGCGCTAATGTATGCGATGCATCTTATCTAGCGAACTACAGGTACGCAAGTTCTCCTAACGTGATAACTTCACTTGAATTTGAACGACTCATAAATGCAGGTGGACCCTCAGGTGGACGCCTCGTCCGACCTAGCGACATGCGGGTTCCGAAGTCCGTGGTGTTTATTCAGTGCGTTGGTTCAAGATCGTATAGGAGCCAACATCAATACTGTAGCGCTGTCTGCTGCATGAACACCGTGAAGGACAGCCTTCTGATTAAGGAACACTGTCCGGATACCAAGATCTATGTTTTTTATGTCGACATGAGAGCATATGGCAAAGGTTTCGAGGATCTATACAAGAGGGCAGCAAGGGAAGGAGTATCGTTCATTCGTGGGTTGCCTTCGGAAGTAGTGGAGAACAAAAAGACAAGGAATCTTCTTGTGAGAGGAGAAGACACTTTATCGAACATAGTTTACAACGTCGAAGCTGAAATGGTAGTTCTGTCTGTGGGAATTGAACCTCGCCGGGACAGCGACGTCATCATGGACCTCCTGCACCTATCTAAGACTTCAGACGGGTTTCTTATGGAGGCTCATCCAAAACTGAAACCAGTCGACACGCCGGCAGCAGGTATCTTTGTTGCTGGATGCGCTGAATCGCCCAAGGACATCAAGGACAGTGTTACGCAAGCAAGTGCGGCGGCTGCTCGAGCGGGTATGCTGATGGCGAAAGGCAGAGTGGCAATTGACGCATTGCTTTGTGATGCACAGTGTCCTTCTGAAGGCTTGCGGACGGAGAACTTCACCGACAAGCAGATTAATGCCCAGATTGATGCAGCAACGGAGGATAGGGCTCATGAGAAAATTGTCGCATTTTGTTGCAATTGGTGCTCTTACACGGCTGCAGATTTTGCGGGGATGAACAGACTGCAGTATCCTGCAAGTGTTCGTGTGATTCGAACGGATTGTTCACGTCGGGTTGTGCCGAAGTTTGTGAGACGAGCATTTGGAAGAGGAGTAGCAGCAGTGCTGGTCGCTAGTTGCAATCTTGTGGGGCGTCACTACGCTAATGTCAGGTCTGAAACGCAGAAGAGGGTTGAAAGGTTGTGGAGGAAAATGGAAGCGGTAGGAGTGGACAAACATCGTCTGCAACTATTCAGCGTAGGTGCTTCTGATGGAGAATTGTTTGCGTCTAAAGTGAAAGAGATACAGGAAGTTGTGGACCGAACAAAGATAGAAGAGATTGAGAAATCCATTGAACTGTTCAAAGAGCATACAACGCGATAGGCAGAAGTTCACCGAACATGCGAAGCAAGTGGCCCGTGCTTATTCTCTAAGCCAACGTATTAGGGCTCGAATGGCGAAAAACAGGCCGATGTTGAAAAATGCCAGCAGTATGACCGCTACCCCGTCTGCAAGGGCTCTCGTGTAATAGAATTGAATTGTGTGCTGTATGTTGATGTATATTGTAACGGCAAGAATGAACAATAGAACTGGAATTGAAATATAGGAAAGCGTCACAATGATCAGTGCGATTATTTTCCTAACATCTTCAGAAACCATGTTCTTCATCCATAATTTATGCGTGCACTCGTTATCTACATGCTTCTTAACCATTTTTGTCTTGTGTTTGTTCTTCCCGAGCACGTGCATGTCCCCTTGAGTCTTCGGAGTTGCTGTCTGCAAGAAGCCTCTTAAGTCAGACTGAAGCCAGACATAATGCGTGGAAATCACGTTTGATACATGCTATCCCTCCTTCGGAATTCAAGGAAGAAGAGGTTCAGAAACTAGTGGATGGGATGATCGAAAGGAAGGGGGGATTGTTAAGGGAGCCTTTGGAATATGTTGCAAGTAAGAACTTAGTGTGGATGCCATATTATAGAATTGAATTGGAATACAAACGCTCTCGGGTCGATCAGACTATGAAACTCGAGGAGACAGCTCGGGGCGAAACAGCGTTAAATGCGATGTTCTGCGATTGTGCCGAAAGCGAAAGTGAGCTTTTGATGTTGTTTAGACCGAATTATCTGAAATACGACGCAGTGTCTCATGATCCCAAAGCGGATGACGCTATCGGTCAAGTTTATCAGGTCGATCTTGATCGAGTTCTTACGGGGTTAGTGAATAGGCGGAATGAGGTTGAAGACGAGGTCTACAAGCTCAGGTCTGATTTGAAGAAACGCTATGTGCGAAAAAGAAGGTTATCCATAATCTTTCCTATGCTTGGGCATCTTAAAGAGGAGAGAGAGCTTTCTGAGAAAATCGCAGGGCTTAGCGCTCTGAGAAACATTATAGGATTGTGTTTGAATCTGAACGATGATGATGTAGTATCAGTTAGGGTTCAAGGTTACAACACTTTCTATTATCCAACGTTGGTCTCTGCATTGAAGCATCGAGAGAACGGAGCCGAGAGATTTCTGGTAGTGAACCTTGTCAAAACGGGGTCAATACGTAGGGGTCTTAATTGCGATGTTAGTCTCTCTCGACTATGCAGCAAGAATGATGAATGTAGAAAGGTCATGAAGGCAACAGTCGATAACTCGTCATTGTCTGTGAAGAGATGACCCTCAAAGCCCTGTAGAGCTGGCGCAAAAGCGTCGCGCAGATTCCGTGCGTGTAATTGTCTCTGTTTCTAGTCTATTTTCGTCGCGGAGCTCCGCAGTGAGGGCATATAACTGATGCTGCTTCCATGAGGCTTTGGCAATATTTGCACTTTATCATCTGCACTTCTTAGGTGGCAACCTCTTTTTCGGGCTCGCCGAAGCATGCAACGAAGTGATCTTTTTCAACCTCGATTAATTGGGGTTCATCCTTTGCGCATTCAGGTTTGGCTTCATAGCATCTTGGGTGGAATCTGCATCCTGCGGGAGGGTTGATCGGGGTTGGTACACTTCCTTTGAGTATGATTCGATCTTCGCGTCTTTGGCCGGGAACGGGGATGGCGGATATCAATGCTCTTGTGTATGAGTGTCTCGGGTCGTTGAAGATGTCTTTGACTCGGGCTAGTTCCACCAGTTTCCCCAAGTACATGACTGCGACTCGGTCGCTCATGTGTTTGACTGTGCTCAGGTCGTGTGAGATGTATAAGCAGCTGAAGCCGTATTCTTGCTGCAAATCTTTCAGCAGATTGAGTATTTGTGCCCTCACTGACACGTCCAGCGATGAGACTGGTTCATCAGCTACTAGAAGTGCGGGATTGCCGGCTAATGCTCTGGCGATTCCGATTCTCTGTTTTTGTCCTCCGCTGAATTCGTGTGGATACCTGTAGAGATGGTAGGGAGTCAGTCCGACTCTCTCCATTAGCTCCATGATTCTCCTTTCCTTTTCCGACCCTTTGGCTAGGTTGTGAATGTCTAGAGGTTCGCCGATGATGTCTGCAATTGTCATTCTTGGGTTTAGTGACGCGTATGGATCTTGGAATACCATTGCCATTTCAAGTCGGAGTCTTCGCATTTCTCTCCTGCCTAGTTTGAAGATGTCGCGCCCCATGTAAAGGGCTGCGCCTGATGTTGGTTCAATGAGGCGCAGAATTGTTCTTCCGAGGGTTGTTTTTCCGCAACCGCTTTCTCCAACGAGTCCTATGGTTTCTGCTTTCTTTATGTTGAAGCTTACTCCGTCGACAGCGTGTACTGCTGCTACTTGTCTTCGAAGCACTCCTCCGTATATTGGGAAGTGTTTCTTTAGGTTTTCAACTTCAAGGATTGTTTCTGACATTCTTGACTACCCTATTGACTGTATAGAAAGCAGGCTACCTCGTGTCCTTTTTTGATTTCTTTGATCGTTGGTTCTTCTTTGCTGCAAATGCCCATGGCTTGTTCGCATCTTGGGTGGAATCTGCATCCTGGAGGCGGCTTGATAAGCTCTGGCACGTCTCCGGGAATTACGTGAAGTCTTTCTTTTTCTATGTTGATTCGAGGTATTGATTCGAGCAGAGCCTTGGTGTAAGGATGCTGGGGTTCCTTGAAAATCGTTGCCAGATCGGCGCTTTCCACAACCTTTCCGGAATACATGACGACGATTCTGTCACAGAGTTCACTCATGACGCCGAAGTCATGGCCGATTAGAAGGATGGAGGCGCTGAACTCTTTTCTTAGCGCTCTTATCAAATCTAGGATTTGCGCCTGTATGGTCACATCTAGGTTTGTGGTGGGCTCATCAGCAATTAGTAGTTTGGGGTTGCAAGAGAGAGCCATGGCCATCATGGCTCGTTGACACATGCCTCCGCTGTACTCGTGTGGATAATCTTTCATTCTCTCTTTGGGACTTGGGATGCCGACCTTGCCTAGCATATCAATTACTTTTTCTTTTATTCCCTGTTTTTCCACATTTTGATGTAGTTTGATTGCCTCGCCAATCTGAGACCCTACGGTGAAGACGGGGTTTAAGGAAGACGTTGGGTTTTGGAAGACCATCGCTATTCTGCCGCCTCTTATTGTCCTCATCTCGCTCTCGCTTTTACGCAGTAGATTCTGGCCTTCAAACACGATTTCGCCCCCAACTATTTTACCTGGTTGTCGAATCAGCCTTAGAATTGAGTGGGCTACTGTGCTTTTTCCACACCCGGATTCGCCGACGACTCCAAGGGCTTCTTCCTCGTTTATTTTCATGCTGACTCTATCGACAGCTTTCACTACGCCCTCTGCTATGTAGTAGTACGTTTTTAGGCCGTTTATTTTCAAAAGAGGCTCGGTCGTCGCTGATCTCCTCTGTTACTCTCTCACTTTTATGTCCAAGGCGTCTCTCAAGCCGTCTCCGAGTAGGTTGAAACCCAATGAGGTGATGAGTAAAGCCATGCCTGGAAAAGCCATGATCCACCAAGCAGACTGCATATGTGGGTACCCCCTTTGAAGGAGTACGCCCCACGAGGATGACATGGGGTCGCCGAATCCTAGGTAGGTTAGAGTTGCCTCGTAAAGGATGGCCCAAGGTATGTCCATCGTCGCAAGGACAATAATTACAGACAGTATATTGGGGAGGATATGGCGTACCATAATACGCCAGCTAGTAGCCCCCATTGATTTTGCAGCTTCAACGTAGGTTTCCTCTCTTAATGACAAGTACTCGCTTCGCACTACTCTAGCTAGAAAAGGCCAGCCTAACGCTCCAATCATCAACACAATTATGTGTATACCTCGAACTTCGAACATTGAGATGGCTAGTAGTAACATCATAAGTGTGGGTAGAGTGAAGATCACATCCGTGATCCTCATCAATATCTCATCGATTATTCCTCCGAAATATCCCGCAGCCATTCCGATGCTCACGCCAATTGCAACCTCGATGAGGACGCTGGCTACTCCAACATAGACAGAGATTCTCGCTCCATGCATGACCAAGCTTAACATATCCCTACCTAGATTGTCAGTTCCGAGAACATGCTCCATAGATGGAGCTTGCCTTGCGGTTCCCCTCCATTCAGGGTCATATGGAGCAATTATCGGGGATAGGAGTGCGACCATTGACATAAACAAGACTATGCTGAGCCCAACAATGGCCAATTCACTCTTTCTGAGTTTCCTCCAAACGATGAAAAGCCTAGTGGCTCTTGAGGGTCTATGAACTTTTTCATTTTTCTTCTCCGAGTTCTTGCGAAAGCGACGGTGCATCATGCATTACTCCTTTAATCATATCTTATTCGCGGATCCACAACAGCGTATGCTATGTCTGAACAGAGGTTGGCGATCAGAACCATAATGGCGATAACTATGGAGAGACCCATGAGTGCAGGGTAATCTCTGACTGTTGTTCTTTCAACCATTAATGCCCCTAGACCTGGCCACGCAAATATCGTCTCGATTACAGCTGCGCCACTGAGCAAGAATCCTACGGAGTTGCCTACATATGTAATAATGGGAAGTAAGGCGTTTCTAAGCGCGTGTTTGTATATCACAATCCATTCTTTCAAGCCTTTAGCTCTGGCGGTTGTGATGTAGTCCTGTGTTAGAACTTCGAGCATAGCCGATCTTACCATTCGGAAAAGATAAGCTGTCCACACTGTGACGAGGCTCACCGCAGGAAGAAAAAGATGCTTTACATGGTCAAGGAATGCATCGAAGGGCGTAGCAAATGTTACGCCAATACTTGAGGGCAAGGAACTGGGAAACACTTTGAACCACAATGAAAGAACCAAAATGAGCAACAATGCTAGCCAAAAGTCAGGTGTCGAATAACCAACTAATGCTCCTACTGAACATACTGCATCAGTTAGCGAGTAGTGTTTAACAGCTGCAATCACCCCAAGGATAACCGCAACAACTATTGAGATGATCTCTGCGGTTAGCATAAGTTCTAGCGTGAGCGGAATCCGCAGACTTATCATATCCAACACCGGCTGGTACGTGAGGTAGGAATACCCGAGATCGCCGCGGAACAGTTTGCCTAACCAGATGAAATATTGCGTATATAGAGGTTGATCAAGTCCGAACTCTATTCTTATCGCTTCCCTAAGCTCCTGAGACAAGCCTCCGTGAGGACCCATCATGACGTTTGTCGGGTCGCCTGGCGCTAGATGTATAAGAACAAATATAATTACGGTGATTAGGAAAAATGTGGGGACGATTATTATTATTCTTCTTATTGCATAATCTCTCAGAGTCATGAGAACGACCAGGCAATCAGCTTTTCAACGATGAGGAGGCAGTTGTACGCTGAAAGTTGATTTCTCTTGTTGTCTTGTGCGAACATGCGAACTTCCTCTGTCTTCGTAATTACATCCGTTCTATAGACCGTAGCCAACATTTGAGAGGCTGGCGGTGCATAGGTTGTCGCTCTAATTCGAGTTGTTCTTCTTCTCCTCTCCGTTGAAGGAAAAAAAATAAGATAAACAGCAAATTTAAACTTTGTCTAAACATTATATCTACGGATTTCTGTTCCGTGTCATATTGGACTGTACCCTTTGTGCTTTGTCTTTCTGCTCAGCGAGAATAAAAAATCGCGACTTTCTATGCGCCTGACGGGAAAGTTTCATGAAAAGGATTGTTTGTTAATGTCATTCAGGCAATGGTTGCTTTCTTCGTCTGCGAAGGATCGCTATCACAGTGATGGCTGCAATTACTACGACGATTCCGATTATTATCTCAGTAATGGGCAGGGGCTGTACTTCTCTTGCCTTTACCGTGACCATTTCGTCACTCTGTAATATATTGTTGGTCTTATCCGTTTCTCCGGGGATTTCGGGTACTACCGCTGTTAGCCTGTAACTTTTCTCCTTCACATTTGTTGTATTCCAGGTGAAGCTTAGGGTCTTGTCTGCGTTTACCGCCAGATCCGAGACTGTTTGGGGCGCTCCAATAATATCGGTAGTTAGCGGTGGGTTGTAGTCAGAGTAGAGCCTGACGTCAAAGTTTTCAGCTACTGTTCCTTTGTTTTCCACGGTTACATTGATGTTTACAAGCTCGCCTATGGTGACTGATGTTGGGGATGGCGCGATGCTGATGACGGCTATGTCGTGGATTACTTGAATTTCAGTGTTGCTGAAGTAACCGTGGAGGATGTGGTCAAAAGAGGGCCGATAATCATTTATGATTTCTGCCGCATTGGGTCCAAAGAGTCTAGTTTCTGTTTCAATAAGCGCTATGGTTGATTCTCCTGTATCCTTCACTTTAAAGATTAAGTGGGCCAGTGTTCCGGGTCCTGATGTCGTGGGAACTGGTAGAGTTTCGTAGGCGATGTAAGCTACTGTCAGTGACAGTCGGCCCACGGTGTTGTCGAACTTCCCTGCTTGGAATGTTGCATTTTCATGCTTCATTGTTGTGATGAGATCGCCGTTGCGGACCTCAATGCCTTCCAGTAAGAGTGGGTTGTAGGATAGGCTGAATTGCCAGCTCCAGATGTCAGTGCCATTGTAATCGGTGTAGATTGAAACCGTGTAATTCATGCCTGGCGTTATGGATGTATCCACAGTGCGCTGAGGGAGAACTGAAATATAACGCATTAGGATCCTGACAGGGTGAGTTGAGTTGGTGAGTTGGTTGTTCTGTGTCTCCGTTTCGCCAGGTACGGCTGTTGCCATGGCTTTTATCGTGTAGCTTTTTTCCTTATCAGGTATTGCATAAATTGCCTCTCTTAGATCCGTTGTATTCCAAGTGAAGACTAAGTTTGTGCTAAGGTCAGGTTGCAGGTTCGTTACGGGTTTTGTTTCTAAGGTGGTGGTGTCATAGTATACAGCCACGGTGAAGTTTTCAGTAACTGTTCCTTGGTTTTCTACGATAACGGAAATATTTACAAGGTTGCCTACCCTTGCAGAGGTTACGGATGGTGCGACGCTACTTACAGCTATGTCGTGAATATCCTGTGCTAATGTGATCGGCATCATGCGCACGTTTGTGCTGAAAAGACTGATCGTGAGCAAGATTAGGAGAAGGATGGGAAGCATGCTTTTTCTCATGTATTTCCACCTTTTGAAGTGGTGTCGTATATTGTCTGAAATGTTTAAGTCTTTCTCTTTCATGATTCTATCGAATCTTTTGACCTAACGGTGACTCGAGGACGCACAACAGACTGTGAGAAGCGTCGCATGCGAAAAGAGTCTTACTTTTGAGCTACATGAGAGGCGGTGCTTTTTTGTTGCTATTTTGCCTTTCTCATTTTGCGAAGGAGAAGGGCAATTCCTGCTATAGCAATTATGACCGCGACAACGATTAACACGTACATGAAAATGTCTGAGGTTTGCTTCGGTGTAAGCTCAAAGTCCACAGTGGTTGTCTGTCCGGCTATTACCACAACGTCAGCAATAGAAGAGTTTTCATATCCATCCTTGAAGGCTGTTGCAATGTAGGTTCCGGCAAGCACATTTGTGATATTGTAGTGTCCGTCTGCGTCGGTAATGCCGGAATGTCCGTTGACAGTTATTTGAACGCCTTCAATCGGATTCCCAGTTGAAGCATCCTTGACTATTCCAGCGACATTACCTATTGGTGCTGCAATGTCAACTCGTCCGAGCCTTTGGTTGTTTGTTGGATTTGTGTCTCCATTCAACAGTGCTTCGGCTTCCACGTTGTATATTCTTGGGGCAACGCCCGTCGTGTTCCACGTGAACGAGAGGGCTGTTGAATCTCCTACAGGCAGTGATGGCACCTGTTGACTTCCAATTATACTTGAATCGAAGGTGACTTTCACTTCAACCAAGGTTTCGTTGAAGCCACCGACATTTTTGACAGTAGCGTCAATGGCTATAGTTTCTCCAACGAAAACTTCGGAAGGAGTTACTGAGAGCGCCGTAAGGGCTATATCATGACCTAACCTGAGGTCGACATAATCGAATCGCGTGTTGTCAGAGGGCTCTTCATCTTGGTCAATGGTTACTGTGGCTGTTACGTTGTACCCGCCCTTAGCTAATCCGCTGGTGTTCCAGTTCACCGAAACGGTTTCGGATGCTGGAAGCTTGACCAATGAGAAGAATATTGTGTCGCTGGGTACCGGTTTTGGTTGTGGGGTGGTTGGATCATAAGTAATCGTTAGATTGACATATTCTTCGAAGCTGCCTTGGTTTGCAACAGTTACATTGATTGCCACAATGTTTCCAACAAATGCTTGGCTTGGAATTTGGAGGCTGTTGATTGCTATATCATGAACGGCTTTGATTTCGATTGCTGCAGCTCTACTGTTGTCGCTCATGTCATCGTCTGTGAGCAAAGCGGTTGCGTTTATCGTGTAGCTACCTGCGGTTATGCCTGTCGTGCTCCAAATGAAAGTTAGCGTTGAGCTGTCTGCGGTTGCCAGGTTGGTGACTGTTTGTGTTCCGATTTGAGTGGTGTTGGCGTGGACAGTTACGTCGAAAGTCTCTGTGAAGTTGCCTTCATTCGCAACGGTTACGTCGATTGTCACGTTCTCGCCGAGAATTGCTGTAGCCGATGCGACTATGCCTCTAACGGCTATGTCATGAACTGGGGGTATGTTGTTGAAGTATCCATGGCCTATGTGATCCGAACCATAAGGAGGCTCTGTTCTCCCAGGCGGTTGTGATTGGTCAATGATGCTAGATAGGTCGGTTCGTTGAAGTAGGGTCTCTCCTAAAGTTATGTTTGAGATTCCCGTGCCGACAGTCGTAAAAGTCACGTTGGCCAATGTGCCTGGTCCATTTGTAGTGGGGGGCGGAAATGGACTTGGATAGAAGAAGCCTACGGTAATGCCCAATTTGCCCGCGGCGTTGTCGAAAGCTCCAGGATAGAACCTGGCTCTAGGATTTTTGGCTGTTGTGATGAGATCGCCGTTGACAACTCCATTGCCTAGGTATATTGCTTTTACTTCTGTTGCTGAGCTAGGTGCACTGGCGAAGGATATCCTGCCTGTCGCGTAGTCTATTGTGTAGTTCAAATTTTTGGTCACTAGGGTCTGATTCAAATAGACCTTTTCTGAATTTGCAGCAACAGGCTTTCTGGTTGCATTGAATAATGTTATCACGCCATCGCCAGTCCAATTGTCCGTTGTATTTATGCCTCCGTGCAAGACATCTTTGTTGTAGGTTAGCTCGAACTGCCATCCCCAAATGTCGTCTCCAGTGTAGTCAGTGTATATTGATATAGTGTAATTCATGCCTGCCGTAATTGTATGATTCACAGTTTGTTCAGGAATAATCATGATGTAGGGAGAAACTGGGACAGCTGAGACATCCATGATTTCCAGATTCAAGGTAATACTCAGCACAGTGCCCATAAGTATCATGAGCAAGAAAAACACTAAAAACTTCTTTGTTGTCACTGCCATCTCACCCATCCTGTAATATTCATCCGTGGGTCCTCTCCGTGTTAACTACCTGTATGACTGTATTTGAACTTTTTTGAGAGATTGTTATAGAAGAAACCAGCCTGTGGTAATCTGCCTTAACCCTTCGCTCAAAAGTTCTAAACGCTCCAGTCCTTGATACCAGTTGATAGAAAGAAGAAAGTTTATGGACTATATGCTTTCGCCGTAGTTGCTGCTCAAGCCTGACAGATCAGTACTGTTGACGTTGAAGTCACAGTCACTGTTGTAGTTGGGTTGTGCGGGCGCAAAGACTGTGAAGGCTTTTCAAAGGGAAATATAGAAACTGAAGTAAATGATCGTTAAGATAAAAAAGTAGGGTGGACGTTGATGTGTTCTTAGACTGAGTCTCCCCAGTTGGCTTTGACGATGAGTATGTCGAAGACGTTGATTGAGCCGTCGTCGTCGCAGTCTACGTCTCGGTCGTAGCCGCCTGCTCCTGCAGGTGGACCTGGATACCAGTGGTACTTAACTTTCAAGATGTCAAAGACGTTCACAGTGCCATCACCGTCAGCATCGCCGGTAAGCTTGTTCTTGAAGTAGCCGTGTCCTATGTTGTCAGGGTCCATGTAGCCGTCTATGATAGGGACTACTGGATCCATGAGTTTGGGCCCACTTTCTTCGACAAGCGTTAAGTCGGTGGATCCATAGCCTATGACAGTGAACTCTACATAGGCTAGGGTTCCCGGTCCTGAGGTTGTAGGAGCCGGTGGGGTTGAGTAATCGAAGAAGGCGTACGTAAGTGACAGTTGGCCTAACGTGTTGTCGAAGGTCCCAGACACGAACACGGCGCTGGGATCTTTGATTGTGGTGATGAGGTCGCCGTTCGTAACTGTAACTCCCTGCAGAACAGCTGGATTAAAGGTTAATTCGAACTGCCACGACCAAATATCGCTTCCAGTGTAATCAGTGTATATTGAAACTATATAGGTATTGCCTGGCGTTAGCGTTGGATCCAGAGTTTTTTCAGGCACAATCATGATGTAGGGAGATATTGGCACAGCGGAGACTCCAATTAAACTGGCGGTTAGCAAAGTGAGCACAAACAGTGGAAGCGCCGTGGTTGACGAAATTCCTTTCTTGTCCATCTATTTTCTCATCTCCTTCTCTCCTGCGCTGCTACCATGCTCCTGAATATGGGTAGCGGTCTCCTACGTGCATTCCCCAGTATGTGATGTCAGGTAGTAGTGCTCGGCCGCTGTTGTCGTTGTCTGGGTCGATGTTGTTACTTGGCCACCACGGAAATTCGTATGTGTATTTTCCTAAGTTGTTGACCCAGATTGGATAGTCGGGCATCTCAACGAAGCCGCTGAAATCGTGATCGCCCAAAGGACCTAAGCTAGGGGTCGCTCCTACTTGCGAGTTTCGCCACATGTCCATGTACTGCTGTGCTTTAGTGATGTTGTACTCGTAGTTGCCAAGTGTTGGGTGGAAGCTTTCGTGATTTGGAAGCACCATCATGGTTTTTCCACGATACGCATTTAGGACACCCCAGCCTGGCAGTATGTTGTTGAATATTGTATCGTAGGGAATGGCATAGGCTAGGGCTAGTCTCACGTACCTGTTGCTGAGAATTGTGTTTGTGTGTTGTATCCATAAGCTATGGGCTGCGGGATAGAAGTAACTGTAGACTCTGTGGGTTGCCCAACCTTGCATGTTTTGCCAATCAGCCAAAGGCGCGGTGGGATATTCGATGAAGTCAGCTTCAAGATTTTGAAGCGCTATGAATCTAGTCTCTGCTGTTGGGATGAACTTCATAATGAATCTGTTGGGTATTGTGTCGGACCAGCCCAGGGCGTCTACGTACTCCGTCCTCTTCTCGAATTCGACGGCGACTTCTGATGTGAATGCAGTGGGCACGTAAGGCCCAAGAACTTCTAGTCCGTCTCCGCCTCTGCTCACTGGAACTGGATCAAAATTGTAAGGTTGGCTCTTCCAATTGGTGACATAATCTGGTCCAATCTGATGCCAAGGCAGCATGCTTAGGGCCCAGCCGTGGGCTTGATAACCCGCAAAGTCGTAGTCTGGTCCCATTCCTAGGGCATAGATGAAGTCAACAGTGTATCGATCGACCACTTGAACAGTGTCTAGCAGGAAGCTGTAGTCTCCATACGCTTGGCTTTTGCAGGCTGGATTGAGGACACTATTGTAGCTGTACGCTACGTCTGTGGCGTTGAACTCTACGCCGTCGCTCCATGTAATGCCAGAGCGTATGGGAACCCTTGCAACCCATCTTCCGTCAGGGTCAGGCAGCTGATACCACGATGGAAAGTCAGCAGCCAAGGTTGGTATAACCGTGAAATCCCCGCTTGGGGGAAAAGCCATGTTCTCGCGCGATGTGCGGTACAACATGCCTCCCTTCAAAACGTTCAACGTTTCCTCGGAGTAAGTCAACGTTCCTAACGGGTACATAACCCAAACTGGCTCAGCTGCAGCCCATATGACTGTGTCGCTTCCCACGCTTTTACGGTCATATGGCGTAGTTGGCGCTACTTCATTAAACTTAGTTTCGTTGATATCAAGCTGGCTTAGATCATACAGCCATGCGACGTCATCCCAACCGTCGAGGTAGGAAGCTCGAGCCGTCATCTGTTCAGCGTAATAGATCGGTATGGTAGGTGGATTGTGCATGGCCTCTTCCTGCCATTTCCACATCCATTTGTTATGCGTTGTTGTGTCAAGTGTTGTAGCAGCCATCTGCCAGAAGTAGTCGGCTTTTGTGTCATTCCAAGACATTATATTCCAACCTGTAGGAGGTGTTCCCCAAGAATACACCAATTCATCTCCCCAGATGTAGCTTGTTGGATTCTCCCACCATTCAAAGAGCGCTAGGTCCCATCCATCCTCTCCATAAGTGTGCGAGCTTGGGTCACCATCGTAAGTTCCATTTCTATCCCATGTTATATCCCAAACAACATCCTCCCAAGTGAATGCATCATACGAGTTTTCCCATCTCAAGTCAATGCCAATCTTCTCGAACTCTGTCTGGAGCAAGGGGACAATATCATGGTAGCCGCCATAATATCCCGGACCAGGATCATTAGTAGAAACTAGCCAAAGTATGACATCCGTTGGCGCCTTAACAGGTGCAATAGGTGCAATTAGACCCGCCGCAAACACACCGACAAGCAGCAATGAAATCAAAGCTGTTGAACGACACATCAAACGAGTTAGCACTGATTTACGAACAATCAATACTCTACTCTCTCCTTTTCTCCTTTTTCAACTCATAACGTCAGTATTAAAGGGGCTAAAACGTGATTTAAGGATTTCCCCAAGTGTCAACTAGAAAAAACTTCTATACTCCGACCCAAAACGCACAGACTCTCCTATGTTTGACCAGTAGCTCAAGCCTTTGTTCTTCTCCAAGCCTNTTTAATGATCCTTCTAAGCTGCTCTTTGACCTCTTTATCTAAAGGTTCGGGTTTGTGAGTGGCAAGTATCCGCTTTGCCTTCTCCTTTGCAGCCCGCACCATATCAGATAGTCTTGGACGGTCGAATATTTCAGGAATAAAAAACTCTCGCCTCAGATTCTTCAACGTATGCTTTTCAAACAGAAAGTTGCCACCAGGCCCAACTTTGTTAATCACTTCCTCGGCCAGCGCCTCAGCACTAACCTCAACGCCCCTCACACCTCGAAGAATCATTCCCGCAACTTCATCTCCAACAACCATATCCTCATACGACAAGGTCTTCGCCTCATCAATCAACCCCACTCCATACAGAACATCAGCACCAGCCAAAGCTGGAAAAACACCGCCCAAAGCTCCAAGAAAACCCAGCTCCCGACCACCAGCCTCCATCCAATAGCCAAAATCAGCTCCTACCACACAAGGAAAACCATAGTACTTAGCCAGCTGAGCACTAGCTGAACTTATCAGCGCGTCTTCTATGAGACCAAAGACTGATGACCCCCGAGTTGCCTTCTGATTCAGAACAATAGAAGACGTGCCATAAACAAGAGGAACATCCGAATTCGCTAGATAAGCAATTAGCATTCCACTGAGCACTTCAGCACTATTAATCGAAAGAACACCTGCAAGCGTAACAGGCGCGGTACCACCTGCCTGCGCCATGTTCAAAACAATAAGCGGAATCTCATACTTGGCACACTCCAAAATCCCCTCAGTATTCTTCCTTTCATGAACAAGAGGCGAAACAGGCGTCTGCATAAGATCCAAAATCGGCCTTTTTCTAAGCTCCTCCAAACCTCCTGCCACTGCCGCAGCCATACAAATTATATCCTTGGTAGCGGTAGTGCCCAAACCGCCCGTGTCAATATGCTTCTCCGTATTATTGAACATCGCATCCACCTCCTCAAGATGCATAATCTCCTGCGGACAGTCTAGAGCACTCACCATAACAGAATACAAATGAAGATTATCCAAAGCGTCCGCAAGTCTTGCACTGTCCTCGACGTCCTTTCTAGTCGAAGGTCTAACAGCACCAGTCTCCATGTCCAAGACATTAATGCCGGTGCTAGATGTCATTACGTGAACCTTGCCCTCGCCTAAAGTAACATCATGTTTCGGATTCCTACCGCACAACGTTACCCCTTTCCTTGCTTTCTTGATCATTTCTTCAGTCAAGCTACGGGGAATTCTTGCGATCCTTTCCCTGAAGTCCACAGTTGCTCCTGCATCTTCAAGCAACCTCAGAGCGTTCTCTTCGTCCACTCTTACACCTGTCTTCTCAAGGACGTTCATTGTTGACGAATGAATGCGCTTCAAATCCCTTCTGCTAAGAAAGCTTGAGCTACCACGTAAATTCTTCATGACCAAAACTTCCAATCGGACAAGTCTTGCTAGCCAGAGCGTTTACCCAGTTCCATCTCCGCTCTCTTGAGGATGTCGGCTATCTCTCTTTGCACGTCTTTATCCAAAGGCGTCGGCCAATGTTCCTTAAGGATTTTCCGGGCCTTCTCCCTTGCCACATCAACAAGTCCCTTTTCGCCCTTCTCCTTCCAAACCTCGTAGCTGTCTCTGTTAGCCAGCTCTGGGAAAAAGTGCTCCTTCTTGAAATGGTTAAGAGTGTGCTTCTCTGCTAGAAAATGCCCGCTAGGACCAACCCTCTCAATGACATCTAGGGCAATTGTCTCATCGGTTACCTCAATCCCTTGAGCAAGGTTCAACAGCGCTTTACAAATCTCCTCATCTATCACCAATTCTACAAAAGAAGCAGCGATTCCGCCATCCAAGCTTCCACAACCGTACACCACGTCGGCTCCTGCCAAAACCGGTAGAACACCGCTCGCAACCTTTTCATAACACGCTTGTGGTCCAGGAACCTTAGCAGAAGTGTTGACTCCGAAAACAACTGCGCGAAATCCATAGTGCCTCGCAATCTCCGCACTACCTGCGGCTAGCAAGCCTTCTTCAGGAGACCCAGACGCCCATCTGCCATTTTTCATGTCCAAAACGCCAGGAATATATATGGGAGTCACGGGTGTCCCAGGACGCGCAAGCTGAATTATCGAAACGCCAGCTAGAATTTCTGCGTTAGTCAGCGTCAACGCCCCCGCGAGAGTAACTGGGGCAGTCGCTCCCGTCAGAGACATGCTTGCGACCGAACATGGAAAACCAAACGTAGCAAGCTTCAACGTAGCTTCAACTATTCGTCCATCGACCTCTAGAGGAGAGGTAACGCAGAACTCACCGTTTCCCAGAGGCCTTTTCCTAAGACTTTCCTCGTCTCCGGCAACAGCTTTCGTCATCTCGAGCACATAATCTACGATGTACGGAGCCAATTCCTGTGGATAAATGGACAAATCATGGTACGGCTTCTCCGTGCTGTGCAAAGCTGCAGCATAGTCATGCAAGCAACGAACATGAGGCGGCTTGTCAAGACAAGTAGTCATGTGGCTACCAGAGGCGTAAATGTCCAGAGCATCAACAACCCTCGTCAAGTTTTCCAAGTCTTGCTTGGTTGACGGCTTCCAAGCGCCAGTGTCCAAATCAATGGTATTAGTCGTCTCAGTGTCTGCGACGAAGAAAATGTGCCTTCCATCCAGCTTGTAGTCGTACTTCGGGTTTCTCCCACATACCAAATGGGACTTGGAAGTCTTCCTCACGCACTCTTCCACAATATGCGACGGAAATTGCACCATCTCTTTGCCGAAATCAACCGTGCATCCATTTTCCTCCAGCATCTTCAGAATCTTCTTGCCGTAATCGATTTTCATCCCCGTTCTCGATAGAATGTCCAATGTGGACCAATGAATCGCTTCCAGCGCATCTTCAGTAAGAACACGGAAAGACGGCATTGACGAAGGCTTTTCAAAACCGACCATTTTTCCACCCATAACTTAGCGCTGTTCAGACTCCTCCAAACATGTCAGAGCATGTCTTTCATACAATCCTCGATGATTTGGGTTATCTCTCTCTTCACATCCGCATCAATTTGAGGCGGCTTATGAGTCGAGAGAATCTCCTTCACCTTAGCCTTAGCCTTTTCCGAGAGAGAGCCACTAGACGACTTGTCAACAAGAACTGTATCAGAAGGCTTTCGCAGCCAGATCTCACGTCGAAAGTGTTCCAGCGTATGCTTCGCCACCAAGTAGCTTCCTCCAGGTCCCACCTCGCGGATAGCATCAAACGCCAAGGTTTCCTCACAGACTTCAAAACTACGCAGAAACGCACGAGCACACTCCCACGCTTCAACATCAAGTACCACTTGTTCCAAGGCTGCGCTATCAGCCGCCTCAAGAGAGCCAAAACCTCCTGTTATATCCGTGCGGCACATGTTCTCTAGCGCAAACATAGCCGCATACTTGCCGAGGGATTCCAAGTCTGGCGGCGTCTCATCCATTCCCATCTGCGCGACTTGACACGGAAGCCCGTAAAATCTCGCCATTTGCGCACACCCAGCTGAGATGAAGGGGATCTCAGGAGCACTGTAGTTGATCTCGCCAGTCCACATATTCGCTGGCGTCGACTCCGCGCAATAGATTAACGGGGCTCCTGGATTGGCGCACTCAGCGATTGTAAGGGCCCCAAGGTTCTCTGCGTTGATTATCACTAATGTGCCAGCTAGGGTTGCTGGAGAAGTTACTCCGCCCAGAGCCATAGACATGGGCGAAATGGGTATGCCCGCTCGTGCAAGCTCCACCATCGCTTCAGATGACTCTCTCTCGAACTGCAGCGGGCTTACGGAACATTGAACAGAAGAGAAAATGGGCTTCTTTCTCAACATTTCTTCATCGCCCAAGATAGCGGATGCTAACTTGATCTGCCACTTAGCTTGTCGCTCGCTTAGAGCCTGATATTGAACATGCTTTCCTGTGTTTTCAAATGAAGTAGCCAAGCCGTGAATCACCTGAACTGGAGGCGAAACCTCTGTAGGAGTAACAATTGGCCAGAAAAAGTCAACCGCATCGATATAGTCACCTAAAACAGCGAAATTCACTAGATCCGACGATGTTGTCGATCTCTTCTCACCGGTTTGCATATCCCTCATAAACACCGCGAAGCCACTCAGCGTGGCAAAGGGGAAGCCCTTGGAGGGAAGTTCAATATTGTGTTTGGGCTCTCTTCCATAAAGAGTGATCTTCTTTGGTGCTGTCTTGATCGCTTTTTCGATCAAAGATGTAGGAAGCTTCACGAGATTTGAACTTGCATTGACCTCTGAACCTTCTGCAGCCAGCAGATCTTGAACCTTTTTACTGTAGATTCTTAGCCCAACTTCACGCAGGACCTTGAGAGACTCTTCATGTATGTGTGTAATTTCATCCTGAGACAGAAATGTTAGATGCCCAACTGCCATTCAATCCCACCATTTCATAACGTGCTACTCTCCATATTCACGCCTACTCTGACTTTAATGCTTTTTCGATGAGCGCGAGATTGTCAAGATTTGTACAACAGTCGTATCAAGGTAAGCGAGATTAGCCAACTCGTCGACAAGTTTAGTGTCCGATAAACGCTTCACGGTCTGCGGTCAGTGTTGGAACTTCACTCCCATATCATCAAGCTCTTTCTTGACTTTGTTGTAGAGCTCGGCGTACTTGTCGGATGGTCTTCCTCTCGCAATGTCGAAGCATTCCTGATATTTCTGGCCTAGTGGAGGATCTGCGATTCTATCCATGTACTTGGCCAGTAAGCCTTTCACTATCTCGTTTGCATCGTTCCTTTTGATCCCAGTGACAGCATTAGCAACCTCAGCAGAGAATTTCGGCTCCATAGGTGTCATACGATCCTCATACTTGTTTGTTGCTACACCTAGAGCTTCTATTGAAAGACCTGAAACCACGGCCGCCATGACCGAAGCTGCTGTTTCGTATAAACACATTTCAGTAAGAGGCCCTGCAGCCGTATAGTTGAGGTTCAGAGACAATAAGCGCGTGTTTCTGCTGATCGCCTGACCACTCGTGCTGATTATCCACAGAAGTTCCGGAGTGCTGCTGCACACATGCTTAATATGAAGTGGGAAAGGAAGATGCCATGATGCTTGATAGGCAAGAGCTGCCAAGAAATGATGAGCTACATTTGCAACCGCTGTGCCTTCAGGTCCACCAGAATATCCACCCATCAAAGGATCGAAACAAGCGCCCACAGGTGCATCAAAGGAAAGAACCGCGCAGACCTTGTTGAGGCGATCAAAATCCACTATCATTGGGTCCATAATTGCAATCATGTATCCATCTGTAGTTCGAAGACCGTATTTCGGATGAAGCGCTATGGCTAGCGATGTTGCAGACTCCGCTGTTGCCAAAGTATTCATGAGCGGTAAACCTGGCCTTCCAACCCTTCTTGTTGCTTCTCTTGCCAAGACAGCGTTTCTTATTGCACCCAGCGCCTCCAGAGGGGATTTCGGGCGAATTCTCAAACCACTCACGGATGTCAGAGCTGGCGTTGTTATGGAGTTAACCTCAGGGATTGAAGCGTACCCTTCCAACAAACTCACAAAAACCTCTTCGGTTGACACGGGTCCCCCTCCGGCTCCCAAAAAGCACCAAGGCGGCGTCTTGTCTTCAGGCTTTCTGGGGATCAGAGCTCTAGCGTCCTTTCCCTCTCCAAGGACAACTCTTGCAGGCGCAGTCCTTAGTCCTTCTTTTATCTCGCTCTCTTCAAACTTGATTATTCGCTCCGTATCCCTACAATAAGCGCCTACTTCGACGAAGAAATCAAAGGCTGCTTTGAAGATGTCGTCGGCGAGGCTGTCATCAGAGGACACAGGAGAACTCGAGTCATATTTGATATCGTATTCCTTCACAATCTCTCTCAATCTGACTGCAAATGTTTTGAGGGTATAATCTCGCTCTGAACACGGTCTTCCTGTCAGAGCTTTCTCCATAACGTCCAAGAAAGTGACCAATTAGCTCAACTCCTCTTCTTCTCAACTAGTTCCGAAGCTAGCTTCACCGCCTCTGGAGCGGTTGCGCTATAACCGTCAGCGCCAATCTGATCGGCCCATTCCTTAGTTGTGGGACCGCCGCCCACCATAACAATATATTTTTCTCTCTCGCCGACTGCCTTCAGGTAGTCTATTACATCTTTCTGTGCGCCCAAAGTTGACGACATGAGTGCTGAAAGGCCAATGATGTCAGCTCCAACTTTCCTTGCTTCTTCAATGAATTTTGATGTGGGAACATCTGCACCCAGATCGTAAACCTCGAAACCGTTGGCACTGAGCAGGGCCGCCACGATTTTTTTTCCTATTTCATGTATATCGCCTTTGACAGTGCCGCAAACCACTGTCCCCTTTCTCAAAGTCTTATCTTTGGGTATTCTAGCGAGCAAGATTTCCAAGCCCGCTTTCATGGCTTCTGCAGCAACTAATAGCTCCGGCAGGAAAATCTCCAGTTTCTCGAACTTATCGCCTATTGTTTTAGCTCCTTTCGACAGTCCTTTCTCAATTGCTATCACGGGATCCACTCCCTTTTCAATAGCTTCCTTAGCGGTGGCAACTACAGAATCCGTGTCGCCTGTAACAACAGCCTGATACAGTTTCCCAAGAATCTCCTCTTCGCTCAACTCAATCACCAAGCAACGGCTATAGGAAAAAGGCACTGCGTTAATAACTCTTTTTCCAATCGATGAAGACTTGGGCACCTGCGTTAGGATTACAGCTGATTTTGAATCGATTTCTAGCCAGTTTCCTTAACTGCTTCAACTAGAGCCTTCACGTTCGCAATTGGTGTTATAGTCGGGATTCCGCAACTGGGCTCCACCAAATCGGCACCAGCCTTCAACGCCCTCTTCGCCTCCGCTTTAACATCCTCTGGCGAACCAAATGGCAAGGTCTTTTTCGAGGATACATTGCCCAGGATTTTGGTGTCTGCAACAAGAGGTTTAAGCGCAGCAAGATCCTCCTGTTCAATGCTTATACCTTCAAAGCCAATTTCAGCCATATCTGGTATGATCTTGTCTGTTCGTCCGCAGATGTGTAAAACCCTTATTCCGCCCAGACTGTTGGCAACGTCAATTAATGCCGGTTTAGCAAAGTCTCTGAACATGGTGGGACTTATCAATTCGAGTGACGCCGTAGGATCTGCAACTTGTACTATATCGGAGCCTGCTTTGTACTGCGCCTTTGCGTACTCGATGACAATGTCCTTGGCAAAATTGACAAATTCCTTGACGTAATCAGGTTTTCTTAGAATCCACAGCATGAAGTTTTCTATTCCGGCTAACTCGCCGGCGAGCGAAAAAGGACCAAGTGCAAGACTTGAAATCGGCAG
>JGI24422J19971_10000379_pt1 | contig 24398 bp, 17 predicted proteins | sample DeeMarSWOR152_54_FD_19971 | JGI IMG/M metagenome (IMG submission 19971) | reverse complement strand
AAGCCAACCCTCAAGGAGGGAAAGCGGCCCATCGTGGAGAAGCGCCTCGGGGGAAAGCACCTCACGATGGTCTACACCGATGACCCCGAGCAGCCCACCAGGGACATCGAGACCCCAGAACAGGACAGACGCCGCTTTGCCCTCACCGATGATGAGATCTTAGCCCTCGCCCGGTGGGCCTGTATCATCGAGGATCACTACCAAAAGCCCATGGACATCGAGTGGGCAAAGGATGGGGAGCGGGGTGAGCTCTTCATTGTGCAGGCACGCCCTGAGACCGTGCACTCCCTGCAAAGCCAGAGGACCATTGAGACCTATGTGCTCAGGGAGACAGGGAGAGTGCTCCTCACCGGTCAGGCAGTGGGCAGCAAGATCGGCCAGGGGGCTGCCCACATCATCAAGGATTCCTCCCACATCGGTGAGTTTCAGAGGGGTGAGGTCTTGGTGACCACCATGACAGACCCTGACTGGGAGCCCATCATGAAGATCGCCGCTGCCATTGTCACCAACAAGGGAGGCCGTACCTGCCATGCTGCCATCATCTCCCGGGAGCTGGGGATCCCCTGTATCATCGGAACCGAGCACGCAACCGAGAGGCTCACCACCGGAGAGCCTGTCACTGTCTCCTGTGCTGAAGGGGATATAGGCACGGTCTACAAGGGGCTCCTTAACTTCACCGTTGAGCGCCTCGACCTCGATCAGATCCCGCCCACCAGGACCAAGATCATGATGAACGTGGGCATCCCGGAGAATGCCTTCAGGGATGCCCAGATCCCCAATGATGGGGTTGGCCTTGCCAGGGAGGAGTTCATCATCAACTCCCACATCGGCATCCACCCCCTGGCCCTCATTCACTATGATGAGCTCAAGGGAAGGGATGACCCCGAGGCCCGCGAGATCGTTGCCAGGATTGATGAGCTCACTGCCCCCTATGAGGAGAGCAAGGAGGAGTTCTTCATCGACAGGCTTGCCATGGGTATTGGCAGGATTGGGGCTGCCTTCTATCCCAATGAGGTCATCGTGAGGCTCTCAGACTTTAAGACCAATGAGTATGCCAACCTCATTGGCGGGCACCTCTATGAGCCAGTTGAGAGCAACCCCATGATCGGCTGGAGGGGTGCCTCCCGCTACTACGATGAGCGGTTCAGGGAGGCATTTGGCCTTGAGTGCAGGGCAATTCGAAAGGCGAGGGATGAGATGGGCCTCACCAATATCACGGTGATGGTCCCCTTCTGCAGGACACCTGAGGAGGGGCAGAAAGTCATCAACGCCATGGCGGACTTCGGGTTAGTGCAGGGGGAAAATGGCCTTGAGTTCTACGTGATGTGTGAGATCCCCAGCAATGTGATCTCCGCAGAGCGGTTTGCCGACATCTTCGATGGGTTCTCCATTGGCTCAAATGACCTCACCCAGCTGATCCTTGGCCTCGACAGGGACAGTGACCTCGTTGCCCACATCTTCGATGAGAGAAATGAGGCAGTGAAGGCCATGGTAAAGGAGGTCATTGCGGTTGCAAGACGCAGGGGGAGGAAGATCGGCATCTGCGGTCAGGCGCCCAGCGACTTCCCCGAGTTCGCCACCTTCCTGGTAGAGTGCGGCATTGACTCCATCAGCCTCATACCCGACACCGTAGTCAAGACACGGCTTGCCGTTGCCAAAAAGGAGCAGGAGATGGGGATAGCGGTGGATGAGGGGTAGGAGGCAAAGGGTGAAAAGGAGAGTTGTTGTTACTGGTATGGGAGCTGTAACCCCTTTGGCTGTAGGGGTTGAGGAAAGCTGGAAGAGATTGTGCGCCGGGGAGTCCGGTGTCAAGAAGATTACACAGTTCGATGCCTCCTCGCTGAAATGTCAAGTAGCCGGTGAGGTAAGGGGCTTTTCAGCAGAGGGTTTTCTGAAACCGAAGAAGATTAAGAGGACCGATCGATTTGTACACTTCCTTCTGGCAGCCACGAAGATGGCCATAGAGGATGGCCAACTTGAGGTTAGCTCAGGGGAGGAATACAGGGTAGGGGTAGTAGCTGCAAGTGCGATTGGGTCCTGCAAGACCTTCGAGGCAAACCATGAGCTCGTTGTGAAGGGGCTCATGAGGAGCGTGACCCCCTATCTGATCATTAACCTCTCCGCTAACACTGCTGCGGGTGAGATGGCATTTATGTGCAATGCTCGGGGCCCCCACCACTTCCTGCAGGAGGCGTGTTCAGCAGGAACAAGCGCAATAGGGTTGGGATTCAGGGCGATCAAATACGGAGAGGCCGAGGTAATGGTTGTGGGTGGCGCGGATGCTGGTATTAGCCCTACTCTCATGGCAAGTCTGGATAACCTCGGCGCATTAGCGACTTCCTGGAATGAGCAGCCCCACAGGTCAAGCAGGCCCTTTGATAAGGGGAGAAACGGCTTTGTCACCAGCGAGGGATCAGGGGTCCTGATCCTGGAAGAGCTTGAGCATGCAAGGGCCCGGAGGGCAAAGATCTATGCGGAAGTAGTGGGATATGGTTCCACCTGCGACGCTTATCACGCAGTTGCTCCCCTGCCGAGCGGGGAAAGCGCGATGAAATGTATGGAGCTCAGCATTGAGGAGGCTGGGATAAGGCCAGAGGAGATAGAGTACATTAATGCCCATGGAACATCCACTGTCGCAAATGATGGAACAGAGACGCTTGCCATCAAGAAGCTATTTGGACCGAGGGTAAAGGAGATAATGATCAGCGCGAATAAATCCATGATAGGCCATATGTGGGGGGCTGCTGGGGCGGTAGAAGGGATATTTACAACAAAGACCCTACAAGAGGGTCTAATACCTCCCACCATTAATCTGGATGAAGCTGATCCCGAATGCGATCTAGACTATGTGCCCCATAAAGCCCGGCGCGCAAATATAAGATATGCCCTCTCAAATTCATTTGGCTTCGGGGGCATAAACGCGAGCCTTGTTTTCAAGAAATACGAAGAATGAGCAGTAGCGAAGAAAATGACTGAGGTGGAATAGAACCCCCGGGGTCAGATTAATTGACTTACTATTTAATAGGTTTTTGAAAGGAGGCAGGGCGAACATGGAAATCAAGGTCAATCTAGCCACCCACCTGAAGGAGAAGCCAACCGATGAATCCAAACTTGGCTTCGGTGAGATATTTACCGACCATATGCTCCTGATCGATTACGATAGGGACAATGGTTGGCGCAATGCCAGGATAGAGGCCTACGGCAACCTAAGGCTTGACCCGGCTGCGGCTTGTTTCCATTATGGCCAGGAGATCTTTGAGGGCCTAAAGGCCTACTACGGTAAAGATGGGGGGATATACCTGTTCAGGGCAGTTGATAATTTCAAGAGACTCAATCATTCGGCGAGAAGGGTGTGTATGCCCGAGCTTGATGTCGATTTCGCCATGGAGGCCCTCAAAAAGCTGATCCTCGTTGACCGGGAATGGATCCCTAAGACTCGGGGAACCTCCCTCTACATTAGGCCTACGATGATTGCAACAGAGCCATTCTTGAGTGTCAAGCCAGCAAGCAAGTATCTTTTCTATATTATCATAGGGCCTGTGGGATCCTACTATGCTGAGGGACTGAATCCCATCAAGATCTATGTGGAGGCTAAATACGTCAGGGCTGCTGCTGGCGGTACCGGAGAGACCAAGACCGCAGGTAACTACGCAAATAGCCTGTTGGCAGCACAGGAGGCCAAGGAAAAGGGTTTTAGCCAGGTACTCTGGCTAGATGGATGTGAAAAGAGGTGGGTGGAAGAGGTGGGAACCATGAATATGTTTTTTGTAATAGATGATGAGGTCATAACCGCACCTCTGACGGGGAGTATTTTGGCGGGGATCACCAGGGATTCTGTAATCAGGATAGTCAAGGATTGGGGTTTGAAGGTGAAAGAGGGGCTGATATCTATCGATGAAGTTGTTGCTACTGCCACCAGTGGTCGGCTCAAGGAGGCCTTTGGGACTGGAACGGCGGCTGTTATTTCGCCAGTTGGACAGATAACCTATGAGGATAGGGACTATGTGATAGCCGGGGGTAAGATGGGGGAGGTATCCCAAAGACTTTATGATGAGATTGTGGCCATCCAGTATGCGGAAAAGCGTGATCCCTATGGTTGGGTGGAGAAGATAGGATAGGATCGTGGACTACGAGGCGGTTATAGGCCTGGAGGTTCATGCCCAACTAAAGACAGCAAGCAAGATATTCTGCGGCTGCTCCGCCACCTATGGAGGAGAACCCAATACCCGTGCGTGCCCTATCTGTCTTGGCCTTCCTGGAATTCTGCCTGCGTTGAATAAGAAGGCAGTGGAGTATGCGCTGATGATGGCCTTGGCTACCCATTGCCATATTTCCCCTGAAAGCGGCTTTACGCGGAAGAACTACTTCTACCCAGATCTCCCCAAGGGATATCAGATATCCCAATACGAGTTGCCCTTAGCTGAACATGGATGCATTGAGATAGAGACGGATCAGGGGAGAAAAAGGATCGGTCTGACCAGGATACACCTTGAAGAGGACGCGGGAAAATCCATCCATGATGATGCGGAAGGCCTGAGTTATATTGATTTCAACCGTTGTGGGGTGCCTTTGATTGAAGTCGTTAGCCAGCCAGCCATTTCCTCCAGTGAGGAGGCGGTAACCTATCTAAAAAAGCTCCGTTCCATTCTACGCTATCTCGGGATCTCAGACGGGAACATGGAGGAGGGGAGCTTCAGATGTGATGCTAATCTATCATTGCGGCTAAAAGGGCTGAGAGGTCTAGGTACGAGGACGGAGCTGAAAAATATGAATTCATTCAGTCATGTGCACAAGGCCCTCGACTATGAAATTAAGAGGCAGTGGGGTATCCTGGAGAGTGGGGGGGAGGTCATTCAGGAGACCAGGCTCTGGAATGAGAACGAGGGAAAGACGCTCCCCATGAGGAGCAAAGAGGAATCCCATGACTACCGGTACTTTCCAGAACCGGATCTCCTCCCATTAGTGGTCGATCAACGATGGCTCGATGAGATCAGGGCAAGTCTCCCGGAGCTGCCTGATGCAAAGATGAAGCGATTTATTGACCAGTATGGGCTACCAAGGTACGATTCAGAAGTGCTTACATCCTCCAGAGAACTGGCTGACTACTTCGAGCTTTGCGCCCGGGAGACAAGCGATGCAAAAATGGTCAGCAACTGGATTATGGGCGAGCTTTTAAGGGAATTAAAGGCTGATGACAGCACAATAGAGGACTGCCCAGTGACTGCCTCAGCCCTGGTTGAACTTTTAAAAATGATCAAAGACGGTATTATTAGCTGGAGGATAGGCAAGGATGTCTTTAAGGAGATGTACAGAGAAGGAGAATCAGCCAGGAGGATCGTGAAGGATAGGGGATTGGTCCAGATTTCCGATGAGCGAGAGATTGCCCTTATTGTTAAGCAGGTCTTAAGAGAGAGCCCCGATCAGGTGGATGAATACAGAAAAGGGAAACGGCAGCTATTCGGATTTTTTGTAGGTCAGGTGATGGAAAAAACCGGCCGAACGGCCAATCCCAGACTCGTCAATGAGATCTTGACAAGAGCACTAGAAGAGCAGTAGTTCTGCCAACCTTGGACCTATCAGCGTTTTCTAAAGGCCTATCAAGCCAGAGGCGAGATATCGGTTCTACAAAACCAACAAGGATCTTGCCACCGAGCCCTTCTTAAATCCTCCTCCCTGCAAGGCAGGTAGATACAATAACTGGAGGTCCGTGAGAGATTGATTAATAAGCAGGAGGATCTTATATTGAAGGGAAACTCGGCACTCATGGTAAAGCGAGGTCATCTCCGGGAGGGTTTCTAAAATGATTGGTACCATTATAGGCGCTGTCAGGGGGTAAAAGGAGATGCAGCTTGTGTTCATTACAGCAAGGGATTTGCCAGACGCCTGGTTCCAGTGCGTTTACCAGATCCTTGAAAAGGGAAGGACCTATACAATAGAGAGGGGCAGCTTTCAGGGACAAAAACGGCTTGAGTTTGATTACGTAACGGTGAACATAAAATTTCCAGCAACGAGACCGCTTTTACCTGATATCCCTCCGTCTCTCGGAATACCCAATCCGGTTGCTGACGATTACCTGGATCAATACCTGCCATACCTCATGACCTCTGTAAGAAAGGAAGGTGAGGAGTATACCTACGGGGAGTATCTTGAGCCTCAGATAAAAGAGGTTATCAGGATGTACCGGGAAGATGGCCATGGTACAAACCAGGCCTACATGACCGTTGGCAATCCAAAGTCGATATACCTTAGAGATCCTCCCTGCCTCAGGGGGATTGATACCAGGATCGAGGATAACCGACTTCACTTTATCGTCTATTTTCGGTCATGGGACCTGTGGAATGGATTTCCGGCTAATCTGGGTGCCATTCAACTATTAAAGGAATACATGGCTGAAAGCATAGGTGTGGAAGATGGTGAGATCATAGCCGCGAGCAAAGGGCTGCACCTTTACGACTACATCTGGGAATTAGCAAAACTACGGACCATGAAATTGGACAAGGACTGATCAAGGATTAGTGTTTTGATGTTTATTGCGTTGGTTGGATTTGTTGGGGACCATCCTGAGATCCCTACACTGCTATGAATAAATCCGAAGCTCTAATGTCGAAATCCGAAACAAACTCCAAGCTCCAATCAGAAAAAGCAAAGGGAGTGATATGTCAGCTGCCTGCAGGCAATTGAGAACGGGGTAGGCTGGTGATCAGACTCCCTGGAGATGATATTTGGATATCAGCCGTGATAGGTAGGTCCTTTGAATACCCATTATTTTCGCCGCCTTGCTTCTATTGCCCCCGGCATGCTTCAGGTTCAAGACGATAAACTCCTTCTTGAAGCTATCCTCAGCCTCTTTGAGAGTCAATCCCACCTCCAGACCGGGATAGCCTGTTTTTGGACCGGAAATGGGCAGGTCCTCAGGCAAGACCTCCTGACCGTTACCCATCACAACAGCACGTTCCAGGGCGTTTTTGAGTTCCCTCACATTTCCAGGCCAGTCATATCCGAGCATCTTTTCCGTGGCCTTTTCTGAGATCCTCAAATCTTGGAGCCCCTTTTCTTGCTTGAGGATATCCAAAAAGTGATTGGCAAGCAGGGGGATGTCCTCTTTGATCTCTCTCAGGGCAGGCATATGGATTTGGACGACATTGAGCCGGTAGTAGAGGTCTTCTCGAAATCTTTCCTCGGTGACCTCCTTGGCAATNTCCCTGTTTGTGGCCGAGATGACCCTGACATCCACTGAAATGGATACATTGCCGCCGACTCGATAAAAGAGCCCTTCATCCAGCGCCCGAAGCAGCTTTGCCTGCATCCCCGGGCTCATTTCCCCTATTTCATCCAGGAAAAGGGTGCCGCCATCAGCTAGCTCAAACTTCCCGATTTTTCGGCTCATAGCGCCGGTAAAGGCCCCCTTTTCGTGACCAAAGAGCTCGGCCTCCAAGAGGGTCTCAGGCAGGGCTGCGCAGTTAAGAACGATCATGGGCTTATCCCTCCTGGGGCCGGCCCGATGGATCAACCTGGCCAGCAGTTCTTTTCCAGTTCCGCTCTCTCCCAGAAGCAGGGTGCTGCTCTTCGAGTTGGCTACCTTGAGGGCGTCGGATATGGCCTTCTGTAAGCACTTGCTCTCCCCTACGATCCGGTATCTGTTTCCAAGCTCTTCTTTGAGATCGATATTTTCCCTCTTGACTTCCTCGATCTTCCGTGCGTTGCTGAGAGCCAAAGAGGCCAGCTCGGCGAAGACCGTCAATGTCTTCATATCTTCATACTGGATGGGACTACCGTCTTCCTTATCGATGATTTCAATGACCCCGATTATTTCGCTGTCTACCTTCATTGGTACACAGGCTATTGAGTGGGTCTGAAAGCCCGTGGATTCGCTTATTTTCCTGTCCCATCGGGGGTCCTGACTGACATCGGGAATAAGGAGGGGCTCTCCTCTTTCAGCCACAAAACCGGCGACTCCCTGGCCCAGGTTAATCTCGAATTGACTGACTTCTTCCCTTTTCTCGCCCGTGGCCACCTTGAAGTAAAGCTTCCTGGTCTTTTGGTCCAATAGCAGAAGGGAACTGGCCTTGGCCTCCATCATGCGAGTGGCTTTTTCTATGATGAGCTCCAGTAGTTCATCCAGGTCAAGCACGGAGGAGATCCATGTGGAGATTTCCCTTAGGCGATCTATTGACGACTCAGGGACTGGTGTTCTTCTTTTCATCCATCCCCCCAGAATGCTGAGGTCACTGTAATGACCTTAACGAAAAATAACAGAGATTTGTGGGAATGTCTACTTTTTTATCGGCATTTCAAGGGAGGAGCTTAAATGAGGGGATACGGGAGACCGAAGCATATAGAGGTCATTGTCCGGGCTTCATGGCTTTATGGGGTTGTAGGGGAATTTGGAAAGTTGTATCTAATTTCATACGCGAGTAGCCTTCCAGGGTAATCCTGGCGGATTTGGGGCACCCGCCCTGTCACTTATGTTCTCGAGGGGCCCAAGCTGTGCTTGAGCCGCGGAACGCTTTTTTCACCACCACTTTCAGGGCCTCGGGGTCCTGATCCATTCTTAGCCGATACCTAATTTTGGCCTTGCAGGGTATGGGGAGATCATCTAGTTGGATCTTTTTCCCTTTGACATCTAGAATGGTGGTCAACTCTGTCACCGAGAAATGGCGCTCTTTTACGATGATAGCGGTATTGGTTTTTCCATCAATCTTCACAAGCCCAGCTCTTATCAGGCCCTTTGGTGGGCTTTTCGCAAAGCCGGTAACGGGCGTGGACACTAAAGAGAACAATATGGAAACCACACAAAGGAACATCGCCTCCAGGCAGCGACTTCTACTAAATTTAAACATACGTATAACCTCCTTTACTTTTCTCGCCACGATTTCAGGCCGCTCTTTATCTCAAAGGCCGGGCTGAGGCCTTCGGTGAGGACATTACCAGTGCTTTGTTGTACAAATCCGGTAGCCCCCTCTTCCATTCCAAGATGTATGCCAAGGCTTGATGCCTTGCCGTAACCCAGCGCAATCTTTTCTAATACCTGCTCCTTCTGCTCACCTTGGATTACTATTGTGCTGGTTCCTGGGTCAAATACGGGCTTGCAGTAGGCAGTGCCTGTTTCATAGTACAGGCCATAGAGGTAACTGTCACCCCCATACCCGCAGATATCGTCGTTGGGAACAAATGAAGGCGTAAAAACGATTCCACCCAGGATGGTGGGTTTTGTTAAGATGCGTTCTCCTGGGATAGTCAGAGGCCTGACCCAGCCATCCTTGGCCCATGCCAAGGCTAACAGGTCATCCCAGCGGCCAATGCTGGCGCCACCTTCGAATACTTCACCGCCTTCAGTGATGAGGTAGGAATCGGCGTTAAGCAGATCGGATATCTGCAACTCAAGAGAACTGCTGTAATTATGGTAATAATCATCACCGTGTACACCGACCAATGAGTGGTCGCTATTGAAGAATGGGTCGTTTATACCGAATAGATACTGGATATCATCGTTGGTCTTGTCCTCTGTGCTGAAATATCGGCCAGTGCCAGCATATACCCAAACATTGCCAAAGTCATCTCTGCTCAGGGCAACCGAAGCGGTGATCGGCCTAGTGGCGTCAAAAAGGGCTGAAAACAGCCATGGGTTCGTGCTGTCCTTAGGATTGTCCACATAATTGGAAACATCTGATCCATCGTAGTTTCCTAACGCGTCAACCCAGGGAATTGTGACCTTGTATAATTTTCCCAGCCAATTAGTACCCTGTTTATAAGTCTCTCCAAAATAGATGGCATCAACATTGAAGTTTAGATCTTTATCCAAGGAAACAGGCGAGTTCATGAAGGCATTAGACTCATTGGTCTCGAAAAGCCAGTCGTTAGAGCCAGACCCGTACGGATTACCCGTCTCTAAGTCAACTACAAATACGTGTCCATTTTTGGTGCTGGTTCCGTCATAATCGCTTGGGCCTGAGCCGAAGACGGCAAACCACTTGTCCTTGGCCTTCACTATCGCGGGGATTGAGGCGGTCATTTCAAGGTCTGTGTAGGCCCTCTCCCACAGCAGTCTGGGGTTTCTTGGATCAGTCACATCGAGGAGAGTATAGGTCGGATAGAAATCTCGGATTTCGTTGGTCCCAACAGTGCCGTCGTAGTCGAAATCATCATTGACCTGAATATGTTTCCCTCCCATGTTCAGGCCGAGAAGGAGGAAGGTACCCCAGTTATCGTCTGAATCGCTGTCACTATAGTGGGTTTCATCCGGGAGGATCTTGGCGTCAAAGACCTTCGGTTTCAGATCCACATAATATACATGGGTGTAATTAAGTGATGGTAGCCACTTAAGATGGGGCAAGAGGCACTGAGGAATATAGGCCCATACCTCTTCACCGATATTCTCCGATGGGAATGCGTGTGCGGGCTTTATGTATTGCTTGGCATTCGTGTCATACTCCCATGAGGTAAAGGCGTGGAGCATGCCGTCATTGGCCCCTACATAGGCGAATGTTTCTCTGTTCTTGAATGCGTTGAAATAGGCCTGGTAAGAGGCATCACTATAGATAGCGTGAAAATTCTCAGGCGGTTTGTCAACGGAAACCGGAGTGGAATTGACGATATCTCCGAGTTTCCAGACGTTAAAGCCATCCACGGTTCTGGTTCTCAGGCCAGAAATCTCAACCCCCCGGATATAATCAATCAAGTTGTTCACCCGAACATCGTGGGTTGCCCCTAGGTAGCTCCACGTGGTACCATCCCTTACACCTAAATAGGGCTTGATTTCAGAAGCATGGGAGGTGTCAAAACTAAGCACTTCGGTGGCACCATCCACGACCCCATCCCAATTTTTATCAATGTAAGTAAGAATATTTCTATCAATGGAACTTTTCTGGGAAAGATTGCTCCCAGCCTCCCAAAGAGGGCTTATCCCATCGAGGTCCAAAAGTTCATAAGGATCGTTCTGCAAGTCAGGATATGGAGCAGCCGCACTCACAGCAAATCTCTTTATTTTGGTATCTTCGGCTCCAGGATCGGAAAAGTAAGTGACAACTTTATCCACCTCTAAATCAAGGATACGGTTTTGATCGGTATCCTCTCTCAGGTTTCCATAAGGATCAACCCAGAGGGACTGAAGGTATCCGAGCCATTTATACTCGGTGGTACCTTGGGTGATTGCAGGCCGGTAGTAGGCCTGTACTAAATTACCTTCACCTTCTGCAGAGGAGGCTAGGACCGAGACAGCGGTACCTGAAGCCGCCCTTGCAAGAATGTCATTCACGGCCTGGAGAATCTTGGCCTCCAGTTGATATCCGGTATCCGCCTTATAGTAGGTGTCCGGATCGCCGTCAGTGTTTGCATCCCACTCCACTTGGAGATCAGGACCAACCGTGCCGTTTTTTTCCACGTACCCACCGTTCTTTGCCGCATCTCTTAGCAGTTGTTCAGCATCCGGATCATCTCCAAACGCATAAATGGTATACAAGATCAGGTTCTGATCACCGGCTAAATCGCTCCGCAGGTCATTGGTACGGGCATAGAGGGCGACGTCATCGAGATAGTTTGAGCCGTCGTCAGGGTAAGATCCGGGGTCATTACCATCGTTATCATAGTCCTTCAGAAAGTCAGGTATCATCATGTCCCTAGTGGAGTGACCATCGGTTATCAGGATGACAAAGCTCTTCGCACAATAAACAACCTCGATACCATTCCAATAGGGGTCATCACTTATGTTAGCATGAGGCACGGCATTATTAGGATAATCCAGGCCGGCCTGGACATCTTCCTGCTTAAAGTATTGCATGGCCACATAATAGGCCTCGGCCAGTGGAGTCCAGGTAGTGCAGGCGGTGTTTTGAAGATCGGTGATAAGAGATGGCATGTTGGTACCGATCGTACTGGCGATGCGGCCTCCACTGTTACCGTTGCCCGTACCGTAATTGAAGAACTCGTTTCCCCACCGTGCCTTATTACCAATCCTTTGCAGGACACCCGCGATGTTGCCATCTACGAAGTTGGAGGCCTCATCGGGGTGGGTGTTCATGTCCTTATCAACCCTGATGACATAGGTATTGCCGTTGACATAGAAATTACCGTCGTCAACGAGGTAAGTGTAGTCGGTACCGCTATTGAATGGTGTTAGATCATCCGTATCATTGTAAACCTTTGTAAAGTCATAGCCACTAGGAGGATCTTCACCGATGTTCGTTTGGTTTCCAGTGCCCAGCCTTGAGGTAGCCAAACCGCCCATGAGGACCTTTCGGGCGACATCGATCCTGCGCATAGTGAGCCAATTGAGAAAATTCCCGTCCCAAGCACCATTGGTGTCCCTCACAAAGATATTGCTACTGTAGCTGTATTTCTTATAGGGCTCAAGGTACCCGTAATACTTGGTATTATGATCATAGGCGCTGGTGTATGCCTGGGAGTTCATGCTGCCTGAATTGTCCAGGATAATGAAGATATTGGGTGCCACGGCAGTCAACTGAAAAATAGGGTAGGAGGTATAATCAGCCATAGCAGGCTCTGCTGCCAGGCCCTGATGCGTAAGGAGGGAAAGGAGCGCAAAAAGGGATAATATAATTATCATCTCTCGTCTATTCATCTTTATAGACCCCCTGCAACGCCCACGACTTTTCGATAAACGGCATCCACATTGGAGAGGGAAGAGCTGGGACCTTGCCCGAGAGAATCCATACCATAAAGGAGAGCCACTCCTCCGGCCGAACCTGCGCCAACCCCTTCAGCACCACTGGCGAATTCAGCCCCTGCCCCGGCTAAGATTTCCTGACCCATACGGTTAACATCCACATCCACATTGAACCCGCCAAGGGTAACTCTTATATCCCTGTCAGAATCATGCGCATCGTAACCCATAACCTCTCTGTAGAAAGTGCCGCTGCTTCCGAGGTAGGTAATTCCCGCCACGTTTGGCTCAGCCCCGTTATTAAGACAGGCCGAGATAAGCTTCGGGGTCGAGTAAATGCCACTGTCCGCATGGTAAAAAGCGATGTCATGGAACTTTTGGTTACCGGCGATTTGGATTTCGACCTGTGAAGTGTTTGTGGCCGATATTCCAATGAGGGTGAGGATCATCAGTACAAGAAGGGCAACAAGTATAACAGATCCCTCCTCATCCCTCAGCTGTCTGAAGGATACCTTCATCCTTTTGTCCTCCATGTCATGGTCATAGTATCCTCGGCACTATTCGCTGCATTGAAAGGCTCTTCTGCACCCCGTGATCCGTCCAGGTAACAGTGAGGCTTATGGTCTTGGTACCATTGAGCGGGGAATCATCCGTGACATTCCAGGCGATCGAGTAACCAGCAGGAGGATTTGGATCCGTATGGTTCCCAGCGAAAAGGTCTGAATGCGTGTATGGTAGGGCCATTAATTTTTCGAGGCGGTCCGCTGCCAAGGTCGTAGCCTCTGTTACGCCGCTTGCAAAGGCGTTGCCCTTAATAGACGCGACTTGCATGGAAGCCAAGGACAGAAGACCTATAGATAAGATGGAGATGCCAACAATCGCATCTAAGAGGGTAAACCCCCTCTCATTTTTTGCCTTCTTAATGCCCCTAGTTGAAATATCTTTCATACTTGTCAATTTCAGTATCATTTTGTGTGACCCCCTTTACTCAAGGCCGAGATTAGGGCATCTGACCTCTGCCGTTAGAAATTTGCGACGGTAGGCATCACCTGGTAATGGGGCAAAAATAGTGTCTCCCTGTTGGTTCTCATAAACATTGCTGTTTGTGTATGCGGGGTCCGCCCGTTCGGCCCTGGCTACAAGGGAGATCTGTGCTGATCTTATCTCAGAAAGAGATGCAGTAGGCGTACGGTTTTGATCCAGATAAACAAAATTGAGCGCATCAATGTTTTCAGCTATAGTCTGGGTTCCCACACCGTTCACATCATTCCTTCCAAGATCCGTGTCGCCGTCCCCGTCAGCATCCAATAGGGCATAGGTGACGTCTTCATTGGCGTCACCGGTATCGCCGTCCGGACCTCCTGTACCCGCATCATCAGTAATATCCCTTGTGATCCTTATGCTATTGGTGTTGGCTATTTGAATCCCTGCCAGTGCCGATCCGGTTGGATCATATCCAGCCATTCTGATTTCCTTCTTCATTAGATACATGGCTGCCCGTAAATTCTGCTGCATAGCCACGATCTGTTCCTGAGTGACATGGGTTTTCTGCTGTGAGTACAAGGTGGAATAAATTGCTGCGATGACAATGCCTGATATGGCCATAGTGACTAAACACTCAATAATGGTAAAGCCTGGGTTGGATCTGGGAGGTTTCATTGGATTTGCACCTTGCTGGAAGTTCCTCGAGCGCCGGATAACTGTACAGCAAAAGCCATTCCAAAATAACAAAATATCGCTTATTCAACATTTTTCAGACAATTATGCCCGGATTCAGGGCGAGCTATTCGCCTGGAGTGCTTAAAAAAATACGTATATGCTTATATTTGACTATGTCTTATTTTTTTATGTACGTAGCCTTTAGTCGCTACCTCGATATTCCCCTAGTTGATCCCGATATGTCTAGTTTTGTATTCGCCTCTAGTAGTTCGTTATATAAAAGTATCCGATCTGAGTGGACAAACAGCCGTTAAGCGTGAGCTGAACGAGGGCCAGTGTGAAAGGCCAACGGAACCTAAAAATTATGAGGGCGTAAGGTTATTATTGGGGGGCAGGTGGGGGGAAGACGTTGAAATAGCGTGGTTGAGGTTCGGTTCGAGTGTATTCTAAGGGCATGAATGGCGCTGGGGGTGAATCAAATGCGAAATAACAGCCTAAAACCGTGTCTTTCATCTAGTCGCGTAAGGCCTGCATCTTTAGCCCACTCCAGGGCTGCGGTATACTCCTTCGATGAGATCCTGTGATTAATATATTCATCCTGATATGCCGTACCGCACGGCCTATATTGATCCATAACGTTTACATACGTATTGGGTGATATTTCTTGCGATAAAAATTGCATCACCTCCTTGGTGCCAGCGATCCCATGAGGCATGACAAGATGCCTCACCAGCAAGCCCCTCTCAGTTATACCGTTTTTGTCTATCCTCAAGTCACCGACCTGGGCATGCATCTCTTTCAAGGCGCTCACTGCCATTTGTCTATAATCCGGCGCACGGCAATACCGATCTGCCCATTTTTCGTCCCAGAACTTAAAATCAGGCATATAGATATCGATGATCCCTCTCAGGAGCCGCAGCGTCTCTACCCGTTCATAACCGCCACAGTTATAGACTATAGGTATCCTAAGACCGTTCTCCACGGCGACCAAAAGGGCCTCCAGTATCTGAGGTACGGCATGGGTAGGGGTAACCAGGTTTATGTTATGACAACCCCTGTTTTGCAGCTCTACCATTTGTGCCGCCAAGTCCCTTGGTTCCAATTCTGCTCCCTCGCCCAGATGGCTTATCTCGTAGTTCTGACAGAAAGAGCAACGGAGGTTGCAAAAACTGAAGAAGATAGTCCCTGAACCGAATCTGCCAACCAGCGGCGCCTCTTCCCCGAAATGGGCATGATAACTAGCAATCCTGACCCTTCTACCAGTTTTGCAGAACCCCGTTTCGTTGTCTAAACGGTCAACTGCACACTGTCTGGGGCAGAGCCGACATTTCCTCAAGAGCTTGGTAGCCTCTTCCACCCGCTCTGCAAGCTGACCTTCCCTGTACGATTGAAGATACGACGGCTCGAACATGAGGGTAAACCGATTACCGCTCCGAAGAGGTATCCAATAATGCAAGGGGCTTTGATGGGATATCCAGCGTCAGAGTTCAAAGGAGGAATGTGTGGCACTAAGAATCCTCAAGCTCCTCCTTCTCTACCATCCTCCTTTTTATCTCCTTTTCGAATGCCGTGTTACTTGGTCGATAGAATATTTTCCCCTTAGTTTTTTCAGGGAGGTACTCCTGTTTTACCCGGCCCTTTGGGTAGTCATGGGGATATTTATAGCCTTTGCCATAACCCATCTGCCTCATCAGTTGCGTTGGAGCGTTCCTGAGGTGAAGAGGTACAGGCTGGGGGCCTGATTCCTGAATCTCCTTTTTTACGGATTTCTCCGCTAGATAGAGTGAATTACTCTTTGGCGCTGTAGCTAAATAAACTACTGCCTGGGCAAGAGAAAGCTCCGCCTCTGGCGGGCCTATCTTTTGCCAGGCCTGATAGGCAGTTAGGGCTACCTCCAGGGCCTTAGGATTGGCCAGGCCAATGTCCTCGGATGCAAATCGTATGAGTCGCCTACCGATAAAGAGCGGGTCCTCACCAGCTTCCAGCATCCTGTAGAGCCAGTAGACGGAGGCCTGAGGGTCACTCCCCCTCATGCTCTTATGAAGGGCCGATATGAGGTTGTAATGTTCCTCGCCATCTTTGTCGTAGATGAGGGGTTTTCTATTCAAGGCGAGAGCAACAGCAGCCACATCTAATATGCGTTTACTATCCTTGTCCGGTTGAACAAAATAACTGGCGGACTCCAGATTGTTAAGGGCTGTCCGGGCATCGCCGTGGGAGACGTTAATAATATACTGTAAGGCATCTTCCTGTACCTCGATATTCAGATCTCGCAGCCCCCTCTCTCTGTCTTCAAGGGCCCTCCTTAGAATTACGGCTATATCCTCGTTACCCAATGGTTTGAGGGTCATCACCCTGGTCCTTGAGAGCAGGGGTGGAATAACCTCAAAGGAGGGATTCTGAGTAGTGGCTCCAATGAGAATAATCAGGCCACTTTCGACATGTGGCAGAAATGCATCCTGTTGGGCCTTATTAAAGCGGTGAATCTCATCGACAAAGAGGATGGTCGGCTTTAGCTCGTATTTATGGGTCTTCTTTGCTGAAGCAATTACCGTTCGTAACTCTCTCACACCGGACAGCACTGCCGAGAATGATTCAAAGGGGCACTTGCTGTATTTTGCTATCAACTTTGCGATGGTTGTTTTTCCTGAACCTGGCGGGCCCCAGAATATTATGGAAAATAGATTACCTGTCTCAAGCGACCTTCTTAATACCCTTGACGGACCGAGGATGTGATCCTGGCCCAATATCTCTTCAATCCTTTCTGGTCTCATCCTAGTGGCAAGAGGGGTCGTTCTAAGATTCATTGTTTCACCTTGCCTCAAGGTTGATTGCCTTCTCCACAAGGTTTAGTGTTGTATCCATGTGAAATGGTGTGCTAAGAAGGAAGTCAACACCACTGGCTTTCAGCTCCTTTGTATCGAGCTCTTTATGCCATTCCTTAATGAGCATCACAGGGGTGTCTTTGTCGATTTCCTTGATCTTCTTTGCTACGTTCAAGCCACTTATACCGGGTAGGCGGACAGCAACCATAACCAGGTCGAACTTCCCCTTGCCCTTTTCAAACTTCCTTATTCCCTCGACACCAGTTGAAGCCGTAACCAGCTTGCATCCTTTCGCTGAGAGCATCCTGACCAAGATATTCCTGACTATATGCTCATAGAGGATAACGAGGATAGTCGCCTCCTTCTCCCTCCTCCTAGCTACCTCTTTCATGGTCTTCATTGATCTAAAAAAGCTTGAAGCGATAACTTCTTTACCATATTATAAACCGCGAAATACCCCGCTTATGATCTGGTAATTTTCAGTTTTCTCTATTATAGTGGCCGCTGACTGCTGCTAGATCAAAATTCAATTTATCTGATTTACCCAAATTCGTCAAACATATATGCCGACGGAACCTAAGAATAAATCCACCAAAAAGGACCAATCCCCCTTTGCTCACCTACACGTTCACACCGAATTCAGCCTGCTTGACGGGGCCATCAGGATCAATAGATTGTTCAAGAAGGTCTCGAGTCTCGGCATGGAGGCAGTGGCAATAACTGATCATGGGAACATGTTTGGGGCAGTCGAGTTTTATACCCAGGCTACTAAGGCCGGGATTAAACCCATAATCGGTTGCGAGGCATACGTAGCCCCTGGCAGCAGGAAGGAGAGGTCACCATCACCTGATGGTCAGCCAAATGCGTACCACCTGGTTCTTCTTGTCATGGATGAAGCAGGTTACAGGAATCTAAGCAGGCTTGTCACCTTGGGTAATCTGGACGGTTTTTATTATCATCCCAGGATCGATATGGAGATCTTAAGGGAATATAACGCGGGATTAATCGCCCTCTCAGGATGTCTCAAGGGACATGTCCCCTACTATCTAAGGATCGGAAGAGGGGAAGATGCCAAAGGGTACGCGCGGGAACTGGCATCGATTTTTGACCATGATCGGTTTTATCTGGAGCTGATGGCCAATAAGATGCCTGATCAGATCGAGGTCAACAGGTCTTTGAAAGAGTTGGCGCATGAGCTTTCGCTCCCCCTGGTTGCCACGAATGACTGTCACTACTTAAATAAGGAGGAGGCCGAAGCCCATGATATCCTCCTATGCATCCAGACAGGCAAGAGCGTTGATGATCCCAACAGGCTTAGATTTTCTACCAATGAGTTTTATTTCAAATCCGGTGCAGAAATGGCCCTTGATCTGGGTGAGTTTCCCGAGGCCTTGGATAATACCCTGAACATAGCTCAAAGGTGTCACTATGAGATGAAATTTGGCCAGTATAAGTACCCTGTCTTTCAGGTGGTGGGGAATCTTAGCCTGGAAGAGAAATTAGAGAAAGAGGCCAGACAGGGCCTGGAGAAGAGATTTGTCCGCAAGGAGGCCCTTGAGGGGTCATTATCCACCGAGCTAAGGAAGCAGTACGAGGATCGTTTGACCTATGAACTCAAGACCATCAAGGAAATGGGTTTTGCGGGTTATTTCCTGATCGTTGCGGACTTCATAGACTATGCAAGGAGGTCAGGTATCCCCGTCGGTCCTGGTAGGGGGTCAGCTGCAGGCTCCCTTACGGCTTATGCACTCAAGATCACTGATATCGACCCAATCAAATATGGACTCCTCTTCGAGCGCTTCCTCAACCCGGGTAGGGTAAGTATGCCTGATATTGATATAGATTTTTGCATCAAGAACAGGGACAGGGTCATTGAGTATGTCAGTAGAAAATACGGAAGGGAAAACGTCTCCCAGATAATAACCTTCGGTACCATGAAGGCTCGGGCTGTTATAAGAGATGTAGGCCGTTCTCTCAATATGTCTTACGCGGAGGCTGACAGAATTGCCAAGCTCATTCCAGAAGGCATCAATATCACCCTCGATGAGGCAATAGAGGCGGAGCCGCAGCTCAAGGCCATGGAAGAAGGGACGGATGATGAAAGGACACTTTTGAGGGTTAGCAGATCCCTAGAAGGCTCCACCAGACATGCCTCCACCCACGCCTCTGGTATAGTCATATCTGATAGACCTCTAGTCGAATATCTACCCTTGTTTAGAGGACCAAACGGAGAGGTCATGACCCAGTATACTATGGATCAGGTAGCGCAGCTGGGGCTGATCAAATTTGATTTTTTGGGGCTTAAGACCTTGACCGTTATCCAGGATACACTGGACCTTATAGAAAAGACAGCTGGCAGGAGCATTACTTTGGATGAAATAGAGACGGGAGATGATGAGACCTTTAGATTAATCAGCGAGGGTAAGACGACAGGTGTATTTCAACTGGAGAGCCCTGGCATGAAAGAGCTCCTGCGGAACCTCAAACCAGGGGTCTTTGAGGATGTCGTCGCATCAGTTGCCCTTTATCGGCCTGGCCCCCTGGGTAGCAATATGGTCGATGACTTCATCAAAAGGAAACATGGCGAGATTAAAATAAGCTTTCCGTTGCCCCAGCTGGAACAGATCCTGACACAGACNTACGGNGTTATCGTTTATCANGAGCAAGTCATGCGAATCGCCCAAGTGATGGCCAACTANACCCTTGCAGAGGCAGACCAGCTGCGGAAGGCGATTAGCAAAAAGAAGCCCGATGAGATGGCAAGGCAAAGAGANCGCTTTTTGGCAGGNNCGGCCCGNAATAGAATGGATATNANNAAGGCAAGNCATGTCTANGAGTTGATGGANAAATTTGGNGGNTATGGNTTTAATAAATCCCATTCAGTNGCCTATGCTATGATAGCCTANTGGACTGCGTATCTGAAGGCCCATTATCCCGTGCAGTTCATGGCAGGCTTACTAACTGAGGATATGGGAAGCCAGGATAAAACCATAAAGAACATCGCTGAGTGCAAGGAAATGGGCATACCGATACTCCCTCCGGATATCAACGAGAGCCAGGTAGATTTTGCTGTTGTTGGGGAGGGTATCCGGTTCGGTCTGGCTGCAGTGAAGAATGTGGGTGTCAAGGCCGTAGAGGCGATCGTTCATGAGAGAGAGGGGGGAGGCCCCTTTGAAACGCTGACGGATTTTTGCAGAAGGGTCGATAAATCAAAGGTGAACAAGAGGGTCTTGGAGGGCTTGATCCAGTGTGGAGCCTTTGATTTTACCGGTGTGTTTCGGTCCAGGCTTTTTGGATCCCTCAGCGATGCCCTCAGCTACGGCGGGATGAGCGAAGACCCAAATCAGCTGAACATGTTTGACCTTTTCCCGTCCGGGGAAAAAGACAGGCCAGTTGAGCTCAAGGATATTGATGAATGGCTAGATGATGAAAAGTTACGCAGGGAAAAGGAATCCCTCGGATTTTACATCACCGGACATCCCTTAGATAGATTTGCAGATGTAATGGACCGAGTTGCAACCACGACAACACAGGGTCTTGCGAGCGTTGAAGATAAATCGATTGTTAGGTTGGCTGGGCTTGTTAACAGTATGCGGATAAAGAGGACGCGGAAAGGGGAGAAGATGGCAGTCATTAATGTGGAGGACAAAGAAGGCTTCACTGAGGTCGTGGTGTTTCCAGATGTCTTTTCTAAATGTGCATCCGTGTTGAGTGATGACAGACCCCTCTTGATCACAGGAGAGGCCGAGGCTGGCGATAACCTCGTGAAGATCAGGGCCCAGGAGATAGTTGCCTTGGAGACAGTAAAACAGAAGGCAATTAGGTCTATCGTAATACCCATTTCACAGGAGGGGCTTACCCGCTCCAGCCTGATGAAGCTAAGGGATCTTGTCTTCAGATATCCAGGAGAATGCCGCCTTACCTTTAGGATCAACCTTGGTGGAAACAGAAAGGCGGCGGTGGTTGCCCACGATCGGTACAGCATAATGCCCGACGAGCACCTGATTGAGGAGATAGAGGCCTTGGTAGGGACTAAGGTGATAGGGGAGGTATAACCCATGAAGATCCAAATCTCAAACAGGTATGTAGTAGGTTTCCTCTCCTATGTGGCAATATCCGTCTTACGGGTAATTCTCTTCACCTCTAGAGTCCACTATATAAACAAAAGGTATATCGATGAGTTTCTCCTTGGAGACAAAAAGGTTGTTGTAGCCACCTGGCATAGATGCGCCATCTACTTCCTGTTTAAATACGGCTTCCTTCACCCGATGGTTCTCTTCTCCGCAAGCAAGGATGGGGACTTGCTCGCTGATTTCGCCAAGAGAGTGGGCATTATTCCAGCAAGGGGTTCATCGACAAGGGGAGGAAAGGGAGGCTCGGAACAGATGCTCGGATTCTTACGCACCGGCGGGAGGGTTGTGGCCACCGTTGCTGATGGTCCACAGGGGCCTGCATTGAGGGCGAAGCCAGGACTTGTCAGAATTGCCCAGAAGTCAGGCGCCTATCTCTTGCCTATGACCTGGTCTGCTGACAAGGTATGGATGTTCGCAAAGGCGTGGGATAAGATGATAATCCCAAGGCCATTCTCAAGGATTCTGATCTGTGCATCGGAACCATATCTCATCCCCAAGGAGGCCGATGGTGAGGAATTTGATAACTGTGTGAGGGCAATGGAGAGGACCTTAAATGTCATGACCCGGGATGTTGATGCGATGGTCAACCATCATGATCCCAATTTGGATTTNATCTTAAGGGAAGATGACCGGGGCGCTTAAGGGGAAAGGGATTGTTCTATGGAACAGAAGATACAAAGNCTGGCAAGCTTGGGCACGAAGAACTTCACAGTATATCTGGATGAGGTGAGCTTAAAGGATGGGACCATAAGCAAGCGGATTTGTATTGATCATCCACAGGCGGCGGCAATCGTTCCCCTTATCTCAGACAATGAGCTTATTATGGTAAGGCAGTACAGGTATGCCTTAAAAAGGGAGACACTTGAGATCCCTGCAGGAAAGATCGATAAAGGCGAGAGCGCTGAGGAATGTATCAAAAGAGAATTGGCAGAGGAGACAGGCTTTGAGGCAAAGGTTATCAAATGGCTCTATACCTATGCCCCTGCTGTTGGATACTCTAATGAGCTTATCCATCTCTATTTAGGCAGTGACCTAGAGAAGTTGGGGAATAAGATCAACGACAGCGAGATATCATCCCTGGAGATCTTGACGATTGATGAGGTGTTGGGGATGATCAGGAACCACGAGATAGTTGACAGTAAGACGATTATAGCCCTGGCCTTTGTGAGGCGCCTGGTTTAGGGCTACTTCTTCTTTTCCTCTTTTGGGATCTTATCAGGGGGGTAGATATATTTGCTATTTATCTCATAGGTCCACGGGAGACCCCACCACTGCCAGCCATAAAAACGGCGGTGATCGTAAGTGGGGATCTTGTTTCTCTTGGCCAGCTGCCTGTAGAATTTATGCCTGTTCCCATCTTCAAAAAAGGGAAACGGTGCCCCTTCAAAACCGTCCCTTACGTTATAGATGTTTTTGAAACCGTTCTTCAGAAGCTCCCGGGCTGCTAAGATGCTCCTTGTGCCGTCCCTGCAAAGTATAAGGAGATTGTTTGTTTTTTGAAATTTCTTGCTTATCTCTTCCACAAAGGATTTATTCTTACCATTCAGTTGATATTCGCAGTTCTCACCCTTTGTGGCGAGGTTACCAGTCCAGAAAAAGTAAGGAAAGTGATATGCCATTAGTGGATGACCTATCAATTGATATTCGGGCCTTGTTCTGATATCAATCAGATAGGTATTGGGAACGGTATTGAGCATGTCATAGGCCTCAATGGATAAGATATGTTTCGGTTCCTGTGCAGAGGCAGGTACTTGGATAGAAGCGGCTAGGCAGATAAGAGACCCGAACAGAATACACAATAGCTTCTTCATAGTAGCCGACTTTCTCCCTAGCTGTTGATGCCTATCTGAGGTGAGATCAGGACTGAATTAAACAGAGTTGTCCCTTTTTGTCAATAGAAAATCTCTACTGTTTTTGGCCTGATCTCCCTATCTCCACTCTTGCCCATGGCCGGTAGGCAGATTAGAGGGTATGAAGCGGGTAACGAAGTGGGAGGCCCGCAGGGGCGTGTCTCAATTTTTTGACGCCAGGGGGCTCAGAAGTGGTGGTATGATCGGTCTCGGGTTTGAGACTAGGGATTGGCTCCTGGCTCTCTTTTGATATGCTAGAAACTCCGCACATTGATCGTTAAGAGGACATTTTTCCTGGCATATTCTGACGTGTATTCGAGGATTGTTTTTCTTCCTCAGGCAATATATGTAGTCAGCCATATACACTATCCTTTCAAGGGGTAAAATTGTTGATAATTAAATATATTTATATCATAATTCTTATATTTAATATAAAAAAGAAATTAATATGTCAACTATTTTTATCAAATTATTAAATACAACCGAGAGGAAATCACCGTATCCTTCTGGGAAAGGCTTGGAGGTAAAGAGGGCTGAGCAAGAAGATCAATAAACCCGTGTCTGCCTGCAGGTCGAAGAGGCTCCTTCTTTCCCGATCTAAGCTCGGTGTTGCACCCACGGGGGGATTGATCGCTCCTCGTGTGGAAAGCTGCGGCGACTGTTTTGAGTCAAGGAAAAACTGGTCTTTCAACCACAAGCGAATGAGGGAGCGATCAATCCCCTCCTGCCTCCATATTAGGCAAGGAAGATAGGAAGAGGTTGAATGAGTTAATCATCCAGATGGAGCAGCTATGGCAAGAGCATCAAACTTCCTGACGTACACAGCTTTAATCGTTATCGTTATGACACCGTCAATTGGACTGCCGTATATACTCCCTTCGGCTCAGATTATCGAATTTATGACAGGGAAATTCGTCAATGTCACTACACTACATATAATCCAACATACTACGGTAAAGGACCTCAGTCAGGAAGAGGAGACGGTTTTTGGGGAGATTGTCTATTTGAAGTCCCCTTATTTCTATAGGTCGGACATGGTAGGGGAGCCTGGCAAACGCCTCGTAATCCATAAGACGACGAGGACCTTGAGGATTACCAACGGGGCTATTACCTATGATGGGGAGAGCCTGGATCTCCTGTACCGTTTTCTCCTCTTAGCCCAGAAGCCAAAACGGTTGTTGGAAGGACTTCAACTCATAGGCGTAGACGTCCAAAGGGTATCCCTCACGAGGTTTGACGGGAGAATAGCATACCTCATTGGGGAAAAGGAAGAGGGGAGCCCCAGGCTTCTTGTCGATAAGGACCTCTTCTT
>JGI24422J19971_10000378_pt1 | contig 24401 bp, 26 predicted proteins | sample DeeMarSWOR152_54_FD_19971 | JGI IMG/M metagenome (IMG submission 19971) | reverse complement strand
TCCTTGTCCCCTCCCGTCTCCTTGTCCCGTAACGCCCGGGCATAGCCATTGGAGAGGTGGAAGAACCGGCGAGCCCTCCTCATTGCCCCCTCCTTCTCACCGGGCGGGATATTGGGGTCATCAAGCCGAAAGCTTTCCACTTTCCCCCTCACATAGGCCCGGTAGCATTTATAGAAATCGAGCACTTCCAGGATGTCCCGGTCCCCGCTGCTTCGAATATATGAATCGATGAGATGCCTTGAAAAATCGCTCCTCTCCTGATAATCCAAGTCCATGGCCAAAAATCCGATATCCGCTGCCACATCGGTATATCGAAACCTCTCATTAAACTCAATACAATCGATGATAAGGATTTGATCCCCCAGGTAGATATGCTCCGATCTGAGATCTCCATGACAGTCCCGGATCTTACCCTCTGCGATCCTCCGTTGGAAGGAGGCTCTTTTTTCCCTTAAGAAGGTATTGGTGGCCCCCTGGATCGTGTCGAAAGCCTCCGGGGAAATGGTGATCCCGATATAGGTTCGGGTCTGTTGAAAGTTTTCATCGGTGTCCTGCCGGATCCGCTCGGGCTTGGCGTAAGCGTTTATCTCCTCATTGGTCTCGGCTGCTAAGTAGAAGTCAGCCAGCTTTTCGGCCACCCGTGCAATCATTCGATCCGTTACCTTGTTCTCGTCGAGGAGCCGACTCATCACCAGGTCGTCTGAAAGCCGCCTCATCATAACGGCGTATTCGATGACCTCTCCCCTTCCGCCAAGGGATATGGTCCCATTGTCTTCCGAGATTTCAACCACTCCTCGGTAGACGTCGGAGGACAAGCGCCTGTTGAGCTCCACCTCTTGGTGGCAGTAAAATTTGCGCTTCTCAAGGTCCGTAAAGTCTAAGAAGCCGAAATCGACGGGTTTCTTCACCTTATAGACGTGATTTTCCGTGAAGAAGAGCAGGGAGATGTGGGTCTCGGAGAATTCAACTGCTTTCGGGCGTTCTGGGTAGATAGCCGGGTTTAACAAGGCCTGCCGTAGGGTTCGTTGATCCATTTCGGGGGCCTATCTCTTTTTGATGGCGGTTACCCGCCAGCGGGGCGGATCATCGAATTCCGTATCAATGGTCAACTGAATGATGGGAAGGTCCGTATACGTTTTCTTCAGTTGGTCTATGTCCACCGGTTCGAAGATCTTCTTGTTGTTCAGATAGGCTTGGCGGGTCAAGGCGTTGGACTCATAGTTTTCCTTCGTCCTCTTCAAGATNCGGCTCATTGAGGCCTCCTCGGTGCAGACGCATTCGGCAATCACCAGGGGCTTTGAAGCACCCTGGGCAAGTTTTGCCGCCCTCGATCTCAACTCCTGGGTGATGAAGGTGGCATCGAGAATCAGTCCTCCAATCCCCTCCTCCACCATGGCCTCCGCCCGTTTGAACATCTCCTCATATACCATCCTTCTATTGTCCTGGTTAGAGGCCACCTTTTCGTCGAAGATGTCCTTTCCCTTTAAGACCTCCAGGCGGATGAAATCCGATCTCAGGATCTCAAACCCCTTCATCTTGGCGATCTCCTCGGTGACTGGGCTCTTCCAGCTCCCGGGAAGTCCAACGGATATCAGCAAACACTCCTTGGGGACCTCAGATGCGATGGTTTCCGAAAAGGCCGTCTCCATACAATCTCCTCCGTGATGGGCCTGACCCAAGCAATAATACGTTATAACTGTAGAAGGATTACTGCTTATTGTCAAGAAATGCAGTGGCGACATGGTGCTGCAGTCTCGAAAAAACTTGCTCTTCGGTGGTCAACGGGCTTTGGCCCAAAACCCATTCCGCTGACTGAAAAGAATTTTTGATCGGCGGTCTTTCGTTCCGAGAACTCGCCATCCTAGCTCAAACGCGGGATTTGTGGCCGTTTCGCTTCACCAGGAATGGTTCCCAAAAATTCTTTAATGTTCGCTCCAGGGATATGGGCACCAGCCCGTTGGCATTTGAACTTTCCATTCTTAACCAATCAAACCAATGAAACCAAGCAACTAATGCACTGTTGTCATTTGGATTTTGGACTTTGTCATTTGTCATTTGGCATTTGGCCCTTCCCGCTTCGGGTTCCCACGGGGCTTGACCTTCGTCCAACAAATTCAATACACTTCCAACTGAATCACGTTCAGCTCAGCGAACTTCCATGAATACGAAAGAGGATTTACGGAGGATTTTGACGCGGATTGATGGCAGGGGGTACAAGGCCTATAAGGATATCAAGGGGGTGTACCGCTTCGAGGCCTTTGATCTGTTCATCGACCACGTCCAGGGTGACCCCTTTGCTGCGCCTTCGCGAGCGAGGGCTCGAGTTCCCCTCGATCGCGCGGGGTTTCCTTCCTCTCTTTACGGCAAGAGGATAAGGAAGATCGCTTTTGGGGATTATATCGCCAGACAATTCCGGCGAGCGCTTGAAGGAGTGGTTAAAGGCCATAGGGGAATGGGCAAGAGCGGGCTTATCGATATCGATAGCGGAGGACAGGAGATCCTGGAGAGAAACGCCGTAGCGCTGGACGACCAGCACTTAGAGGCTCGGTTCGTGGTGGGACTTCCCGCCATGGGTCGGACTATTTTGGGACGGGAGGCCATGGACATCTTCTTCAGGGAAGTTCCGCTTCTCGTTGACAAGGCCCTGTTTTATCGAAACCATGACCCCAGCAGGGTGAAGGATCATGTGGAAGCTGCTGAGGATCAGGATTACCTGCGAGGAATGCTTCCCGAGAAGGGGTTGGTAGCCTTTATCGGGGATGGAGCTATACTCCCAAGGCGGAGTGGAGTGGACGATCGCCCCTTGGAGCGCAATGCCATACCGTTCCGTTCCCCGGGAGAACTGGGCGTGGAGTTTGAGCTTCCAAACCGAGGCCATGTGATGGGGATGGGGGTTCCCGCTGGTGTCACCCTCATCGTGGGAGGAGGATTCCATGGTAAATCGACCCTCCTGAACGGCATTGAGAGGGGTGTTTACAACCATATCCCCGGGGATGGTCGCGAGATGGTGGTAACCCATCCCGGGGCAGTGAAAATCAGGTCTGAAGACGGCCGAAACATCGAAAAGGTCAATATCAGCCCCTTTATTAACAACCTTCCCCTCGGTAAGGATACGGTGCGATTCTCAACGGAAAATGCCAGTGGATCCACCTCTCAGGCCGCCAACATCATGGAATTCCTCGAGGTGGGGGCGACGGTGCTGTTGATCGATGAGGATACTTCTGCTACAAACTTCATGGTGAGGGACGAGCGCATGCAGGAACTGGTAGCCAAGGAGAAGGAGCCCATCACCCCCTTCGTGGATAAGGTTCAGAAACTCTATCGGGATCTTAAGGTTTCCACTATCCTGGTTATGGGTGGATCCGGTGACTATTTCGACGTTGTCGATATGGTGATCATGATGGATGGCTATCGGCCCAGGTGCGTGACTCAGGCGGCCAAGGAGATAGCCCAGCGTCACGCTACCAAGAGGATCGACGAAGGGGGGTCGATTTTTGGCGAGGTAACTCCGCGAAGGCCGAGGATTGAAAGCTTCGATCCCAGCAGGGGACGCAAGGAGGTAAAGATCGAGGCTAAGGGCCTGAGGACAATCCTCTATGGTCGAACCCCTATTGATCTCTCATACCTGGAACAGCTGGTCGATACGAGTCAAACCCGCAGCATTGGGTTGTTCATCCACTATTACGCTCAGCATTATATCCACAAGGGTTTACCACTGCGGGATGCCCTGGAGAGATGCTTTCAGGACCTAGAGGGGAAGGGGCTCGACATGCTCCTGCCGTATCGGGTGGGAAATTTGGCCAGGCCCAGGATTTTTGAGGTGGCTGGAGCTATTAACCGCATGCGGACACTGAAGATTGATGGCTTCGTAAAAAGTCCAACTTCTGCGTTGCGCTGCATCCTTCGTCACTGCAGCGTACTGTAATAAGTACGCCTCATTCCTCAAGGATTTGCGCGCCTTGAATTTGGAGCTTTTTACTTTGCCATCGTATTAAGACTTTTTACGAGATCATCAAGATTCACTAAGGGGGAAAAGATGGCAAGCCATGTAGTTGTCCAGACGGATTTCAAGGAGCTGCCCCTGAAGGGGCGGGGCAAGGTACGGGACATCTATGAGCTCGGAGAGACGCTCTTGATCGTGGCGACGGATCGGGTTTCGGCCTTTGATGTTGTGATGCCCAATCCCATACCGGATAAAGGGATGGTATTGACTCAGATATCCCGATTTTGGTTTGAGGCCACCAAGGACATCGTTCCCAACCATCTCATTTCCACTGAAGTAGAGGACTTCCCCGAGGTTTGCAGGTCCTACCGGGATGTTCTGGCCCGACGGACGATGTGGGTCAGAAAGGCTAACCCCTTACCCGTTGAGTGCGTGGTGAGGGGATACCTATCCGGATCGGGCTGGGGCGAATACAAGACGAGGGGAGAGGTCTGCGGAATCGGATTGCCCGCGGGGTTGGTGGAATCCTCGAAATTGGAAGAGCCCATCTTCACCCCGGCCACCAAGGCCGAGGCTGGAGCCCATGACGAAAATATCTCCTTGGAGCGGGTGATTGAACTCGTTGGCAGGGAGAGGGCCGAGCAGGTTAAGACGATCAGTATCTCCATTTACCGGAGAGCCAGCGAAATAGCGGAGAAAAAGGGAATCATCATTGCTGATACGAAGTTCGAATTTGGGATCTCAGGAGGGGAACTGCTCCTGATCGATGAAGTGCTCACCCCTGATTCATCCCGCTTCTGGTCCAGGGATGAGTATCGGGCCGGTGGGCCCCAGAAGAGCTTCGATAAACAATTTCTGAGGGATTATCTGCTGAGCCTTGATTGGGATAAAACTCCGCCGGCGCCCCAGCTCCCACCGGACATTATCGAGAAAACCCGGGAGAGATACCTGGAGGCATTGAAACGGTTAACGGCTTAGACGGCAACACACTTGCAAGAATGAGACCTTAAGGAGGATTGGAAATGGCTGAGATGGCGAGGATCAGGGCGGTCAAGGAGAAGCACGGTGCCAAGATAATGGCCAAGGAGAACGTGGTTGGACTGGGGGCGGGATATAAGGAGACGAAAGGGGTAAAGACGGATCGCATGGCCCTGGTGGTGATGGTTAAGAAGAAGGTATCCATCGAAGAGCTGAAGAAGAAGGATGTGATTCCGGCTGAAATTGAAGGGGTGATCACCGATGTCATCGAGGTGGGCGAGATTGTTGCGCTTCAGGCGAGGACCGATCGGTGGAGGCCAGCCCCAGGAGGAGTGAGTATTGGCCATTATAATATAACTGCTGGCACCCTGGGAGTACTGGTAAGGGATGTGGAAACGGACGAGGCCTTGATCCTCTCCAATAACCACGTAATGGCGAACAGCAATGATGCGACTCCGGGGGATCCCATCCTCCAACCGGGCCCCTACGACAGGGGTACTGTGGCCGCGGATACCATTGCGAATCTGAAGCGGTTCGTCCCCATTCAATTCCAGTCAGAACCGCCCCAAATTCCCTGCCCGGTTTCCAAGATCGTGGCCGGGATAGCCAATTTCTTCGCATGGCTTGTGGGCTCAAAGCATAGATTGTTGTCGGTTGCGATCCAGCAGACGAACCAGGTAGATGGTGCCGTGGCAAAGCCCACAGGCCCCGACGTGGTGAGCAATGAAATCCTGGAAATCGGGACGGTGACGGAGGATACGGAACCGGAATTGGGCATGGCGGTGAGGAAGAGCGGCCGAACGACGGGACTGACCACAGGGACCATTCAGCTCCTGGATGCCTCGGTGAACGTGGGATATGGGGGGGGAAAGACGGCCCTATTCACGAACCAGATCCTCACCACCAACATGTCTCAGGGTGGGGATTCGGGCTCCCTTCTGGTAAGCCAGGAGGGGAATAAGGCGGTCGGCTTGCTCTTTGCGGGCTCGGATCAGGTTACCATCCACAATCCCATCGCCGATGTGAAGGATGCCCTGAAGTTCCGCTTCGGCTAAACGAGTTTTAGTTATCCAGATCGAAGATGACCCCCTTGGACAGATCCTCCGTTATCTCCCCGAAATGGTCGAAATAGAAACAATCGATTCCCGCTCGGACGCAGTGCTCGAAGAGGGGCTCCTTGGCGTAGACCCTGTCTGCCTCCCGCGCTGCGCATCGATCGGAGTAGCCATTTCCGATGTAGGTGATCATGTTGTAAAACGGGCGCTCATGGAGCAGGATTGACCTCTTACAGGTTCCACAGAGGCCGCAATCCCTGCTCAGGTGAGGGTGTTCGATGCGGATCCCCCCGTCCTTTTTGGAGGAAATACGGTTTGCGAAAAAGGGTATTGTGGGAAGATCGTGGTATTCTAAGAACCGGCTAATGTAAATGTCGAACCCATCGCTTACGATTTTGAGATCGATGCCCCTGCGGAGACAGTAGTCGTGGAATCTCCCGAAGTAAGGGTCAATGATCGATCTCTCTACGATGAAATCCTCCACCTGCTCAGGGGTTGCCTCGAATATCTCGGCTATCCGGCCATAGGCCTCTCTAGAGCCGATTTCCCCCCTCCTATACTGTTGGTCAATCTCCTCATAATTCCCTCTAGCAAAGGTGCTCAGGAGCTCGTAGCCCATGTCCCTCACGCTGATAGTGCCGTCGAAATCACAGAGGATGAGGTGGTTCATGACGTCTTACCCGCTGTTTTTGTTCCTATTGGTGCAGATGCTCTCTGGGTTCGAGGTCCGGTGAAATGGGAGGATGAGGGGAAACGCTGATGTCCACCCAAGTGAGGCTCATTTTGAGGGGCGGATCTTGAATTTCTTCTCGAGGCGTTCCGCAACGACTTTAGGGACCAAGCCATTCACATCTCCCCCCAAACCGGCCACCTCTTTGACAGTTCTCGAGGAGATGAAGAAGTAGTCCCTTCCGGTCATCATAAAAAGGGTGTCCAGCTTCTTGTTCAGGCTCTTGTTCATATGGGCCATCTGGAATTCGTATTCAAAATCCGAAGTGGCCCTGAGTCCCCTCAGGATTACGCTGGCGTTTGTCTTCTCCACGTAATCGACCAAAAGGCCCCTAAAGCTCTCAACGACGACATCGGGCAACTCGCGAAGGGCCGTCTTGGCCATATCCACCCTCTCTTCTATGGTAAAGAGGGAATTCTTCTGGGCATTATCGGCGATGGCGACGATGACGCCGTCGAAGATCTCCAAACCTCGCTTGATGATATCGATATGACCGTTGGTGATGGGATCAAAGGACCCGGGATATACCGCTATCTTTCCCATTGAGAACCGCCTTTCGTTAAGCCTCGGGTGGTTGGGGAGATGGGAACCATTGCAAGATGGTAATGGTGGTATCTCCGTGGCGTTTTTGCCTTTTCAGCGAGAACATTCCCCATTGATCGGCGGGGGCCTCCCCCGAGCTATGCTCGACGACGACCATCCCGCCGTCGTTTACCATATCATGGGCGCTGATAAATCGCAAGGTTTTGCCCACATAACCGCTTCCATACGGTGGATCGATGAAGACGAGGTCGAGCTTTTCAGCCCTCCGCCTCAAAAGCTTCAGGGCCATCTCGGCGTCCCGGGAGATGACATCAGCGCGGTCCCTGAAGCCGCAGAGGTCTATGTTCCTCATCAAGGCCCTGAGGGGTACTCTCTCCTTTTCGACGAAGATGGCCCTCTTGGCTCCCTGGCTGAGGGCTTCCAACCCCAGATTCCCCGTTCCCGCAAACAAATCCAACACCACAGCTGCCTCCACGTTGCCTTGGATCATGCTGAAGATCGATTCCTTTACGGCGTCCCGGGTTGGCCGGATCCCCTTTCCCTTAACGGCGACGAGTTTCCTTCCCTTTGCCGTCCCCCCTAAAATTCTCATACCACCCAACCCTCGCTCCAATGTTTCTCTGTCTATTGCCCGGATTCCCCTTCGCTCAGAGGATCGTGTCCGTGTTCGTGATCCGTGTCCGTTATCAGTTATCGGTCATTTGTTATTTTGCCTCAAACCTCTATCCTCCAACCTCAAACGATAGCTACTCCCCAGCACCGCAGAACTGCAATTCGCTCAGAGCTCCATTTCCGAATTCCCAAGTATCTGGATTTCGCTCATGGACAAGGGTGCCCCCCAAAAAGTTAGGAAACTCCGGACCCAACCCAGGCGGCGGCCTCAGAGCGACGATAATTCGGTGATTTTTTTCCGCACATTGTCCTGGTGGGAGCCCTTCCAGTAGATTCGGGAACACTCGGGACATGATCTGTATTCGGAATATGTGGAGAAGACGAACTCCGGAACCCTTCCCTCCACCTCATGCTTGGGCACCTTCTCCAGCTCCCGGTTGCAGATGAGACAGCGGGAGAAAATCCGTTGCTCGTCGATCTTCAACCCCAATTCCCGCATCACGCTCCTCAACTGGAGGTCGGGATTGTCCTCACGAACCATGATAATCCCCCGGAAATTTTCCCCATGGGGAAATTTGGTGTTACGGGTCAAGAATATCCTATCCCTTCCCTTTTCCATGAGGACCTGCGGGTCATTACCCCGCCAGTACATGGTGTCATATCCCAGGATTCTTAACCATTTCGCCAACCTTCCCAGCATACAGTCGACAATGAATCGTTCAGCCATTTGATTTAGATGCCCGTCTTATGAGGTCGAAAGCACAACGTCGCGCTTCCTCCAAGATGGTTTCCTCATCCTTCACCCTGCGATTAGCCATGAGCACCTTTCCGTCGCAGATGAGCGTGTCGACACATGCTCCATTGCCGGAGTAAGCCAGGTCTGAGTGGAGGTCGAAATGGGGAGTTAGTTCCGGCCTTTGGAGATCGATCAAGGCTAAGTCCGCCAGGGCACCCTCCTTGATTTCCCCACAGTTTAAGCCAAAGGCCTGCGCCCCATTGATGGTTGCCATCTGAAAAGCTTCGCGGGCTGGTAAGACTGTAGTGTCTCTACAGTGGTATTTCTGCAAGAGGGAGGCGAATTTCATGCTCTCCAGCATATCGAGGTTATTGTTGGATGAGCACCCGTCTGTTCCAAGGGATATGGTAATTCCTGCCGTCTTCAGCCTGGCATACGGGAAAGCCTTTCCCACAGCCAGTTTCATATTGGAGATAGGATTATGGACGACTTTGACATCGTGTTTCTTCAGGAGCAAGATTTCCTTCTGGTTGAGGTACACTGCGTGACATGCGATGACATTTGGTCCGAGGAAGCCGATTTTCTCAAGGTATTCAGCTGGGCGAATTCCGTGCTTTCGGATACAGTCCTCCACTTCCTCTCGGGTTTCAGATAGGTGGGTGTGGATGAGAAGCCCGTTGGCCCGGGCAAAATCCGCCGCCCACTTCAAACTCTCCTCGGAAACGGTATAGATGGCATGAGGGCCCAGGGTGAAGGTGATCCGGTCGCCGAATTTCCCGCTTTCCTCGAATAACCCCATGTTTATCTCGATCTGTTCTTCCGCCTTCTTCCTGTCGAAAAAGTCGATGAACACGGCGCTTATGGCCGCACGGATGCCCATGTCCAGAACTGCTCGGGCAGTTCCCTTCCAGAACCAATACATATCATTGAAAAAGGTGGTCCCCGTTTTAATCATCTCCAAACAGGCAAGCCTTGCTCCGCAGTAAATGTCCTCCTCCGTCATTTGGGCTTCCGCCACCCATATTTTCTTCTCAAGCCAATCCTGGAGGTGCATATCGTCTGCGTACCCCCGGAGGAGGGTCATGGCAGCGTGGGTGTGCCCATTGATGAAAGAGGGGATCGCCGCCTTGCCATCCCCTGATATCTGGGTCTCCGCCGGAGCCCCGATGGAATCGGCGATCATTTGAACGGTGTTTCCCTGAATGAGGATATCCTTTTTTCGCCCATTTAAGGTAGCGCCTTTGATTAAGATACTCACTTCACCTCCTCTATAATAGCTAGGACGAGGCTTTTCACCTTCTCCATATTACTCACTGCATTTCGAAGAATCTCCTCGGCCGTTAGGGGCGTTTTGGAAATCCCGTGGCAGTAATTGTCGACGGAGCAGATGCTCGCATAAGGAATCGAGAGCTCCTCCGCCAGGGTCGCCTCGTTTGCCATGGTCATTCCTACCACGTCACCGAACTGTTTTAGCAGGTGAATCTCGGCACGGGTTTCCAGCCTTGGGCCCGTGGTTTGAATATAGATACCCCCGCTGGTTACCCCGATCTTTCGTTCCTTTGCAACCCTCAGGATGAGCCGACGGAGATCCTCGTTCAATCCCGGGGTGATATGGCGAATTTCGTCATTAAAGAGGGTTTGAATCCCCCATAGGTTGATATAATCATGGGGGATGAGAATGCTTCTTGGCGGGATTTCCGGCTTGAGACTTCCCACGGAGTTGACTCCGATAATCCTTGGCATCCCTACATGCTTGAAAGCGCTGAGATGAGCCCGATGGTTGATTCGGTGGGGAGGGATGCTATCGTCGATCCCGTGTCGGGGCAAGAAGACGATGTCATCGGACTCCAAGAGGGTCACGTTTCCGAAACGGGTAGATACCTCCACCTGATTTGCCTCCTCTGAGAGGCCTACCTGCCGAAAAGCTGTTCCAGCAATAACGCCCGTTTTCGTCATCGTGCCTCCTTCAGCGAAGGGGCCTCTTGAAGGGAAGAACTTCTGCCTCCTTTATGGTAGGGAATTTTGCGGCTCAGGTCAAATATCGATTACTGAACTCTCTTCAGTGCACTATTTCAAGGGCATGAAAGAAGTAGCCGATCTCGAAAGAGGCCGTATCCGGACCATCGGAACCGTGGACGAGATTTCTCTCTATGTTCGACCCGAACTGCCTTCTGAGGGTCCCCTCGGTTGCCTCTTGAGGGTTGGTAGCACCCATTAAATCCCTCACCCTCTGGATAGCGCTATCCCCCTCTAAGACCATGACTACTGCTGGGCCTGAAGACATGAATGTGGTGAGGCTCTCAAAGAAGGATTTCCCCCGATGAATGCCGTAGAACCCCTCCGCTTCCCTCTTGGACATATGTACCATCTTCAGGGCTATCACCTTCAAGTCGTTTTCCTCGAACCTCTTAATGACTTCGCCAATCAATCCCCGTTCGACTCCGTCCGGCTTCACGATGGATAGGGTCCTTTCCATAAGTTCCTCCGGGAACGCTTGAGGGAAATTCAGAGAAGTGAAACGGGGAAACTGTACAGCGGGACAAACGGACTTGTCAAGGAGGGAGGAGGAAGTAGGCAGTGCGGTGCAGGTGTTCGGGGCTGCGATAATATGGTACTGCAGTGCTGCGGTCATGCGGTGTTGCAGTCTGAGAGGAGAAAGAGGTTTGAGGTTAGAGGTTGGAGGCCGGAGGCAGAATGCCAAATGTCAAAGTTCAAATGCCAAATGACAAAGGGGAAAGAGTTGGTTGGTTGTATTGGTTTGATTAGTTTTATTGGTTAAAAATGGAAAGTTCAAATGTCAAAATCCAAATTTCAAATTAAATTCAAGTGACAAATGATGGGGTCCGAAACACGAACACGAGCACGGACACGGGTCACGAGCACGATCCTCTAACGCGGTCTGCCGTCGGCGGTCTTCGGTCCTCATCATCACGAACACGAACAGTGAGCGAAGGGACGGTGGTGTTCTCCTGCAAAGGGCGAAAAAGGAAAGATTATCAAGGGAAGAGTCAATGTGCATTGAAGTGAACCTTGGCGCGGCTGCAGGCATACGAATTGACACGGGCTGAGAAATGCCCTATATATTTCGTTATTGCGAAACGAGATGATACGGAAAAGGGAGAGGAATGAACGAGAAGAAAAACGAGTCCGGAAAAACTCACGATGGAGAAACCTATGAGGTTGTCATCATCGGAGGCGGTCCCGCCGGCTTAACGGCAGGGCTCTATGCGTCTCGCGCAAGGCTCAAGGCCCTCCTTTTGGAAGCGATGATGGTGGGGGGGCAGATGATGACCACTGATATTGTTGAGAATTACCCCGGTTTTCCGCAGGGAATCTCCGGGGCAGAGCTAACCTCCATTATGGAGGAACAGGCCAAACGGTTCGGGCTCATGACGGAAATGGGGGAGATTGTCGGTCTCGAGGTGGTCGACGGTAGGAAATTGGTTAAGACAGCGGAGAGAGCGTATCAATCCGAGGCCGTTATCATTTGCACGGGAGCGGAATACCGAAAGCTGGGTATTCCGGGGGAGGCGGAATTCACGGGACGCGGGGTTTCTTACTGCGCGACCTGCGATGGGGCATTCTTCCAGGACAGCAAGATCGTGGTCGTGGGAGGAGGGGATTCCGCATTGACCGAGGCGCTCTTTTTGACGAAATTTGCCGGGGAAATCACCATCATCCATAGGAGAGATGCCTTGAGGGCTACCAAGATCTATCAGGAGAGGGCCTTTGCCAACCCCAAGATCAATTTTCTCTGGGATTCCGTCGTCGAGGAGATCAGGGGAGATCAAACCGTGGAGAACGTTATCGTGAAAAACGTGAAGTCCGGCGAGGTGAGCGAAGTTCGGACAGAGGGCGTTTTCATGTTCATCGGCATCGAGCCCAAGACGGCATTTCTCAGAGGCGTGGTTGAATTGGATGAGAGTGGATATGTCGTTGCCGACGAGACCAACCTTCAAACATCGGTGGAGGGGATTTTCGCGGCGGGAGATGCTCGAAAAAAATTGCTAAGGCAAGTAGCTACGGCAGTGGGAGATGGGGCAACCGCTGCCTTTGCGGTGGAGAAGTACCTGGAAGAGAGGGGGAGGCCTTGAAGTCCGCCTCCCCGCCTGGATATACTAGGAGAAAGGGTTCGAGGTTTCTTGAAGAAGGGAAGCCCGTGCGATTTGGCATAGCCAGTACAAGGACGGGAAAGAACTGAATTCGAAAATGAGGAGGAAGTAGGATGAGGGAAAACGTGGAGAAGGTTTTGCAAAAGATTAGGCCTTCCCTTCAAGCCGACGGAGGGGATATCGAGTTAGTCGATATCCAAGACGGAGTGGTGAAGGTCAAGCTGACCGGTGCCTGTGGCGGTTGTCCAATGTCACAGATGACCCTTAAGATGGGCGTGGAGCGGGTACTGAAAGAGGAGGTGCCCGAGGTAAAAGGGGTAGAGGCCGTTTAGCCCTGGGACTGGACCGGGTTCCTCAGGGGTGTTTCCCTTACGCCTTCTGTTTTCCCCGCAGGAATGCTCCATGCATCCCGAGCTCGATCATGAGAAATGCACCGGGTGCGGCGTTTGCGTTGAGATTTGCCCCAGCGAGGTCTATCAAGTGATTGGCGAGAGGCCAGAGGCCGTTGCCCTGGAGGAATGTATTGAATGCGGAGCCTGTGAGGAGCAGTGTCCCGTTCATGCCATCGTAATGGTTGATGATTAGTAATGAGGGAAGTCGGAAAATAAATCGGAGTTTCCCCAATTTTATTGGCGGGATTTCTCTAGCCTTCTGATTTCATAGCAGATTCTGTTTTTCTCGAAAGAAGGCCGTTGTCCCTTCGCTTCAGTGTTCGTGATTTGACCCGAGACCTCCGGAAAGGTCGCTCCTCGCCGCTCAACATGTTTTTTCGACCATTCCAGCGTTCACGCCATCTTCAGCCCAGAACTGGGTTTGCAGCCGCTCGGGTCACCAAGGAGTGGTTGTCGAAAAAATTTACATTCGCGCTCAGAGCTTCTTTTCCGAATTCCCAGTATCTAAATTCCGCTCATGAATAATGGCCTTCTGGACAAAATTGAGGAAACTCGGAAAAATCAGGCCTTGAAAGATTCTGGGATTTCGTATATATTCCACTGCTTTAGTAGCCTCTCTGCATTAACCTCATTGGGGGAGAGAAGATGAATATGTGGCTGAGAGTGATGAACGTAAAATCTTACCAGAAGGGTTTCTGGCACCTCGCAGTGGCCGCAACCTTGGTTCTTGTGCTCATTGGCTGTGCTCGAACCCCCAAGGAAAAAGGTGAGATGATTCCAACTCCTGCTGCTGCGTATCGTTTCGAGGACGTCCCCATCCCCCGTTCCCTTGAGATTCAGAAAGAGGACTCCTTCATCTACGAATCAGAGGCGATTAAAACGGGCATTTTAGTATACGCGGGAAAGGCAAAGGTGGGAGATTTAGCCCATTTCTTCAAGGAAAATATGGGTACCCATGGCTGGAGATTAGTCAGCAATTTTGAAAGGAATGATGCCCTCATGACTTTCAACAAAGCAGGCTGGGGTTGTGTGATCACCATTCTACCTACTGCTATGGAAAGGGCGAAAGTGGAGGTGAGGGTAGGGCCAATCGAATCCCAATAGAGGCCATACACTTTTTTTCGCGAAATTCCTTCCTCTTTTCCCGTCCATGCAAAGAATAAAACCCCCGTTAGGAAGAAGCGGGCAGCGAGGTAAGGGGAGAGTGTCCCTTCCTACCATCGAACTCCTCTCCCCAGCGAAAGTGAACTTGAGGCTCGAGGTCCTCAGGAGGCGTGCCGATGGATATCATGAGATTAGGACTATAATACAAAGGATAAACCTGTGCGATAGGGTGAGGATATCATTAAAGGAAGAGGAGGGCATAACGGTCATCGCCGATTCGCCGCGCCTTCCAGTTGACGCGGGAAATCTCGCCTATCGAGCGGCCTCAGTCCTCTTAGGGGAGGCAAGGGCCAGAGTTGGGGTTGAGCTCGATATCCATAAGGAGATTCCCATCTCATCGGGTCTCGGCGGTGGATCGAGCAACGCGGCAGCCACTCTGATAGGGTTAACCAGGATCTTGAGGCTCAATTTCTCCAAAAGGCGCCTCATGGAGATAGGGGCTCGGATCGGAGCCGATATTCCCTTTTTCATTCTTGGGAAGACAGCAGTAGCGACCGGTATCGGGGAAAAACTCCAACCCCTGAAAATTCGTCCCTCGATCTGGTTCGTATTGGTCAATCCCGGCTGGGAGGTATCCACCAGATGGGCGTATGAGGGGTTAAATTTTGAGTTGACAAAAAGGCCTTTCCATATTAAACTTCCTCCATTTTTTAATGATATCAGGCACGTTGGCCGTATCCTTCACAATGACTTGGAGGTGGTAACCATCGCGGCATATCCCGAAATCAACGGCGTTAAACAGGAGCTGCTTGCCCACGGTGCCAACGGGTCGTTGATGACGGGAAGTGGTCCTACGGTTTTCGGGATTTTCGACCATAAAACGAGGGCTGATAGCGCTTATCGGGAATTGGAGGCCAAATACAGGGAAAGGAGGTGGACCGTTTATCTGGCCAAGGGCATTTGACATCTCGGTGCAAGGGGGACAAACATGGAAGTTACAGAGGTGAGGGTTTTTCCCGTTGATGAGGAGAAGCTAAAGGCATATGTTACGATTACCATCGACAATTGCTTCGTGGTAAGGGATTTGAAAGTCATTAAGGGAAATAACGGGTTGTTTGTCGCAATGCCGAGTAAGAAGAGAAAAGACGGCACATTTAGAGATACAGCTCACCCCTTGAATAACGAAACAAGGGAGATGATTGAATCGAAGGTTCTCTCAGAGTACGAAAGGGAGATTGGGAGAGTGGAGTAATCCCACTGGCAGAATGCTCTTTCATGTCTCGGGATGCGATCATCCGCGGGCAGCCATATCGTTAAGGGGGCCTTATCCTCATGGAGTTTAATACGGAGGGAGAACTAGGCGGTTTTAACAAATTGCGCGTGTTTACGGGGAACTCCAATGTTCCCCTGACTCACATAATCTGTGAACACCTCGGCATTCCCTTGGGAAAGGCTCAGGTTAAGAAATTCAGCGACGGGGAGATCAACGCGGAGATAGACGAAAGCGTGAGGGGTATGGACGTCTTCGTTGTTCAGTCGACCTGTCCCCCCGTGAATGACCATTTAATGGAGCTCTTGATCCTCATGGACGCCTTGAAGAGGGCCTCGGCCGCGAGGATCAACGCGGTTATTCCCTATTACGGCTATGCCAGGCAGGATAAGAAGGTTCTTCCCCGGGCTCCCATCAGCGCCAAATTGGTTGCCGACCTCATCACCACGGCAGGGGCATCCCGCGTTCTGACCGTAGAGCTCCACGCCAGTCAGATCCAGGGCTTCTTCGACATACCCGTGGACCACCTCTATGCCTCTCCCATTCTATTGGAATACGTGGGGGAGCGATTTCAAGGTGATCTCGTGATCGTATCCCCCGATGCGGGAGGGGTGGAAAGGGCTCGCGCCTTTGCCAAGAGGTTGAACGCCACCCTGGCGATCATCGATAAGCGACGCGAGATGCCCAACGTAGCGAAGGCAATGCATATTATCGGCGATATTCATGGGAAGGAAGCGATTCTCCTCGATGACATGGTGGATACCGCCGGGACGCTTGCCAGCGCGGCCTTTGCCCTGAAGGAGGGAGGCGCCGAAAATGTTTACGCCTATTGCACCCACCCGGTACTGTCAGGACGGGCCGTGGAGAGGCTGATGGAATCCCCGCTGCAGGAGGTCATCGTGACCGACACCATTCCCTTAAAGGGCGAATCGGCTTCCTGTAAGAAGCTGAAAGTCTTAACGGTGGCCCCCTTACTGGCGGAGGCCATTAAGCGAATTCACCTGGACGAGTCGGTGAGCTCGCTATTCGAGCAGGAACCCAGAGGAGGCAAGGATGCCTAGACCAAAGCTTTTCGCCAAAATACGGATGCAATTGGGCAAGGAGGCATCGCGAAAGCTACGCCAGAAGGGGCTGATGCCAGCTATCTGTTATGGCCCCAAGATGGACCCAGTTCCCCTCAGCCTGGATACCAAGGAGTTGATGAAAACGGTGCATATGGGAGACAACGTTCTCATCGATCTCATGATTGAAGATGGGAAGGAGTCTGCTCAGAGGGTGGTAGTGGTGAGGGATTTGCAGACAGATCCCATCAAGGATGAATACCTCCATGCCGATCTATTCGAAGTCGTCATGGATGAGGAGATTAGCGTGGAGGTCCCTGTTGTCCTTGTGGGAAAACCCGAAGGGGTGAAGATGGGGGGAGTCCTGGAACAGATCACGAGGGAGGTCACGGTGGAGTGTCTTCCCGGGGATATTCCGCAGAGCATAGAGGTGGATGTCTCCGGCCTTGAGATAGGGGATACCGTTCATATCGCAGATATCGGGTTGGAGAAGGTAAAGGCCCTCGTCGATCCCGCTACCACCATTGCAACCGTTGTTCCGCCTACCGTTGAGAAAGTAGTCGTCGAAGAGGAAGTCGAGGAAGCGGTGGCTGAGGCCGAGGAGGCCGAAGGGGTTGGGGAAGAGGCGGGGGAGCAGGCGGATAAAGGGTAGCAGGTTTCTCGGTGAATTTGATCGTCGGTTTGGGGAACCCAGGGAGAAAATATCGGCTCACCCGACATAATACGGGTTTTTTGGTCGTCGATGAGTTGGCACGGAGAAATGGAATCGGGCTGGAAGAGAGGAGACACAAAATCCGTTTCGGCAGAGGGCTGATCAAGGAGCACGAGGCCATTCTGGCCAAGCCATTGACCTTCATGAATCTGAGCGGATTGGCGGTGAGCCGGATCATGGAGGCGTTCTATTTGGCGGAGAAGGATTTGATCGTGATTCAGGATGATATGGATATCGATTTCGGGCGGATAAAGATCAGGCTAGGGGGCGGCCACGGCGGTCACAAGGGAATCGAATCGATTCAGGGCGTTTTGGGAAGTTCGGGATTCGTCCGGATCAAGGTTGGAATCGGAAGGCCCGGGGAACATGGGGATCTCAGCGATTACGTCTTGGCACCCTTTAGCGATGCTGAGCGCTCCCTCCTGAGGGAAATTGTCGGGCGCGCAGCCGAGGCGATAGAGACGCTTCTCTTTGAAGGGGTGCAGAAAGCCATGGCGCGATTTCATTAGGGATGTCTTGTGAAAAAATGAACAGCGAGGAGGGTTGCTATGGATCCCATGGTTATTGCGGTCATTTCGGGAATCTTGGGGTTGATCTTCGCGTTCTTTCTCGCGCTCTACGTCTTAAAGAGCGATGAGGGATCGGAGAGGATGAGGGAGATTTCCGCGGCCATTCAAGAAGGTGCAACGGCCTTCCTAGGGCGGGAGTATCAAATTCTGGCCATATTTGTGGTTGTTGTGGCCATAGTCTTGGGTTTTATTCCCAGCCTGGGCTGGTTGGTTTCCCTTTCCTTCGTCTTCGGTGCCATCTGCTCGGCCCTTGCGGGGTTCATAGGCATGAATATAGCCGTGCGTTCCAATGCACGCACGGCCGCCGCCGCCGAGAAGAGCCTGAACCATGGCCTTCGCGTCTCCTTCCGAGGTGGAGGCGTGATGGGGATGTGTGTTGTAGGCATCGGGATCCTTGGGCTCAGCGTCCTCTATTTCCTCTTCGGAGATCGACCTGATTTTATGACTATCCTCCCGGGCTTCGGCTTCGGAGCTTCCTCAGTTGCTATCTTCGCCAGGGCCGGGGGAGGCATCTATACCAAGGCGGCCGATATGGGGGCTGATCTCGTGGGGAAGGTGGAAAAGGGAATCCCGGAGGATGATCCAAGGAATGCCGCCGTTATAGCGGATTTCGTAGGCGATAATGTGGGGGATGTAGCCGGAATGGGAGCTGACCTCTTCGAATCCTATGTCGATTCCATCATCGCAACCATCACCCTGGCCATGGTTGCCATGATGCCTTCCATTAAAGGCGGCGTGCCTTTAGTTCCAAATGAGAAGGCGGCTTGGTATCTGCCAATGATGGTGGCTTCGGGGGGAATCATCGCATCCATCATCGGGGCCTTCATGGTGCGAGTGGGGGAAAAGCCGGAGATGGAAGCCCTGCTTACGGCTCTCCGTCGTGGAACCTTCTCGGCCTCCATCCTCACCGCCATCTTCGCATATCTGGCTGTTTGGCTGCTCAAAGCCGATGTGGGAATCTTCTATGCTATCCTCGCCGGATTGATTGCCGGAGTCCTCATTGGGGAGAGCACCAATTACTATACCTCCTACGCCTATTCCCCGACCCGAAATATCTCGGAGGCGGCACTAACGGGGGCGGGAACGACAGTGGTGAGGGGATTTGCCAACGGCCTCATGAGTACCTTTATACCCATTGTCCTGGTGGGCGCCGCCATTATGATATCCCATCACTTTGCAGATGTTTACGGTGTGGCTATTGCCGGGATTGGAATGCTTTCCACGTTGGGAATTACCCTGGCCACGGATGCCTATGGGCCGGTGGCCGATAACGCCGGGGGGATTGTTGAAATGTCGGAGCTTCCAGCGGAGATCAGGGAACGAACCGACGCCCTGGATTCACTGGGAAATACGACGGCGGCGACGGGCAAAGGGTTTGCCATCGGCGCAGCGGCGCTGACGGCCCTCGCATTAATGCTATCCTATGCCAATGCGGCGGGGATTAAGGTGTCCGAGATCAGCCTTTTGGATGCGAGGGTAATCGTGGGACTTTTCATCGGAGCTATGTTGCCCGCCATGTTCTGCTCCATGACCCTGACGGCCGTTGGCCGGACCTGTTTTTCCATAATAAACGAGGTTCGCCGGCAATTCGCGGAGATTGCGGGATTGATGGAGGGAAAGGCAAGGCCCGAATACGGAAAGTGTGTTGATATCTGCACCAAGGCGGCCCTTAAGGAGATGTTGGCCCCGGGATTGATGACCGTGGTTGCCCCTATTATCATCGGCGTGATTCTCGGACCCCTGGCCCTTGGAGGTTTTCTGGTGGGCGCCATCGCCACCGGGTTCATTCTAGCCATCACCATGGCAAATGCGGGTGGATCTTGGGACAATGCGAAGAAGTGGATAGAGAAGGGGAATTTCGGGGGAAAAGGGTCCGAGGCTCACAAAGCAGGGGTTGTGGGCGATACCGTGGGTGATCCTATGAAGGATACCTCGGGGCCATCACTGAATATCATGATTAAACTCATGTCGATCATCGCACTGGTATTCGCGCCGGTTTTGGGGAAATTTCCGGGGCTCCTGTGATGAGCGTATCCTCATTCACCCCGTTCGATCTCCATGAACAGTTTGCCGTGGCTAAAAATCCTCACGCTCCCCGTTGATTCGGAGATCACGAGGGCGAGGGCCTGACTCACGTTGGTAATTCCGGCCGCAGCCAAATGGCGGCTCCCCAGCCCCATGGGCATTTCGATCTTCTCGCCGGAGGCATCGAGATGCCTTCCGGCGGCCAGGATTACCCCGTCCTCCCGGATGATGAAGGCTCCATCAATGGTGGAGAACTCCTTCACCGTATCCTTAAGCTTGGGATCGAGGATGTTTCTTTCCTCTTCGGAATAGCCCTTGAAGGGATTGATGACCATTTGGTGGGAGAACTTGAGGACCTCGTCGTGATCCCCCAGCACGAAAATNGAACCCACGGGTCTGCCCTCCCTGCCTTCGGTGGAGAGCTCAAGGGCGATGCTGAGNATCCTGTCGAANACCTCGGGCTTTACGACCTCGGAGACGACGGGGAGGTCAGTTGTTGATAGTATTTCGAGCTCCTTTCCTATTTCCAAGACGATGAGGGTATCGAGAATTCCGAACTTGGAAATCCCTGATAGGCACACCAGCTTATCCCCCCTTTGAATGACCCCGGAGGAGATGCCTTCCAGTACGGCGACCTTTATCTGGCTGGTTCGGCTGAGCTCGAATTGGGGAACTTTCACTAAGTTATTGATGAGTGCAGAGGCCTCCTGATAGGTGGACTCGTCTTTGACCACGCCAATGACGTCAGTTTTGGCGGATTGAATCATCTTGACGAGGGCCTCGTAATCCTCACAGACATCCACGTAGACCAAAATAGCCTTTGCCTTTGTGCGTTTGGCGATGGTACAGGCAATTTCCAGCATCATCCTGTTTTCCTTCCTCATCCGCTTCGCCCCCCTCTTGGCAAAATGGATCCCCCATGCGCCTTTATGCCGTTCTGAATGAGATTCTTGTTTTGCACTGACGGCGATTATATTATAATAACTATCCGAAAACAATATGTTTTCCATTTAGGAGGTGCCAATATGGGGTTTCGATGCGGCATCATTGGCTTGCCTAACGTGGGAAAGTCCACCATCTTCAACGGTCTCACCACTGCTCGAGCTGAGGTGGCCGCGTACCGGTTTACAACCATTGAGCCCAATGTCGGGATCGTTCAGGTGCCGGACGAACGACTGAACCAAATCGCCGATCTCGTCCATCCGAAGAAGGTGATCCCGACGACGTTGGAATTCTTCGATATTGCTGGACTGGTGAAGGGGGCGAGCAAAGGGGAGGGCTTGGGAAATCAGTTCCTCGGTCACATCCGCACTGTGGACGCAATAGCCCATGTCGTCAGGTGTTTCGACAACGAAAACGTATCCCATGAATATGGCTCCATCGATCCAAGAAGGGATATCGAGGTGGCGGAGACGGAGCTCATATTGGGCGACCTGCAGGTTTTGGAGAGACGCAGGGCTAAGGTGGGGAGGTTGGCGAAAATCGGCGATAAGAAGGAGGCGGAGGCATTGGAGCTCTATGACGAGGTTTGGGAAGTGCTCAACCAGGGGAAAAAGGTCCTTGGCCTGGTATATGATGGGAACAAGAGGGCTCTCTTCGACGAGCTTTGTCTCCTTACGGCCAAGCCGATTTTCTATGTGGCCAATGTGGATGAAGCCCAGCTCAAAGGGGATGGTCACTATATTCAGGAGGCGCGGGAGTTCGCCAAGGAGCATGGAAGCCGCGTGGTTGTTATATGTGGGGATTTGGAATCGGAAATCGCCCAACTGAACGAGGAAGACAGGGAGCCATTTCGAGAGAGCCTGGGGCTTAAAATCTCGGGCCTTGACCAATTGATCAAGGTGGGCTATGAGATCCTGAACCTCATCACCTTCTTCACCACCGTCAGCGATGAATTGAGGGCATGGACGGTGGTAAAGGGCGTCCGATCACCGAAGGCCGCGGGGAAGATTCATTCGGATATGGAAAGGGGGTTTATTCGGGCAGAAGTGGTTTCCCTCGAGGATTTCATCGGGTGTGGTTCGGAACATGCCGCCAGGGAGAAGGGCCTTCTTCGGTCGGAGGGGAGGGAATATGTAGTTCAGGACGGGGATATTATCCACTTCAGGTTCAGCGTCTGAGGGGGTTATCTCGTCTCCGATATCAAGACCACGTGATACTTGTTGATGGCTACGAATTCCGCCTCATCGACCAGGGTTCCGGACTTGAGGGAATAGATTTTAGCATCGGTGATGGGGATGAAATGGTAACCCTCCTGGTTGAGCATGTCGGTGATGCGGGTGTTGGGAAGGAGATAGACGTTTCCCTCAATCCTGTTTTGAAGGGTCTGAATCGTAATAGGGACTTTTTCTTTTTTGACCCTGGCTTTATACATTTTTCCTTCCCGGTCAATGGATTATCCGCATGGGATGCCTCATCTCATACTATATCCGATTTTGTAAAGATTGACTGCATGGCGTACCCTTCTTCGGCCAGATTTTCCCTCGCGCCCTCCTCTCTATCGACCAAGGTTAGCACCTGGACCACCTCTAGTCCCTGGGCCTTCGCAATCTCAATGGCCTTCAACATGGATCCCCCCGTGGTCACCACATCCTCGATCATGGCCACGCGAGTACCCGGGTTCAGGTGCTTGTCGCCTTCTATCCACAGGGCCTTTCCATGCTTTTTGGGTTCCTTTCGGATGATGAAGGCCGGTATTGGAGAACCCTCTAAATAGCTAACAACGGATACGGCGGCTACGATGGGGTCCGCTCCCAATGTGGGGCCACCTACAGCTTCAACGGGAATCTTCGACCTCTTAATCATCTCATAGAAGAGCTTTCCAACTAGGTATGCCCCCTCCGGGTCCAGGGTGGTCTGTTTTCCATCAACATAGAAGTCGCTTTTTTTCCCAGAGGTCAGGGTAATCTCCCCCTCCTCATAGGATTTCTCCCTGATAATCTGCAAAAGACGCACCCTCAGGTCCACCGCTCCGCCTCCTTCCTCGATGAATTGGATCTGAACCCGTGGGGATGAGTTCGATGCCAACGCCATGCGGTATCGATAATCTCATCCAGCTTCACATACCGCGGCTGCCATCCCAACTTTTTCCCGATCTTTTCGGAGGATGCGATCAATATCGGCGGGTCTCCAGGCCTCCGGTCCATCTCCATGACCGGTATAGTTCTGCCCGTTACCTTAGAAGCGGCCTGGATGATCTCTCTCACGGAAAACCCTTTTCCATTTCCCAGGTTAAAAATATCAGACCCCTGGCCCGCATGGAGCGCCTCGAGGGCCAGGATATGAGCCTCGGCGAGATCCACAATATGAATGTAGTCCCGAATACAGGTTCCGTCGGGAGTGTCATAATCGGTTCCATAAATGGGAACCTTGCGACCTTTTCTTAGGAGGGCCTTCAACACATTTGGAATGAGGTGGGTTTCCGGATGATGATCCTCGCCTATGAGGCTATCAGGGTCTGCACCAGCGGCGTTAAAATACCTAAGCGAAATGTATCGGAGGCCGTGCGCAACCGTACAGCTCTCGAGGATTTTCTCGAAGATGAGCTTCGTTTCGCCATATGGATTTATCGGGAGAAGGGGAGAATCTTCCTCAATGGGAACTCGAGGGGGATTCCCGTAGACAGCGGCCGAAGAGGAGAATACCATCTTTTTGACCTTATGCTTCAGCATCGCAGCCAAGAGCTTTAAGCCCTTACTGACATTATTGTTGAAGTACTTGAGCGGATCCTTCACCGATTCCCCCACCAAGCAGTCGGCCGCCAAATGCATGACCGAATCGATTTGATGGGAGGTGAAAACTTTTTCGAGGGTCCCTCCGTTCCCTATATCGCCCTGAATAAAGGTTCCCCCTATAACCGCTTCACGGTGTCCCGTCTGTAAGTTATCGAGGACGACGGCCTGCATCCCACGTTCTAAGACTAATTTCACGGTATGGCTGCCAATATAACCAGCTCCTCCGGTTATGAGAACCGTGCCCACCGCGTGTCCTCCCGCCAATTCAAGGAGTGCAAGTCCTGGCGATTATAATAATTCATTGATCTTTTTACGTCAACAGAAACCAGCCCGGAGCTTCGTGTTCGTGCTCGTGATGATTAGGACCGAAGACGGCGGACGGCAGACAGCGTTAGAAGATCGTGCTCGTGAAGCGTGTCCGTTATCAGTCATTTGTTATTTGTCATGTGGATTTTGAACTTTGTCATTTTCCCTTCCGCCTGCAACCTCTCCCTTGAGGTCTCGAAAAAACTCGCTCCTCGCCACTAAGAGCTCGTTTTCCGAATTTCCAGGTATCTAAATTCTGCTCATGAACAACGCTGTTCTCGAAAAAATTGAGGAAACTCCGGAAACCGGGCGGGTTTCAGACTTCGTCTAGGCGAACATCATTGTCCATGAGTGTAGTCTCTGGAGAAGTGGTGTACCCATCGAGGCTAACATTTCAGGTCAGGTCGTTGCCCGGGTTCCCTGGAGCGAACATTAAAGAATTTTGGCTAACCATTCTTAGTGAAGCGAAACGGCCGCAAAGACAATGTTTGAGCCCGCAGGGCGAGTTTTTGGATTTGC
>JGI24422J19971_10000377_pt1 | contig 24518 bp, 17 predicted proteins | sample DeeMarSWOR152_54_FD_19971 | JGI IMG/M metagenome (IMG submission 19971) | reverse complement strand
GATTTAAGCATCCATATGGCAAAAGGATACCATAAAAACGTATTCACAAGCATCAAACAGACATATGTATTTATAAGGTGAAGAAAGCTCATGATCATATAAAACGGTACCAGAAGCGAAATTGGCGGAATTATCCGGGTGGCTATAAATATGAGAAGCAGCATGTTCGCCCCCTTGAACTTATACTGACTCAACCCATAGGCGGTTAAAAGTCCGCCAACCATCACAATAGTTGTAGTTCCGATAGCAACTATCAGTGAGTTCAAAAGGTGTCTTAATATTGGGCTTCTGAAAAGTACCTCATGGTACGCCTGGAGAGTTGGATCTTTGGGAAAGTACGTTGGAGGCCAACTGAACGTTTCAGCCCGTGTTTTAAAGGAGGTAAAAAGCGTAAAGATAATGGGAGCCAGTATAATGGAAAGAATTATGATGAGTAGCAGGTATGAAGTTAATGGTCTTTCCAGGATTCTAGCTATTGTTTTTCTCACCACGTTGCTTACTCCTTTTTAAGGATGAGATACACATAATACCCGGCAAAACTCGATATTAGAAGCAGCATAATAACACCGGCCGCCGACCCTGTACCGTAATTTACTCTCAGCCAGAGTTGATCGATGATGTAGAGGCTCATGACATAAGTGGCTCTGCCCGGACCTCCTCCGGTCATAGCAAAGATTACATCGATGGTCCTGAAGTTGATCATACTGATTATGAGTAGTCCAACAAAGACCATATTTTTAATGAGAGGCAACGTTATATACCTGAATGAGGCAATACAGTCAGCCCCATCCACTCTGGCCGCATCGTACAGCTCCTGCGGGATACTATCTATACCTGCGAGTACAAAAACTGTCATAAAGGGAATTCGAACCCATGCATCGGCAATAATACAGGCCATCATGGACAGCTTTGGATTGGAAAAAATAGGTAGGGGTTCGGAAATCAATCTCATCCTCATTAGAAGATCGGTGAAAATACCAACGTTGGGATTAAATATCCATCTCCATATAAAGCCAGAGATAACTAGAGGCACTGCCCATGGAAACATGGCCAGCGATCTGAAGAGTCCCGAACCTCTGGTGATCTTGGATAGAAGCAATGCAATGAGTAGCCCTCCGCAGAATGTCAAGCCTGTTGCTCCAACAGAGTAAATGGCAGTTTTCTGCAGGCTCAGCCAGAAGAGACGATCACTGAAAATGTACTTGTAATTATCGAATCCTGCAAAACCGATACGGGTTAAAGCGGTGTAACGCATAAAACTTGTGACAAAAAGGGTGGCCAGTGGAAATAATACCAGTGCGATGATTATGATAAAACCTGGAGAGGATAAAATAACCCCATATTTCCTATTGGTTATTCGCATTATTTTTACTCACGCAAGATAAAAACAGTCTCTTTAATAAAAAAATATTCATCCCGCGAAGAAACAGATCATTCAAAAGCTCTAACTTCTTTACTGCGGAAGGGCGAGCAATGATACTGGAGTATGGAGATGTTTAACATATTCCTATAGCGCGAACTTCAATTTTAACTAAGTAGTTAAAACAGGTATCGCGCTATATTCTACTATATGTTTTATATAGAGCGTAAAAACTACCAATTGCAACTGTTTTGCTTCTGCTTATATAAAGCAATATGCCCAGCATCAGTCTGGGTAAAAAGTATAAACTTCCCCACAGCTGTTTTCAATGAAATTTCATCTTTTTTATTTAACCCTTTGCCTCTTGAGCTTTCGTCAGCCTCTTTTGTACGATATACCACTCGCCTGAATACAAATCCATATCCGCCTGCTGATTTACATATTCCCTTTCGAGAAGGATTATTGCATCTCATCGATGTTGTTCTGCAGATCCCTCATGGCAGTAGCCTGATCCATCTTTCCCATCACAACGTTATGAAGATATTCTTTGACCATCTCCAATGCTTCCTCTGTTTGTGGAGGAAATAATTCTCCCATATGCTGAGCAACCGCCTCGGCTCTCACCTTTGGAAATTCCACTTCTCTTTGTATGACCGGATGATCATACACTGGTATCATGCAGGACTCATTGCCCTCCACATACAGCTCATTGAACTGTGCCTGGTAACTTCTCAGAAAGTCGATCCAAAGCATGCCTGCTGCTTTTTTCTCAGAGGAGATAAAACTGTTGATCGCCCAGGTGTCGGGCTCTCCCAAACTCCTGCCGCGAATGCCCACACCCTGCCATGCAGGAGATGGAACCACTATCCAATCACCCTGTATAGCTCCGGCATACTCAGGATTGCCGAAACTCTTCATAAAAACACTGCCGGCAATAATTAATCCTGCCTTACCCTTGGCAAATACTTCTGGTGCATCCGGCCACATGTACTCGATTGATTCGGGAGCTGCACCTCCTTTTACCCAGAGGTCTGTCATCAGGTTCCATACTTCTGGATCAAGCACAATTTTATTGTCTTTTAGGAATTTTATGTTTTTAGCATATGTGATCGCAGCCCAGAGTCTGTACACAGAATCGGGATCACCTACTGAGCAAACCATACCTGCATATCCGGCACCCATATTCGCTCTGGCCCACTCATCGACCTGTTTGCTTGCTTTAACCAGCCCTTGCCAGGTTGTCGGAGCTTTTACACCGGCTTTTTGGAGCCATGAAGGGCGGTAAAAGAGATATTCACCCCAGAGAGTAAGCGGTGCAGCATAGAAGTGTCCATCCTTAGCTGACATACTCATCAAAACCCCATCCGGGTACAGTTTATGCACCTCAGGGGGAAACAGCTCGTCTATAGGATGAATCCATTTCCCGGAGGCCAATATCGACGTATCGATCATCGCGCGGTCCACGTAGAATAGATCGACATCAGTTGATTTCGCCATTGCGGCGGAAAGGGTTTTTGGCCATATCAATTCATCTTTCATTTCTATGAACTCGATATGGACACCGGTCATTTTCTCAAATATCTTCGCATTGAGAACAGTGGCAGGATCATGCACTAAACTACCAGAGTTCGTAGCCACCAGTTTCTTGACACCGCCTATAGCCTCTCTCCATCCTTCAGGCAGAACATATCCGGTGAGCATTCCCTTCTTCCCTGCAAGTTTCACTCCATAACCCTCGAGCTCTGGAGGGATTACCTCTACTGGCCCCTGGCCTGTTATTCTCTCAAAAACAGACGAAGGGCTGTTCCAATCAATTTCAATAATCTCACCCGGTTCTTCTGAAGCTACCGTCAGGGTAAGTGAAGCAAAGCTCCATGTGACTACTACACAGAGAAGCACGATTATCAGTATTTTCTTTTTCATTTTCTTCCTCCTTTATTCTGTTAATGTGTATTTAATTTTCTTAGCTGAAATGGCCTGCTATACTTTATCACCCTCCTTTCTGGCCTTTATCTCCAGCTACTATTCTACTGTAAGAAAGTACTACTCATCTTTAATTTTATTGATTTTATCGTCACGCATTCACCACTTCTTCTATACGTAAAGCGCATTGTATATATACCATATGATATATCGGGCAGAATGACTTTTCATACTGTTTACTTGATGTAAGAAATAGCTTTGTAGATAAGAGCTTGATAACTTCAAATAGTTTTTTTGGTAATTCATGCAGGTCAAGCTACACGTGAGATTAATATCAACAAAACAGTTCCCTATATACACTCATTAAAATTTCAACTACGAAGTTTACTTTCCAATAATAACTTTCAATTGAAAATTATAAATATTATACATGTTTTAATTCTACTGTCAATTTTTTTTATTTTTTATTATAAAAATAATATTTTTTTTAGCTTCATTTCACCATTTTTATTATTCTATACGGAAAATGATATCATGATTGTAATCTGTTTTGCACAGATTATTTTCCATTTCTACAACATCTACACACTTAATGAGTTGAAAGCGGACAGCTAAAGGCTATTTGGCTGCTCAACCGATCGAAACAGGCTCTTCTCTTTGCATTTCAGGTAGCGAACGTACATCCTGGAGGAGCCAAATCCCTGTGATCAGGGTTGAGAGAAAGTCTGCAGCCGGGTATGCAATAAAAATTCCCCAAAGACCAAAAACAAGAGGCAGACTCAACATAAGAGGAATGAGTAAGATAAACTGCCGTGAGAGGCCCAAGAAGAAGGCTGGTCCGGCCTTTCCAATGGCCTGGAAATAGGATGCCCCGATCACCTGAACACCGATGAAGGGGATTATGAGAATGATTACCCGCAACACAGGTATACCTGTATTGATGAGGCTTATGTCAGTGGAGAAGATCCGGAATATAGGTCTTGGTATCAATATCAGCAGAAGGAAGCCTATGGATGCAAGGGTTGTTGATACAAGGATCGAGAGCCCGACCGTTCTCTTGACCCGGACGATGTTTCCTGCCCCAAAATTGTATCCTGTGATGGGTTGAAAGCCCTGCACCAGCCCGAAGAGAGGCATGAGCACGAAGTGCAGAATTCTGAAAATGATCCCAAAGGCAGATATGTAGATATCTCCACCGTAGTATCCGAGGGAGTTGTTCATGATAATGATCACGATACTCATCCCACCCTGCCTGATGAAGGCCGGGACGCCGAGGGCGAGTATCTCCTGAACTACACTTCTGTCTGGTTTCAGATGCCGCATTTGTATCTTCAAAGCGCTTTGTCCGCTTAGGAAAAAGTATAAGAGAAAGGCAAACGAGAAAAATTGAGAAATAACTGTAGCGAGGGCTGCTCCTTTGATCCCCATCTTCAGCCCGAAGATGAATACTGGATCCAGGATGATATTGAGGACCGCCCCCAGAATCATCGTGATCATGGCAACTGTTGCCTTTCCTTCGGCCCTCACGATATTGTTAGACGACATGGAAAAGGTGATGAAAAATGTACCGAATATAATAATGGAGAGGTAATCCCTGGCATACTCCATCAAAAGCGGCGTTGCGCCAAACAGCTTCAGAATAGGGTCGATAAAAAGATACCCACCAATGGTCATGATTATACCGAAAACTGCAGAGACTGAAAAAGCGTTTCCCGCAGCCCTGTATGCGCGTTCCCTATTGCCTGCGCCCAGGTTTCTGGAAACCACCGATGCTGTGCCCATGCCTATCATCATGGCGAAGGCCATAACGATCATCTGAAAGGGGAATGCGATGGTGAGGCCGCCTATTGCTTCTGTTCCCACCCCGCGGGCAATGAAGATAGTGTCCACCAGGTTATAGAGGGCGTGGACGAACATTGCGACTGTAGCAGGAACAGACATTCTGACCAAAAGTGTGCCTATTCGTTCTATACCGAGCATACGGTCATGCTGTTGATTCATTGAGTGGAACTCCTATAGTTTTTGCGCAATTTCGTGAATGTCAAGCACGGCTCTTTTAAACCGTGCAACCATTTTCTCAGGGAGATGCTCAAGCTTTGCCAGGAGATGCTCGCGCGCCTTTTTAAGGTTTCTGATGACCAACGAATTGCCTGTGCCCGTAAGTGAGAGATTCACCTTCCGTCGGTCATCACGGTTTCTCGTTCGTTTCACTAACCCCATTTCGATAAGGCTATCAATGACAGGAGTCAGCGAGCCTTTTTCCATGTTCATGCGGTGGCACACATGAGTCATATGGGGCTGATTGCCGGTGTGTATGATCATTAGCACCTTAATCTGAGTCCTGTTAAGCTCATAATTTCCTGTATCCGGTTTAAAGTCGTGAAAGACCTTGTGCATAAAAAGCGGGAAGCTAGTGAGAACCCGTGCGACCATCTCCTCATCTTTCATAGCCATGTATCTTATTAGAAATCAATATATTTGAAAAATAACTGTTAGAAATCTGACTATAAATTATTGTAATGTCAAGTGATTTTTTTGTACACAGATTACAAATGTGCAGGGTATAGTACTAGCGAATACCCCTGCTGTACCACTGCCGACATATCCTGAAGAGTCTCTACTGGCAACTTCGGAGATACTGGTTTTACAGGAAGAAGATATCACCGATGATGTGAATAGTCCCCCAATTGCTTACATATACACAAGGACTTCTGAAACGATTGGCGAGAGGTTCTATATAACAATGGGGTTGTCCGCATCTCTATCCTATTGCGTTCAAGCATCATACGAAGTGATTATGTCCTTTGCACACAGTGCCGGATTATTTCTCACAAGCCCAATGGATGGAGGATAAATACATCTTTTTCATTGGCTGTTTTGCCTTTTTATTTGACATTTTTTCCTCTTTTCCTTATAAAAAGTCAGTCAACCTGAGTAAATTATTTTTTGGAGAGAAGAAGTTAAAGAAATATATTTTGTTGTACACAAGAAAACTTTCTACTGCTAAGATGTATTGGTAATGCGGTATTCGACTCGCATGAGACGTCTCAAAAGGGTTATAAGATGAAACAGTGTGATTTTATGGCTGTTCTTAGATCACATAAAATAACCTCTTTTTCGTCGTTTATAGATGAGCTTAAGCGATGTGGATCTATAAATGAGGCTTTCTCCTATATAAGTAAAAGGGTTTCAGATTGGGTTTCCTGTATAACAGACGAGTACTCGAGACTACGCTATGCAACGTTTTTTCTGGAGCGGTGTGGAATCGTTGATGAACAATTGCCAAATTTTTACGATAGCAATGAAATCCTTAAGGCCTCTGTTCAGGAGGTTCGATTTTCACTCCTTGCTAGAAAATATGGATCCGCTGATCCTCTTTTCAGATACGCCAGCACCGTGACAGAGCTTGCATCGCTTCTCAAAAGTATAGTCAAGACCAAAACTTGGGTTTCTCCTAGCCTTGTGCTTGATCGGCTGGGACAGTCGCCTCATATAGATTCTCTCGTCAGAGATATTGTTCGTAGCCATATTTCGATCTGGGATAGAGAGAACTTTTGTGAACTCGTTCTTATGAAAATTGACAAGGGGATAAAGGAGCTTAGCATTTTGCTAGATATACTTGCTGAACACAGGCTCAAGATATTGAGAGAGGATAAGCTAGAGGAGCTTCTGAAGAGATGGGGACATGATCACGAGATATTCAGTGCACTCCTGAGGTATATTGGAGAATGTGACGTCAAGACTTTTATTCCATTTCTCGAGAGAAAGCTCCAGGCTATTTCTGAGCTCCCCATGTTTAAGGCTTTTACTATTCTTGATGTGCTTGCCCAGATTGGTGATAGAGGATGTTTATCCATATTGGAAAGGTTCAGGGCCCATATTTCGAGGGCAAAAGATCAACCTGCAACCACTGTTTTGTCAGAATACACAGAACTTGCTTCTCGAGAGATAGGTTTAAGAGAAGTCATGCATAAGAGGACTAATAAAAAAGGAGCCGTTCTAGTTCAGTGTGCCTTCTACGGTGATATAGCGAGACCAGGACAAAGCGAAGGTGGAGGGCTGGCTACACTTCTAACCACACTAGGTAATAGCATGGCAAGATCTAATGAGTTGGATCGTATATACACACTTTTTCTGTTTTCTCTAGAAACGGATTACTGGAATTTGCGACTCATAGAGCCAAGAGGTGATGAAAACCATTATATTGTGAGAATACCAGTCTCATTTCCTGCACACGACCGTTCCAATCAATTTATGATTCACGAATATGAGATAATGCGAGCCGTTCAGAGGGCACTCGAGCAGCACTGTATCGATCCGGATATTTTTCATATCAGGTATTCAGACAATGCTTCCAAGGCTTTGGCGATACTTTCAAAAAGACTTAAGAAAAAACTGGTCTTTACTTTAACATCGGATCCTCAACGAAACCTCTCAGGTAAAGATGGCAGGTTGCTAAACATGGCAGAAGAGGAGACGCTCTTCAACATGAACAAGGTGTATATCGCTGACAGGCTTGTAGAAAGTGCGGACGGAATCATTCTCATTGGACATGAGAGAAAAAACGACCAGATAATCCCATACTTTCCTACACTATGGATCATACCGGAGCTTCTTAGGAAGCCACTCGACATTGTTCCTGAAGGAATCGATATGAAAGTTTATCTTAAAAATGGAGAATCATATGATAAATTTTTAGAACTCTTAACAGATCATGAGGGGCACTATAAGCTAGAGAATGCATATATGGAACGGCCAATAATACTGAATGCTGGAAGACTTAATAGGGTAAAAGGACAACACCTCCTCCTTGATGCATGGGTACAATCAAAGCTATCAGAGATATACAATCTCGTTCTCGTGGGTGGAAATCTTGAAAGCCCTAATAGTAGTGAGCATATGATTCTCCAGCTTATAGACAATACTATGGAAGATCACCCTGAGCTTAAAGGGAGATTCTGTCTCCTTAGTGCACTTCCCAACAGAGAGATACGTCTCTTTGAGAGGGCAATAATGGAGAGGATTAATGCGAAAATGCCAAATGTGTATGCATGTAGCAGTATTAAAGAGGAGTTTGGCATCTCAATTCTGGAAGCGATGTCAGTCGGGTTTCTTGCTATTGCACCTCTGAATGGGGGAGTATCGAGCTACATCGAAGATGGTAAGAACGGTTACCTCATTGAAACACACAATGCTACAGCTATCAAACTTGGCATGGAATCTGTGCTTCTCTCAAGGGGTGTGTCATCCCGAGAGTTGAGGGCAATAGCGAAGAAAGGGAAAGTTTATGTAAGCAGAGTATTCGATATAGATAAGGTGGCGAGAATCTTTTCAAGGTTTTACCTCAATATAATCAAGGTTTCATAGAGGGGTAGATTTGGTGAAAGTGGGAAAGATTATCCTGGTAAGTCCTCCATTTTTTTCGCAGCTTCCTCCAACCATTGCTCTTGCTCGCGCCTTTCTTGAGAAGGGGGTGAAGACAGCCATTGCTTGCACTGAGCACTTCAGGAATGAGATTGTTTCTAAAAGAATTAAATTTATTCCCTTAGCAGTGAGCCGCAATATCAATACAGGTATAGCATTGCGCACAAGACAGACTAGAGAGCAGAAAAGGAGGCTTAATGACTTTTTAAAGGCCACGAAAAGAGGAGCCATAGAAACTCTTATGATTCAGACGAGGGATCGTCAGTACGACATGCTCTTCGATCCAGATAAGCTAAGATCAGATATCCAGAAAATACATAAACAGGAAAGTCCAGATTTATGGTTGATAAACCAGCTCTCCTACAGTGTGACCCTTGCTCTCTATTGTTTGCGGCTCCCTTTTGTTACGCTCTGTATTCCTCACCCGACAACAATTCCGGATGGAAAAAAAATATATGGTGTTCCAGCACAGTGGCCGAAAGCCTTTAAAGTTAATCAAGAAAAGCTTGCTAGGCTCAAAGAAGCTGCACGGAAGGTGGAAAAAGAGTTTACCGATGAGTTCAATAGCAAAATAGAGCGATGTGATAAAAAGCTTAAGCCCGTAAGTAGGGCTTTCAGCCTTACCTCTTCAGATCTAATCCTGTACAATTATCCAGATTTATCGAATATCGATGATAGAAGCGCTTCACCAAAAAAGATCTTTATGGGTTATTGTTTTGAAATGCAACAGCTCCCAGAATGGTATAAGAAAGTTATAGAGAAATCAAAGTCCCGCTCTCCTAAAATTCTCATTGTCATGGGAACTTTTTTATCATACCGGAATGATGTAATAGGACGGTGCATAAGAGCCTTGAAGGAGGAATACCCAGAGAGCCTTATTATTGCGGCAGCAGGCGCTTCAACCAGAAAGCTCAGAAGATTCCAGTCTGATGATGTTCTCGTAGAGGAGTATGTTCCACAAAAGGGATTACTCCCATACATGGATGTAGTAATACATCATGGAGGAAATAACTCATTCACAGAATCACTCTACTTTGGGAAACCTATGGTAATTATGCCATTTTCGAGCGATCAGTTCGATATTGCGAGTGATGCTGAAGAACTGAGGATTGCTGGGGTTCTCAATCCAAACTCTTTTGGAATTGGGTCCATAAAGAAAGCATTACGACACACACTCTCAAGAGAGAGTGAGAAAGCACTCCTTTATTGGAAACAGAAACTAGCAACCCGTGGTCCTAGGTATGCAGTCAGAAGATTGCTATCCACACTGAGTAAGTAACATCAGTAACGCGCTATGAGCTATCGCTACGAAGCATACGAGACCATGCTTTTTAAGGAGGAAAGAACATCTATAGAAAGTCCGAATGATGTATAGCTACAGAAGGGGAGGCATCTTCTTCATCCTAGATACTGTCCCGAGGAACCGAAAGTTTAGAAAAGCCGTCCCTATTGTTGATACATCATTCTAAGTTTGACTGCAAAAACAGTTCTTGCATGGATAGTGTTTTTCGGCACATCACGACCTGTGTGAGAATCCATAAAAAGTCCATTGAATGAACTCTTTAAACACCCTTTTGCATAGATCATTTGTCATATCCTTATGTGCGAGAACGAAGGATTGTGAGGGTGTTGCGAAACTCATTGATATTGTTCATAAATTTTATGTTAGTCGCCTTTAAAATATGAGTGTAATCTCTTGACCCATTTCCTCCGATGAATAACGTTACATGGTCTGGAAGAAATCTACTCAATTTCATGAAATCTGATCGAATGAGTGGATTTTCTCCTGATATAATAATGCTGAGGATAACCGCCCTCGCATTTACCATCTGAGCAGACTTTACTATTTCTTCTGCCGGAATGTCTGGGCCGAGGTACTTCACATCCCAGCCATCGGCTGCAGCTGCGACTGCGCAGATTAGTGCCCCGAATTCGTGTTGCTCCCGGACAGGAGTTGCAGCAATAGCTGCCGGATACGCATCAGGTCTCGTGAGTTCGAGGAGAAGAGTACCGAGGAATGTGCGAATGACTCCTGTTGCGCTATGTTCATTCATGACTCGCAGCGAGCCGTCGTGCCATTGTGCGCCAATATCCTTCAAAAGGGGAACAACAATCTTCTCGATTACGGTTATTTTACCAAAGGAAATACTTGCACGGGTGAGCGAATCCTCGAGAGTTTTTGCATCGAGCCGCCAGACTGCATTCATACAAGTTTTAAGGCTTTCGTTCAGTGAACTCTCTTCTGGGTGTGCGTTTATATCTTTATTTTTCGCGTATGCTGTTACAGGTCCACTATTTATGTACTCACGAAGCTTATCTTTTGGAAGCTGCGCAATCTGTCCGATTTTTCGGCCTGATAGGATCGCGAACTTAAGTAGGAGTAGACGATCAATATCCTCATCAGAGTAGAGTCTTTGGTTCCCAGAAGTTCTTGAAGGGCTCACTGCGTCGTATCTTTTCTCCCACGCGCGTATGGTGTGGGTGCTCAGTCCTGTCTTCTTCACTACCACACTTATTGGATGCTCACCAACCTGCTTCATATCAATAATAGTATCATGTTTTGTCTATATCTTGTCAAGTTATTTATAGATTTTGAGATATAAAAGTTGAGTGAAAACTATAGAGGTTCAAAAAAAAGCCGAAATATTTCTAAAATTTTTAAAAATCTTAGATAAAATTTAGAAAATACCTTGACTATAATTAGACATATTGCTAGTTTATATGAATATTAGAAGTCTAAAAAAAACAAAATTAAAGGCAACAAATGAAAAAGCTATTAATTCCAGCTGTGATTCTCACAGTAGCGGCTCTCGTGTTGATAGGAGCCGGATCGCGGAGCGAGAAGAAGGCTCCCGGCGATATAGTTGATATTGCCGTAGAGGATGGAAGATTCACGACATTGGTCTCGGCACTTGAGGCTGCTGATCTCGTCGATACNCTCAAGGGCGATGGCCCCTTCACAGTATTTGCACCAACAGATGATGCGTTTGCCGAGCTTCCAGAGGGTACGATCGAGGCTCTTCTCATGGACATTCCCCAGCTGACAGATATTCTCCTTTACCACGTTACTCCCGGGAAGGTGATGTCGTCGGAGGTAGTCAATCTGAGTAGCGCTGACACAGTTTCGGGAAATCCGGTCTCGATACGCGTAGATGGAGATAAGGTTATGATAAATGATGCTCAGGTAGTGATTGCTGACATAGAAGCATCCAACGGCGTCATTCATGTTATAGACAGGGTCATTCTTCCTCCTGCATAAAAAGAGTGTAGTTTGAAAAAGCAATAGAGCCATGCACCAAGTAATTTGGCTCCTGTGGTGCATGGCTCTTTTTTTGTTTTGACCACCATCGAGTTTCGTGAAATAGTATGAATCGATTTGTGCTGATGCTCACAGCGAGGTCATTGCTATTGATACTCTGACGGTGGGGATAAACTATTGTTTCTTTTTATTAAGCAAAAATCAATAGCGGCTTTTAAATGGATTTTAAGAGTGTCAAAAAGAGGTATATTAACATCTTCTTGTTTTATCAATAGAGGTATTTCAGTACATCCTAGAATAATTCCCTCAGCCCTTCAGACCGATATTCGAATTTTCTTGACAAAATATCCTTCTGAAGTATTATGGTAGATAAAAGGGGGAAGAGTTACTTGTGAAGTGTGACTCATCCAACAATTGAGCTTTTTTGTACCGCAATATGGATGTTTTTGCAAACCGTGAATCATAATTCTTCCTATCAATTGGTAGAGGTTGTAGCCCCATTCTTTCTAAGGGAAGTGTAACCTTGTAGATGATGCGAGGACAAGAAACCTCCACCAGCTAATCCACGGAGCTCTCGCCGGGCTGGGGTGACGGGCTCCTCAACGAGTATAGTCTTAATGGATTCTCCAGGTGAGTAACGTCAAGCCCAAATCTCTACCTCGAATATTCTATATCACAATAGGCGTCTCAGGTCAAGAACTTGAGTCGTCAAAGACTAAACAGGAAAGGAGGTGAAAGACACCTTGTTGTAGTTGAGTAATTCCCTGATGTGGACAAACCGCATTCTCGATTATAAAGATTTTCTTGCCTGTTTGGCAAGAAAATCAGGATTAAGGGAGTAACTACAGTATGCAAAGTGAAAAACAAAAAGATCAATGAAGCTTGAGGGAAGTTTCCAAAAATGTTGAAAGGTTACATTTCTCTTTTTTAGAAGCTTTCCAGGAAAATTTAACTATGTTCTTAAATACAAAAGAGGAGAAACGTTATGAAGTTTACAAAGTATTTATGGATAAGTATGGTGTTAGCCGGCATGCTGTTGACCGGGGTGCTTTCCTCCGTGTGTGTGGCTCAGCTTCCACCGGGAATCCCAAGAGAAGAAACCCTGATATTTGACCAATTGACCGGTCGCGTCGCCATGCCGCACAACTTTAATGAATGGGCCGGCTGGAGATGGCGGGATCGAGGAATGGCGCAATTGATGAACGAGCCGCTGTGGACCGTTGACTACGCTACCGGTGAGATTATCCCCGGTCTGGCAGCAGACCTTCCAATCTACAATNAAGATTTCACCCANATGACCATCAACTTGCGTAAAGGCGTTTATTGGAGTGANGGGGTTCCCGTCACTGCAGATGATGTGGTTTTTACNATTGACACTAACAAACGTACACCTGGACTACTCTACCATGGGCCAATGGGTGAATTGGTAGAGANGGCNTACAAACTCGACNACTATACTGNAATNATTNAACTCAAAGTGCCAAACTCNAGATTCCACGCGTTCTTCCTGGATCGATGGGGTTGCTTGTGGATNATGCCGAAGCACATCTTTGAAAAGGTGGANAATCTNNTNGAGTTCGAGTTTAATCCGCCAGTNGGNGCTGGACCNTACAAATTGTACGATTACGACCCGGCNGGCTTTTGGACCATGTGGNTAAGAAGGAAAGACTGGAGCAGATCCCCCACTGGAATCCTCTACGGGAAGCCAGAGCCGGAATATGTTCTNGTTCGAGCNTTTGAGGCCGAAGAGGCCAAGATCGTTGCCCAATTACGTCATGAGCTTGATATGGCTCAGCACGTNCCTGAGGGCCTTCGGGCCGTTTTGGATAAGAGTAAGANNGCNAGAGGNTGGCGAAAGGAATGGCCCTGGGTTGTGAACATCGACCCATGTATCACCGGTATAATGTTCAACAACGCAGTGTCTCCATACGACATTAGGGATGTGCGTTGGGCGTTGACCTTGGCCATTGATATGGTTGCATATATGCAGATTGCTTTCGACCTGATGGCTCCTGCAAGCCCAATTCACCTTCCACCTGTTCCAGCTTATATAGATTCATTCTTTGAGCCAATGGAGGGCTGGCTAAAAAAGTTCGAGCTTGACTTAGGAAAAGGGGAAAAGTTCAAACCTTACGATTCAAAAGTTCCTTACAGGCTCGCGGAAGCTGCCAAAGCTAGAGGTTATCCTGTGCCGAAGGACCCCGAAACCATCCGAGAGTTGTTCGGCATTGGATGGTGGAAGTATGCTCCTGATGCTGCCACAAAACTTCTTGAAAAGAATGGTTTCCGCAAGGATAAAAATGGAAAATGGCACCTGCCCGACGGTTCACTCTGGAAGATTTCGATACTTTCCGGCACAAACCCCGCACATCACCCGTATAGAAACGCTACGGCTGCAGCTGAGCAGTGGAGAGAATTCGGCATTGATGCCACACAAATGCCGTCAGAAGCATGGGAGACCCGTGTCTTGAAGGGTGATTTCCAGGTTTCCACTACGTGGCCTGCTCGTGAGCCCTGGGGTGCAGGTGTCGATCTGTCCAGAACCTTTGACGTGTGGCATTCCCGTCTACTTACGCCGATCGGAGAGACTGTCGTACATGCTCCAGGTGCTGGAGCACGTTGGTGTGATCCTCGAATGGATAAGGTCATTGAACGCATGGAAAAAACTGACCCATTCGCTGCAGTTGAGGCAACACGCCTTCTTGGCATTGAAGCCTTGAAAATCGTCCTGGAGGAGATGCCAACAATTGCAACCTACGGATATTGTGGAGCCGTGGCATGGGATGAATATTACTGGACCAACTGGCCAGGGGCTGAGAATCCTTATTCCCAACCTTATCAGCACTGGCCTAATCTCAAATACATGCTTCCATTCTTACAACCGACGGGGCGTCGATAGCTGAAGGAAAGCTCCCGGCAGCAGCCAACTGCCGGGGGCTTCTTTAAGGGAGGCTCTGTAATGAGGTTTGTAAGAAGTTACCTTCTTCCACGGCTGTTGCAGTACGTGTGGGTAATTATTTTAGGAATTACCATCGTGTTTTTCATTCCCCGTCTTGCCGGTCAAGACCCGATTTTGGAGAAGATTGCTCAGATACAAGCCCAGGGTGCCTATTTGGATTCTACAGCTGTAGAAAGCTTGATAGAAACATATAAGGAACTTTATGGCTTAAAAGGCACACTGTTTAATCAATACGTCTCAATGTGGCAACGCATTTTCACCTTTAATTTTGGCCCTTCTTTTTTCCAGTATCCCACCCCGGTGTCCAAGTTACTTGGAACATACTTGCCTTGGACAATTGGCTTGTTGCTTACTTCAACCTTGCTTGCGTGGATTCTTGGAAACGTGATGGGAGGAATTGCAGGATACTTTTCAAACAGGAACTGGTCAAAATCCCTGGACATAATGGTTATGCTTATCAGACCCATCCCGTACTACATATTCGGGGTTTTAATTCTTTTGCTGTTTGCTTATGTCTGGAAGCTCTTTCCAGCTGGCGGAGGAGGCATGTTAGGTTATAGAAAAGCAGTTTTTAATCTCAGCTTCATTTTAGATGTTCTGTATCACTCATTCCTTCCTGCATTGGCCCTTATTATCTTAGGTGGAGCAGTTTGGTTTCAGCAAATGAAGCTTCTTGTGCAAAACGTCAAGAATGAGGACTTCGTACAGTATGCCAAAGAAGGAGGGGTGAAGGAACGGCTCATTGTTTCCCATTACATCTTTCCAAACGCCATGCTTCCTCAAATTACCCAGCTTGCGCTTCTCTTTGGCCAAATTTTCAGCGGTGCATTAATAATAGAGATGGTGTTTTCCTATCCAGGAATTGGCCTTCTGCTCTATATGGCAGTGACCAGGGGCGACTACAACCTGATTATGGGAATTACAATTCTCTCCATCCTCACCATTACCACCGCTGTTTTACTCCTGGATCTTCTTTATCCTCTTTTGGACCCCAGAATTCGACACAAGTAGGTGATGAGAGATGAAATTGCTGAAAGATCTTTTCACAGATTATAGATTCACAGTGAGCTTTATTCTCTTAATTTTGCTAATAATTCTTGCAGTGTCTTCAGCATTTTCACCTTATGATCCCATTAAACGGCTTCAAGTCCCACGCGACATCCCCCCCTCCTGGACCCACATTCTGGGGACCAATTCAAAAGGGCAAGACGTTTTTTGGGAGGCCACGTTTGCTATACGCAACTCCCTGATCATTGCGGTGATCGCGGGGGTACTCTCAAGGGTTATCGCAGTTATCGTCGGCTTTGTTGCTGGGTACAAAGGAGGGATCATCGACAGAATTCTCATGAGCATAACTGATGGACTCTTAGTGATACCACTATTCTTGATTCTTGTTATGGTGGCAATGCTGTTACAGGAAGCGATGACCCTTGTGAACATCGGACTCCTTCTTGCATTTTTTGGATGGGCCTGGGATGCCAGGACGATCAGGTCACAGGTCTTGAGTCTGCGTGAGCGTGAGTTTACTCAGACGTCTATCCTTTCGGGTAATCGTACTTTGCCCCTTGTGATGAAAGAGTATTCCCCTTTTACTATACCGCTTATCCTTTCCACGCTTATAAACAATATGGCCTGGGCCATTGGAATGGAAATTGTGTTAGCAATTCTTGGTTTGGTTAGATTGGAGGTTCCAACACTTGGGACTACGCTTAAGTGGGCAATTACCTATCAAGCAATGCTCCTTGGATATTGGTGGTGGATATTAACCCCTATTGGTTTGACGGTCTTTCTGCTTATAGGGCTTTACTGGTTTTCTGTGAGCATCAGCGAATACTTGGATCCCCGAATCCGGATCCAACGTGTAGGAGCAAGGTAAGGAGAATCCCCATATGTGGGTACTGAGAGCAGAAGAGCTTAAGTCTTATTACATACTTGATATGTACGGCGCCATAAAGGTTGTCAAAGCCGTAGACGGCGTAAACTTGGAAGTTGAAGAGAATGAGGTATACGGGATCGCCGGTGAAAGCGGCTGCGGCAAAACAACCCTGCTAAAAACGCTATTTGCTTCCCTGGTTCCGCCGCTGAGGTGGAAAGGGGGGAAGGTCTTTTACCGAGTGAACGGGGCCCCCGTAGACGTCCTTTCCCTAAAGCCTGAGGAGGTACGAAGGCTGCGGTGGGATTATATCGCCTACGTGTCCCAGGGCTCCATGAGCGTCCTCAACCCCGTTCACAAGCTCGGGCATTCATTCGGCGACTTCCTGGAAAGCCATGTAGTTGGGAAGACGAGAAAGGAGGCATGGGAGCGCGCGAAGAGGCACATGGTGGAGCTAGGACTTCCTGCTCGGCTGCTTAAGACCTATCCCCACCAACTCTCCGGGGGAATGCGTCAACGGGTAACCATTGCCCTGGCCACATTTCTTTCCCCGCGAATCCTGATCGCAGATGAGCCCACCACGGCACTGGATGTGGTGGTTCAGCGGGGGGTGATCCAATTCCTCAAGGACATCCAGGAGCGGTTTGGCAACACCATCGTCCTGGTAACCCACGACATGGGCGTACACGCCAACATCGCGGATCGTGTCGGCATCATGTACGCAGGGAAGATGGTCGAGGAAGCACACGTAGAAGAGATCTTCGAAAAGCCTCTTCACCCCTACACACAATACCTGATCAGCTCCCTTCCAAAATTCGGTGACAGGAGAACGCGAGAGAGTGTACCCGGGGACCCACCCTCTTTGGCGGATCTGCCGAGCGGTTGCGCCTTCCACCTCCGGTGCCCGTTTGCAATGGATGTATGCCGACAAAAGGCTCCTCCTTTTCTCAAAGTGAGGGGAAAACACAAGGCGGCCTGCTGGCTGATACGGAAAGGACAAGATGGACAAAATCCTTAAACTCAAGAATATCACCAAGGTGTTCTACTTGGGCGGCCTGATCTCGAGGTTTAGAATTACGGCAGTGAACCAAGTCTCTTTCCATGTCCGTCCGACCGAGATCTTCGGCTTGGCCGGGGAGAGCGGCTGTGGGAAAACCACCATCGCTCGCATGATCCTTGGTTTCGAAGAGCCCACGTCTGGGAGGATTACCTACCGGAGGAATGACGATGCTCAAGGGAGCCGCAGGGGCGCGTGGCAGATGGCCGGGATCCAGGCCATATTCCAGAACTCTTTTCAGACCTTTAATCCTCTAAGGCAGGTGGAACGCTATTTTCTCGAGACTCTACACAACTTTGACCTTACCCAAGGGCGAGAGGAGGCAGAGGGGCGTATCGATGAGGCCCTTAGGACGGTGGGGCTTTCCTATTCGGAGATCGCCGGACGATATCCTAGCGAGTTCTCAGGAGGACAGCTGCAGCGGCTCTCCATTGCTCGGGCCCTTCTCACCGAGCCCTTCCTTTTGATCGCCGATGAGCCTGTGTCCATGGTGGATGCCTCCCTTCGGATGTCCATTGTGAATCTGTTCCGAAAGCTCAAAGAAGAGCGAGGGATGAGTGTGATCTACATCACACACGATCTCGCTACTGCCTATTACGTGTGTGACCGGATTGCCATCATGTTCAGGGGCAACATCGTGGAGATGGGGAAGGCGGAGGAGGTCCTCATCAGGCCGAGACACCCCTACACGAAGCTTCTTCGGGAATGCATCCCAGAGACCGAGCCTAAACAGCGGTGGAAGAGAAAGACCGGGATCACAGAGCTGGAACGGGAGGAATACCTGCGAGCGGGGTGCAAGTTCGCTGGAAGATGCCCTTACGTGATGGACAAGTGCAAGCATGAGGTCCCACCGGACCTCAACGTAGATGGTGTGTTTCTGAAGTGCTTCCTTTACGTCCAAAGGTGAGGGCTACAGAAGGAAGGTCGATTTTTAACATTAGCGTGTTTACAAAGGAGGAAAATTTAATGGAAGCCAAAGTTAACAAAATGACGAACCGTAGAGGTATCATTGATTTATGTGCTGAGCCATGGAATCTTTGGTGCGACAGAGAGACATCCTGGAAGGACGATTCGCTTTATATTCCTGGGGAGTTTGATCTGGAATCCCTTCCGGTCAATCCTCCAGCTATTGGCTGGGAGAGAATGTATAGTAAAGAGGGAATTGAAGAAGAGGTTAAAAAGGCAAATCTTCCAAGTACAGTGGAAGAGCATTTCTGGGGAAAATACAAGAGCCGCAAGTATGATCAAACAGAGTACTTCTTTGCCTATGATGATCCTGAAGTAAGCAATGGTATTTATCAAGGAGTTTCCTGGTGGTGGCGTGGAGTATTTATTCCAAAAGAGTGGGAAGGTAAGAAAATAGGGATAAAGATCCCCGGAGCAAGGTTGCGGACAGAAGTTTACTTAAATGAACAGCTTGTAGGATACGACATTATTGCTGAAACTCCTCTTGAAGTGGATATAACCACTATGGCACAATGCAGTAAGAATAACCGGCTGGCGGTTCGTATAACCAATCCAGGAGGGCGATTAGATTGGCCAGATTTTATTTTGCCTGAGATTGGAGTCCCCTCTTTTTTCTGGGGAAATTATGAGCTGCCTTTATCTCACGGTTTTGGTGGATTAGATGCTGGAATCAAGTTAATAGCTACTGATTGGGTTTGGATAGAGGATATATTCATTAAAAATAAGCCACAGGTGAGGGACATTACTGTCCAAATAACCATTCGAAATTCATTGAAAGAAGAAGTTAAAGGGACTTTAACTATTTCTATTTTCCCTAAGAGTCATCCTGAGAATACCGAATGGATACATATTGCAAAGGGAGTAAACTTTAAACCAGGGGAAACACTGTTTTCTTATCCAGCCAGCGTACCTTCTGCTAAGCTATGGAATTTAGAAAATCCCAATCTTTATACTGTCAAGGTTGAATTGGATGTAGAAAATGGTCAGACTCAAGATAGTAAAGAGCAGAATTTTGGATTCCGTTGGTTAGAAGTGCGAGGTCTCGGAAGGGATGCAAAAATTTACCTAAATGGGAGGCGAGTTGTTTTACGCTCAGCCATTAGCTGGGGTTTCTGGCCCCTTAACGGTTTATTTCCTACTGAAGAATTTGCCGAGAAAGAAGTAAGGGCTGCCAAAGATCTGGGACTGAATATGCTGAACTTCCACCGCAATATCGGCAGGTCAATAGTATTTCAAAAGCAGGATGAGAAGGGATTACTTCGTTATGAGGAACCAGGTGGTGGCTGTTTTTCCTGGAGCAAGAATGAATTTGCACGTAAATACGAGAAGGAAAAAATTCGTAGAATGGTCTTGAGGGACCGCAATCATCCTTCCTTAATAATTTATTGTATTCAAAATGAACAGGTAAAGGTGCTTCCGGATAATCCTTACGTCAAGGAGATTATGAATCTTGTCCATCAATTGGATCCTACAAGAATAGTTCTCCTTAAATCTGCTTGGTCAGAAGCTCCTCCTCCAAAGCTTGGGCCCGAATACGGGCAAGGTGAGGCCTTTTATCTTCCTTACGATGATACCTACTATCACGATGATGGCACAGGCTGGTGTGGCTGGTATGATCAGCACACTGTAGGTGGACCAGGTATCTATCGGGACAGTCTCTATAAAGGTCCTAATGATTTCTCTCATCGCACTGATAACAAAGCTGAGGTAATTTTTTGGGGTGAGGTACTGGGAGTTGGTACACCGGATAATCTTGGAGCTATTCAGAAATTTTATCAGGAAAATCCGGAGGCCCGTGGCTATAACCGACTTGATCATATGGAATGGTACCAGACTTATGATAAATTCCTGGATGAGAAAAAATTTAGAAAAGCCTTTCCCACAGTTGGTGATTTAACCACAAGCATTGGGAATAAGTCCTATTACTTCTGGGGAAGGATCATAGAGAACATTCGGATCTGTAACCTGAATGATGGGATGGCTATTAGTGGATGGGAAAGCACAATCATTGAGAATCACTCAGGACTGGTGGATGTATTTCGTAATTTTAAAGGAGACCCGGAGCTGATAAAGTATTACACCCGCCCTCTACATCTGGCTATTAAATCACATAATCTTGTTCTGGAGAAAGGCGGATCTCTCGCAAGTGATGTCTATATAGTGAATGAAGTCGGGCTAAATGGTCCTTTTAGATTGGAGTTTAAAGTAATTGCTCCTGATGGAAAAGTTCTCTATGAAACGGGCTGGAAAATAAAGCTAGAGGGTTGTGATACTTACGGAGAACTGCTTAAAGAAGCTGTGATTACTAATTGTTATGACTTGCCAGGTTATTATATGCTGAAGGCCTCCTTAAAAATAAACGGTAAAGAAAAGGTGGAAGGTAGGGAAAAAATCTTTGTCATTGATTGGTCCTCACCCCACCTACCAGAAAACGGAGCTATTTTAGAATCAGGGAACTCCATAGGAAAATTTTTACGTGAGAAAAGGGGTTTAAATTTACCGGATTATCTAACCAAGCAACGATCGCTGGATTATATCCTGGTAGGAGACAGAAGCCCGGGAGCTATTAAAGTAGAAAAAGAACTTCTTGATCGTGTTGCGCAGGACGGCACGACCTTAATTCTTATAGCCAACGACCGGCAAATAGCTGAAGGCTGGGCTGCTGCTTTAGCCAGGGAAAATGTAATAGGGTTTAACGGGATGCTAGGACCTGCTCGTGCCTCTTGGATGGGAAGCTGGTATTTTGTAAAGAAACATCCGCTTTTTGAATCCTTACCTGTTAATACCGCTTTTAACTGGGAGTACCAGACCGATGTACGCGGTTTGGGAGACTTTTTCGAGGATTCTGATGTGTATGGTGTAGATGGGATGCTTCTTGAGGGCAAAAATCTGGAATATGTGGTGGGATATTCCCGTAGTCATGACCGAAGAATTGGAGCGGCAGTAGCAATAATTTCTTATGGCAAGGGGAAAATCATATTAAGTAGCATTGCCGGTTTATATGATGCACTTGTTTCTGCAAATAGTGCCATACACCAGTCAGTAGCTCGAAGATTATTGTGCAATTTAAGTATATTTCACTGAATATCTAAAGTTACAGAGAACGAGATTTGATGATTTTTCATTTAAATGGACTTTCCATAGAACATTCATTGAACATTTAAGCTAAGTTTTTCACCAATCTGTCTATGATCAAAGTCAAGCAATTTTCTTCATATCAGCCTCAGATTCTTTCCTTTTTAAAAAAGAATGATACTCATACATCTTTTTTACATGATTCTTAATATCCATCCATTATATTATTTCACATAGGGTACCCTTTTATGTTCAAGAGTTTTATTGCCTGTCTTTCAACAATATTATAGACAGCTTTTATTTTCACTTGGAAATATTTCGAAGAGAAGAATTTGGAACGACAATTTGGTAAACAATACATTGAACATAAGAAAAAAACCTGGTTCTAGTAAAACATGCTAAGAAATATTTTTACATTATGCAATAAAATGAAATCTTAATCGTCTATAATGAAATGATAACAGAAAACAGATGGAGCAATAAATGAAAAAGTACGATCCGCTAAAAACTGATTTTGAAAAGCCATCGGTGATGTTTGTCATTGAGGATACTCTGAAAGGCCTTTTCGGTAACCGGTTGTATAATTCCTACTATCAAAGTCAGGGTGGCTTTGAGGGGCATGAGAAGGTTTTAGACTTCGGCTGCGGAAGTGGTGTGAGTACAAAATTGATAGCCCGACAGCTCACTCAAGGTGGGATGGTAATCGGACTTGATACCTCCTCATATTTTATTAAAAAAGCTCAGAAGCGTCTGAAAAGATACGCAACTGCACAAACGTTACAAGGCGATATCCAGGAGATCAAGATTCCAGAATCCTCCTTTGATTTAATCTCCATTATCCATGTCATCCATGATATTGTGGAAGAGAAACGACAATCCATGGTTAAGGCCCTCGCCAGGGTATTAAAACCAGAGGGGAAACTCTGGATTCTCGAACCGATCAAGGAAAGTCATGGCATACCGGTCGATGAGATAAGAGGTCTGATGGGCAATGCTGGGTTAAAGGAGATTAAGGCTACTATCAAGAAATCATCCTATAGGGGGATCTATCAGAAGTAGGCATGAGTTATACTAACAGTATTAAATAGGAAAATCATTCCTTCTTTTCGAATACCCAGTTAGATAGGATTGTCAACGCTGGGCACATTGGGCGATATAAGGAATATCTCAACGACTGAAAATTTGTTTAAAATACTTTAAAGCCATATTTATGAACAGGAAACTCTAAAAAATAATAAAAGGATACCTATAATCCATTTTTGATTGCTACACCGAACTCCCTCCTTCCATCATCCGTGATGGAAGGAGGGTTTTTAGGCCGTGGCCAGGATGGCCGCCCTTAGGCGCACCTCTTCCCTGCTTCAATAGTAAGACCCTACTCTTGTTCAAAAAATACTTTTACTCCGAATATAAAACAAATCCGGCACTTCTCCGGTTTATATGAGGCAAAAAGTTCAAAGAGAATCTTTTGCCTGTATATGTGCCAAGAAAGCAAAATGTTATACAGAAAATATCCCACGACCACTTTCCAAATTTTGAGGAACAGTACGACGATCATTATGCGAAGGAGTACGGCAAGTACAGGATTATCCGAATAAAAGAAGCAGTTGAGAAGTTTCTTGAATGCGGAGACTACCTAAAAGGTATAGCTCGTATCAAATGTACAAATGTTCATTCGTACATACGAATACTTAATATTTCCTATCGGTTCGCTCCTGCGGTCTTTTGCATTTCCCCTCCCGATCAGTGCTCTCTATTTTTTCTCACATTAATAAATTGGATTTTATTATTATAAGAAAGTAACCTGGCATTAGTTTAGTCTCTTAAAGGACCTCAAATAGCAATTGACAGAATAAATCACTCATGCTAATTTTTAATTGCGACCCTATAACCTCGACAGCTTATTAACGAATATTATTAGACCCGAAAAGGTCAATAATAGAGTGATGTTAAGGTGAAGGGTCGCTTTTTTTCAACCATCCTTCACCGTTACTTAAATTAAATTCTTTTTAATTCATTCAGCCAAAATCTTATTTCTCTGTGCTGCTCATGGAATCTATATGCCCTTTACCTAAGCAAAAGAAATACCAATCACAAGAAGTAGAAGCTCTTCTCTTTACCTGATTCTGGTATTCTGCGTAGCAAGTTTCTATCATCATGCAGATGTCTTTGTAATAATAGAGCATTTTACGCTCATTGATTACGCTTATCTCTGCTTCTCCCATTCTTCTCTGATTGTGTCTTTCATTTTTTCCCACTCATTATTTAACTTATTTTCCATGTTTTTTTCCAATTCTTCTCCTTCCTTCATAAACTCTTCTCTCAATTGTGCAGCCATCGTTACTGCCCATTCTTCTCTGATTCTCCCTACNGCTGCTTCCCATTTTGNATCAAGTTCTTTTTGCGCTGCTTCCATTTGAGCATAGAGCTTTTTCCCTTCAACCGCTTCANTCGAACCTGGACGCTTTTCAAATAAAGTATCCAATGTTCTTTTCGCGTTGTAATAGTCTTTATACTCGAAAGACGCTTTCGCATCATTTAAAAGCCCAGTTGCTTCATATTTACATTCATCAAGTTCCTTTCTTATTTTTTCAGCTACACCATAGTTCATTATGAGGAACA
>JGI24422J19971_10000374_pt1 | contig 24565 bp, 22 predicted proteins | sample DeeMarSWOR152_54_FD_19971 | JGI IMG/M metagenome (IMG submission 19971) | reverse complement strand
ATAAGTTTTGTGGAAACTAGTTCTATTCCAAACAATTGTTTTTTCAATGATCCCCTTCAGAGAAAACTCCTATTGGTTTTCGGGAAAGAGTCTTATGATCAGAAGGAAGGAATCAAATAAAAGAGCGTGTTCAACCGCGCGCGAAAAGCGAAGGAGATCATCCTTTTATCGCGCGCAGATTCCTCAGTCAAACTGTTTTGCCATAATCCTTGGCTACTTCGTATAGGTCTCGGATGTTGACGATGCTATTCTTGTCTATATCAGCAACGGCATTCCAGTTGTCGTCTCCTGGTTCTGCTCCAAAGGCTTTCGCTACTATGAATAGGTCTTGAATGGTGACTTCTCCGTCCTGGTTCAAGTCTGCTCGCAAGGATGATGGTGAGACGCGTATAACCGTGAGTGCTGCCACCTTCATGTGATCTGCCAAGTCATCAGCCTCAACCCAGTTCAGCGTTTCAGTAGATGTGGAATTGTCGTATGACGTGTGAATCCAACCTGGCGTTTCCATATTCCACTTGTCTCCATAGACAAGCGGATACGAAATAAGCATCGTGCTGGACTCTACTGGGGTTGCGTCGTCTAAGCCTGCGTTCATCTCCCAATACCAGGAATAAATGTTGTTACCAACGACTGGATTTCTGAAGACCTCCTGATCGGAGCCGCCCGGCTCTAGAAACATGGCGCTGATGCCAAGGTCACTGGCTGCTTCGACCACTAGTTCATCCAAGTCAAATCCACTGGTTGGCGTCGTCTCTGTAGCGTACAGGTAGTCGCTGCCAATACAGTCCATGTTAATGACTGCTACGATATCTTCCATCTGACTTTCATGCCGCATCACATAGTTTATGGACCCGATCAACCCAATTTCCTCGCTTGCAAATGCAACAAAAATAATGGTGTATTTAGGATAGTAGACGCCATTGTCTACAGCGTCGATGAAAACACGGGCTAACTCAAGCACGCCAGCTGTGCCTGCTCCGTTGTCACAGAACCCTGCAGTCATGACCGTGTCGTAATGACCAGAAACAATGACTGATTGTTCAGGCCCTCCATATCCAGTCAATTTGGCCACAACATTGTAGTGTGGCCCCACATCGACCACTGCATCGATCACAACCTTTGCCCAAACATCCACACTGGCTTCTCTGGTACGGATCAGCAACCCCTCATCATAGTTGGCAAAGCCAACAGGAATCTCTAAAGTCCAATAATACGCTCCAGGCACATCTGGCGAAAGCGGGCGTCCACCAGCTGAACTGAAGTAGTCTGGAACAAACGCCATCCAGTCATACCACCAGGTATAGATGATCGCTTTTGGAGGCTGAACACTCAATTTGGCTCTGTACGTTTCCCTCCACGCGAGGTCCCAACGAACCTCTCTGCCTATCAGAACAACTTTGCCCGCAGTGTCAACACCACTCCACGCAGCTGTGTCAATAGGATTCACGCCTATCTGGCTGCGGTCAGCTGCGGCTGGCAAGGGCAAAACCACGAGATCAGCGAATACGCCGCCTGTAGGCGTGGGCCAACTATAATGCGTAGCCTGGAAAGATTCAATCCCAATTTGATCGTCAGTTGTGCCAATATCGCCATCATCATCGAGCACCAGCGTCGGTTGACTAATCAGATCCCAATTCACGAAGGAAAACTCCTCCTTCTCCACCTTTAACCCAAAACTTTCAAATTGAGCGGCTATCCAATCTGCTGCCTCATTGGCACCCGGTGAACCGGCGGAACGAAAGGCAGAGTGGGAAAGTGCTATGTTTTCAAGGTGCATGTCATACAAATAGGCTTGTGATCCGTTGACAAGTGCGGTCACCGCTGTTTCCTTTGGGGTCAAACCATTGTATACTCCAACAGATTGCACACAGTACGGCGGCAGAATGGTCCAAGATAGGATCGCCACTACGATTAGGCCTTTCACCTCTTTTCTGCTTATTATGATCCAAGACATGAACAATGTCATCACTGCAAATAATCTTGTGTATCCACAATTTATCGATTACGGAACACCATTCTAGCTGCCGTAGTATACTAGGAAATGCTATTAACTAGTACAGTATAGCTTGTTGTGACTAGTATTGTTGAGATCTGCTTTGAACTGGATTAAACGTATTCTCCTAGGCATGGCCAATATGGATCTTCAGATAGAAGTAGAGTACAACAAAGAAATGAAGAGAGCGTTACTTGACAAGAAGAAACCACAATGTTCTACGTAAAACGGGATTCAAAGCTAGGAAATAAGAGTTTTAATTTTCAGACTGATTTGCCATAGTCTTTGGCTATGAGGTATAAGTCTACAATGGTTATTCTATAGTCGCCATTCACGTCTGCAAACGGATTCCATCTCGAGTGGCTTAGATAAGAACCGAAAGCATAGGCTACAGCCCAAATGTCCTTAATGTTAACCTCGCCATCACCGTTTATGTCACTTAGAATCGAACCAGTTGCAGCTCTGATCTTGAAAAATTCCGTGCAGTTATAGCCATAGATATCGGTTGCAACGTACAGGCCTGTGTCTGTAGCGTTCCACATCCATGAATCCGATTGTCCAGAATCTAGACTCCAAGCCAGATACGCGATGGCTTCAGAGGCAACCCGTTTCCAAGATGGCCATTTATGCACCTCACAGAAGGGCTAGCCACCAAACTGTATTGTTTCATTGCCAACGTTGGTCAGAGTGAAGTTCACTGTGTCGCCTAAGAGATAAATGTCGCTATCCGTCTCTAGAACCAATGGGTTGGAGTCAACCACTGTAACCACAACATATGATGGCATCACGGTTTCGGCAAAGGAGCACAATCCTGCCAAATAGTAGGTGCAAGGCTGTGGCGGATAATAGTTTCCATCTCGGTATTGATACAAGTCCCGTTGGAGTGTTTCACTGTAGTTTTCTCCTGGTTTCAATGTTAGTTCCAGAACTATCTGAATGAAGAATTTGCCATCTGACCATCGATAGCACCCTTCCAGTGTACAACAAACTACGTCAAACAACGGGGGGGCCATAGATGAGCGTTACATTGTCAGTTCCAACGTTTTGCAAGGTCAAAGTGATGTTAACACATTCCCCTACAGTCATCATAGTCTTGTCAACCTCTATTGCCAGTAGAAGATTGCCCTGGGCTTTCGCTAGATGAGCGTTGAATGCCAACGTTGACAGACTCATCATGAAGAGTGCTAACGTTGCGCCGACAACCACTGTTTTCAACATCTCGCACTACTCTAATTCTCAAGGTTACTAAAATATAACATTTTTGGATGAATTTTCTTTACAACAAGTCTTCCATTCTTGTTGAAGTGTGTTGTTGTGGTAGTGTGGGTAATCATTTTATTTCTTATCCTGTTCACGTATAACACGCGTGTTGCCTCATCAAGCAACCTGGTGATGAAACAGTATGAGAGTCCTTTGAAGCTTCTAAAACTATTCTAAACCATTTCTAGGCTTTCTAAACTATTATAAACTGTTTGTAGCCTTTTGAACGTAAACTAAACGTAAAAAGGTTTTTATTTCGCAAAAACGCTAAGATTTAATGAGGAAAAAGAAATGCGAACCAAAAAAGTCCTTGTCGCAATCGTTGCCTGTGCCCTAGTTGCATTGCTTGCAATAGCCACCGTGAGTGCATCGAACCATTGGAGAGTCTTTTCTTATCCAGCGGACATACATGTAGAAGGAACTATCACATTAGAGAATTTAGAAACTGAATTCACAACAGACTTACCCGTCAACGAAGATTTTTCAGCGCTTGTCCCAATATATGTAAACCCTGGAACTTATAAGGTCGGATTCATTGGAAAAGCCGTAGCCTCAGCCTCAGACGATTCAATCAAACTCCATGGACTGATAATAGTACCTGAATTAGTTGTGCCTCTAGTGAAAAGAGGAAACTTCTTTGTAAACTTTAGAGTTGACAAAACAGACGACTTTCCAGACGGAATATACATCGCTCACGGAGAACTGGAAATAACCGTCTCACCCATTCAACCAGGAGAGGCAAAAGTCATATGGGTTCACATGAAGGGCTTAGTAACTTCATATGGTGGCGAGAACGCTACAGGAGGAATCATGGCGCATGCAAGGATCGCTGAGGAAAAAGACGACTGGGCAAAAGTCCACGGCTTTCTCACACAGCAGACGCCGGTGACGGACACTTCAGCTGAATACACGTTCTCATTACTGGCTTTCAGACTTGCCAACACCACAGAAGTTACATTAAACGACGACTATGGCAACGACCTAAATATCTCAGGCTTGTGGGACGTCTATGAAGTAACCTTTACCCACTCTGACGACAAGTGGACACGCACAATCGAGCAAATACTAAAGGAAGCGTCTGGAGATCTAATAGTGAACCTTAACGGATATGCAGAAACAGAGGTAGCCATAGAACCGGAAACCTACGAGCCTATACCCATATCCACTGCTGGAACTTTCACATTGGATATCGACGGTCTAAAAACAATCGCAGGCAATGTGAGATTCTACCACATAAGATACGGAGGCTTCTTTGAACCACTCGTGCCAATAAGGCAAATAAGCGCCGATCACAACGGCGACTGGAAAGTCAACATCCGCGACCTCATCAAAGTGGCGAAAAGCTACGGAGCAACCCTCGGAACACCAAGATACGATTTCTTCTCAGACACCAACTTTGACTGGAAAGTCAACATCAACGACTTGTTCGATATAGCCAAGACATACGGACAAGAATACTAACAGTTTCCCTTCTCTTTTTTTATTGATACAACAAATCAAAACTAATAGTATTTAATTAAGACATGTAAGATTCCAACATTCAGATTCAAATGCGAAACGACCTTCCAAACTCAATTTTCAGGGTTTCTCTGTCGTTTCTCGCCGAAGCCCCGCATTTTCTATAAGTATTACCAGCTTCTCTCTTCCTTTCTTTTTCCTTTTCACCATTCCCCTTTTTTCCATAGCTGTTAAGAGCAGGCTTGTTTTCGTTTTTGAAAATCCACACTTCTCCGTAATGGTTGACTGGTACAGACTCCCATGCGAAGCCTTCAGCAACCTGATCACCCTATCCTCGTCATCCTCAATCTCAAGGCCAGGCTTCGAAGCCTGAATGACAGGTTTTACCTCCCCTTTTTTTCTCCGCTTAAGAAGCCAAAAACTGGAAAAACTTGCACCTCCAACTACGACTATAACCACACTGACAACAGCTAGCATGTAGTCGTTCAAAATATCCATAAAACATTTTTTCCTCAGAAAAATCTTCGGTTCTTCTATGCTGAAGTTCTCAATTCCATGCCAAATAATGGTTTGATCTGATTCGTCAGTTTCATCTGGAGCAGGGAAAATATCTGTGAATGTATATTCTGAAGGGTATTCTATGGTTAGTTCACCATTTCCGAAAAGGAAAATTCCATCTACAAAAACATCACCTATTTCAATTCTTTCTTGGTCCGGTAAGACATTAGCGAACTCTATCCAATCAAACTGATAAGTGATTACTCCATAAGTGGCAGTGGTNCTCCGAAAAATGCTGCTCGTTATCGTCAAAGGTTCATACGTCATATTCCACCTACCTGTTTTGAAACGTGCTGCCTTAACAAGCTCACTGATATTGCTAGAAAGCTCGTAATGACACTCCAGACTTGAATAATAATTGAACGTTGCTTCATCATATTCTGTCTCAAGAAAAGTCTTCCGTTCAATTATCCATCTTGCCGCTCCATTCTCACCTATTTCAATATTGTATACAGTGATCCATTCAAGTTCAGACTCGCCAAAACTCGGCCCATTAAGAAAGAAAAACAAGATCAAGAACAACATAGCGAACAACGTAGCTTTCATTATACTTCATGAGGACTTTCATAAGCTACTATTTAAGAAATCTGGAAGTTAAATGAGGATGAGCTAATTGAACACTCAATTCAGATTCGAAATGCAAGTTATTCTGTCCCGTTTATCATCCAAACGTGCAAAATCTTAGACCGCGCGCTTAACGATTCTTTTTTCTTCTCTGTTCTATTATGTATTTAAACAGACCATCAAAAAGTATTCCTGAGCATAGAAACAGAACGTTGAGGTAGACCAAAGCGGCAATGTTGTACATTAAAGCACTTTCCCTGTTTCCGTTAGCTGCACATCCATGTTTCAGACAAAAGTACTTATCGATTTTGAAATAATAATTCAGATTCTGAATATCTTGTGTGGATGAAATTGCTAAGCAAATGTTTTCAAGTTTGTCAGCAACTTCTCACTCACCTTGTGAGAAGCCTTGAAATTGCGCAAAAAAATTTAAACAAAAAACGGCTAAGTTAGTCAATGAGGAAAAACTTGATGAGTTTCGTCTTGCCTCCACTTGTCTATCAGTTAGGCATAGGCGGAGTAGGCGGCGTTCTAGCTGGATACGCTATCAAGAAAATAAGCAAGCTGATTCTTGTTTTGATAGGGTTGCTTGTATTTTTCCTTTTTTATCTGGGAACGCGGGGAATAATCAACATAAACTATGAAGAACTTTGGAATGCACTGGCTGGCATGCTTGGTTTTGCCGGTCAAGCAGCAACATGGCTCATTGCCTTGATATCCCTTTTTCCTGCCTTAGGAAGCTTTGGAGCTGGTTTTCTGGTAGGATTCAAAATAGGATGATTAAATATCTTCACACGCACGGCTGCTATTCTTAGGAATAAGAGATAGAATAAGCTACGATTTTCGTTTGGATTTTTTGGCTTTTGCTTTCTTTTTTGCCGGTTCGTCTCTTTTTTCCTTCTTTGCACGCTCAGTGCTGTTACTGCTCTTCACCTTGCTTTGTTCATGTTTTGGGACTTTCACCTGTCTTGTCAATTTCCAATAAGAAAAGACACCATACGTTAAAATGCTCAGTCCAATCAGCAAGCTTGCTTGATGCAACAAGTTTATCTTATCTTGGATCACAATTAGATGCGATGCAGATTCGACCATAACATAAGAGACCACGCTGATTATGGAACCAAACCAAAAGAAAACTGCAGAGACCATGACTGGGATGAATAAGGATTTTTCCAAGCGGATTCCAGCAAGTATTTGAAGAGTGTTTAAACTCAACATGGTTAAGACAGTTGCAACTAACATAGAAAGTAAATCAAAAACTGAAGCAGGATTCAAATAGATTCACCTTCATAAACGAGTATTTGAAGAGTACAAATTAAAACCTATGAATGCGAAATCTAGATTTCCAATACAACTAACCGCTGAGGGAACACAAGAGGAGATAATACGGCTTGTGATGTGATGAAGACTATTTCTGTCACGATTGAACCAGAGTGCAGACTAAGGGGATAGTGGACGGAGCTAGCTTTAGCCATTCGTTTAAACCCTGTGGTAGGATTTGAACCTTTTCCAGTCCAAAACCGCTACGTCTTAGTTATAATTTACGAGCGCGGTTGTTAAACTGGTCCGCCTGCCTTCCATCGGTCATGGCGTGACTGAAGAACTGCCATAGCCTTCAGCGTTTCAAACTCATGCATACGGTTTTCTGCCAAAACATGGCCGTCAGGTCTGAAAATTTTCATTTGTTCTCGGTCTTCACTCGATTCCGTAGGTAGCGAAGCATCCATGCCTCCAATTCTTATGCCTCGAATTAATCTGAATAGTTTCAATTTCCCTATTGCTCCAAGTAGCTTTCTCATATCAATCATCTTTTTACCTAAATCTCTACATCAACAGTAATGCACTGAGACCTATAATTATCTATCTGAACAATGTTCAAATTTTGAACAAGAAATTTCTGAATAATTGAACACTATTCAATATGTCAAGAAAGTGAGACTCAAACTGGTTGAACCGTTCGCCCACGGTCAAAAAATACCCATTAATTTTAGGCCATCTTTTACAAAGATCAACGCAAACAGGATTAATGCAATCCCCAAAGCGCGAACAACGTAAAGATGAAACTTGCTTTCAATAAAGAACTTAGACTTTTCCACAATCAAAGCGGCACCTATGTTCAACCCGACAAGCAAACTGTAGAATCCTAAAATGAAAAGAACTGTTGCAGAAACATGTATATCTAGACTTCTGAAGATCATTGGACCACCAATGGAGAGCCAAAACAGGTAAGGGTTAGGATTCAAAAGATTTACAATAACACCTCGCTTTAGGCCATCTTCTTCTGCAAATTCAACCTCAAATACACTCGTTTTGACTCTCAAATTCTTAATACCCAAATAGATCAAATAACAAGCACCAAATAGAGAGATTATTCCTATTATGAACCCATATTTAATTAAATTTGATAATATGAACAAAACAAATAGAGCAATTGGCAACTCCGTAATTAGAATAGAAACGGCGATTTTTATCCCTTCTATTTTTCCATACTTCAAAGTCTCAGAAAAAACCAAGGCAAGAAGCGGCCCAGGAGATGTTCCAGCAGCGAAACCAAAGATTATTCCTGAAATTAGAAATTCAAGTACGTCAGTCATGTTTCGTCCCTAACCAAACCCCAATTACCCCGAGCTATAATTGTCTACCTGAACAAGATTCAATTTTTAAACAAAGAATTTATAAATAATCGAACACCATTCAATAATATGAAGAACATTAAGCCCAAATTGGTCAGACTGTTCAAAAAAGGCTACTGTACACCGCAAATAGCAAGAATAGCCAAAAGAATCAATGAACCTTCTACCACCATACACTACAACATAAAAAAGCTAGAAAACGAAGAGGCCATAAAAACTTACAAAGCTGTTTTCGACTACAAGAAAATTGATGAAGGATTCTGTGCATACATTCTCATCGCCTTATCGCCCACTGAATATAGCACTCCTGAAAGAGTAGCACGTGCGTTATCCAAACACAAAGAGGTTGAGAGTGTAGGCCTTCTCGCTGGAGATTGGGAGTTAATAGTAAAAGTCAGGACAAAAGACCAAGATGAGTATTATGACTTCTTGAGGAGCGTTATTTCCAGAGCATTCTTTGAATCAACGGTTACAAAACTTGCCAATCTATGCTTATCCATAAAACTTTGAACTTCTTTCACCTTTCTAGGCATTGGTTCTCTCGCCTTTTGAATTCACATAGATGAAAGGATATTGTCCCTTGTGAAGTTTTCCTTCTGCGGCACCCATCATGAAGCTACGAGTAATAAGACAAGCTCAATTACTTATAATGCACTAAATATGAAAAACATGTGCAAATTCAAAGCTACTTCTGTTCAGCTTTTCTTCTGCACCGCAACAGAAAAACAACAAGTATTACAAGAATTCCTCCTGCAAGCACAATCAGTATAAAAAGAAAAGCTGGAAGCCACCTTGGAAGCTCACAAATTTCTGGCATAGACGTGGATGCTCCAACAGGATGGATTTCACAGGTTGAAATAAACCCGCCAAACACGAGCGATAATAAGATCATTCCTAAAGCAGTTTCCCTCAAGATTCTCCTGGTCTCCGAGTATCCCAAAATCGTACTAGGACATAACGCTTATGTAAAAATCTTCTATTACTATCAACTAGTCAATTTTTCCATACTAAGATCTGACAAATCAGTTACTGGACAAAAAAGGTTTCTTTCTGCACTTAACGTAGACAACTGATGCTGCTACTGCTATCAATGCCATAGCGATCCATGGAGTTAACAGTTCAAAATTCTTTATTGGAACTGAAAAGCTACTTACCGGTGGGAACGACTTCAAGTTTGAGGTAGTCAAGTACGATTTCCATCTTCAGCGGGATTGTAGGTTGATATCACCAACAGTGAGTACTGTACTATAAAGTCATGATTTGACCAAAGTGGATATTATTAAGTCAAGATTTAAGTTGTGATAGATTTATTTTATAGAAAATACTTCTGGGTATTATTCGGGTAATTTATGGCTTTTCAGTCTAGGAGGAGAGGTCGTTTGGCTATTTCTGTAGCCATCCTGAAAGCTGCAAAGAAGGGTACCAAGATAACTCATCTAATGACCTCAGTCCATTTGAGCTATGAACAAGCCACCAGATATGTCCAATTTCTTAGAGCACGTGGCTTTGTTAGATATAAACATGATGCCTTGTATCAAACCACAGAGAAAGGATTTCAGTTAATAGAAGAATTTGACTCTTCATCTTTAATACGAAAGGTAGTTGCTACCTGAGGCTTGAACTGCTGCTAAACATGACGAAAAAGAAGACTTTTGGATACGAAAGGAGAAACAAGTTGGTGACAGACTAAGAACCTGTTGCAAGTGTAATAATGACTTTTTTTGACCCTAAAAATTGTGGAATATTCGACATTCACGGTTGGAGAGAGATATTTGGCAATAACACTCAAAGAGAATGAAAAAAGAATAACCGAGACCAACACTCGTACTCGTATGGACCTTGTGAAAATCCCAGAAAATATTTTACTTGACATTTTCTCCTTCCCAATCTCTATTGGTCGCACAACCAAATAACATTTATGAAACAATCTTCCATTCATACCAAAGTATGTTATTGTGAAGTGGAGTTTTCTTTCTATGGAATATTTATGTTCTGAGAGTTGGAACATCCTGTTCTAAAACATAGTATTAAGAAGGTGTTTTGAATAGATGCTAATGATGTATGAGGAAATGGTAGAAAAGTAGTTTTTCTCCCTTCTCCTTTCTCCTCTATACCATTTTCCTCATGAACACAAACTTAGACATCTTCTGCACTCTTATAGCTTATGGAATTATCTTCTATCTGCATTGCAGTATGTCATTGTAGTAGTGTTCCAAAGTGTAAGTGGTAGTCAAATAATTTAATACATTAGAAGTGACGCTAGTAAGTGATGATTCATGTTTGAAGGGGAAAAGACTCTAGTGTTCTGGATTGGTCTAATTATCTTAGGCTTAGCTTCTGTCGGTCTTTTTGGAATATTATGGATGATTCCAATCTGGAATGGATATATGGATCCATTAACGATGCTGAAACAAGCAGTTCCCGTCATTGTAGGTGGAATTGTTTTCATACTCATTGGGTTGTACATGATGAGGTCTGGCGTAAGGAAAAGATCCTGAAGAGCTTGGGTGAGGGAGCATGAACCCTTCTCAATATGAGCTGTTAAAATGTGACGACTGTGGAAAGACTTTAGGTTACATCTATCTATCAGTCAAAATCTTTCCTCCAGAAAGATGGATTCATTTGGTTGCAGGTAGTCCGCGAGCATATAGCCCGGGCGATATCTCCATCCGCGACTGTTCAAGCCTTATACGTGCGGGATAACATTCTAGTTGATGGAGCAAGCTGATCCCTTCATATTGGCGCGGAATTGCCTTTTTCTTGTGGGTATTCTAACGTGAATAATCAAATAGAAGATTTTTCCACAAATGTTATTTGCCTATTTGACTATTCAAGATTGGGAGAAAGAGAGAATGTTTAGGGGAATAATCTCTGGAATAATGTGGACGTTGCTGTTAGTAGGTATGTTATCATTGACATTTAATGTTCAACCTGTCAATGCAGAATTGTCTGCAACTGTGGATATTCATCCTCGAGCATTGAACTTGAGAAGTAGGGGGAAGTGGATTACTTGCTTTATTGAGCTGCCTGAAGGTTATGATGTAGCTGACATTGATATAGCAACCATTCTGCTTAATGATACTATTCCTGTCAAGCCCCATCCGAATGCTGTTGGAGATCATGACGAAGATGGCGTTTCGGACTTGATGGTGAAATTCGACAGAGCTGAGGTCACATCACTTATCACTGATAGCATTAACAGCATTGAAGAAAGATTCACACAAATAACATTGAGAATAACTGGCGAGCTGGAGGACGGAACTCCATTCGAAGGAAGTGACACATTAAAATCAATCCAACCGAGGATACCTAACAGTGCCAGATTCTGGAAATTCGCAGAAACACTAGAAACAAGCGCGACCTATTAACTTGCGCGCGCGACATCTGAAGGTATAAAGTGGGATGAAATGAAGAGAAAGGTAGCTTTGATTCCTTTTCTTGCGTTCCTGATGTTGCTTCGAATTTGTGTTTCTGTGGATTTCAAGTTGGTCTTGAATCTTGTTTATAAGACTGATCATGGTGGTGTTTATTCTTTGGCTGCATTTGACAACAGGCTGTTCGCAGGCACTGGCGTGCATGATGATCAAGCAAAAATCTTTGTCTATGATGGCGTTAACTGGTCATTGGACTTCCAAGTAGAAGAGACTCATATTTGGAATCTGGTTGAATATGATGGGAAGCTCTACGCTAGTACCATGGACAAATACGTGGCAGAACCGGAACCACACACAGTTCAAGCTGGAGCAATATATGTTTATGATCCTATTGCTGATGAGTGGAGAGTAGCGTATAATATGGATTATGGAGTGGTTGGTCTTGGCGTGTACAATGGAAAACTGTATGCGGGAGTCTCATTTGATGGGTTGATCTATGTCTACGATGGTGTCTCCTGGAAGGTAGCCTATGATGTAGATCCTTCGCATATAGTGTGTTTCAGCGTGTACGATGGGAAACTGTATGCGGGAACTGAATTTTATGGAGCGGTTTATGTCTATGATGGCGTCTTTTGGAAGGAGACCTGGAGACCACCTGCTTCTCCAAATGGAGTAGAATGTCTTGCCGTCTATGATGGCAAACTCTATGTTGGAACATCGTCTCAGGACCCTGAACACCCTGAAGGAACGCTCTACGTCTTCGATGGAACCGAATGGAATGTAGCCCTAGAGACATCCTCATATGCTGTTTGGCGTCTGACAATCTATGACGATATGCTGTTTGCAACGACTTGGGATCCAGCATTCATCTATGTCCTTAATGACAGCGGCTGGGAAGCCGTCTGCGATTTGGACGACTACATACCTGTACACATTGACTCTTTTGCTGTCTATAACGACACATTGTATGCAGGTACAGCAGTTCCTGGATGGATCTATGCTACTCAGCTCCGGATTTACATGGAGACAGACTTGAACAAAGATGGAAAAGTCAACATCCAAGACCTCTTCATAGTAGCCAAAGCGTTCGGTTCACATGGTCCAGACATTCCCAACCCGGGAGACCTTGCCTCAGAGAAGTGGAATCCTGTCGCTGATGTGACCAAGGATGGATGGGTTAACATTAGAGACCTGTACGAAGTAGCGAAAGACTATGGAAAAACACTGTGACTTTCTTCCATGAAGAATTCCTCTTCACTCTTTCTTGTAGACGGACTTATGTCACTAACGTCACTTATATTCGAATAATACTGCATTTTGATACAATAACAAGTATCAACAACGGTCGACATCTATCATAAATGCTTGTTTCGACCTAGGATGTCAATAGAAGAATGTTTCAGAAATGTTATTTACTTGAACTGTATACTTTTTGAAGAGAGGAGAAAGAAATGAAAAAGAAAATTGTGTCAACGGTCTTGGTGTTACTGTTATCAGTGTTGTCTTCATATCTCGCAACACATAACATAGTCAGCTTATCCTCTACTACACCGACTGTGTGGGTGCATCCTTTGAAGATGGGTGACTTACAAGTTTGCGAGACCTTCGAAATCGACCTTAGAGTGACTGATGCTGTTGATCTCAAGCGGTTCGATATTAGTTTAGTATACGATCAGGAGGTTCTAGAATGTCTAGAAGCCCGAGAGGGCTCTATGCTGGAAGACCAGGATTTCAAAGAACCTGAAATCGATAATACATTTGGCAAGGTGGCATTGTACTCGAGTACAGACCACGGAGCAAACGGTAATGGTACACTAGCGACAATCAGATTCAAATGCATTGCCACTGGGTATACAAACATAGAACCTGTAGTCAAATATACAAACATGAAAACTGATCCCAATACGGATTATGGTTCCTATACAGTTTGGAAAATCTACAAGGAAATTCCAATAAATGAGCCTTACTATAAACTGTGCACAGATATATTTGATTATGATAAGATGAATCTCTTCACCATAAATGCGAGTAACGTTGTGCTAGATCTCAATGAGAAGACAATTCACGGAGGGGGCGGCTATGCTGTCAATGTTGAGGATAGCTCTAATGTAACCATCAAGAATGGCGTGATAAAAGGCTTTCAGTATGGTGTCTACATTCTAAATTGTAGCCATGTCAACGTCAGCGACGTCGAGATCTCAGATTCAAAAAATGTAGCTATAGGAATAGAGGATTCCAGCGGCCTTCATATCTGTGATAACACGATATCAAATAACAAGCTCGAGGGCCTCTCGTTGCGGAACTGTAGTTTCTCTGAAGTCAGCGGCAATGTATTGTCACGCAACCGGCTGTATGGGATTACTATGCATAGAGGATCCAAGAATAATACTATCAGAAACAACACAATATCAAATAACTACCCTGGTGGAATTAATATTGATAATTCTAAACAAAACACCATTTTCAGCAACAACTTCATCAATAACACTACCATAGAGGGTGAAACGATAATTGTACAGCATGTGAAGAGTGACAAATCAGAGAATTTTTGGGATGACGGTTATCCTTCTGGCGGCAACTACTGGGATGACCACATTCATCAAGATGTCCATGACGAAGTTTCCGGCGAGAAGCGAACAATTCCGGGACCTGACGGAATAGGAGACAGACAATACAAAATAGATGAGGAGAGTAACGATTACGATAAGTATCCGCTTATGAATCCGTATGGTTCGAATCTTCGAGTGTTTGAAGAAACATGGGAGACTTCAAGGAAAATAGGAATTTGTGCAATCGCTGTCTACACCAATTCATCTATTACAGACTTTAACTTCAACAAAACACTGCGAAAGATCAGCTTCAACGTTAGCGACAGCACGTTTTGCAAGGTAATTGTTGAGAAAGACCTGCTTGAAGGAGCCTTCAACTGTTCCATTGACAACGTGCCCCGCGCTTTAATCTTGAATTGGGACGAAACCCACATCTTCATAAACATTACGTATAGCAAAGGAAACCACAACGTTGAAATTATGGGACAATACGTGAGACCGCCACTAATGGAGTTCCCGGACATAAACGGGGACAATGAAATCACCATACGTGACCTCTTTCCAATAGCCAGAAATTTCGGTGCCAAATGCCTAACATGCCCACAGAAACCACAAGACTGACCTTCGTATCTACATAGTAATAGAAGATGTTTCCATAAGCTATAAAAGCATCCAACTCTGTGTTCGTGAGGAAAATGGTATAGAGGAGAAAGGAGAAGGCTTCCCTCGTTTCGTCTTTGCTGACAACTACGTCTTTGTCTTTGCCGTAATACATGCAGCTCTCTTCAGATCTCAGCAGGGCAAGAGCAGAACCAGGGTCAAGATTACTCAGTGACAAGCAAGAAATCAAGTATGTTAGCGCGCGCGGGGGAGATCATCGGTGTTAAATGACGGTCAACACCAAGTCGTTGACTGTTGAATCCTTTTAAGAGGAGGAAGCGCGCGCGCGTGAGGTTAGGCGGTTTTTCCGAATTCTCTAGCTATGATGAACAAGTCTTTGATCTTTATGAGTCCATTCTCATTCAAGTCAGCGTTAGCGCGCGCGTTATCTACATGGTAACCTTACATTTCGTTGACATCGCTTATAGCTAAATTTCAACTTCAAACCAAACGGACAAAACAGTTTAAAAGTTCCCAAAATCCATGTTGATATATCATAACACATTACCTTAGGTTAGGGATGAGAAGGAAGTATTGGAAAGATTGAACAAGAACATTATTCTCTTAATTCTGGCGTCGGTTCTTTTGTCTTCCGCAATACTTAACACGCAATTTGTAACACGAGCAGTAGAAAAAGCTCGCCCCGTGATACAAGGTGATGTTCATGCAACAGAGTTTGGGGGTATGGAAATTGTTTCAGTTGCATATGATCCCGACGTTAAATCATATCCTGATACAAGTGAGAGTCCATATGGGCCAGATGTTAATCCTGTATATAACTTGGTGGAACAAGCCCTCGTGTATCTGAACCCCGGTAACTCTGATAATCCACTCTCAAACATTATTCAACAAGGCGATACGGTTGTGTTGAAGCCTAATCTGGTGGGTAAGTCAGGATTTGCAAGGGAGGGTTGCACTAGGACACCTGTCCTTCGTCCCCTCGTGGATTTCGCTGTTCAAGCCGGCGCTTCAAAAGTGATAATCGCAGAAGGTTCTGCCACTCCCTACCCGGATAGTATAGTCTTTGGTCCAGATTATTCAAACATCACCGGTCTTGTACAGGCCTTACAAAGTACGTATCCTAGTGTCGTTATAGACCATAAGGATTTGAACCTGGATGATTTCACTTGGGTTGATCTTGGAGAGACTTCAACCTTCTATGGCGTGTATACTCCTCAACAGTTGTATTCTGTATCCGAGATGCGGATGGATGAAAACAGTTACTACTATGCTCAAGACTGCAATGGATATAACCCAAAAGGATACAAGCCTGGCTTATATGCCATTGCCAACACTGTTTTCCAAGCTGATGTGTTTATCAACGTCCCCAAGATGAAAGTTCATTGGATCACCGGCGTAACGCTTTCTTTGAAGAACTTAATTGGCATTACGGTATCGAGTACCGGAAACACGACCCATGAGGAGAATATAAAGGACATACCGCACTGGAACAACAGCGCACCTAAGCCGGCTTATGATGAAGTTTTGGCCAGACAAGATAGCTTTGACAACGATGTTGTCTGGAGGGTAATGGCAGACTTGAACAAGATCGTCCTCTACGCAGATGGGGACGGAATGCTGCATCCTACGAAACAACGGAGATATCTTTCCGTTGTGGACGCTGTCATTGGCATGGAGGGCCCCACCATGTATACCCCACCGGGAGTCCCTCGGCCAACTGGAGCAATAATCGCTGGTCAAAACCCAGTTGCTGTAGATGCGGTTTGCAGCCGTGTGATGGGCTTCAACCATACCGTTTTGAACTCCGTGGTGAATATGGGACAGATTTCTCACCAGCCAATCGGCAAGGCGGATCCCACAGCGATCTGCGTAGTAGGAGCTTCGCTTAACGGCGAAACATTTGGGGAACCCTACGTGCCGCATCAGGATTATGAGGATCCGCAAATCACTCCCTACAAAATACGGCTTCAGCACTTGAACCCACCGGAGGCAGACCTCATCAAGACTTATCCTGAAACGCCGAGAGAGGGTGTAGAAACTAAAGTGTTAGTTTTTACCCGAAATATCGACCTTGTGGCGGCTGGGTGGCTTCGTTATTCTCTTGACGGTGGTAAGCCTGTTATCATGAAGATGATTCCTGACGGACAAACTTTGATCGGTAACCTTGGTCTGTTAGAGGGCGGTACGGAAGTATCTTATCACGTTTGCTTGCAAGACTACTTCTTCAATACGGATTCAAGTGACAAAAGCGCTATATTCGTTGCCATATCTGGAGACGTGAACAGTGACGGGGAAGTGAACGTCAGAGACTTGTACATCGTGGCCAAAGCCTTTGATTCCGAGCCTGGAGATGATAGCTGGAACTCAGTGGCTGACATTAACGGCGATGAAAAGGTCAACATCGACGACCTCTATATAGTCGCTAACAACTTCGGCCAAAAGGTCGACCAAGAAAAAGCTCACTACAACAGTGCGTGTGACTGCTTCTGTTGAAAAGTTAATTTTGGTTTTGAAATGGAACAAGGTCTAAACCTGGAGATGATAACCGGCTTCCAATAGCAGACATGGACAAAGACGATGTAATCAACATTTTGGACGTAGCCAACGTAGCAAAAGAATTCGGAAAAACAGCTTAACCTATTCTATTCCAATACTTGTTTTCAGGTAGAAGACAGTCACCGAATCTGCAATGCATGCACGGGCGCGAAGAAAACTAACACGTTTATAGACGATTCTATTATCCTTATCAAGTCTTGTTATCTGCAAGATAAGTTCAAACTCTGCAGGTTACATACCAAACGAGAAGCAGACTGAGAAGCCATAATCAATCAACTTTATTGTATTTCTTCTTCTACTGCTAACAAATATATGCAGTATACATATCAAGCTAGAAGAAGCAGTGGCAGCCCCATAGGGCTTATTCAACTGTTGCTTCTAAAACATATGCAGGTGGCTATATGCCCCGCGCGCCTGTACAAAGTAGTAACCGCGTTGAAGTTCGGCGGAAAATTTCCATGGATGAAAGAGAAAGGAACCTCCGTCTCCTGCTGCACTGACGGCCTAAGATCAGTAATCTTTGAAATCAGAAGAATCGAATAAATCCAAGGAACAAGTTCGACTCTATTGTATCTCTTCTTCTACTGTCAAACATATGCAGCCTGCATAGGTTTAAAGTAGCAGTTGTAGCTACATCTTCTTTCCAAAAATTCCTTCTAGACAGTAGACCGTCAGTTTCTCCTTCTCTGGACATTTATCCTGTAAGTCGCATTTTGGGCAAAGCTGTGAAACGTTGGACAGTTTTAGTGTTCCGTTTCTTCTGTGCAATGAATATAGAAGCTTGAGATATTTTCCTTCAGCTATTCTCGGTATTTTGTTCCTGTTTTCAAGCCCAAACCATTCATAAAGTCGTTTGCCACCTTTCGATGAGTTACAGCTCTTACAGACGAAAACCGCGTTGTCAGCAATGTCGGGACCGCCTCTTGAACGAGGCAGAATATGCTCCAAAGTCAAGTCTCTCTTTTTTCCACAATAAATGCAGACATCTTCTTTCTCTCTTTCCTTAACATATTCACGGATTGAATTACTCCAGTTTATTTCTCCAGAGGAAAGCTTCTTGAAACGATCCATCACAAAGCCAAACTGCTTTTTCCCATACCCTGCCGACTGCGAAATAATCTTGGCATACTGCCAAAACATCAAACCTTCGATTGTCCTGACCGCTCTAGGTGGCACTCCCAAAACCAAACTTACTTTAACCCAGAGTACTTTTATGCTTTATCATTCCGCCTACCAAACTTACATCCAAAACATATGCAGCCTGCATACCAAAATAGAAGAAGATGAAGTAGCCTTTTATGGCTACTTTCTTTTTCTGAACAGTTTGACGTTGTCCATGTCTGTGACGTATTCGAATCCGGCTTCTAGTAGTTGACACGCCTCTTTTACAGTTTTGGCAACTCTGACAACATATTCTTCATCTTTGAAATCTATCAGATGTGTGTAGATTAGCGTGTTTTCTAGACGTCTATGTCCTAACTGCTCTTTCACATAGAGAATGTCTTTTGTATTATGATAGAGCATAGTTGCGAAGTAGTGTCTAAGATCGTAAAGTCTGAATCTTCGTAATTCTGGTTCATGTAGTCTTTTAGCCAATCGATTGCGAACTCTCATAAAAACATGAGTCATTACAGTTGTAGTTGGAAACATTCTCTCGTTAAGGTCAAGATCCCGCTCTACAACGTATCTTTTCAACATCGCCAATGTTGACTTTTTCAGCTTCAACGCTCTTGCATTGCCACTTTTCGCTGTCTGTGGATAGATTACTCCTTTGTCTAAATCGATGTTTTTCAATGTTAGCCTATGAAGTTCGACAGGTCTCAAGCCAGTATCTCTCAGAATGCTGAAAACCATCGCGTATTTTCGGCCAGCATGCGCAATGATTTTGTTCACTTGCTCTGTTGTCGGAACATTAGGCAACCTTCTCGATCTCTTATAGACAGGTTTCTCCCAAGACAAACCGTGATCTCTGACGTAATGTGAATAGGCATTTACGCAGCTTTCTTTGTAGGCATTGGACCAGTTGTTCTGAGTAGCTATGTAGCTTTTGACAGCTTCTGGATTATCCAGGTTAACATGCTTCGTTAGCATCTTCAAGCGTTTAGAGTAGCCCTTGATAGTTGTCTCTGCATAGCCTCCCCTTTTTAACTTCCGTAGGACATTCAAAACTTTGCTGTCAAATAGACAGGGTTCACGCACAGTGGACGGGGCTAGCTTCAACTACTCGTTCAAGCCCTCGTTTTGAACTCTAGAATACACTTGTGCGCCGGCCAACTTGAGCTTCCTACGCTGGATTCAAGTTCTCTTGAGATTTCGATGCGTGGTTAATGCCCTCGCAATCTCATGCGATGAATAAGACGTGTGCTATCTTGTGCTTTGGATGAAGCTCCTTCCTTTTTTCTGTTCTTTTTCCCATTTTTTTCGTTCCGAACGCAGTTTGAAGAGGTCCACGTCCTTGTAGATTAGGCTCTCCTCTCCTGGCGGTATTCTTCTTTCTAAGCGTTCCTTTTCTGGCGTGTATATGAGGCTGTCTCCGAATTCTGCAATATTGGCGAAGAAGCAGTAAGCGTAGATGGATCTGCGAGCGTCAAAGTGAGCTGCCTGAAAGTCGGCTGTAACCGGAGTGAAGGCCGGGTTGAAGACGAGGTCTACTGGAGGTTCAAAGTTCTTCAGCTCCACCCTCAGGTCCATATCAAGAAAGTCCCGACATATGGCAATTGCTATCCTTCCAAACTCTGTATTGCAGATAATAGTTTTTCGGGGGGCGGTTCCAACCTCTATTCCCTCCTTGAACCTCTTACCTTTGTGGTGTATGGTGGCTGGGATGTGCTTTTCTTGTCGCCACAGAATTCCATCGGGTCCTATGATCACGCTGATGTTTCGCTTTGTCTCTTGATCGTGGTATGATCCTGGAATTACGTACATTTCATAGGCTTTAGCTAGGCTAGCTATGTCTTCCAGTAGTTGCCCGTAGTTCAGGTCAACGGTCAACTCCGGGAACAATAAGATATTGACTCCTTTGGCGTGGGCGATTTCAATCAGATTCTTGACTTTGGATCTCACGGTTTCGACTTTGTTCTCTCGGAGTCCGAGGAGGCCTGTAGCCTTTTCTTCGTAGAATTCGCTTAGGATGTCACCCGTCTTGGATACGCCTATTTGGGCGATGGCGACTCTACATTCCCTTCTCTGGATTCTGGGATACTCTTTAAGCAGGTCTATATAGACGAGTTCGTATTTCTTCTTGGCTCTTTCCTCCGCGGCTCTTCTAACCTCTTCGGTGAACCTATGCACTTCGCTTATTCTTGGGGATAGGCTAGTTTCTATGGGGCTGGCGGGGGCCACGATGCCTATGGTGCTTCTGGAGACGGAGGGTTCTCTTATGGTGTTTAGGGCTGAGACTAGAATCTTCTCTTCCTTCTCCACCCTGTCTAGCCGTTTTAGGATCTCCCTTTTCTTATCTCTGTGACCGGCTTTGTCGAAGAGTTCTGCTGCTGCCTTCAGATACCTAGACCCGATTCCAAGGAGTCTCCTCCTTTTTTCAATCTCTAATTCCTCGTCTGCTCTGATTAGGTGCCATGCTGCGTCGAAATAGGTTGACGTTGCCAGGGCCCAGTCAGCCCCGCTTTCAAAACCGCCCTTCTCATAAGAGGACGCTGCTTTTCTCAGCATCGCCTTGATTTTTAGGTATAATTGTGCTTTAACTTGTGTTTCAGTTGACTCGTCGAACTTGCATCCGTGTCTCAGGGCTTGGCAGAAGGCGGAGTTGCCTGAAGCTAGAAACTTCAGTTTGTTGCCAGTAAAGAGTTTGCTGGCCTTTGTGAAGAGGTTTGCCGCTTCTGCGAACCTGTCGGAGGCTTCGTATTCTTCTGCAAATTCCATGGTTTCCCAGGCTCTGCTGAGATAATATACGGCCTCTAGTTCCCATCGCTCTCGCTCGATTTTGAGTAAGAAGACAACTTCCTTGAATTGGGAAGCCGCAGAGGCAAATCTTTCTGCAGCCTCCAGGTGTTTACCCTGTTTTCCTAGAATTCTCGCCCTTTCAACGTTAGCTCTGGCGGAGCAGTAGCTCATTCTTGCCCTAGCTAGCTTCTCGAGTTTCTCAATTCTTTCTCGCGCCCTTTTCTCTGTAACTTGCTTAGAAGCTTTTTCCAGCGTCTCTATGGCATTGTGAAAGCCTTTTCTAGCAGTCTCGTATGTCTCTGTGGCTTCTTGGTGACTCTCCTGCTTGCTAAACTGCTCTGCTTTCTCTTGCAAAGCCCAAGCAGAATAGTGTGGTGCTTCATAATTGTAGCTCGGTAGTTGTTTCAGAGTTTCGCATGCTTTCTCGTAGTTTTCCTTGGCTTTTTGGTGGTCTTCCCTTTTGTGGTAAGCTTTAGCTTTCTCGATTAGGTTCCATGCGCGGGCGTAGTTGATCATCTCTCGAATTCTGTCTTTCAGGGGTTTGTATGCTATGGTTTTCAGCGACTCTGTGTGGGCTTCTTGGGCTTTTGTGTAGTGTTCTGCGGAGGCCATGTGGTTGCCTAGTCGATTCTCTATGTGGGCTGTGGATATGTGGGCTGCCGCCGCGTAGAAGTGGTAGCCTCTTTCCTGGCTTTCTTTGATCACGTTTAGGAATGTCTCTCTTGCCTTTCTTAGCGAATCGGTTTTCATGGTCAGAATGCCAAGTTCTTCGTAGAGAAGCCCTAACCGCATTTGGGCTGCTATGATGCCGGTGCGGGATTCCACCGAATGTTCGATGTACTTCTTAGAGGCATCTGCGGCAGCCATTAGCATCTTGGTTCTCTCTTCGTCGTTGTCGGCGATGTCTGCGAGGGTTTTGTGGGCTCTATAGAGGGAGGAGTAGCCGGCAGCTCGAACAAATCCTCCCTCGTATTTTTGTGCGACCTTTGCAGTCTGCTTCGCGTATCGAAGCATCTTTTTGGCGTGTTCGTCTCGCTCGTCCTTCGCTGTAGCGAGAGCGGTTAGTTGCGAATGCGACCAGGTCAAAAGCTGATATGCCCACGCAGAAAAGGGTGAGAAAGAAAACCTCTTCAAGGACTCTTTGGCGTGTTCAATCCCCTTTTCAGCAAAGGACTTCCGTTGGTCCGAGGGGAAAAACCTCATTCGAGCAAAATTCGTGTAACATGCTGCAGGCAAATAACACGCCCAAAAATGTAGATAAGGTGGACCGTACGTACCTACGAATAACTTTTCTAGCTTCTCAAACTCACCAAGGTCATCAAGTATTCTCTTCTGGATGTACTCAAACCTTCCTGCATAAATGGGCCACCAGTCCAACCAATATAGGGACCAGAGTATTGTATCGTTATCCTTTGCTTTTCTACCGAAAACCAAAGCCTTTTCCAGTAGTCCTAACCCTTTGTCAACATATTTCCTCTGTTCCCTTTCATCCTCAGCAAAATGAAATCCGAAAAAGCAGGACCAACCACCAGCCGCAAGGTAAATCAATCCAAGGATAAAAGAATCATCACAGCCTTCGGCACGCTTTAAACTCTCATCACACCTCAAAAGGAGTTTCTTGCTGTATTGCATCCAGCGGTCGTTCCTAAAAGGTACAATATATAATTCATGCGCGCCTAGAAACCATTCAGCAGCCAATGATTCGGCTAGGTCTTGAATATTCCCAATTTCCTTAGAAAGCTTCCAAGTCTTGACTGTAGCATCTCTGCCTTTTGGTACAAACTGCTCAAACTCCAGCCTATCGCTACAATAGGTTACCAGTAGACACGACGCCCATGCTGCACGTCTTAGAGTCCTCGCATAACTCTCTTGATCACCCTCCTTGGAGTAAAGCTCGCTCGATTCAATGAAAAGTTCATAAGACTTGCTGAACACCTCCTTACCTTCCATAATGGAAGCCTCGACAAGCCCACTGGCAAACAGCGCTTCTGCCTCGCATTCCAATTCCCCGGGTCTGTTTCCGGTTTGATCAAAGAGATTCACAGCCTCTTCGTAAGCTTCGACAGCACGTTTGTTTAGTTCTTCATACTCCTCAGCCGTTTCTGCTGTTCTACCCGCCCGGTAACAAGCGTATCCAAGCTTTTTGTAGGCCCCGGCAGCCTCCTCCACCATTTTCTTACCCAAAAAAGCCTTTGCTGCTTGCTCGTACAGCTTTGCAGCTTCGGCCCAATTGTACCGTTTCTCCTCAACCCCCGCCCTCTCCAGCAAAGACCCTGCCGTTGTCCTTTTCATCACTCCACCAAACCACAAACTCGAATAAACGTCCACAAGAAGATAAAGCCCAACCATCCTAAAATATCTTTTACAAATCTTTGAAACACAATTTGAATCATTCAATATGTGACAATGTAGCCAGAAACAAGAATAAAGCATCACTTGGATGGAATTATGGTTGACAAACCCCATTTTCTGTATTCATGCGTGCACGAGGGCTCAATCCTGGTCAAGAAATCTGCAGTTCCCCACTGCTTATTCCCAAAACGTTCTGCTAAAATTAGGATTAATTTGGAGTAAGGTCAACAAAAAATGCTTATTTTTGGAAAATAAGCTTTGTGGACGGGGCGGGATTTGAACCCGCGGCCTCCACGATGCCAACGTGGCGATCATTCCATGCTGATCTACCCGCCCAAGCGTGTTCAAACTAGAATGCAAAAGATTCCATCTATAAGTGTTTTGTTGCTGAGTTGCGACATGACATTTTGACTGTGTTGGAAAGACAGTCTAAAGGAAAGAAGGGAAAAGCATGAGTGATGTTAAGAGTGACCTAGCATTTTTGCATCCGTTAAGCCCCTGCGTTTTAATAGAGTCCAAATCTGGCGTCCTACGCTGCTTTTCCAGCGGAACAGCTTTCCCGCCACATTCCTTCTATCAGGTTCCTGAAAGTTTAGATTCAAACCACGAAAATAAAAAAAAGATATACTGGAGATATCTCCATGTCCGCTTTTTATTCTCAATACGTACGTTTGTGTCTTTTCATGGATACATCTTGAGGATTCGCTACCTTTATCTGTAAAGAAGGCATTGAATAACTTGAAGAAA
>JGI24422J19971_10000372_pt1 | contig 24632 bp, 17 predicted proteins | sample DeeMarSWOR152_54_FD_19971 | JGI IMG/M metagenome (IMG submission 19971) | reverse complement strand
TGCAGAGCAGACAACCGCTTGGTGGGGGAAATCAGAGAGAGTTCCATAGTACAGCCAGGAGGAGCTTCTTATGAGAAAAAAAGCGGCATTCACGGTTATATTTCTATTTCCTCTACTTCTCTCGGCCAACGAGCCCAAAACAAAAGGGTCTGAGCCTCAGCCTCAAAAAACCGTCCAGGCCGTCCGAGCGAATGAACCGATCAATATCGATGGAGAGCTCAATGAAAAAATCTGGGATGGAAAAGGCTACAGTGATTTCATCATGTCCGACCCTCATGATGGAGAAAAACCGACCGAAAAGTCAGAAGTCTGGGTTGCCTACGACGATAAAAACCTCTATGTGGCTGCTCGCCTCTATGATACAGAGCCTGGATTGATCAAATGCCGGCTGGGAAGGCGCGATGATATGGTGGATTCTGACTGGTTCATATTCGCGGTTGACACCTACTATGACCGGCGTTCAGGCTACCAGTTCGCCGTCAATCCCTCGGGCTCCATAGTTGATTGGACCCTCTATAATGACATCTATGATGATACGACTTGGGACGGGGACGCCATATCGAATTACTCCCCTATGCGGTCAGCCAAGGAGAATTCAGCCCTGCAGAGGCGGGCAATCCTTTCCAGACAGGGCAGGAATTCTATGCCAGTGCGGGATTCGATATGAAAATCGGGTTGAAGAGTAACCTGACCATGGACGCCACTGTCAACCCGGATTTCGGACAGGTCGAGGTCGACCCCGCGGTCATCAACCTGAGTGCCTACGAGACATACTACAGCGAAAAGAGGCCGTTTTTTATCGAAGGGGCCAACATCTTCGATGAATTCGGACGGGGCGGAAACGCCTTTAATACCAGCATCAACTGGCCGCAACCGACTTTTTTCTACAGCCGCCGCATCGGCCGCGCCCCTCAGGGCTATGTGACCCAGAGCGGATATGTGAACTACCCGGACAGGTCAACCATTCTCGGGGCGTTCAAACTCACCGGGAAGGTGGGAAAAGGCTGGAATTTCGGGTTCATCAACGCCCTGACTGCCCGTGAATACGCTGAAATTGACACCGGTGGCGACAGAATTCATGAAGAAGTCGAACCTTTCTCCTACTACGGCGTTTTTCGCGGCCAGAAAGAGTTCAGCGAAGGAGATAGAGGCATCGGATTCTTGGCCACTTCGGTCATTCGGGATCTCCGGAAAGACACGTTCGCTTCTTTTCTTAACGAGAAAGCCTTCAGCCTGGCTATCGATGGCTGGACATTTTTGGATAAAAATAACCAGTGGGTCATCACCGGCTGGCTCGGTGGAACGCGGGTAGAAGGAAGCCAGGATGCCATTACCGGACTGCAGTATTCCTCTTTGCACTATTTCCAGCGTCCGGATGCCGATCATGTGGAAATTGATGATACCGCCACATCTCTTATGGGTTGGGGAGGACGGCTGACCTTAAATAAACAAAAAGGCAGGTTCCTTTTCACTACGTCCATAGGAGCCTTGTCCCCTGGCTTCGACCCCAATGATCTGGGATTCCAATTCGGCTCCTCAGACATCATCAACTATCATATGCTTTTCGCCTACAGATGGCCTCATCCGGGGAAGGTCTTCCGCAACATGTTGGTGTATTTGGGCCCTTTCGCCACCTGGGATTTCGGCGGCAACCAGACCTGGGAAGGCCTTCTTGCCGCTGCTGAAGGCCAATTTCTCAACTACTGGAGTTTCCAAACCATGGTCGCCTATAATCCCAAAACAGTGAGCAACAGGCTGACGCGAGGAGGACCTCTGGCCCGGCTTCCCTATGGTTATCAAGTTGATTTCGTATTGAGCACTGACAGCCGTAAACCGATAGTGATGACTGCAGTCACCAGCCTCTACAACCGGCCTGACTGGGAAAGCCATTCCTGGTTTGGTGGCGTCTATCTCAACTGGAAGCCGCGGAGCAATATCAGCTTCTCCTTCGGTCCGGAATATTCTGTTGATGACTCCTATGCTCAATGGGTGAGGAGAGTGAGCGATCCGTTGATGATCGATACATTTGGAGAAAGATATGTGTTCGCCAGTATTTACCAAAGGACGCTTTCCGCGGAGGTCAGGCTGAATTGGACGTTCACTCCCAAGCTGACTCTCCAGCTCTATCTCCAGCCTTTCCTGGCTGTGGGCGAGTACAGCGATTTCAAGGAACTCGCCCGGCCCAAATCTTTTGATTATAATTATTACGGTGATGGCGACTCAACCATCACCTTCGCTGACGATTATTACTCTGTTGACCCGGACGGACCTGGTCCAGCTCCGGAATTTTCCTTTTACAACCCTGATTTCAACTACAAATCTTTACGAGGGACAGCTGTCTTAAGATGGGAATACCTGCCGGGTTCGATCCTTTATTTCGTCTGGACCCAGAACCGCGCTGATTTCTCCAACCCGGGAGATTTCAGCTTCAGGCGGGACCTCGGAGACCTTTTGACAGCACCGGGTGATAACATCTTCCTGATCAAAATCTCCTACCGCTGGAACATCTGATATAAATTGAAAATATTAAGATGCTCCCTGAAAGCACAATCCGTCTTTTAACTATATTTAAGGAATAATAAGAACTTCAGGGAATCGCGCCGGCAATATTCCGCCTGGGATTTTTTCCTATTCCCCTCCGATCTGCAGCAGCTTGATGCGAATAGTCGGACCGGTGAAGCTTCGATTCAGGTCAAGGTCGTTCCCGACCATGTCGATCCCATTGAACATTTCAAAGGCGTTTCCAGCTACAGTCAGTCCTTTTACCGGGAAGGCAATCTTGCCGCTATCAATCCAGAAGCCTGAAGCGCCTCCGCTGAAACTGCCGTTGACAGAATTAATCCCGTAGCCTGTAATCCCTTTGAGCAGAAGTCCTGTCTTGGTGGCACTGATTATATCCTGGGGAGAGCTTTTGCCTGCATCCATATAAAAATTGTGGGCTCCGATGCCAGGTATACTGGTGAAGCCGCCTCTTGAGGCATTGCCTGTGGTTTTGACCCCTGCTCTTTTAGCCACGATGGTGTTGTACATGAAACCCTTGAGTATTCCTTTCTCCACGATGACTCTCCTCTGGGTGGGGACTCCTTCGCCATCAAAGGGACGGCTCCGTATTCCTCTGGGACGTGTCCCGTCATCGATGACAGTGACCAGCTCAGAGGCGATCTTCTGGTCCATTTTGTCCCTGAGAAAGCTGGCTCCCTGGAGAACTCTCTCGCCGTTGACAGCGGCCAGGATCCCGCCCAACACAGAGCGGGCCACATCCGGGTCGAAAATGACCGCTGCCTTCTGTGTTTTGACCATCCTGGGGTCGAGCATTTGGTAGGCGTCTTTGGCAGCTTTCTGGGCAACTTCCTCCGGAGGCTTTAAGTCAGCATAAAAGCGCCTCGAGCAGTACTCTCCTCCAGTGGATTTCTGGTCATCTTTTTCGGCCACCACCGACACTCCGAAACCGCACCCTGACTCTTTAAAGCTCTTCAGGAGACCGTTGGAATTGGCGATGAACACCTCCCCTTCTCCCTCCGAATAGGAAGCTCCAGAACTTTTGGTGATGCGGGAGTCTTTCATGGCCAATTGTTCCACTTTTATAGCCAGCTCGATCTTCTTCTCCATCGGGATCTGACTGATCTGCGGGTCAAAGAGACCTCTAACTTCGGCAAAACTTTTATCACTGGGGAGGACATTGTTTTCATCAGGAGTAGTGTTGGCGGCAAAGCGAATAGCGCTTTCAATCGCGTTGTTCAGGGCATTGTCTGTGAAATCATTGCAGCTGGAAAAAGCCATCCGCTCCTGGACAAAAACCCTGAATCCGGCGCCGTGGGTGGCAGATTCTTGGACAGTCTCTATCTCGCCGTTCCGGACCTCTATACTCAGATTTCGTCCTGATTCGATGTAGACTTCAGCCAGGACCGCGCCCTTTTTCAGACATTTATTAACCAGTTGCTCGGCTAATGCTTTATAGTCCATGGTTATCTCCTTTCTTTCACTTGGCTCATCTTCTCGCTCTGCTGCCGCCCACGTTGATGCCACGAATCCTGACTGTGGGCTGTCCGGCTGTCACCTCTGCAATCTGGCCTTTGCCGCAGATTCCAGGACCGAAGTCAAGGTCATCTCCGACTGCATCTATGTTGGAAATGACGTCCAGGCAGCTTCCGATCAGAGTCGCGCCTTTCACAGGAGCGGTTTTTTTCCCGTCCTCTATCAGATAGGCTTCCCGACAGGTAAAGTTGAACATTCCGGTGACAGGGTTGACGCTGCCACCGCTCAGGCTCTGCACGAACAGTCCACTTTTAGTCGAGGCCAGGATATCTTCAGGCTTATCCTTGCCCTTCTCGATAAATGTGTTGGTCATCCTGGGAATGGGAATATAACGGAAGCTCTCCCGCCGCCCGTTTCCTGTACGTTCCATCTTGAGCTGCTTGGCTGACAGGACATCAGTCATGAACTTGACCAGGACGCCATCCTGGATCAGGACATTCCGTTTCATCTGGGTGCCTTCATCGTCGAAATTGGTCGTACCGCGGAAATTGGGCAGAGTCCCGTCATCAACCATGGTAAACACGTCACTGGCGACTTTCTTTCCCTGTTTGCCTGTAAAAACCCCGGTTTGACGGGCGATGACATCGCCTTCCAGCGGATGGCCGACGGCCTCATGAACAAGGACGCCGCCCCAGCCGTTCTGCATGACCACATCCATGATTCCCGCTGGGGCATCCTTTGCCTCCAGCATGGCGATGGACTCCCGGGCGCAGGTTTGGGCGACTTCCTCAGGTGTGACTTCTTCGAACATCTCAAAACCGGAGTGGCGGCTGAGCCTCTCTCTTCCCATATGGCGGGTGTTATTCCCGACTCCCAGTGTCTGGACGATGAAGAAAAGCAACGGAAGCTCATCGCTCAGGATCAGGCCTTCACTATTGGCGACAGTCCTTCCTCTGACCTCGTCGTAATAGCTGATGGAAGCCATCTGGATCCTCGAGTCGTAATCCAGAGCGGCCTGGTTGGCCCGCTTCATGATGTCAATCCTTTTCTCATCGGCAACAGCTCCTAGGGGAAGCTTGACCGTTACATAGGATTTCCGGCTCTCTTTCTTCACCTTGACCAGACCAACAGGCTGGCCGTTTTTGGCGACAAAAGAAGCGACCTCTGCGGCTCTCATCATTTTTTCTTCGGTGATATCGTCAGTGTAAGCGAACCCGGTTTTATCTCCGGATATGACTCTCACACCCGCACCCTGACTGATGCCGAAGACTGCGCTCTTGAACTTGGACTCCTCCATCAAAATCTCCCTGGAGATCCTGTTTTCAAGGTAAACATCGGCAAATTCGCCGCCTTTTTCCAGAGCTTTCTGGATGACTCTGTTAAGGACTTGAGGATCGACAGCGATCTTGGCGCTTCCCTTCTCGACGCCTTTGCAGGACAGAAGCTGCATCATAAGAGAGGGAGTCGCGGCCAGAGCAATTCCTCCCTTAAGGCTTGCCTCGAGGAATTTCCGACGCGGAATTCCCTCGACAAAATACTTTTTAATGTTCATGGTGTACCTCGGTGTATAAGGTTTGGATTATTATATACTACAAAAAAGATTGAAGCAAAGTAGAGAAAAAAAATGAGGATAGTATCTCTATTTTCGTCACAGTTAATCATGCAAGAGTATTCGGCTAAAGCGGTGGTCCTCTTCATTGGTCTGATATTTGCGTTACCCCAGAAATAGATATACTTATCAAAATAAGCGGCGGCTGCATTTTAAAGAAAATGAGACAGTCCCACTCTTAGTTTAAATAAGGACTGAATGAAGCGGTCCCCAAAAAAAGACTTTTCCCTTTTTTCCAGATTAACCGGGATTTTACTCAAAAATGGAAAACTCAATATTTTTATTCTTTAAGCTCACGCCCATGGCTCTGTCCAGTTGAGCCAGAGAAAGATTATAGTCGATCACAGCCCTCAGTTCAGCGCTGATCGCGTTAGCCAGGTCTCGCTGATGCTGGAGCACGGTATAATGGGTCGTCAAACCCACCTTCAGCTTTTTCTCTTCTGCTTCTAAAGTCTTCTCTGCCAGTGCCCGGGCAGCCCTGTAAGCTTGCACCCGTTTATAGTTGGTCTGGACAGTCCGGACTGTGGTCTTGACTTCGAGAATGACCTGCTGCTCCTGATTCTTGAGCCTCAATCTCGTTTGATTCAGCTCGGTTCTGGCTTGAGCCTGCTGGGCACGGGAGAACATGGTGTTGAGCGGAACGCTGAAAGATAACCTCACGGACCAATTCCTGAATTTGAAATTAAAGGCATCTTTGAAAGATTCCATGGCTCCGCCAGGGATAGAGCCTATCGGGTCACCCAGAGGATCATCTGGGTCATAGAGGATTTCAGTTCCGCCTATTCCGGGACTCCAGTAGGAAGCGATGAGGTTTAACTCGGGAAGAAGCTGATTCTTAGCATAGGTCAAATCTATCTTTCTGTTATTTATATCTGCTTTTATTCGCTGCAAATCCGGACGGTTCTCCAGAGCCATTTGAAGAGCCTCTTCAAGGCTTACTTTCTTTTCGGTGAAGTCAGGCTTGTCAACGGGTATAATCTCAACATCCATTCCTCCTTCCTCGGAAACAAGGTTGATCACTGTTTTCAACTCATCTTCTCGATTCTTGACTTCGGCTTCTGCCTGTAGGATATCCGCTTCTCGGGTGGCGACTTCTGACTCAGCGCTCAAAATCTCGATCGGAGCCAGTGTCCCCACCTCGACTTCCCTCTTGTTCTTAGCTAAAAAGTTCTGGGCCCAGTCTAAGGACTGCTTTTTTGCTTTCAGGTCCTCTAAACTGTAGACCAGATTCCAGTAAGCACTCTCCACATCATAAATCGTGCCCATGAGCATTGTCTTGAAATCGTTTTCCGAAATCTCCATGTTGTTCTTGGCAACGATGATCTCTCTTCGACTTATCTTAGGCCCAAAGTTCTTGAGAAGAGGTTGAGTAAAGTCAAACTGCAGGATGCTCGTATACCGGGGATTGAAGGTCTGGTATTTTATGTTTGAAGCTCTTCTATAAGAGGCTAAACTTATGGTGAAATCAGCTCCTGTGGGAATACGTTGAGTAATACTGCCACTCCAGTCATTATAATCTGCCTGAATAGAGCCCGCAACCTCAATCAAAGAAAAGGAGGGTTCTTCTCTGTCCTGAATATTATAATTAAAAGATAGAGTGGGCAGGAATTGTTCCCTGGCCAGAGAGATGGAGATATCAGACAGTTCAGGGTTCAAGACTTCGATCGCAACATTCAGGTTGTTCCTCATCGCTTTGGTTACGCATTCTTCCAGAGTGAGCGACAATTTTTTATCCTGCGCGTGAAGACCTGCAAAAAGGAAGAAAATGAAGACAAAACAAAGGGCATTTTTATATTTCAGCATTTTAAACCTCCGTTCTTATTGGCGAACATGATTTTCCTCCCATCAGTTTCCGGTTTGACTTCTCAATTTGATGGGATTAAATATCCATTCCTATTTCAATCCTGCTTTTATTTATCCTCGTCTACGATCCATCCATCCAGGAGGTTGATGATCCTGCGGCTGTAAGAGGCGTTTTTCTCGGAATGAGTGACCTGGAGCACCGTGGTTCCGTGTTCGTTCAACTCCTTGAACAATTCCATGATCTCTTCGCCTTCTTTGGTGTTCAGGTTGCCGGTCGGCTCATCGGCAAGGATGAGCTTGGGCTCGGTGATAACCGCCCTAGCCACCGCGACCTTCTGCTGTTGGCCTCCTGAGAGCTGGTTCGGGAAGAGGTCCTTCTTGGCTACGATGTGAAACCTGTCCAGCATGTCAGCCACTTTGCCTTTCCTTTCAGAGCCTTTTACTTTTTTGTACAAGAGCGGCGTCTCCAGATTCTCATACACCGTCAAATCATCGATGAGATGATAGCTCTGGAAGACAAACCCGATATAATGCTTGTGAAGCTCTGTGAGCTGTTTCTCGGGCAGGTTATGGACTTTCCTGTCAAAGAAATAATATTCCCCGCTGGAAGGATTATCCAGCATGCCCAGGATGTAGAGAAGAGTGGACTTCCCTGCTCCTGATGGGCCCATGATGGTTACGAAATCTCCCTCTTTAATCTCGAGGTTGATATTCCGCAGAGCGAATGTCTTAATAAATCCTGTTGAATAATACTTGGTGATATCGACCAGTTTGATCATATCAGGCCTCCTATTCTGAACCTTTCTTCACAACGAGTAATTTTTTATACGAATTCGATATCTTAATCAAGATTAAGCTCATTCATACCTCAGAGATTTTACGGGATCTGCCACGGCTGCCCTCAAGGATTGATAGCCCACCGAGAGCAAGGCAACCAGAAAAGTTACGGTCGCGGTCAGAAGGAACGTCTCCAGTCCAATGCCCACCCTGTAAGCGAAGTTCTGAAGCCAACTGCGCATGATGACATAAGCAACGGGCCAGGCGATGAAGTTCGCCAAAAGCGCCCATCTGCTGAATTCCTTGGAGAGAAGCAGGACGATATTCGACACAGAGGCTCCCAGGACCTTTCGAATCCCGATTTCCTTGGTGCGCTGTTCAGCGGAATAAGATGCCAGACCGATGAGCCCAAGGCTGGCAATAAAGATGGAAAGGAGAGAAAAGTAAATAAATATTCGCCCCAGCCTTTCCTCTGATTTATACAGTTTGTCAAAATCTTCATCCAAAAAAGAATAGACAAATGGGAAATTAGGCGCCAGCGTGACCCACTTCTCTTGAACATAAGCCAACGTTCCCCTTATGTCACCCGGACTTATTCTGATGAGAATATTATCGTAAGACCTGGGCCAGATATGGAGGACGAGCGGCTCAATCTCCCTATAGAGAGACTCGAAATGAAAATCCTTGACAACACCGATGACAGTACCCTTTTTATACTTGTTATACTTGATACTTGTAGACTTGTCCCCGCCAGCCATCCATTCAAGCTGTTTTCCGAGCGGAGACTCCCAGCCGATTTTCCTGACAGCGGCCTCGTTGAGGATGAAGGCTTGAGAGGCATCGGTGGCAAAGTCTGAAGAAAACCCTCTTCCTTCCGCAATCTCGATCCCCATAGTATCTATGAAATCATTGTCAACTCTTATGTTATGAATCAATATTTTATCGGCTTTATCAAACCCTTCAGGAAGAAACGGATTTCTGTTGACACCGGTCTGACCGGGGACATCGGAGGCAATGGCAACCTTGAGAACATTCGGATTCTGGAGCAATTCGTTGCGGATGGACCGGTACATATAGAGGATCGATCTTTCTTTTACCGGAAGAACAAGAACTTGCTCTTTATCGAACCCCAATTTTTTATTCCTGATATAGTTCAGTTGGTTGTTGATTATAAGAGTGCAGGCAATCAGCAGTATGGAGATAGAAAATTGAGCCAGAACAAGGATGCTCCTGAGCCTTGGTAGCGAGGGGCCTGATTGAACCACTCCTCTGAAGATTCTCAGCGGCTGAAAGGCTGAGAGAAACAGGGCTGGATAAATTCCGGAAAAAGCTCCAACAAAAAAAGTGACTGCGATTATGGCTAAGACAAACGGAATATTGTTGATGTATCCGACAGTCAGCTCTTTTCTTACCAGAGAATTGAACACAGGCAGGAAGAGTTCGACAAGGACCAGAGATACAGGCAGAGCGACAAAGGTGAGGAAAACGGACTCTCCTAAATATTGTTTTAAGACCTGAGCCCTGCTCGCTCCCAGGACCTTCCTCATCCCGACTTCTCGGGCCCGATTCAGGTGACGCGCAGTGGAGAGGTTGATGAAATTGATGGAGGCGATCAGCAGGATGAGCAAAGCGATGGCTGAATAAATATAAACATAGCCCATATCGCCATTCGCCTCTATTTCGCCCTTAAAGTGAGAGTGAAGATGGATGCTCATCAGCGACTGCAGGTGCAAATCCTTAAGAAAATGATCTTCTCCCACATGGCTTTGTAAAAATCCGGAAAATTTCTTCTCGATTTCCAGAGGAGAATATCTTTCTGGAATCAAAAGATAAGTGTAGAGGGCACAACTTCCCCAGTCGTCCATAGGAAGGATGAAGTGATGATTTAATGTGGCGAATGAGGCCAGAAAATCGAACCTGAAATGGGAATTATGAGGGATATTTTTCAGCACCCCTGATATCCTGTAATCATCACTATTGTTAAAATTCAAGACTTTACCCAGAGGATCTTCCTCACCGAAATACTTATCTGCTATCTCTTCGGTGATTAAAACAGAATAGGGTTCTTGAAGCGCAGTTCCAGGATTTCCCTTGATAAGGGGAAAAGAAAAAATATCAATGGCGGTCTGGTCGGCAAAAAAGAAACGGGTCTCGTAGAATTTCTTTTCTTTATAACCTATCAAGATTTCTTCTCTTGATGGCTTGATAAATCTCGCATAATTCACGATCTCGGGAAAGTCATGGACAAGAGCCGGCCCTAACGGCGGAGGAGTTGAGATCTCAGCCGACATTTCCCCTTGTGTTTCTGTCTTTCTTATTACTCGATAGATCTGGTCAGCCTTGGTGTGATAGCTGTCATAGCTGAGCTCGTCACGAACGAATAAGACTATCAAGATACAACAAGCCATTCCGATGGCCAAACCGGCAATGTTGATGAATGAAAAGCCCTTATGTCTCCTTATGTTTCTCAGGGCGATCTTCAGATAATTTCTAAACATCGAAGCTCTTTAAAACACAAAGAGGATATTGACGGTTAGGAATAAAAATAAAAAAAGCAACATCAAAATCCAGATTATTTTTTCCATTGACTTCCCCTTTTATATTCATTTCGGTTTCGCTTCTCCATTTCTCTTTGTACCTTTTTCAAAATTTCATGGAGCTTAAGCGGTCATTCCTCCATTTTTATTCATAACGCAGTGCGTCGGCTGGGTTGGCCACTGCCGCTTTAATGGCTTGAGAACTGACCGTGAGCAAGGCGATCAACACAGCAGCTAGGGCTGAAAATGCAAATATTCCCGGACCGATAGACGTGCGGTAAGCGAAGCTCAGCAGCCAGCGGTTCATAGCGTAATAGGCAACAGGCCAGGCGATAAGGTTGGCCACGAGCACCCACCTGATGAATTCTTTATTGAGAAGAGTGACGATATTCGATGTTGTGGCTCCAAGCACTTTGCGGATCCCGATTTCCTTGGTCCTCTGCTCTGCAGTGAATGCCGCCAACCCGAATAAGCCGAGACAAGCAACGAATACAGCCAGGATCGAGAAATATCCGAATATCTGGCCCGCTCTTTCTTCCTGCCTGTAGACTTTGTCAAAATCGTCGTCAAGAAAGAAATAATCCAGAGGGCGGTTCGGGGCTAATTCTTTCCACTCTATCTTTAAAAAAGCGATTGTCTCTGGAATTTTATCCGCAGCCACTCTGACTGACATGAACTCGAAATAGGCTGGCGAGATGTAAATCATAACGGATTCTATCTGTTGATAGAAGGATTTGAAATGAAAATCCTTCACCACCCCAATGACATAACCGTTCTTGTTTTCAGTCTTGATATTTCTGCCTAGAGGCGATTGCCAACCATATTTTTTGACAGCAGACTCATTCAAGATGATGGCCTCTTTCTCATCTGTGGTGAAACTTCTGGAAAAGTCCCTGCCTTGTACTATTTCCATACCGAGAGTTCTTATAAAGTCGTGGTCAACCATCATCACCCACATCGAAGGCAAATCCTTCCTTTCCTGAAGCCCTTCAGTGCTGAAAAACCAGTGGTGAGAGATTCTTCCTGGGATTCCCGATGAGGCCGTAACATCCAGAATGGATGGATTCTTTAACAGTTCTGCCTTTATAACTTCATGCTTGGTGCTTAATTCTTTATCTTTGATGTTCAGTACCAGGACTTGATCTTTGTTGAAGCCGAGATTTGTGGTCCTGATATAGCGGACCTGGCTCAAGATTATTCCCGTGGCTATGATCAAGATTATGGAAACAGCGAATTGAAAAACGATCAGTCCTCTTCTTAAGGAGATGCCCCTGGCTCCGAGACTCAATTTTCCCTTCATGACTTTTATCGGCTTGAGCGCTGATAAAAATAATGCGGGATAGATTCCTGAAATCAAACCGACAACCAGAGTGATTCCGATCAAGATGAAAAGAATGGGCCAGTTGTTCAGATAATTAAATCTCAAATCTCTATCAGTAAAGGCGCGGAAGGCTGGCAGGAGAAGCTCCATCATAACCACAGCCAGGGGAAGAGCGATGAACGAGAAGAGTACGGACTCTCCGAGGAACTGCCGGACCAGTTGGGACCGGCGAGCCCCCACGACTTTTCTCATGCCGACTTCTCTGGTCCTGTAAGCTGACCTGGCTGTGGCCAGGTTCATGAAGTTTATACAGGCGATCATCAGGATAAACAAAGCCACAGCAGCAAATATGAAGACATAAACGGCGTCGCTGTTCGCTTCGATCTCACTCTCCAGGTGGGAATGGAGATGAATCGCAGTCAACGGCTGAAGATGAGGCTTTAACGCATCTCCGGCCTGTTGTCCTGTATGTTTTTTTACGAGGGCAGTGAATTTTCCTTCCAGGACCTCAGAGCTCAAGCTTTCATCAAGTAGCAGATAGGTATAGTACATATGGTTGAACCAATTCTGGACCCACTCTGAAAAACGTTTCTCCATGGTGGCAAAGGATGCCAGGAAGTCAAACCTGAAATGAGAATTCTTTGGAATATCTTTGAGCACTCCTTTGACCGTGAAATCCGATTGGCTGTACCTATCATTTAAGGTGAGGATTTTGCCCATCGGGTCTTCATCTCCGAAGTATTTCCTCGCTTTTTCTTGGGAGATGACCACAGTGAAAGGCTCTTTTAAAGCACTCTTTGGATCGCCCTTGATCAGTGGAAAAGTGAAAATTCCAAAAACGGAATTATCGGCAAAATACCACTTATCTTCATAATAACTATCAGTTCCGTGGGAGACCAATACTTTACCCTTTGAAAAATTTCCCTTCATAAACCGGACGGCATCTTTGACCTCCGGGAATTCATGCTTCATAGCCGGCGCGAAAGGAGCAGGTGTTATAGCCATATGGCGTTTATTCCCGAACATATCCAGCTCCTCGACGACCCTGTAGATATGGTCCGCGTTCTCATGATACCTGTCATAGCTGCGCTCATAGCGAACATAAAGCAGGATCAGCAAGCAGCAGGCTAATCCTATGGCCAGACCTGCGATATTGATGAAGGAATAGGCTTTATACCTTTTCAGTATTCTCAGGGCGATCCTCAGGTAATTCTTAAACATGGTATTGATTTATATGCTCAGTTCTCGACCTTCTGGCTTTTTGCGGAACATGATCGGTATGTTGGCCTCAGTGGGAAGGCCGATCTGGATCAACTCCCAATCTTTGTCGTGTTCTCTGATCACTCGCTTAATCACATCCACCCTATCTTCCTTCTCCTCACTCACATCTTCCCAATCAATGATCTCGACCCTGTAATGCAGCGTTCTTTTCTTGCCGTTGATCTTAACATCGATATCGATATTCTGTTCCGCTCCCAAGGTTGGGATTTGAATGACGACTTCTCTCATTTTTGTCTCCTTTTTATTATTTTCTTATTTATTTTCATGGATCTCAGATATCTTCAACTATTGCCTTCCAGGTTGTTATTCATACCTCAACGCCTCTACTGGATTAGCGAAGGCAGCCCTGACTGCCAGAAAGCTTACGGTCACTAAAGCGATCCCTAAAGTTAATAATGCCGATGCCGGGAAAATCCAGAGCTCGATGCTTGTCCTGTAAGCGAAATTATGCAGCCAGCGGTCCATGACATAATAGGCCACCGGCCAGGCGATAAGGTTGGCCACCAGCATCCACTTCGTGAATCCTTTGGTGAGGAGGACGATTATGCTAGGGACAGAGGCGCCAAGGACTTTGCGAATCCCTACCTCCTTGGTCCGTTGTTCTGTGCTGAATGCTGCCAGCCCAAGCAGTCCTAAACAGGCGATGAGCCCGGCAATGATGGAGAATGCCGTAAAAAGTTGGCCAGCTCTTTGTTCTGACCGATAGAGCTTGTCGAAACTATCGTCAAGAAAAAAGTATTCAAAAGGCTGGTCAGGGGTGAATTCCTCCCATTTCTTTTCTAAGAGAGCCAAAGTTTTAGATAAATTATCCGGACCAAGCCGGATTGAAATGTAATCTCCGTTCGCATTTAACAAGTTCCTGATAACTAAAGGCCGGATTTCCTTGTGGAGAGATTCGTAATGGAAGTCCTTCAGCACTCCGATGATTGTCAGATTCAATTCATTGCCTTTGATTACAGTCTGAAGATGTTTGCCGAGAGGTTCGGTCATTCCCAACATCCTGGCTGCGCTTTGGTTGATAACGATAGAGGATGAATCTTTGGTAGAATCGGAAGAAAAAAAACGTCCTGCAGCCATCTCCAGCTGAAGAGTCCGGGCGAAGTCATGGTCGGCAAACCACTGATTGAGAGGTTGAAGTTCGCCTTCCGGACTCTCTCCACTCCTGTATCCGTTGATATCAAAATCATTCCCTGGAAGGTAGTTGGACAGAGCCGTACTGATAATTGAAGGATATTGGCTCAGAGCCTGTTTAAAGGCCTGGCTCTGCTGCTTTAAAGCACTGGCTCTCTGGATGACTACCACGTGGTCTTTATCAAAGCCTAATTTTTTATAGCGTATGTATTCCAGCTGTTCATAGACAACGAAGGTTACTACAAGCAGCGTTATAGAAATAGCAAACTGGAAGACGACAAGCCCGTACCGGATACCTGCGCTTCTGCCGCCTGGGCCCGGTTTTCCTTTGAGCGTTGAGATAGGTTGAAAAGATGCCAGAAAAAAAGCAGGATAGCTCCCTGCTATGATACCGAAAAGCAAAGTCATTCCAATGATAGCGGGCAGAATCAGCCAGTTCCCAAAGTGGACTGACAGGTTTTTTCCAATCAGGTTGTTAAAAAAAGGCAAAAAAAGCTCAAGGAACACCGCAGCCAATAGAAGGGATAACAGACTCAATAGAACGGACTCGGACAGAAATTGCCTGACAAGTTGGGAGCGGTTAGAGCCCAAGACTTTTCGGACGCCGACTTCATTCGCTCGAGTCGAAGATCGAGCCGTAGAAAGGTTTATAAAGTTGACTGAGGCGATGAAAAGGATGAAAAAAGCAATGGCGGAAAAAATATAGACATATCTTACATCGCTATTCGCTTCTAATTCATAATCCAGGTTCGAATGAAGATGGATATCCGTGATGGGCTGCAAATTAAAGGCGAAGCTGTTACCCAATTTGAAGAAATCTTCAATAGAGAATCCCATGACATTCTGTACCTGAGGACCCATATACTTTTGGACAAAAGCCGGCAATTCTGATTCAAGCTGATGATAAGAACCATCTTCCTGGAGTAAGGCATAAGTGTACAGGCATCCGTTGAACCAGTTGAGGTCTCGACTCAGATGTATGGTCGTTAGCGAAGCAAGAAAATCGAAATGAAAATGAGAATTCAGCGGTGCATCCTCTGCGACTCCTGTGATCTGAAAGTCAATTTTGTCATCCACAGAAAGTGTATGACCTAGTGGGTTTTCACTGCCGAAATATTTCTGGGCAGCGGTTCGAGTTATGACCAAGGAATGAGACTGGGAAAGCGCGGTCCTGGAATCACCGTGAACAAGAGGAATGGTGAAAATATCAAAAATGGTCGAATCCGCATAGAAAAAACGTTTTTCGTTAAATTTCTTGTCTTTACAGCGGACCAGAATTCTATCCCATGGTCTAAAAAGCCTTACTGTCTGTAAGACCTGGGGGAATTCATCTTTCAGTGCCTTTGCCAACGGCGGCGATGACATAGCGATGTTGAATTCCCGGTCGGCAATTCTGCCTTCAGTTGTGACTCTGAAAATCTGACTGGCTTTCTCATGAAAACGGTCATAGCTGAGCTCATCCTGGACGAACAGAAAAATCATGAGGCAGCATATAAAACCTATGGCCAGACCGGTTATATTGATAAAGGAGTGACCTTTCTGTCTCTTAAGGGTTCTCCAGGCGACGACCAGGTAATTCTTAAGCAATGCTCATCCCCTTTCGCTTACAGCTCAAAATTAAAAAATCGATTCGAAGCATAGCCTTTTTTCTATGCTTTGAGTTTTATCTTGAACAGAACCTGACCAAGATAACCGGCTTCATTGATTTCAGCGATATACAATCCTGGCACGATATGAGCCGGTCTTTTAAGCATCGGCTCAGAGAGGCTTTTGAGTAGTGAATTCGCTTCCCAATCCTGACGGTTGTCACTCAACAATACAGGCTCCTCATCATTAACCAGTTTCTGCAAAATCTCTTTTAATAACATATTTCCTCCAATCACCCTGTACACACTCTCTAAAACAACAGGTTTAACCCTGGGATTTTTTTCTCAATCCCAGAATCCATCACCTGAAATACAGGGTGTGACCCTTGTGAATGTACCCGAACCTTAAATCTTGAATTCTTTCTGAATGTTCTCCGAGACAATATGTCCGTCGAAAAGATGAATGACCCTGTGGCTGTACTCGGCATAAGCAGGAGAGTGAGTGACCATTACGATCGTAGTCCCAGCCTCGTGCAGTTCATTCATTAACTTCATCACTTCTTCACCGTGGGCCGAATCCAGGTTTCCTGTCGGCTCGTCAGCAAGAATCAGCTTGGGTCTGGCCACAACTGCCCTGGCCACAGCCACGCGCTGTTGCTGGCCTCCGGATAGTTGTTGGGGAAAATGATTCTTCCGGGCCATGATCTCCATCTGCTCCAGGACCTCGTTGACTCTTTTTTTCCTTTCGGATGAAGAAAATCCCAAATAGAGAAGAGGAAGCTCGACGTTTTCAAATACGGTTAACTCATCGATGAGATTAAAACTCTGAAAGACGAATCCGATGTTTGACTTGCGGAGGTTAGCCCGCTGTCTCTCTGAATATCTTGAGACTTCTTCTCCGATAAAAAAGTATTCTCCTCCACTGGATTTGTCGATCATCCCCAGGACATTCAAGAGGGTCGACTTCCCGCAGCCCGAGGGCCCCATGATCGCCACATACTCGCCTTCTTTGACATCGAGATTGACGTTATTCAAGGCCGTCGTTTCCACTTCTTCAGTCCTGTAGATTTTCTTGAGGTTTTTGGTTTTTATCATTTAATGTCCTCCTTTAATGATCAAAGTTTCCCTTTCAAAAGAATTTATTTTATTTCAAAACCAATCGTTCCATGTTTCCAAAGCTTTCATAAGAGGAGGTGATCACCTTATCTCCTGGCTTTAAACCTTCGATCACCTCAAAGGCCTCAGGATTGTATCGATTCAGTCTGATTCTTTGTTTGGTGGCGAAGCTTTCTGAGCCATCAAGCAAATAGACCCAGTTTCCTCCAGTGGTTTGATAAAATCCGCCCCGGGGCAAGAGGATAGCCTCTGAAATATCGCCCAGTTCCAGGCTGATATGAAGGGTCATTCCTCGTCTAATGCCCTCGGGCTGTTCCCCTATAAATTCCATATCCACCTCAAACCGGTTATCCTGAACCTCTGGATAGATCCGGCTCACCACTAGCTTGTAGGTATTGCCGGCAAAATCGAATTTTCCTGTCCGGTCTTTTTCGATCCGGGCTATGTAATGCTCATCTATCTCTGCCCTGACTCTGAATCCTTCGAGCATGTCGATCTGACCGATGCGCTGACCCGGGCTAATGGATTCGCCGATTCTTGGTCTCAAAGAGGTGAGTTGACCGGAAATCGGCGCTTTGATCGTCAAATTGTCCTGTTTTTGCTTAAGGACTTCAAGGTTTGACTCCATTCGTTTCAGCGAGTCCTCCAGGGCATTGACTTGGGCCTGACGGAACATGAGATCTGTTTTCTGGCTCTCGATGGTCAAGTCCTTCAGCTTCACAAGGTATTCATATTGATCTTTTTCGAGATCATACTCATGCTGCGATATCAAATCATCTTTGACCAGCTCACTGTAGCGTTCATATACGCGTTTTTGCTGCTGGAGCCTGCTGTCTACATCCACAAGCTCTTTGTTCAGCTGAAGTTTATACTGCTCCATAGACAGCCTGGTACTGCGCAGGTTATCGCTTGCCCGGAACAATTCGGCTTCTCTCCACATGATGTCGATAATGAGGTTGGTATTGGCCAGCTTCATGATCGGGTCACCTTTTTTCACAATTGTCCCGGCTTCCAAATAGATCTCTTCGACTATTCCTCCTTCCAAAGGATCTAAATAATGTGTGTATATCGGCAGGACTTCCCCCTGCACCGGGATGTATTCCTGAAAAGGACCTTTGGTCACAGTGGAAATGGTCAGCCTCTCCGCCTGGACGTTAAGAGTGGACTTGCTCATTTTAAAAAGAAAGACATAAAGGACAACGATGATGAACACTCCTGCGGCGGCGTATACGGCAATCCTTTTCAGGGGCCATTTCTTTTTTTTGATATCACGATCCATTCCCATTTTTATCCTCCAAAGTCAAGCATCGATCATTTTCATATTATTCTTAAGATGCTCAATTTCACATAAAGGTTGACATTCATATCTGCCTACCAGACCCGTTTTATTGCAATAAATGTGCCATTATGGTTATTACGGGGGCAAAGGGTCAAGGGTTGTCAGATTACAGCAAAAAAGTGTTCGCTGATATAACAGATAGCGTACGATATCGAACAGTTGACCAATGTTTTTATGCCAATAACGATTGAAATAATGGTTGATACAGACTGAAAGGAATGAATTAAGCAGAAAGGCATATATCTTGCAGTGTGAAAATAAGGAGTATGAATAATTCCACAAAGGATTTTCAAAGCTTCTTTTGATATAATAATTTCATTATGGAAGGGCAATTCTTATGAAAAAGAAAACCGGAAAGATTCTTGTCGTCGATGACGATGAGGACATCCTTCAGGCAGCACGGCTACTGCTCAAGCAGCATGTCGCTCAGGTAGATACGGAAAAGGATCCCAAGGACATGTATTCACTCTTGAAAAACGAGTCTTATGATGTCATTCTCCTGGATATGAACTTCGCCAAGGGTGCCACCAGCGGCAAGGAGGGATTCTACTGGCTCAACAAGATCCTCGATATCGATCCTTCTGTTGTGATCATCCTCATCACTGCCTTCGGTGACGTGGAGATGGCTGTTCGGGCGGTGAAAGAAGGGGCAACGGATTTTGTCCTCAAACCCTGGCAGAATGAAAAACTCATCGCTACAGTCAATACAGCCATAAACTTAAGACTGACACGACTGGAAGCGGATAATCTTCGTTCCCGCCAGAAACTGCTCAGCGCTGACCTTGACCAGCCTTTTCATGACTTCATTGGCCAGAGCCTCGCAATGCAAACAGTGTTCAAAACCGTTCAAAAGGTGGCCAAGACCGATGCCAATATCCTGATACTTGGGGATAACGGAACGGGAAAAGAGCTGGTAGCCCGCGAGCTGCATCGCCAGTCTCAGCGTTCTGATGATGTCTTTATAAGTGTTGATATGGGAGCAGTGAGCGAAACCCTGTTCGAGAGCGAACTCTTCGGTCACATCAAGGGAGCCTTCACGGATGCCAGAGAAGACCGGGCCGGCCGTTTTGAGATTGCCTCGGGAGGAACACTTTTTCTTGACGAAATATGCAATCTGCCTTTAACGCTCCAGGCTAAACTGCTGACGGTTTTGGAGAACCGTACGGTCATCCGTCTGGGCTCGAATAAACCCATTCCCATAGATGTCCGTCTCATCTGTGCCACCAATATGCCTGTTCATGATATGGTCGCTGAGAATAAATTCCGCCAGGACCTGCTCTACAGGATCAATACAGTTGAGATCCGGATGCCTCCGTTGAAAGAGCGTCCTGATGATATCCCGCTGTTGGTGGACCATTTCCTGAAAATATACTGCAAAAAGTACAATAAGCCCCTGAAAAGACTTAACCAGGCAACACTGAAGAGAGTTGAGAAATATCATTGGCCGGGTAATGTGAGAGAACTACAGCATGCCATCGAGAGGGCAGTGATCATGAGCGATTCCACAGTGCTCCAGCCCTCGGACTTTTTTTTCCCGTCCGTTGAGACAATAGAGGATTCACTGGTCATCGATGATTACAATCTTGAGGAGATTGAGAAGCTCATCATCAGAAAAGTGCTCAGCAAACACGCCGGAAACATCAGCCACGCAGCAAAGGAGTTAGGATTATCGAGGACATCCTTATACAGAAGATTCGAAAAATATGGTCTTTAATCGGTTCAGAATCAACTGCATTATCCGAGTAATCCTCCTCGGAGCCTTCTCCTGGCTCTTCTTCTATCTCCTTTTCCGGACTAACCTCTATACAGCCCTCTTCATTCTCGGAGTGTTTATTCTTTACCAAATCTATGCCCTCATCTACTATGTGGAAAAGACGAACAGGGATCTGGCCAGGTTTTTCCAATCCATCAGGTATGAAGATTTCTCCCAGACATTTAAAGTGGAAGGATACGGCTCGTCTTTTGATTCACTCAAAGCAGTTTTTTCGGAAGTTATGAATGCTTTTCGCAAAACCAGGGCCGAAAAGGAAGAGCATTTCAGGTACCTCCAAACCGTCGTTCAGCATATCGGCATTGGCTTAATCGCTTTTCAGCCAGATGGAGAGGTGGAACTTATCAACACCGCAGCTAAACGCCTGCTGAATGTCGCCAGCTTAAAAAACATCAAATCTTTGGAATCCATGAGCAAGCCGCTGGTGGACGCTCTACTGCGGTTGCGGTCCAGGGAGAGCGCGCTGGTTAAAGTCGAAGATGAGAACGAGCTTCTTCACTTGGCCCTTTACGCCACTGAATTCAAGCTAAGGGCACAGGAGTTCTCGCTGGTATCCATTCAAAATATCCACAGCGAGTTGGAAGAAAAAGAAATGGAGGCCTGGCAGAAGCTTATCCGAGTTCTTACCCATGAGATCATGAATTCGATTACCCCCATTGCCTCCTTGACCTCTACGATAAGCAACCTGATCAGGGAAGCTTATGGGAAAAAAGTGGAGCCCAAAAAGCTTGACAGCGAAGTGCTGCAAGATATTCAGCAAGCCATGCAGACCATCCAAAAAAGAAGCCAGGGCTTGTTACACTTTGTGGATGCCTACAGAAATCTTACCCTGATACCCAAGCCTAACTTCCAGATTTTCCCTGTTCGAGAGCTTTTTGATCGTGTCCGTAAGCTAATGCAGGTTAACATCGAAAAAAACTCTATCCGTTTTAAAGTGAATGTTGATCCCGAGACTCTCGAGCTTACCGCTGATCCTGAACTCGTAGAACAGGTTTTGATCAATCTGATGTTGAACGCTTTTCAGGCAGTCGAAGGCCGGAAAGACGCCCAGATTGAGCTCAAGGCTTTTCTGGATGGGAGAGGCCGGATCGTCATCCAGGTGCTGGACAACGGGCCTGGAATTCCAAAGGAAAATATAGAAAAAATATTCGTTCCTTTTTTCTCCACCAAGGAAGAAGGCTCGGGAATCGGACTCAGTCTATCCCGCCAAATACTCCGCCTCCATAATGCTTACCTCGGAGTTCATTCCGAACCGAATGTCCAGACCACATTCACTTTAAGGTTCTAAATCTCGCGACGCGGCAACTCCTTTCTTACTGGCCAATAATTTTCTTTTAAAAGGGGCCCGGTTTTTATGCGCAGTAATCAGATAACGCTTTGCATGATGGAATTGAAGGTAAAATTGACATTAGGAATGCGTTCCTGAACTGCCGAAGGATTATACCTGGCACCTTTCAGCGGAAGGATATATCCTCTGCTATTGCCTCGTCTGTTCGAAGGCCATTCTGCGTTTAGAGTACTTGGTCATTATTCATAGCGGAGGGCCCCGGATGGGTTGATGAGAGAGGCTTTTATCGATTGATAACCCACTGAAATCAGAGCAATGGTCAGGGCCAGAAAAGCAGCTAATACAAATGTTCCGATGTTCAAATCGATCCGGTAGGCAAAATTCTGAAGCCATCTGTGGATCACATAATAGGCCATCGGCCAGGCAATGACGTTGGAAATAACGACCAGTGTTATAAACTCTTTGGAAAGCAGCACCACAATACTGGAGGCTGTAGCCCCGAGGACCTTCCTGATCCCTATCTCCTTTGTCCGTTGCTGTGTCAAGAACGTGGCCAGCCCAAACACTCCCAAACAGGCAATGATCACAGACAAAAAGGTGAAGATTCCAGAGACCTTGCCCAGCCTTATTTCTGTATCATACAGCCTTTTCATATGGGCATCCATGAAGAAGAACTCAAACGGAACGCCTGGAAAAAAAACCTCCCATGATTTTTTAACTTCCTCCAAAAGACGGAGCGTATTCTGGGTTCTGATCCTTATAGTCATATAGCTGAAGCCGCTTTTCTCAGGAAGCATATGAAGAATAACAGGCTCGATTTCTTGATGCAGCGACTTGTAATGAAAGTTCTTCACAACGCCGATAACCTCGCCTTTCTTATTCCTGTCGCCCCTCCAGAAAAGGCGCTTGCCCACGGCTGAATCCCAGCCAAATTCTTCTGCAGCAGCCTCGTTGATGATATAGGCGTCTTCCACATCAGTGCTGAACTCTCTGGAGAAGTTTCTTCCTTCCTTTATTTCAATGCCTATGGTCGGGATGAAATCATGGTCCACAAACATGGAATATCTTGGCGCCCACATATTGTTCTCGGGTAGAAAACCTCGTCTCCCGATGGTTTTTCCTGGCAGGCTGCTGGAGCGAGCCACATTCAAAATCTCAGGATTTTGGAGAAGACCTGCTTTGAGCGATCCGAACTCAAGAATCGTACTCACATCTCTTACCGGGATGCTGATTACATTTTCTTTATCAAAACCTAAGTTCCTGTTCAGGCAATACTTTAGCTGATTTCTCCCGGAAAGGGTGGCAATGATCAACGAGATAGATATAGCAAACTGGATAACCACAAGCGTCTTTCTGAAATGGACTCTTTTCACTCCTGAATAGAGTTTTCCTCTCAGAGTGCTCAAAGGTTGAAAAGTAGAGAGGAACAAGGCCGGATAGATTCCAGCCGCAGAACCGAGGATAAGAGATGCTGCGAGCAAAAGCCCCAGAATAAAGAAAAGATTCTTGCTGTCTACAGAAAACTGACTGCCTGCAAGGGAGTTCAGGACAGGAAGTGCAAGAGAAACCAGCATAAACGCGATCATAAAGGCAATAAGCAAGAGAACAATGGACTCTCCCAAAAACTGTAGAATGAGCTGGGCCCGGTTCGCACCGACTATCTTGCGGGTACCGACTTCTTTGGCTCTGTTCGCAGCCCGGGCGGTAGTGAGATTCATGTAATTGATACAGGCAATAATGAGTACAAATAAAGCTATAGCCGAAAAAATGTACACATAGGCGATATCGCTGTGGGTGTCCGTTATGTCATAAGAGAAATTTTTGGAATGGAGATGGACCTCTTTTAAAGGCTGCAGGTATAAAGCATAGTCGGATATTCTCCGGTGGAAATGTCTCTCCAGGAAAGGCAGGAATTTCTCTTGCAGCTCAACGGATGAAGCCTCTTCTCGTAACAGGAGGTAGCTGTAGAAATTATGAGAACGCCAGTTGTCGAGCATATCGGAGGCCACATTCCTGAATCCAGGGCTCTCCAAAGTCGCAAGCGAGACCAGAAATTGGAAGCGAATGTGGGAGTTAGGAGGAATATCCTGAGTTATCCCGGTGATCTTTATCTGAACGCCATGAACGGATAATACCTTGCCCACGGGATTGGAATGTCCGAAGTATTTTTGAGCCATTTCTTTGGTGATGATCATGGAATACGGTTCCCTGAGGGCATTCTGCTCCTGGCCATGGATAAGCGTAAAGTTAAAAACCTCCAGAATCGAGGGATCAGCAAAGAAAACGCCTTCCTCGAAAAAGGTTCTATCCTCATACGAGATTTTCCATTTTTCAATCCAGGAGGGATGAAATATCCTGACCACTTGAACAATATCAGGGAACTCTTCAGACAGAGTTGGGGCTAAAGGAGCAGGAGTGGCAGCGCTGTATTGTTTTTTTCCGCTTTCAGTCTCGATTTCAATAATCCTGTAAATGTTATCTGCCTTATCATGGTAGCCGTCATAGCTCAATTCAAAATGGACGTATAAGGTGATGAGGATACAGCAGGCCAAACCCAAGGAAAGGCCTGTGATGTTGATGAACGAATAAATCTTTTGGCGTTTCAGGTTTCTGAAGGCTATTTTAAAATAATTTTTTAACATGATTCCACTCCAGTAAAAAGAATCTGCTAAAAAGGAAGGGACAGACCTGAGCATCTGTTTCCCCAACCAGATCCTTGCCGGCCAGAGACCCTGGTTATCTCGGATCTCTGCATAGATCTCAGCGAAATCGCCGAGCGCGGAATAGCGCACTTCACGGTTGATGAGGCGCTTGAGTAACCAGGCGCTGAATCTCGGAAGGCTCTGATTTCTTGAATCCATGGAAGTCATTCGCGTTCAAACTCTAAAGGGGAAACACCGACCCACAAAGAATCGTGGACCTTTTTCGTTTCCAGTAATGCTTTTTTTCCTTTAAGAGTGATTTCGTAATAGACCTTGCTTCTCCCTCCTCTTTCCGGAAGAGGATCGCTTTTGACCGTTCTCACTAATCCCTTTTTTTCCACTCTGTGTAGAGGCGCATAAATGGCACCTATAGACCAATTTTTCCCTGTGATTTTG
>JGI24422J19971_10000371_pt1 | contig 24676 bp, 24 predicted proteins | sample DeeMarSWOR152_54_FD_19971 | JGI IMG/M metagenome (IMG submission 19971) | reverse complement strand
TCCTTGAGCAGCTTGAACAGTCTTCAAGCCAAGCCCATACTTTCTCGGCAAATCTGACCACTTACACCCGGTAATCAGAACGTATAACACGCCGTTAAAACTCCTCTTCAGGTCTGCCCTAGGCCTTCCAGTCCTCGGCTTCTGCGGAGGTATGAACGGCTTTACCAGCTCCCATAACCCGTCATCAACCTCTTTGAACCTCATGGGTAAAGATCAAACACCACCAAGACTTACAACAGTTTTGAAATGATTTCTTGGAAAGCTTTTTTAGTCATTTTTCAAATAAGATACTAAGTATTTACAAAGATTTTTTAAGATACTGTATTATAATGTAACGCTTACGTGCAATTCGTGAAAAAAGGAAGACTGGTTATGAGCATTGTTAAAGTAGATGCTGGAGTGTGCAGATTCGAAACAAAAATTAAAGTAAAAAAAACAGGGCAAAATACCTGCAAAGTCACAATTGAAAGCGATTGCCCAGCAGTGAAAAAACTAGCTCAAGAGCTTTCAGAATGCAACATAGGAGAGTTAAAAAAATCCTTCGTTGATTCAATTGTATATAATATCTGTGCTAAATATTTAAAGCATGTTACCTGCCCCGTGCCTACAGCGATCTTAAAAGCGGTAGAAGTAGGTTTCGGCCTAGCCCTTCCAAAAGATGTCTACATAGAGATCAAAGAAGAGTGTGAAGAATAAAAAACAAAAACCAAGAAAGGGAAAACTACTAAAATTCATTACTCGCCCCTACTTTTATTTTTTACAGCTTTTAAAGACCATGATATTTTAGAAGGAGTTTAGTATGCTAAATTGATTTCATAATTTTTAAACGTTAAAAATGTTCAAAATGGTTTAAAAGTAGTGTTTTTAACTTTAGTTTTATGAAAGAATGGGGAAAGTTGATTGTTTTTTTGAGGGGTTTTAAAGGAGTTACGTGGTAGAAGGGGCTTAAAATATTGCCTGCGGAAAAACCTAAGTATGTGGTTGATGTGGTTGAGGTAGTTTATGATGAAAGACATTGGTCTTTGTTTCAAAGTATGCAGGACAAAGCTATTAGTATAATGGAAAGCTTGGCAGAACACAAGATAAGGAGCATGGTTCATGGAAGTTTAGCAAGGGGGGATGTTTCCCCTACGAGTGATATTGATATAGTTGTTCCTTATGAGGTTTCAAGCTTTATGGTGGAGACTGCTTTAACGCGTATGGGGCGTGGTTATTTTTATTCGAAGATGATGGTTCAGGCGACGCCTAAAAGTGTTTTAAAAGCCCATATATATCTTGAACCTGAGGTTTCTGTGACTTTTCCTTTAGTGAAGATGACGGAGCTTGAACATGAATTTTATAGGTTTGGGGGTGCGTTAGAGNTTGAAGGGTTGAGGGATAAGAAAAGGGTTCCNGGAGTGGATAAAAGGCTTATTTTAATAGAACCTACGGAGACGGGTCACAAGGAGTCNCCTGTTGTNGGGAAGGAAAGCGTTGTAGCTAGGAAGCTTGGTGTTNGTTTGTCTATTGTGAAAGAGAGGGTGAGGGTCCTTACGAGGCGTGATCAAGTAGGGCGTACTGGTGTGTATTTTAAGAGAGAGTTAGCGCCTTTTGAAAGTTTTGAGGAGGTTTTTAATGAGGTTTTAGCGAGGGATCCTGCGATAAAAAGGAGGCTAAAAAAATATGGTAGATAAGGGAAGTGATAGCGAAGGGAAAAAAGGGAGAAAGAGAAGAGTGCGAAAAAATGTTGGGGGTTCTCCCTATATTGGGAAGCTTCCCAGAGGTTGTGAGCTTTGTTTAGAAGGGGCTAAACTTGTCCTTTTGGTTACAGGGCTTTGTGATTCAAAATGTTATTATTGTCCCTTATCAGAAGGGAGAAAGGGTAAGGATGTGATTTATGCTAATGAAAGGAGGGTTTTGAGGGATGAGGAACTCTTAAAAGAGGGAAGAATCAGTGGAGCTGAAGGAGCCGGGATTACTGGAGGGGAGCCGTTTATGGTTTTTGAGAGAACCCTTCATTATGTAAAATTTTTGAAAGGGGAGTTTGGAGCGGGGTTTCATATACATCTTTATACTACGGGTAAAATGGCGACTATAGAGAGATTAGAGAGNCTTTATGAGGCGGGTTTGGATGAGATAAGATTTCATCCGGTGAGCCGTGTTTCCCTTGGAAGTTTGAGGGAGGCTTTGGAGTATGATTGGAAAGTGGGCGTGGAGGTTCCAGCAATACCGCAGGGAGAGGTGAAGTTGATTGAGATTGCGAGGTATTTAGAGGAGGTAGGGGTACACTTTTTTAATATAAATGAGATGGAGATTTCAGAGACCAATTTTAAGGAGTTAGAGAAAAGAGGATTTAGATTGAGGGAGGGAGCTATCGCTGCTGTGGAGGGTAGCGAAGAGGCAGCTTTGAAGGTCTTGGAGTGGTGTAGGGAAAACGTTAGAAAACTTTCAGTTCATTATTGTCCTACGTGGATAAAAGACGGTGTACAGTTGAGAAATAGGTTGTTAAGGAGGGCTAGAAATGTTGCAAGACCGTACCAAGAGGTCACGGAGGAAGGGTTGTTGTATTTTGGGGTTATAGAGACTATATCTTGCGGAGGAGATTCGGAGGAGGAAAGGGATCAGTTGGAGAGGATAGTGCGAATGTTAAGGAGGAGTTTTGAAGTGCCTGTGGAAATGTTGAGGGTAAATCCTAAAAAAGTTCGTGTAGAAACTGCTTGGTATATCTTGGAGGAAATCGCGCCTTACTTAAAGAGAAAGGGGCTGAAATGTGCTACTGTGGAAGAATATCCCACGAAAGATAGACTGCAAACTTTGTATTTGCCCTTGTGAACTACTCCCAGCTATCGCAGGGAGCTTCTCCCCTAACACTCTGAATTGCTAAAAGTTCACCTTCCATCGGAGGAGTTTTGGACATGTTAACTTCCATTTGTTTATACGTGCCACAGGCACAAGGCAGGCCTACTCTTGAGCATGTAGCCCAAAAGCCTGTTTCGTTAGAGTATAGAAAACTGAGATATTTAAGGCCTGTGGACCCTCATTTCCACCCTTCCGGACGGAGTCTTCACACCTATATGGATAATGCGGGATGAATTTGAATCACCTATGTCCAGACGCTTAGATAAACCACTACTTCACGTTGTTCTAACGGGAAAAGGTTTTAAGGGGAGCAAAAACTTAAATTTTTGTCCTTTTTGATAAGCAAATAATAGTTTATTTTTGTTTTTAAAGGACTTTATCCATGTTTTTTTAGTGTTGTAAGGTGGCTTTGTTTAATGGAGCAGTATGAGAGTCCTTTTGGTGCTACTAGACGCGCTGCTAAAGTGATTTGGTTTGGGATGTTTTTTGGGACTTGTGCTTATTTGTTGGTTGCTGTTTTTGTGGCAAGAGAAGTAACTTTTGATACGGCTGAAGAAGATCTTAATTTGATAGTGTTGGGAGTGGGGATTATTGGCTTTTTTAACGCGTTTCTTTCTAAATGGATTCCTGAACAGTTATTTTCGAGTCTACGTAAGGATTGGAGCCCTTTTACTGCATGGATAATAAGTTTAACTCTTGCGGATACCGTGGCGCTTTTTGGGATGATTATAGCATTTTTAGGCGCAGATTTAATCTTAATGGCGCCCTTTTTCATCGCAGGCTTTGGTCTTATGATCTATTATCGTCTTCATTTAGATAACTATTGGGATAGGTTTGCTGAGAGATCCGAAATCTATACATAAGGAAAGTGTTCTATTAAAGATGTTTTTAGGTGTTTTTTGATGAGGATTTTAGGCGTATTATTTGACTTAAACGGTGTTTTAGTTGATTCCCTTAACTTACATGCCCAAGCTTGGAGTAAAGCACTTACCATGAACAAACATCCTATAAGCAAGGAAGAGTTAAGATCACATAGTCAATTTGGAAAGTATGGTGGCGTTGAGCTTGTGAAGCTTTTAAATCAAGATATAAGCGATAATTTAGCGCAAAAAATAGAGGAGGATTATGAAAAAGAGTATAGAGGACTGGCGGAAAAGCACTTAAAATCTTTTCCTGACGCAGAAGAAACCCTTAAGCACCTAGATGGGATGGGGCTTAAACTTGGAGTTATAGCGAATGATAAGCGGGAAACTATTGAAAAAGATTTAGCTAAAGTAGGACTTAAGGATTATTTTGAAGTATTGACAGGGCTTGATGAAGTAAAAAAGGGTAAACCATCCCCCGAAATGATTGTGTTAGCTTGTAAACGTTTATTTATGAAACCATATCATGCCTTTGTTATTGGGGATTCAACAAGTGAGATGATCGCAGCAAAACAGGTACTATCTTTAAGCATAGGAGTAACCACGGGAGCTTGTACAGCGGAAGAATTAAAGGAAGCAGGAGCCCAATTCATTGTCGACAAGCTGATAGAAATAGTGCCCATAATAGAACGTTTCGGCTGAAAAACAGTAAATAAATAAAAAGTTTAAGTCTCATTTTTTAGAAAGATCCCCCCCCTTTTTTAGGCAGGTATTGCTGTGAATATGTTGTGTTTTGTGCGTACTATTTTTACGGAAAATTTTTTACCGATGGGTAAGGTACAATTTATCACTTGTATGAGCCTTTCTCCAGATAGGGCTAAAACAGTTTTTGGAAGCCTGCCTAGCCCTATTACTTTGGCTTCTAAGACTTCCCCTTTTCTGAAAGGTTTTAAGGGGGAGCGCCTTGAATGCACCCCAAAATCTTCTTTTCGGAGTTTTAGAGGCTTAATCTCAAGCTCCCTTTCAAGTTTTTCAAGGTGTTCGTAAAAACTTTCCATCTTCCTAAACCTTACTTTTTTAGGGTTTCGACCAAATCTGTATCTTAAACAGTTTTGAATGCCTAATATGGGCATTTTTTGAGTTTCTCCTTTCTTTTCGAGGAGAGCTTTTGTAAAAAGTACTGTCTCTTTTATGTCTTCATCGTTGATTCCAGGAACCCAAACTGGAGCGGTTAAAAGATCGATTTTTGAATTGTTAATAATAAGCTCAGCTATTTCAACTACGTGCTTTATGTCGTAACTTTTTGTTCCCGAGATTTTTTTCGCTTTTTTTGAATCTAAAGAGTTTATTGATAGGTTGATCCTTGTGAGACCTGCCTTTTCAAGATTTTTTATGAAATCTTTGTCGAGGAGAGTTCCGTTGGTCTGTATCGAGATAACTTCTACGCCCGGAATCTCATTAAGACCTCTTATCAGATCTAAAAGATAAGGGTATATTGTGGGTTCTCCTTGAGCATCTATGTGGGCTTCTAAATGATGGAAACCCTTATGAGAAGCTACCTCCTTAAAAACCTCTATCAGGCGATCAGGATAAGCTATATAATCTACTTTCCTTGTTTTAGAGTAAGGTCCTTCGTCCACGCTACAAAACACACAGTTCAGGTTACAGCCTGTACAAGGCTTTACCTCTATAAGGTTTGTGCCGCGATCTATTATGCCTATAAAATCGCTTCCCATTAATGGAAATCCTCGATCTAAGAAAATTAATTTTCTTCCAGTGAAGTAGTTTTGAGCCGTTTCTCCTAAGGATCTTGAAGCAAACTCTTCCAAAAGTTTTACCAATTCGCTTTCATCAACCTTAGAAGAGGCTTCAAAATAGAAAACTAGGTTTCCCTCTTCCTCCCATAAATCTATGCTTAAATCGCTGCTTTCAAGGCGATTACATAGGAAAGCATAAAGCTTCTTTAAATCTAAAACTCCCTTCACAGATCGCTTATAAGAGACAAAAACCCGATCACCTAAGAACTCTAAAGGAAACAGATCAAAAAGATGTGATAAATTAACAGTTAATGAAGTCATAAAATCACATATAAAAAAATAAAAAGTTGAATAAAATTTTTGTGTTTATTCTCCGAAAAGCTTTTTCCTTTTTTCAAGAATGTGGGCTTCTATTCCGTCTACTGCTTTTACTGGGTCATCTTCCCACACGACCTTACCGCCAGTTAACTCTTCTACATCTTCTGTCACTAAAGAGACAAGGTTTGGAGCTCCTGTAATAGGAAGGGTTGGAGATACGTGAGTGTAAAGGCCGAAAGCTATAGCAAAAATAGCGTCTATTGTGGCTTTCTGCTCCATCCATTCTGGTGCAGTAGCGGCTATTGGAAGATCGTATACTGGGACATTTAAAGCTTCTGAAACCAGGGCCACTAAGTGGGCTGCTCTTCCCGTATCGGTACACGTTCCAAAGCTTAAAACTGGGGGTATGTTTAACGCCTTACAAACCTCTTTTAGTCCCTCACCGGCAAGTTCTTGACCTTCAAGGCTTGTTAAACCGCCAACTTGAAGGGCGCCAATTCCACACCCCATCCCCAAAACCAAGAAGTCTCTCTTTATTAGTTCTTTGGCTACAGCGATGGTTGTTACGTCTTGTCCGCTGTTTTTTAGCGTTGTACAGCTTACCAAAGCCACAATTCCTTTAATTTTCCCCTCTTTTATCACCTCAAGTAGGGGCGATAAAGAGCCTCCGAGGGCGTCTAATATGGACTCTATCGAGAATCCTACGATCGCTTTTTTCTTAATTTGTGGGACGTGGGACGGTTTTCCGTTTCTTTTTTTGAAGTTTTCACAAGCAATCTTTATAAGTTCCATGGCTTGTTCTTCAGCTTCCTCTGGATGATAATCTATTCTCTTTTCACACCCTACAAGGCTTACAAGCTCAGATACGGGAATAACAGTACTGTTATATTTTTCAGCGTAGATACATAGAGCAGGCACGCTACAGTTCATATCGGCAGCCAAAAGATCTACTGCTCCCGTAGCCATGACCATCTCTTCATTTAACCAGTTTCCAGTCATACCTACAAAGAACTCATCTTTAGGATATCTTTGGAGGAGTTCTTGTCCTGTCTCTATAGAACCGATGACTCTAAGACCTTTTGCTCCTACATCTTTAGCCATTTGTTGGACTTCTGGCTTGTGGGCTATCTCTATCATGAGAGCGCCTAAGAACGGTTCGTGTCCATTGGGAAGTATGTTCACATATTCTGGGTCGAGGACGCCTAAATCGACCTCTGTTTCATGGGGTGTTGGTGTGCCAAAAAGTACATCTTGAGCAAGTTCTAAGGCTAGTAGGGCGCTGTAGGCAGTTGATATTCCCATTCTTAGAGCTTTTAAGGCTAATGAGACATAATCACTGTCAACGTTGGTTAAACAGCTTGAGGTAGCACGCATGATCTCGTGGAGAAGACCTCCTGGGAATATTCCGAGTTTTTTCCAAGTCTCTTTCCTTTCTTCTGGGGCGAAAATTTCCACCATAATAGAGGGAACGGTTTGGTCTCGATGCAAGTCTTCTATCATTATCTCTGCTACTTTTACGGCCAATTCGTTTACAGGTAGAGAGGGGTCTAATCCCAGGTTTTCAGCCAAATTTTTGAGCTTTTTTTCATCTTTTATTTTGAAGGGCGCTTTTCCTTCTCCGGTAGCTTTTAAGGTTTTGAAAACTTCGTTAGCATGATAAGCATAAGTAGATGCTCCCAATATGTTTCTTATGAGCATGTTTCGCATGGCCATTCCATCAGCATTTATACCACAAACACCCCTATCTGCCAAAGGATGATATCTTGGCTTTATTCTGCAAGGTCCATTGGAACATAAAGCACAACGAATGCCCTCAGAACAAAAAGTACAACGCTTCCCTTGAGCTTCAAAACGATCAAACACATTGGTCATTCCCTCACCATGAACCCTTTCATACATCTCTCGTATCGATTCATGAGCACTAATCTTTTCTTCAGCCAATTTTTAACACTCCTTTAAAAACTTAAATAATTCAAGTATAAATGTAGAAGAATAGTAGGATTTTTTAATAAAAATGCTTCCAAACACACAAAAAATAGATGTATGTCAACCTTTTACTTATGAACTTTTAAAAACCATAAATTTTTGCAAGGGGATTAATTTGAGAGAAACTTTTGTTAATTTTTTTAAGGTTCGGGATTATTGGATTGCTTTTGGTTACGATTTTTTGAAGAAGAAGGTGGTTTTAACCTTCATGCCCCAAAAAAACAAGGAAGTTTTGCTTAAACAGGTAAAGAGACTGAGCAAAAAGTTGGATAAAAAAGATCTGAAAATTAGGATAAGTGATAGCGTAGAAAATCAGGACTTATTAAGGATAGCAGAAGCTTTAATGGATATCTATGAGGGTAAAAGGGAAGATGTGATAATAGAGTATGAATATCCTTACGAAGTTACGAGTTTTGCCAAAAACGTTTATGAGGAGACAGTAAAGATCCCGAAAGGGTTCGTGTCAAGTTATTCTGATATAGCTATGCGGGCTGGTAAACCTAAAGCTTTTAGGGCTGCGGGTAATATTTTAGCAGAAAACCTTCTCTGTTTAGTAGTTCCCTGTCATCGAGTGATTAAAAAATCTGGCGAACTTGGAGGGTTTGGGGGAAAGGAGAATAATCAGATGTTAAAACGAATGCTTCTTGAAAAAGAGGGGGTGAAAATCTCTGAAAAAGGAGTTGTTCAAAAAAATCATTTTTTAAAATAAGTGAATGAACAGAAGGAGGTAGGAATTATGGGTCGTGTTATTGTTGAGTTTACTGTTATACCCCTTGGCACAGGGGATGCTAGTGTTAGTAAGGAGGTAATGAAAGTGGTTAAAGAAGTAGCAGCTTCGAGGTTAAAATATCAGACAATTCTTTAACACTCCTTAAAAAATTTAGAATATAAAAAAGTAATGGGAGATAAGGAAAACAATATAATAAAACACATAATCCTTGAAAAAGAGGGATTAAAAATCTCTGAAAGAGGAGTTGCCCTAAATCTTTAAACATTTATTTCTTTTTCGTTAAATTTTTGGTTTAGATAGAAAAAGGTATATAAACTTCTCATGAAAATTTGAACCATTTGATAAGCAATAAGAAAAAAGCCTTAACACCGAAAAAAGAGGCGAGTAAAAAATGGCCGATATAAGGAAATGGAATTCAGACGAGCTAGACATTGATATAATGGTCGATTACGACAAATGTATAGGTGCCGGTGAGTGTGTAGAAGTTTGTCCCGAAGATGTATACGAACTTGTAGAAGGAAAAACAACAGCTCCACGAATAGACGATTGCTCAGAATGTTGTAAATGCGTAGACGCTTGTCCCACAGAAGCAATAGAACACAGTTCCTGTTAAAAAAAGGGAGCATAACCCCCTCAACAACCCCTTATTTTTATTAAAGCTGTGATGAGTTTTTCTTGGGGTAATATTGAAATAGGGGGGAAGTTTTCCGATAAGTGGATTAACAAAAAGGAGGTAGAAATTATGGGTCGTGTTATTGTTGAGTTTAGCGTTATACCCCTTGGCACAGGGGATGTTAGTGTTAGTAAGGAGGTAACGAAAGCGGTTAAAGAAGTAGCAGCTTCGGGGTTAAAATATCAGCTTACGCCTTCATGTACTATAATAGAAGGTGATGACTTATCTAAAGTTATCGAGGTTGTGCTTAAAGCTCATGAAGCGGTTTTTGAAACGGGGTCAAAAAGAGTAGTGACACGTATAAACATAGATGATAGAAGGGACAAAAAGCGAACAATGGAAGAAAAAGTTGAAGAAGTCATGAAAAATCTCTAAAAACAAAAAAAATCAGGCAATAAAAGATCAACGACCTATACACCCTAGAACACTTTTTTAAGTTAACCCACTTTTCAGCAGGGAATAATTTTGATAAATCGGTTTAAGTTTTTTATTTATTGGCGGGGAGAGTAGTATAAAGCTTGACTTCTTTCCACTCTTCTGGGTTTATGATAATAGAGTCTAGCATGCCTAATAAAAGCGTGTTATTTCCAGTAGTTACTTGTTCTTTACAAACATTGTAGAACCTGTCTGGCCAGAGGCCTAAGATTAAAAGATTTTCTCTATCTACTAAATTAAAAAACACTCCCACCTCGGTATTATCCCTTTTATAAATAGCCATAATTAAAAACATTGTTTTCGAAGAGAAATCTTCTTTTTTAGGCGATTTCAGGTCTTTTATACATTGAACTTCTTTGTAATTCTCCTGTTTCTCTATTTCTACCCAAAGATCAGTGAAAAAATCAAAACCTACCTTAACACCAAACTCGCCGAAATCAGCAAAATTAAGCTTTTCATCCGCCTCTTTACCCAACTTCTTCCCATCTAAAATGATGCTCCACTTCTTTTTAAAAAACACCAAACCATCCACCGACCCTTAAAAAACAACAAACACTAAGACAGAAATAAAATTTTCCCTCTTAATAATTTTATTAATATTGATAGTGGCGCCGGGGAGAGGATTTCCGCCAACGTAGCCCTAAAAACTACGCTATTCTCGAACCTCCGACCGTCTGGTTTCAACCATCTTTTACGGAGATAAACGAACCAAAACAGATGATAACAGCCAGACGCTCTACCAACTAAGCTACCCCGGCGCTGCAAAACGCCCTCAGAAGCCTCTACAGGCTATTTTAGAGGTTTCGATCCTTTGAGGATGTTTTTCTTCATATCGTTGACCTTCGAAGGAGGATAGTCCCCCATTATTTATAAAGTCAACGACGGCGCATAACGCCTGTTTGCGCCTAGTGCTACGACTCTCACGTAGTTCTTCAGCGTTTTCAAGGACCGAACGGGTTAAGTCGGCGAGGTAGGATCTGAACCCCGAAGACAGTCCGGTTTCCTCTACTTCCATCTCTTCCTTTTTATTTAAGTAGGAGAGCGCGAGCTGAAGCGCGCTGTTAGCGCCACCAGATTTAATTAGGAGATGCCTACAGAACCAGCGAAGGTTCATAGGTATCTCCCTCGTTGTTTCGAAGAAGAGGTTTTTTATTTTCGAAACTTGTTTCCATAGACCGCCCCACTGGCGGCAGATGCTCGCCAAAGGATCAGCGTCATCCTTCCATTGGCGACGCCCCTTTAGCTTTAAGCTCTTGGAAAGCTCTTTTGGAATCTTTTCGTTATTAAATCCTAATCCCCTTCTCCCGATTACGAAGGCGGCAGCTTCATGAGTGTTTAAACCGTACATTTTTTGGTATTTTATGGCTCCGATTATTGAACTGTAGGCTGGAAAAACTTCTATGTGAACAAAGTTCTCTTTTAAGGCTCTGCTTTTAATGGTTTTAATCATCTTCTCTTTGCAAAAGTTGTGAGTGGCACGATTGTATTTCGCGTTGGTGTCGTTATCCTTTTTGAACCTATCTAAACCCTCTGAAACAACAGTGTTCACGCCGAACTTTTTAGCCCACCTGAAAACCTTAACCAGTAGGTTTCCTATCAAGTGAGAACGTTTTTCGCTTCTTGTGTAAAAAAGTTCGTGGCATGGAAACCATCGATGCACTCTAAGATTACCGTTCGGAAAAACTATTGCTACTCCTATGCCCTTAACATTAACATCTAGGCCCATTAAACCTTTTTTGTTAGCATTTGAAAAAGTTTCATCCGGACAAGACAATTCTACCGTTATGTTAACATAATATTCTCCTTTATTGCGTATCACTCTAACTGTGTGGGGTTTTTTGTTAACAATCCTAGTCTTTTTCTGTTTTCCGACCGTTATTTTCTCAGTCTCTAGGTTAGATAGGATGTATGGTTTGAAAGGTTCTGGAACAAAAAGCTTATACTTCTTTTTTCGTCCCCGTTTTCCCTTTACTTTGCTAGGATAATTTATCAATAGGTAGAACTGTTTTTCCTTTTCTTCATAGGTTACTCTCAAGTTTCTGTTACCTTTTTGGTAAGCTTCACCCTTGTTATAAACTTGGTTTGTCCTCAAATCTCTCCATTCTTCCCCCAGTATCTTCCCCTTTATAAGAAGGTCAAAGTTACCCCTTCTTCCAAAGACTACCCTGGGGGTGGCTCCATTCTCTAAGTGCTGTTTTAAAAGATCCCTTTTCTCCTCATACTTTTTTATTCTGGCTTGTATGCCTTTGCGTTTCAGTTCAGAACGACACTTTTGCAGCTTTTTCTTACTCTTTCTTATCTTTCCCTCATAGTTTTCAATGTAGTAAGGTAATAGTTCTCTTTGACTATCTATTATCGCTTTTGCATCAATTATCGCAGAATCTACATACTTTGAGTTTAGGATAAATTTCTCAGAAAGCTCCTTTCGTATCTCCTTTTCACTACTTGTGACTTCTAGAAGTCTTTTGAAAGCGGTTCTTTTCGCAGATTGAAGCCTTCTCATAAGATCATCGATCTTAACACGGTCTTCTTCTGCTACCTCTAAAAGTTTGCCTTGAAAGGTTAAACGCACGCTTTCTGTTACTGTTCTTCGCATAATTTTTACCCCATGAAGGATAGATCATTCATATAATATATACCATATATAAACTTTATAGAGAGGGGGGCAAAAGTGAATATATTAGGCTTTCAAACGAATAAAAAAAGAAAAACTAAAAAAAGCGAAAGTGAAATTCTAAATTCATGAAAAAAATAAATAAATCCTTAGTAAAAAAGAAGACCTCATCTCCCTGCTTCTTCTTTTTCTACTTTTTCTAGCCAGTCTGTTATGGCTTCTTCTGCTGCCTCGCTTAGGGAGCCTTTTCCTAGACCAAATAGTGCGTAGGCTTTTTCACGGAACTTGTTTGCTATTGATTCTGGTAGAGAGATTGTTATGTGTTGTTTTTCTTCCTTTCTTCTTCTCCTTCTTCCTGATGAGGATGATGTTCTTTCTTTTTGGCTCACGATTTTTCACTTCTCCTATTATGCTTTTTTTGCTCTTTGTCTTTTTATGAATTTATATTATATATGTTATATGCATTAGATTGGAAATAAAAAATGCATATATATTTTTTTATACTTTTTTCATCGAATCTTAAAATCATTATTTTATAATCATCTGTCAAAACATGTGATTTTTAAAGAAAAGGCAAACGTTAGTCTTCAGACTGTTTAATTTTTAAAAATAACTAGAAACAGTGCCTATTAAAGTGGAGAAGTAAAAATGAAACGTATTTTGTTTATCTGTGTTGGAAATGCGGGTAGAAGTCAGATGGCAGAAGCTTTTGCTAACCATTATGGAAAAGGAAAACTAATAGCTTCTAGCGCAGGCACAGAACCCGCAGACAAAGTTAATCTGCTTGTCGTCGAAGCCATGAAAGAGAAAGGGATCGATATTTCGGAAAATAAACCAAAACTGTTAGATAAAAAAATGATTGAAGAGGCTAACACCGTTATCATGATGGGGTGTAGTGTCGAAGAATCATGCCCTGCCCCTTTATTCAAAAAATCAATTAGCTGGGAGCTGGAAGATCCAAAAGACAAACAGCTTGAAAAAATACGTCAAATCAGGGATGAAATAGAAAAAAAGGTATTAAACCTGGTTTCAGAAGTCGACTAAAAATGTTGTGGTGGGCCCGAAGGGATTTGAACCCTCGACCTTTACCGCGCAAAATCTTAAAACATTAGTGCGTCGCGATTTCTAACCTCTTTTATTACAGCTTATGAAGAGGTTAAAGGTTATCAGTCGCGCGCTCTAACCAGGCTGAGCTACGGGCCCTCTTGTTGTTTTAAAACTTCTTGTCAAATCATAATTCCTTTATTTTACCGAGAAAATTTGAAGAATTCAATCATTTTTATAGATAAGTGAAGATTAAAAAGTTAACGTTATCGCTTTAAATGTCTCATAACACTTTCTTTTCTCTATCTTTTCCAGAATTCTAATATAAACTAAATGGTATACTAAAACGTCTCAAATGGATTCTCCGATAAAGAAACCTCTTTCTGGCAGAACTGTATAAAGTAGTGGTTTATTTAACCATCTTGGTAAGGGGGATTTTAAAACCACTATTTTCTTTTCTGGAACTCTTTCAGATTCGCCGATGAAAAGCTTTATCACAACTTCGCTCCTATTTCCAAGCATAGCCAGAGTGCTATTCCTCACAGCGGATGGGTTTAATACAAAGATAGTGCATCCTAACGGTCGATACTTTGTAGCCGTTAAATAAGCAAGTTTTAATGCTTCATTCTCTCCACACCACTGAACCACCGTGGTAAGTGATAAAATAACTCCCAAATAGTCCCCGTTTGCCGATTTTTCCAGTAATTCTTCCCAAATAGTATTAAAATAGTTTGTGATATATGTGTAGTCTGTGGGTTTTTTACAGAAATATTTTTCGGGCTTATAGAACTCCTCTAAACTAAAAGCATGGGTGTAAAAATCGGCCAAGATAAACTTATTTTCCTCCTCAAACCTTTTAGTTACCCATCCAAACTCTCTCATCTTATCTCTAACCTCTGAAGGAGGATAATCAAAAACAGAAAGTAGTCCCTTTCCCCCCTCTTTAAGATGTGAATACAACATTTCAAAAGCTAAAGCTTCAGGATCTGCGCCCATATTTCCAAGCAAAAGAACAGAAGAATTACGAGGAAAACCTCCCCCTAAAACCTCATCAAGCTCACGTATACCAGTAGAAATAATCTGCATACATCCTTCGCCCTAAAAACCTATAATATAATAAATGTGGAAGTTTGGGAGGTTAATTAAACCCTTGTTGTATTACTTTGATTTATGAAATAAAAACTCGATTGTTTAAAAGTTATTCGAATAACATAGTTAAGAGAGAGTAGAACTACCCAGAAAGTTTGTGAAACTTTCTATGATATAGCTATTATATCCTCAAGATAATAGTAAAGATCATATGTCTATTAAGGATACAAGGACCTCTTTTATACGATTACTCTGCTCACTTTCCATGGATTACCGCAAAGTGAATGACGTTATTGAGGCTCAGTTCCAGAACCCTTTGCTTCTTTCTCTACACCTTCGGGGGGTTGCAAAGACTCTCTCAAGACGTATCTTGCTTCCTTCTCCTTCAGTACTCCCAAGTCAACTATCATATAGATTGTTCCGTCAAGCATCGCGATTTTATCATTCAAAAGTTGAACGATGCGCAAAAACCTCTCAAACCCCGTAATGCTGACAATATACTCGATGCCTTCGAACAAGATCACACCTTCTGGTGCACGTTTAAAGAACTCTGAGATGACTAAGAGGAGAGTCATAGTATCTGATGGGTCTACACACACCAGCTCTGGTACACGGTTGGAGGTCAACCAGACCATTTCTATTTCTCTACCAATCTTTCTTTGGAAGCGTGGAGGGAAAGTACGCGTAATAGCTAGAGCTGGACGATTAGCATCCTTTCTTGAGCGGAAGATGGCATAAGCTTCATTTTCTCTATCCACGGGGTAAAGGAACAGTGATCCTCTCTCTTCTATATCGATTTCGGGGATCGGTTGTGTGATTAAAATCTCATGCTCGAGCTCTACTCGTTTTAAGAGTTCTTCTAATGACTGTTGTAGTTCAGCTTTTGACTTTTCCAGCTCTTCTGCCCGTTTTTTAAGCGCTTCCTCAGCTCGCTTGCGGTCAGTAATGTCGGTTACTATTCCGAGGATGGCTTTTTCGCCTTCATAGTTTATCAATTTTGTAGTTAGTATTGCTTCAATTTTTTTTCCGCCTTTGGTAAGAAGGGTATAATCGTATGGTTCAACCTCTTCGCCCTTCATGTGTTTGCTAAGAGCTAGTTTTACTTTTTCTAAAGATTCTGGTGCAACTAAGATTAAAAAGTCGAAGTTTGGTGAATAGAATTCATCTTTTGTGTATCCCATGATCTCTTCGGATTTCTTATTGGTATAAACTATTTTGCCTTTTTTATTGATGAAAATCATGTTTGGTAACTGTTCTGCAAGGGTTCTGAACTTATCCTCGGATTCCTTAAGCGCCTCTTCTGCTTTTTTCCTCTCAGTAATGTCGGTTAGAACTCCTCTTACCCCTATAACCTGATTTTCTACATAGATCGGCTTGCTGTCAGTTCTTATCCAACGAATTTCTCCAGATTTTGTTAAAATCCGATATTCACCCGGTTCTAGATGTCCAGAAAGGATTTTTTGAAATGCTTTACTCATACGTTGCACGTCTTCTTTATGGATAAAAACTGTGGAGTGAGAGCCTATGATCTCTGACGGACTATATCCAGTGATCGATTCTATGACAGGGCTGACGTAGGTCATTACACCATCTTTGTCAATAGCATAGATAACATCATTTATGTTTTCTACCAAGTCGCGATACTTCTTCTCCGATTCCCTAAGTGCCGTTTCAGTCTTCTTGCGCTCTGTGATGTCTATAACAATTCCTCTTAAGCCAACGGTTTTCCCCTCCTCATCAGTAATGGAAGAGCTATGTATAATAACTGGGAATCTGCTACCGTCTTTCCTCTGTGCCATGTACTCACGTATACCTAAATCTTCTCCGCTTAGTACCCTCCGAATATTCTCCTTAGCTCTATCCTGGTCTTCGGGAGCGATCATTTGGAGGGCATTCAATCCCTTATCAAAATCTGCACGAGTATAGCCAAAAATATCGAATCCAACCTGGTTAACAAATATAAAATTCCCTTCTATATCCGTTTCAAAAACTATTTCTGGTAATAATTCAGTCAACTCTCTGAATCTCTTCTCACTCCTCTTCAGCGCCTCCTCCGTCCACTTATGTTGGTTTACTATTTTTTCCAGTTCGACAATTCGTTGGCTTAATTCAACTAATTCATCTATAAGTTGATCTTGTGTCTTATCTTCAACATTCAGCATTTTGTATGTCTCCTAAAAAATGAAGCAATTTCGCCTAATATATCCCAGATATACGAAGACTTCAACCCTTTAAATCTCCCCTATTTTTCCCTTATCAAAGGATCTTCTCTGTACTTTTATTAGTTTCAAAGTATAATATTTCTTTGGCAAATTATAAATACTCTTCATCCATCATTACAATAGCAAACAAAATAGATAATGTAATTATCAAAATTATAGTATTGCTTTGGATTTACTGGTGTTTAACTGAGGTTTGTTGTTGGTGTGATCTTTTGGGCCCGTAGCTCAGCCTGGTAGAGCGCTGGCTTCGCATACTAGGGATGTTTTTCTTTATATCCTTGGCAGGATTAGCCAGAGGCCGCGGGTAACAGGGTGTGTTTTTGCATCTTGTTCGCGAATTCGAATCCCGCCGGGTCCATTATTATCCGGCTTTAAACTTGGGCTGATTTGATGGAGAATTTGTTTTCTCCCGGGCTCTCCAACCTTTTTTGTTTAGTGAAGTTTTTTGGGTTATTTTTTGTATGGTGTTGTTTTAGGATGACGCTTTTAGGTAGCTTGGGTCAAGGTATTAGTAATGCTTTTAGGAAGTTGCTTAGGCGTCCTACTGTTGATGAGAAGGCTGTTGAGGAGTTTGTGAAGGATCTTCAGAGGGCGCTTTTGATCGCTGATGTTAATGTGGACCTTGTTTTAGCTTTGAGTGAGAGGGTGAAGAAGAGGGCGCTTGAGGAGAAGCTTCCTCTAGGTTTGACTCGTCGTGAGCATGTGATTAAGGTGCTTTTTGATGAGTTGACTGTTTTTTTGGGGGAGAGTTATCAGCCTTTAAGGTACATTAGCGGTAGGTCTAATGTTTACATGCTTGTAGGGATTCAGGGATCTGGAAAGACTACTACGGGGGGAAAACTTGCAAGGTATCTTAAGAAAAGAGGTTTGAAGGTAGGCCTTGTTTGTGCAGATACCTATAGACCGGGGGCAAGTGATCAGCTTAAACAGCTTTCGGAAAGGGTTGAGGTCTCCTTTTATGGAGAACCTGATGCGAAGGACGCTGTTAAAGTTGCTGAGAGAGGGGTTAAGAAGTTTAAGGGTGAGGGATATGATGTAATATTAGTGGATACTGCTGGACGTCATAAGGAGGAGAAGGGTCTTTTAAAGGAGATGAAGGAGATAACGGGGAAGATCAAGCCTGATGAAATCATTTTGGTTTTGGATGGTACGATAGGACAGCAGGCTTTTAATCAGGCTAAGGCTTTCAATGAGGCTACTGATATAGGTTCCATAATTGTTACGAAGCTTGACGGGGCTGCTAAAGGTGGTGGAGCCCTTTCTTCTGTTGTGGCTACGGGGGCTAAGATCAAGTATATAGGCACAGGAGAGAAGCTTGATGAATTGGAGACTTTTGACCCGCCAGGGTTTGTGGGTCGACTTCTTGATATTGGGGACATGAAAGGTCTCCTTGAAAAGATTAAGGAGGCGGAAATAACCCCTGAGCCTGAATTGGCTAAAGCTTTTATGACTGGAAAGTTTACGTTGCGTCATCTTTTAATGCAGCTTGAATCGGTAAGCAAGATGGGGCGTCTTTCTCGTTGGCTTTCCTCAATACCAGGTCTGGGCTCTCAGCTTCCTGCAGGGTTTGATGATATGAGTGAGGAGAGCATGAAAAAGTTTAGGGCTATACTTCAAAGCATGACACAAGAAGAGCTTGATAACCCGAAGATTTTGGACAGATCTCGGATTAACCGTATAGCTCGTGGCTCGGGGACCAGTATAAAAGATATAAGAACCCTTGTGTCCCAATATCGTATGTCTAAAAAGATATTTAAGCAGATAAAACGTGGTCGTAGACGGGGGGCTCAAATACCTTTTATGCCTAAAATGCCACCGGATTAATTCTTTTATGTTTTATAGTGTTCTTTTATTCTTCTTTTTTGTTTTCTTTATTTTTCCCTTTTTTCTTTGGTTTGTCAGCGGCGCGGAAAAATAACCAATCTTTTTCTCCTCTTCTTTTCCATCTTAAGAGGGTGTAGCGTCCTTTCATCTTTTCTCCTTTTAAAATGAAGACAAGTTTTTCCGGTTTTCTTGACTCAAGCTCGTAGCTTCCACTATCCCAAACGGTTACTTTGCCTGCCCCATACAGACCTTCAGGGATCTCTCCTTCAAAATCTATGTAACTCAAGTCATGATCCTCAGTTTGGATAGCTAAACGCTTCTCTCCCTTTTCCACAAGGGGTGTTTTCGGTAAAGCCCAAGACTTTAAAACCCCATCCATCTCAAGCCTTAAATCCCAATGCAACTTTCTTGCGTGATGTTCCTGGATCACAAACCGCCCTTTCTCCATACAAAATCTACCACAAAAGCAGAATATAAACCCTTCATAAAAATCATAAATGAACTTACAACAGTTTCTTAGAGAAATTTTGTTTTTGAAGATGTTTTTAAATTGTTATAAAGCGGATATTAGGTGTTATAGTTATGGTTTTTGGTTCTTTTTTTGGGTAAACTAGCATGGTTTTGACCAATTAGATCACCTGTATATAGATATACATACAGAAAATAAGAACTTGCTTAACCATTACTAAAAAGATATTTAGTTTTGCTTCACAGATAATTAGGATTTAATATATTTTTACGTTATTTTGTTTTTTAAAGAGGGGGGGGTGCTAATGTTGAGAAGTTAAAGTTTTTTAAAAAAAGATTTTGTTGTTTTTTCGCTTTTTTATTTGGTTGTATGGTATTGACGGGATGTTATAGTGGGCGGTTTCTTTTTTTGGTTTTAAGAGTTTTTTTATAAGGATTTCAAAGGCTAGGTCGATGTTTTTTCCGTTTAGAGCTGAAGTTTCTATGTAAGTGTCAATTTTGTGAGTTTCCATAAACTTTTCCACGTGTTCTTTTGTTACTTTTCGATCGTTTACGAGGTCTGCTTTTGTGCCTAGAAGGAGGAGGTTTTCTAGATCTATTTCTTTTTTGAAAAGTTCTAGCCATCGGGATAGGTTTTCAAGGGTTATGGAGTTTGTAAGGTCGAAAGCTAAAAAGCCGCCCTTAGCGCCTTTTATATAGTTTCTGAAGACTCCCATTTGTTGGAAACGCTGTTGACCTCCCAAGTCCCAAATGATGAGGGAAACTTTTTTACCGTCTATTTTCACGCGATGGATGTGCAATGCGACGCCAATGGTTGCTTTTAGGGGCTCGAGGAAGACTCCGTTAATCCAACGATGGATGAGGGAGGTCTTACCGATCCCTTCTTCACCGCCCATTAATGCCTTGAATTTGTATTCTTGGGAGGTTTCGTTATTTTTGCGCGTTTTTTTATCCCACCTATATTTATTTATAAAAATTCTTTTGCAATTTTAAAGTCTTTTCGGAAACTTTATTCTCAAATGATCGCAAAAATTTTTCCCATGATTTTTGAGAGGCTTATTCTGCTTTTTTCTTGTTTAAAATTGAAAATAGTCCATAAAAATAGAAAAAGTAAAAGTCTAAAAAGTGGAAGATTTACGGTTCAAAATTTTAATATTCTGGATGGACGAGCACTTTTTCCACATTTGGAATGTTTGTTTTAATTTTTTGTTCTATTTCTGTCGCTATTTCGTGGGCTTTTTTAAGGGTCATATCCTTATCCAGGACTATACAAAGATCTATGTGCATTTTAGAGTTTATCTCAGCAGCCTTTATGTTACATATAGCTCTAACTTCTGGTACGGCTTTCACTACCTCTTCAATTTTGTTCTCTACATATCGTAAATCTTTTGGCTTGACTATTACTGGCTTTTCTACAGGTTCAGGGTGAGTAGTTATCGTCACTTCGGGATAGGTTTTGCTCAACTCTTCCCTTATCTTTTCCTCTATTTTTGAAACAATATCGTGTGCTTCTTTGAGCTTTATCGTATCATCAAAGTCTATGTGAAGCTCTATGTGAGCTTTTCTGCCTCCTTCTGTTTCCCATATAAAGACATCGTGAACCCCTTTTACCTCGAAAAAACTTTCACCCAAAATGATTATTTTGTCCCTGATTGACTCATCTGAAAGCTCTACTGTGTCTGAGTGGATTAATACGTCTGCGTTGGAAACTATTTCCTGTACTCTTTTGTATGCTTGATTTATGATTTCAGAAACGCGGATGAAAGGGGTTGTTCTGCTTATGGAGACATGAAGATTTATAAACGTTTTTCGACCCGCTTTCCTCACTCTTACTTCGTGACAATCGTAGATTTCAGGTATTTTCTCCAGCTCTTTCGAGATTTTTTCAGCTAGCCCGGGTGGGGCTGCGTCTAAAAGTTCTGCTATTGTGCTTTTTGATAGGGTTACTCCCGTGTAGAGGATGAAGGCGGTTATTATTAAGGCTGCAAGGGGGTCAGCTATCAAAACTCCGAAAAGGCCGTTTAATATTAGGGCGCTTATTATTACTACGTGATCTAAGGCATCGGTCAATACGTGGATAGCCGATGCTTGTAGGGCAGAGCTTTCAAGTCTGGAAGCGATTTTTGAAACATAAATTGCCACAACAACGTCTACAAAAATGCTGAACAGCATAAAACCTATCCCTAAAGGAACTTCTTCTACTTGATCGCTTCCATAAATAATAGCCTTAACACCGCGATAAACTATTAGGAAGCAGATAGCTATTAATAGGCCTATTTCGACGAGGGTTGCGAGGCTTTCATGTTTAAAATGGCCGAACATATGATCTTCGTCAGCAGGCTTTAAAGCAGCTGATATCCCGAAATATGCGATTATAATGGCTACTAAGTTTATGAGGGAGTGGGCCCAACCGGAAAAGACCGCGAGGCTTCCTGTGATGATCAGCGCTATGCCTTCAGTAATAAGGAGAAGGGTTACGCCTATTAGGGAGACACGTGCTGCTTTTATACGAGCACTCCTCTCGTTTTCCATAAATAATCCCACAGTAAATTAAGAACAAAAAATATTATTTAAGGATTTTAAATCTCTTAATGGATTTTGGTTAAGGATATTGTATAAGGTTAAAAGCTTAATAACTTTTTTTAGGGAGGGAGTTTTTTCTTTGGTTCTGTTTTTTTGTTTTTTGGGCTTGTTGCTTCAACGATTTCTCTTGCGAGAATTGATGCTGCCCCGATGTTTTTATTTTTTAGTTCGCCTCCTTGGCCCACGTATGTTATGGTTGAGGTTTTATTTTCGTGGCCTTGAGAGGCACCATCTATGAATATTTTCTGGTTTATGCCGTAGCGGTTTAGGAATTTGGATAGGAGGGTTGAGAAGTCGAAGACGATATCTTCAAAGGTGTATCCTTTGCTTCTTATGTTGTCTATAAGGTGCCTTTTTAGGGTAATGGTTAGGGTTAAGTTTGAGTTTTGCACGATTTTTGCTCGGTATTTTTCAAGGGAGGAGATAGCTAATTTTTTCGAGTCTGACGGGGCTAAATGTTGGTTTAGGCTTACTGCGCTTATTGCGAACAGTTCGCGATCTGTTTTTCCTGCTTCGTCGACACCTACATGTATTTGGGATGCTTTAACCTCTTCAGAGGTCATGTTTAACTTGTCTGAACCTTTAAAGACATCAGTTATTGCACGGGTGAAATCTGTTGAGCCCGTGATTACTAAGGTGTAATCTTTTCTTTTTGTTATGAAGATGGATACTGTACCCTCTTGAGAATCAAAGCGGTGTACAAGGTCTTCCCTTAGCTCTTCTCTCCTTTTTAAACCATGCTTCTCAAGGACTGAAACGATGTGTTCTACCGTTTTTAAATCAAGTTTTTTAAAAACTGTTGCCAAAACAACAACACACCCATAAAAAAAGAAATAATTGTTTTTAATTAATTATTCTTCCATATTAAAGTTTTAATTTCGCTAACTATTCTAAAATTAAAAGGAAGACAAAAAAAACATTATGTTACCCCCTAACTTTATTCCTCATCTTAAGGTTTTAAAAAGACTTAAGATTAGAAAAAACAAAAAGTACTATAAGTAAGTTATTTTTGGCGATGAAATTGACTAAAGCATTTTCCATAAACTCTAACGGAGAGTTGAGAGAGACAAAAGCACACCCTTCCGCCTTAAAAGATGACGAAGCAGTCTTGATTGTTAATGATGCAAACAATGTCATATATTGCTGGAAGGGGCCTGATATCGAGACCAAAAAACGTTTTGATGCAGGAAAAGCAGCGGCAAACTTAAACGCCAGATTAGGTCTTAAGTATAAGATTAAGCATGTTGAAATTGGTGAAAAAGAGGATCTCCTTGATGAGATGTTTACGAAGCCAAGATATAACGTGCCTATGGGCGTTCAAAAAGATGGAGGATTAGGGAGAAAAGAGACGTTAGATAGACTTGTAAAACCCTCAGACTTGTTGCCTAAAGAAGAGAACCTCATAAAACCTTCAGAACGTTTAGCAGAAATAGAGAAAGAGACTGTAAAAGAGGGATCTTCTGGGTATGAGTCTCCTTTAGCGGAGACGGTTACACCTTTAACTTTGAGTGTTGAACAGATCGAGGAAGAGCTTATGGTCGAAGCGTTTGTTAAGGGTATACTTGAGAATCCAGAGATACGTAAACGAGTGATCGCTCAAATAGATAAAGAGCTACTTGTGGAAGCTTTTGCAAAAGCTATCGTAGAAGATCCAGAGATACGTAAACGGTTTTTAGATAAAATTAAAAAACTCACATAAAAACAAAAAAACAAGAAAAAACAAGGCATAAGGGGAGAAAAAAACAAACAATTTTGTCTATTTTTATTTAAAAAATAAAAGTATGAGGATTTTACTCATTTTGAATACTCCAAGTTTTTGTTTTACCCGTAGGAATCACTCCATTTTTTTCCTATTTGCAATTACTATACTGATCAAAAAGAAAATTATCACGTAAGCCGTCATAACCAAGGTTCCTAGGATAAATCTGGTTGATAACCTCCAGAAACGTAATCTTCTCCGGGATCATTAAGTGTTATTTCGGATCCTAAAACGACTGTTATCAAACCTGCAGAATAGGTTATAAGATAACATGGTTCAACATCGACTACTTGTAAAACAGTGGCTATCATTGGTATTATTATCAACAAAAAGAAGAATCCAAAAAGCGTTGATGTTATCTATCTTTTGAAAACACAACTAAAGAAATATACCAGACTCACTGCACTAGCAGCAAAAAGTAACGCTACTAAGTAAGATTTAGTTAATTCCGCCGGAATTTCTGAAGCATCGTATATCTCCGCTATTTTCAATACTTTGACAGGATAGTATAGTGAAATCGCTAAAAAATGATGCGATTAATGCTGCAACATACTTACCTGCAAAGATTGAAGTGCGTCTTTGTGGGATTGGGAATAACAGCAAATCTGTCTTTTTTTCAAACTCACTAGACACAGCATCTCCTGTAACTAATGCTACAGAAACGATTATCAACATTTCAATAAAATCTAGATTTAACTGTTTGGCAAGTTAATGTGCATTATAGGGTCTATCATATAGAGCTCTAATAATTTTGGCACGAATTATCCCGCCTTTCGTGCCAGCGATCGACCACCAAAGTAGTTTTTCTATACGTAATACCAATTATTCTAAAGATGGTTTCTTAAATTCATAGTATATCTATTGAGACTTTTGATTTTTTTTGATTTTTGAAAAAAGGTTTATTATTTATATTCCCAAATAACAATTATTCCGAAGACTGTTTGAAGATATTTCTTAGTTTTCTTGCATATTTTTAAAAAGTGTTTGGTTATTTAGAGGGTGGATGTCTGTTGTGGCACTTAATTCGACCTGATGCGGTGAGTGTATGGGAGTTGGATGATGTGAAAAAGAGACTTGGAAGGTATTTCAACATAATGCAGGACACAAGGTTGGCTCGATATTTAATAGCTAAAAAAACGCCTTTAGTCGGGGAGATTGACGAGGATTCGACTATGGAGAAACTTTGGTTTTTGCATGAATCTGCACGGGGTAAATTTGAGCCCCTTTTGAAGAAGATGGATGAGTTTGAAGGAGAAGCTTTTAAAAAATTAGAGGAGTTAGAGACGCCTAAAGTCTCGTTTTTAGACTTAAAAGCTTTGATTGCTGAACGCATCCTTGAATCATGTCATTTTTGTGAAAGAAGATGCGAAAAAAACCGGCGGGAAGGGGAAAAAGGGTCGTGTAAGGTTGGCTGGGAATCTTATGTTTCCAGCGCATTCCTGCATTACGGCGAAGAAGCCGTTCTCGTACCAA
>JGI24422J19971_10000365_pt1 | contig 24827 bp, 21 predicted proteins | sample DeeMarSWOR152_54_FD_19971 | JGI IMG/M metagenome (IMG submission 19971) | reverse complement strand
CACATTACGGCCTTCGTTCGAAACTTAGAGAATTATTTCACCGGAAAATACCTCGGCAAGAACTACAGAGTAGTTCATAAAGATGTGCTGGTGAGAGGATCGAATGGACTGGATTCCATCATAAGCTTGGAAGTTGAAGCTCCGGAAATAGCGGCAGAAGCTGGTGCTGGACAATTCGTAGTCATAAGACTCCATGAAAGAGGAGAGCGGATACCCCTCACCATAGCAGACATGAAAAGACACAAAGGTTTGATCAGAATAATCTTTCAGGTCGTTGGAAAAACCACAGAAGAATTGGCAACAGTGAACAAAGGAGAATATATCTTAGACGTGCTAGGGCCCCTGGGAAACCCCCTCAAGATAGAAAAATATGATAAACCCATAATTTGCGTAGCGGGAGGATATGGCGTAGCCTCAATTTATGCAAAGGCCAAAGCTTTGAAGGAAAAAGGAAACTACATTGTTTCTATAATTGGCGCGAGAAACAAGGACATACTGATCTTGGAAGAAGAGATGAGAAAAGTAAGCGACGAACTCTATGTGACCACAGACGATGGCTCTTGCAAACTTGCGAAAGACGGATCGGAATGTTTCCACAAGACAAGAAGCGATGGCTCCAAAGTATACGGAGGTTTTGTAACCAGCGTCTTAGAAGCCCTACTTGGCAGATATAGGCTACTCACCAAGGACAACGAGAGAATAAAGGATCCCGACAAAAAGTTTCTAAACTATGGGCCTCACCAATTAGTTGGTCGACATCCTATTGACAACATTGCGGAAATCATTGCTGTAGGCCCCATACCTATGATGTGGGCAGTCGTGAATGTAGTCGCAGATAATGGCATGTATAAGCCTGAAACAAATTACAGGAAAGATCTAGTCAAGACCATTGTAAGTCTAAACCCTATCATGGTTGACGGAACAGGGTTGTGTGGTTGTTGCAGGGTAAGAATATACAATCCAGAAAAGAAGAAATACGAGACAAAGTTTGCCTGCGTTGATGGACCCGCAATGAACGGACTTCTAGTTGACTTTCAATCACTTTCAAGAAGAGCAAGTCAGTATAGGGAAAAAGAGGAGACATCTGCAAAATATCTGGAAGCCACTGGCTGGTAGATCACGATGATGTGCGAAAGAGTTGTGATGCCGAAACAGAACCCGAATTCAAGAATAAAGAATTTCCATGAAGTTGCACTAGGCTACACGGCAGAACAAGCTATGGAAGAAGGGTCAAGATGTTACGGGTGCAAGAAACCAAGATGCATGGAAGGATGTCCAGTCGGCGTAGAAATATCTGAGTTTGTCGAACATGTCAAAAATGGAAATTTCGAAGATGCTTACAACGTATTAACTGACTCCCTCCTCTTCCCACGCATCACAGGAAGAGTCTGTCCTCAAGAAACTCAGTGCGAAGGATCTTGTGTGGCTGGGATCAAGAAGGGATGTGATTCCTTAGCTATTGGCAATCTTGAAAGATTTGTAGGGGATTGGGCAGCGGAAAAAGGCATTGCTCCATCGTATGAAATAAGAGAAAACGGTAGATCTGTTGCAGTCATTGGATCAGGTCCAGCAGGAATAACAGGCGCTACAGACCTCAGAAAAAAAGGCTATCATGTTAAGGTTTATGAGGCATTGCACGTTCCTGGAGGAGTGTTGGTTTACGGTATTCCAGAGTTCAGACTGCCTAAATCTATAGTTCGCAATGAGATATACAAGCTGGAGAAAATTGGCGTAGAAATTAAGTATAACACCCTGATCGGGGCTACAAAATCGTTTGACGATCTAAGGGAAGAAAACGATGCCATATTCATCGGATCAGGAGCGGGGTTACCTCGTTTCTTAGGGATATCCGGAGAACAGTTAATCGGAGTTTACACTGCAAATGAATTCCTAGCCCGGATTAATTTGATGGGAGCAAACAAGTTTCCACAATATGACACTCCTATCGAGGTCGGGAGTAAAGTCGCAGTTGTTGGAGGAGGCAACGTTGCCATGGATTCAGCAAGAGTAGCCTTGAGACATGGTGCAAAGGTGGATTTGTTTTACCGAAGAACAAGAGAGTATATGCCTGCTAGGANAGTTGAAGTATGTCATGCTNTAGAAGAAGGAGTTAATTTCAAGGAGCTTAGAAATCCCATAAAACTAATCGGTGTCAAAGGAAGGCTTCAGAAAGTAGAATATTCTTTGATGAAACTCAGCGACAAAACTGATGGTTCAGGAAGGAGGATCCCTGTTGAAACAGGGACAACAAAGTCCTCTTTGTATGACACGTTTATCATAGCTATTGGCCAAAATCCTAATCCTCTTCTGCCAAGAAAAGTGTCATACCTAAAAACGGATCAGAAAGGATACATTCTTGTTGATCCGGAAACATTGAGGGTGAAGTCTGCAGACAACTCTGTTGTATTCGCTGGTGGAGACATAATCGGAAATCAACGCGGAGGACGAGGAGGTACCGTGATAGATGCTATGGCTCATGGAAGGCTTGCTGCAAGAAACATCGATAAACTACTGAGTGAACGAAGGTGGCGAAAGGAAAAGATCGTCGCAATTAGCACATGAGGGCCCTCATAAAAGATTGCCGCGGTAGACAAATAAGACCGAACCCTTACAGCCCTGAAAGAAAACTTGAAAGAAGCAACTATTTCATGCTTAATTCATACAAAATTCAATAAGCAAACATAAACTACGACTCGACGTGACCAAAATAGTCTTATAGATAGCTGATACGTGTAAAACGTGAGGACTGATGCGTAAAAAGTTTAAAACTGTGGCTGTTGGCGGCACCTTCGACGAGTTTCACAAGGGACATAGAGCCTTGCTTATGAAAGCCTTTGAGTTGGGCGAGCAAGTTTTAATCGGCTTAAGCTCTGAGGAGTTCGCCAAGAAACTGAATAAGCCTCACGTTACAGCACCGTACAAGCAGAGGTTAGAAGAGTTAAAGGCTTTCTTACATGACCATGATTTTTTGAACAGAAGCAGAATTATTACTTTAAACGACGTTTATGGAGTAACACTATCTGAGGGATGCGTTGAAGCCTTAGTTGTAAGCAAAGAAACAGAACCGACAGCCGTCAGAATTAACGAGCAGAGGAAAAGGCTTGAATTGTCTCCGCTTCACATAGTTGTTATAGAAATGATTCCTTCAGAAAATCACGTTTCCATATCCACTACTCGAATTCACCGCGGAGAAATCGACCGAGAAGGCCATCTGCTAAAAACATGAAAAAAAAGAAACAGATAAAGCTGAGATTGAGATGAGCAAACCACAAATAACGCCATACGGCTCTTGGAAATCCCCTATCACTTCAGACATGGTTGCCTCAGCAGCCATTAGGCTTCGACAAGTGGTCCTCGATGGTAAGGATATCTACTGGAACGAGTTACGCGCGACCGAAGAAGGGAGGAACATCATCGTGCGACGAACACCAGACGGACAAATAACCGACGTAACGCCATCTCCATTTAATGCTCGCACACGCGTTCATGAGTATGGTGGAGGATCATTCACCGTTGCTGATGGGACAATCTACTTTTCGAATTTCGTTGACCAGCGAATCTACAGCCAGACACCCGGGGACCTGCCGCGCCCGATAACCCCTAAAACAGAGTTGCGTTACGCTGACTTCGCATTTGATCGCCGTCGAAGTCGTATAATCTGTGTTCGCGAAGATCACACCGTTGTTGGACGAGAGCCAGTAAACACTTTGATAAGCCTGAAACTTGAAGACAGTAAAGGTGGACAGGTTCTCGTCTCAGGAAATGACTTCTACTCCTCACCGCGTTTGAGCCCCGATGGTTCTCGTTTGGCATGGCTGACGTGGAACCATCCGAACATGCCGTGGGATGGAACGGAACTGTGGGTCGGTGACCTAAAAGAAGACGGGTCACTGGGGAGCCTCAAACGCGTTGCAGGCGGGATTGACGAATCAATCTTTCAGCCAGAGTGGTCGCCAGACGGCACTCTATACTTTGTTTCTGACCGCACTAGTTGGTGGAACATCTATCGTTGGCAGGACGGGCACATCGAACCTTTGTGCGAGATGGAAGCCGAGTTCGGAAGACCACAGTGGGTCTTCGGAATGTCAACCTACGCGTTCAAATCTGCAAGCTGCATTATCTGCGCCTACACCGAACAAGGGACTTGGCGTCTCGCCAGCATCGACACTGAAACAGGCAAACTTGAACCTATCAAGATACCCTACACGGACATTCAGAGAGTACGTGCTTCATCAGATCTGGCTGTGTTTATCGCCGGATCGCCGACTGAACCACAGTCAATCGTCAAGCTCGACCTTGCAACACACAAGGTTGAGGTTCTGCGCCGTTCCAGCAATGTGGAGATTGACGCCAAATATCTATCGATTCCAAAAGCAATTGGGTTTCCAACTGAGAACGGACTTACTGCACATGCCTTTTTCTATTCGCCACGAAACCGTGACTACACTGGTCCGTCCGGGGAGAAGCCGCCGCTGATAGTCCAGAGTCACGGTGGACCGACCTCTGCCACTTCTGCTACGCTTTCTTGGGGTTTTCAATATTGGACAAGCCGCGGTTTCGCCGTGCTTGATGTGAATTATGGAGGAAGCACTGGGTATGGTCGGGAGTATCGGCAGCGGCTGAACGGTCAGTGGGGCGTTGTTGATGTCGACGATTGTGTGAACGCCGCACGCTGTCTTATCGAAATGGGCGAGGTTGATGAAACCCGACTTGCTATTCGTGGAGGCAGCGCTGGTGGATACACAACTCTTTGCGCCCTTGCTTTCCGTAACATCTTCAAGGCAGGTGCAAGCTATTTTGGGGTCAGTGATGTCGAAGCACTTGCCAAAGACACGCATAAATTCGAGTCACGTTACATGGATCGCATGATAGGCCCCTATCCTGAGAAGCGTGATCTTTACAGAAAACGTTCGCCAATTCACTTCGTCGATCAGATCTCATGCCCGATGATCCTCTTCCAAGGAGCTGAGGACAAAGTTGTTCCTCTTAGTCAAGCTGAGTTGATGGTCAAAGCTTTGCGTGAAAAAAGGCTGCCTGTAGCCTATATCCTGTTTGAGGGCGAACAACACGGCTTCAGACGTGCTGAAAATATCAAACGTTCACTTGAGGCTGAGCTTTTCTTCTACTCAAAGATCTTTGGCTTCAGTCTGGCTGATCAGGTTGAACCAGTGCAGATCGAGAACCTCTAGGATTCACTGTACTCTATACCTCTAGCGTGCGCTGCCAGAAGGCTTTAAACTCCTCTCAACCAAATTCATAGTGGAGAGACAGTGTTATGCGGGGAACTGGGATCGCTAGGCTTCCGCTTCATTATGGCAAGGCTCCGAGATGGCTAGTTATTCGTATGCTAAAGCTTGCAAAAGATATCGTCACCATGATCGTTGATGAGTATGGCACGGGCGATTTTCTAAAGAGGATTTCCGATCCTTTCTGGTTTCAGGCTCTGGGTTGCGTTTTGGGTTATGACTGGCACTCATCCGGTGTAACAACTGTTGTTACAGGAGTTTTGAAACAGGCTGTTGTGCCGGAAGACCACGGCATCGCAGTTTGTGGCGGTAAAGGCAAGGTTTCTCGGCAGACACCACTAGAAATTGGAAACATCGGCGAAGGGTTCGGTTTCTCAAGCGAAAAAATCCAAAGCTTGCAGTACGCAAGCAAAATGAGTGCCAAGGTTGATAACACGGCTATTCAAGCAGGCTACCAGCTTTACCACCATGCCTTCCTTTTGGCTGAAGATGGAAAATGGGCAGTTATTCAACAAGGCATGTGCCCACAAGACCGCACAGCCAGACGTTACCATTGGCTTTCCGACAATGCCAAAGACTTCGTTGTTGAACCACATGACGCCGTAGTTGGCGACGTAAAACGTGACATTGCTCTGGACATGACAGCCAAAGAAAGCGAAAGTTGCAGAGAGACTTCAGTGGACATTGCCAAAGAAACGCCGAAAAGGATCAAGCGCATGATAATGTCTATGAGACCAGCCTACCAAAAGTCCTTACAAGAGTGGATGCCAAAAGCTCTGGGTGTTGGATGGAAAGAATATCCGGTTGATGTCTTGTCGATGCCGAGAAACATAAACTGGAAAGCCCTAAGCGAAGTTTACGAGTTCAAACCTCGCAACTACGAGGAATTGTTGGGATTTAGAGGTGTAGGTCCGGCAACCATTCGAGGCTTAGCTTTGATTGCAGAGCTGATTTACGGTGAAAAACCAAGCTGGAAAGATCCTGTGAAATACTCTTTTGCGTATGGAGGAAAAGACGGAGTGCCCTATCCGGTGAACCGCACAGCCATGGACGAGTCGATAAGGATACTTAAACAGGCAATAGAGGAAGCGAGAATAGAGAGTAACGAGAGGACGTGGTCTTTGCAGAGGCTGAGACGGTTTGTTCCAGCTAACATGACTTAATGGTTTTATAGTTTGTTTGAGTGTCTCAAGTGCAAGAAGCCGTTCTATGAACTGGTTGAATTTATTAGCGGAATCAAGAACTACCAATAAGATGTGAATACGTTTAGGGTGCTCATATGAATGAAAGAGCTTATGCTTTGTTCGGTGTGATTGGGCCTCTCTTAGCTTACGGCTCAATAGGAATTTCGATTGCACTTTCACCATGGTTCAGCTGGGAGAGAAGCGCCTTAAGCGATCTTGGACATGCTGTCGAAAGCGGAGTGGCAACCATATTTAATTTCGGTTTACTTCTGACCGGTTTTCTCCTCACGATCTACGCGGTCAAAGTGCAGAAGCGATACGCAAGGTGGACTGGTTGCAGCCTGGCAATCTCGGCTTTTACACTTCAGTTAATAGCCGTATTCGATGAAGTATACGGTCTTCTTCATTTCGTCGTGTCTGTATCATTCTTTGTCTCGCTGGGTATTACATCTCTTCTTTACGCTGCGGAAACAAAATCCTACTCAGCAGGAGCAGCGTTTACAGTAGGGCTTGTCTCGTGGATATTCTATTGGGCAGAAATCTATAGCGCCGGAGTTGCAGTGCCTGAGACAATATCGTCAGCAGTAGCTTTGCTTTGGATCATACCCTCCGCACTGAAGACTTACATGAGCGAGCGCTAAATGCTATATACTGCACAAATGCACTGGGGCTCGAGCGATCAAAGATTGGCCTTTGCTCCTATTGATCAGGCAGGAACAAGATGTAATGAGGCCATTTCCTCTTTAACTCGATGGTCCACTTCTCTATAAGCTCGCGGCGATCAACGTTCTCGGTCTTGACGTTAAGACCTGCGTCACGGGCACCTGAGCGCATTTTCTGCAGTGTTTCAGAGTTCTTACACTCCGAAGGCTGGTCACATTCACTACAGTCGGCTATGTTCTTGTTCGAGGCACAGGCTCTCATCTCACAGTCTGGCCTACCGCCACCCTTCAAACACCCTTGACATAAAGGCACGGCTTGTATTGAAGCTAGTCCCTTCATGAACTCCTTGAAATCGAAGTCTTTTGGAGCCCAACTTTCCAGACCGTAGTTTTTGATGATCTTCTCATATCTTTTCGTTAGTTCCCTTAAGGCTCCATTGCCTGCTACACAACTGCCACACCAGATTCCGCAAAAACCGATTTGATTCTTCACGTTTTCGAAGGGTTTGACTTTCAATTGACAAATCTCCTAGTCGCCTTGCTCAGTCATGAACAGCGAAGAAAATATAAGCCGTTTGGTGTTCGCCACCTGTTATGGGTTGAATATATAACCCAGATAGGCATACTCTTCTGTCTTGATTAGGCCATGGTATTGGATTCAATTGAAGATTCCGATTGGGATATTCTTTTAAGATTGTACAACAAAGTAGAGAATGTGACTAGAGGTTAGTATGGAGAAGGTTCTTGTGTCGTCTCGTAAGCCAAAAGCTGTTGTTCCGAGTCCACGTCGTGTTGCTGTGAGAGAGATTCAGCTAATTAATAGAGCTGAAGAGATGCAAGCTCTTAGAGAAGCCACTGATAGAGCAGCTAATGGCCAAGGCGGCGTTGTTTTTCTGTACGGCGAGGCTGGGATAGGTAAGACAAGATTGGCGAGAGAGTTGGGGGCTTATGCACGTTCCCGGGGCATGCAGGTTCTGTCTGGAAGGTGCCCTGCATTATTCAGAATGGACGGTGTTCCTCCTTATGTCCTCTGGGAAGAAGTGATTAAGGATTATCTGGAGGTCTGCACTCCGGAGCAACTATTCAGGGTGATCGGTTCTTATCCGATCGAAGTCTCTAAGCTGGTTCCTGAGCTTAAACAAAAACTCAGAACTTTCCCTCAGTCTTTTCCTTTAAGTCCAGAACAGAGTCGTGACAGGCTCTTTGAAGCAGTTTCACAGTTCATGACCAACATCTCTAGAGAAGCTCCGCTGCTTGTGATTCTTGACGATTTACAGTGGACTGATCAATCTTCACTTTTGCTGATGCATTATTTGGCTCGTGGAGTCTACAGAGAATCATTGTTGATTCTAGGTGCTTACCGTGATACTTACGTCGATGAGAAACATCCTTTGTCTCCTGTCTTGGCAGAATTGAATCGTGAACGTTTGCTTCAGTCTGTTCCGATAAAACGCTTGTCTTTTGACAACGTCTCAGAGATGATTAAGCGGATATTAGAGCAAGACGAGGTGCCCAAAGAATTTTGCGATTTGGTCTTTGAGAAGACGAGGGGTAATCCGTTCTTTGTTGAAGAAGTGATAAAGTCCCTGAAGGAAGAGGAAGTCATCTACCGTGAAGGAAAGAAGTGGAAGATCAAGGAAGTTTCAAGGATCGAATTCCCGAAAACAGTTAAGAGCGTTATAAAGAAGAGACTAAGTCAGCTAGATGAAGAATCTCAACGCGTGTTGACAATGGCTTCTTTTGTCGGCAAAGACTTCACCTTCGAAGCCTTAGGTGGCGTCGCGGGCATTGAAGAGAACAAACTGCTTGAAATAATGGAGAAGATGTTGGAAACTGGGTTGATTAAGGAGAGGGTGATGCGTGGGGAAGACGTGTTTTCCTTTGCTGACATCATTGTTAGAAACGTTGTGTATGAAGAAGTCAGCCGTCTGAGACGTAGAATGCTTCACAATGTTGTTGGGAATGCCTTAGAAAAGGCTTATGCTTCGAAGATTGATGAACACTTTGGTGAGCTTGCCTATCACTTTCTGGAAGGCGGAGACAAGGAGAAGGCGCTTGAATACTTTTTGAAGGCAGGCGAAGAAACAAGAAAGGTGTATGCTCATGATGAAGCTTATTCCTATCTCCAGCATGCTCTTGAGCTTCTTGAAGAGAAGAATGGTAGTCCTGAACAGAAAGGGCGGATCATGGAGGGGCTTGGCGACCTCAGTTGGTGGAAGGGAGATGCTGATGCTGGGATTGACTATTGGAACAAGTCGCTGGAAATATGGAATCAGTTGGGAGATAAGAAAAAGAGTGCAAGTCTTCATGGGAGAATGGCAAGTCTCATCTGGCAATTCGTTGGTGACAGAGATAAGGCTTCTGAGCATCACCGCATGGCCTTGGAAATACTTGAGAAGGAACCTGAAAGCGTGGATTTAGCTTGGTTGTATGAAGACAAATCACACATGCTTTGGCGAAGTGTCGAGACTGCTGAAGCCTCGACTTGGGCTCAGAAAGCTTTCGAATTGGCAGAGAGACTAGGTAACCCTGAAGTCCTTGCCGCCTGCTACAACGATCTAGGAACGCTAAGTATGAAATCAGGAGAACTCCAAAAAGCTTCAGAATACTATGAGAAAGGACTGAAAATAGCTCTCGAGAACAACAGCACATATGCCATCAATTTTTACAACAACCTTTGCGAACTCTACGGGATTACAGGGAAATTCGAAAAGAGGTTTGAAACCGCTCAAAAAGGATCAGAATTGACCAAAAAAATCGGCAGTTTATATGGTTCAGCTTGGCTTGATTCCGTTTTGGCGCGAAGTTATATGGAAATGGGAGAGATGCAAAAGGCCATCTCCATGTTCGAGGACGTTTTAGCACTAGTCAAAAGAGTGAAGTATACTGTTCTGATTTCAAGTGCAATGGCGTCCCTTGGTGAGTGTTATCGATTTTTGGCGGAATGGGATAAAAGCCTTCAATATTTGATGGAAGCTCATGACATCGCGAGAGGAGATGGGGAATATCAGTTTTTGGGAAATGCCACTTTGCTGCTTGGTGAACTGTTTATGGAGATGGAGGATTACGTGGAGGCAGAAAAATACTTCGAGGAAAGCAAAAAAATCTATGAAAAAGCAGAAGATACAGCTACCCAGCGTGCATATGTATTTCCAGCACTTTCCAGATTATATCTCAACAACGGCGAAACTGAAAAAGCCAAAGAACTGATTGACGAAACCTGCAAACATGCAACAAGAACAAAAAGTAGGTTGGAGATCGCAGACGCTGAGATGCTAAAAGGAATGCTTTTCAGAGCACAGAAAAACTGGGAACAATCCATTCAACACTTTGAGAAAAGTCTTCAAGGGTACAGAGCACTCGATGCCGAAAAATGGTACGTGCACAGATTTGCTGGACTTTTGCATGAATATGGTTTAGCGTACTTGGACAGAAACGAGGAAGGCGACGAGCAGAAGGCTATCTCGCTTTTGAACGAAGCGCTGGAAATATATCAAAGAATGGGTGCAAAAAAGAAGATGGAGAAGATAAAGTCAAGAATGATTTCTAAGGGAATTGCACAGCCCGCAATGGAACCTAAATCCACGGTCACTGAGATTTCTGAAGCTCCTCCAGAATATGTGACCACAGGATATGAAGATCTAGACAACCTACTATTCGGCGGGATACCACGAAACTACGCAGTCATACTAACTTCCCCATCGTGCGACGAAAGAGACATATTGATCAAGCGTTTTCTCGAAACAGGAGCAAAACGTGGTCAAACAACCTTTCATATTATTTCAAAGCCAAGTGTCACAAAGAATCTCGTAGAAGAATTTCAATCAGACTTCTACCTCTTCATCTGCAATCCCCAGGCAGATGCAATCATCAAAAGCTTACCAAACGTCTTCAAACTGAAAGGTGTTGAGAACCTCAATGATATCAATATTGCTTTGGCCTCAGCTTTCCGCAAATTGAAGAAGTCGCTGAGAGGTCCGAGAAGAATTTGTATAGAAATCATTTCAGATGTCTTGTTACAGCATCATGCTGTTCAAACCAGAAGATGGCTAAATGCACTCATCCCAGAACTCAAATCAAAAGGCTTCACAACTCTAGCAATAATAGATCCAGAGATGCATCCTCCACAAGAAGTCCGCGCAATTTTGGACCTTTTCGAAGGAGAGATCAACATACACAAGAAAAAAACCAAAAAAGGTCTAGAGAAATTCCTGAAAATAGAGAAAATGTACAATCAAAGATACCTGGAGACCGAACTACGTCTGGAAAAAGAAAAACTTCAGAAATGAAAGTAATAGGAGAAAACTACTCCTAACCTGAAATCCAGCTCTCGCCAGAGAAGTTTCCTGCAGAAGATTCTGCAACATTAATTTTTGCCGAACCACGTTGAAGTTGACAGCATCTATTTGGAACACGTTACACCAAATGTTTTATGACATAGGCCCTGTATATAATCTGGTCAAAGTCTTGAACATATTGAACTTCGCTTATTAAGAAGGGAGATGTCATGAAGAACAATCCTGTTATTCAAACCATGCTTGATCACAAGTCAATCAGAAAATATACAAATGAAATGCCTTCCGATGAAGTGATTAAAACAATTGTCAGGGCAGGTCAGCAGGCGCCTTTCGCTTCACAATATTACAGCGTACTATTGTCACGAAACAAGGAAAGGCACCCCTACAAGGCACCACTTGTGTTCACGATTTGCGTTGATTCTCACAAGTTCGAACTCATCATGGCCAGAAGAAACTGGAAGCTACTCACAAACGATCTTACATTATTAATGTTTGGGATTCAAGACGCGGCTCTAATGGCGGAAAACATGGTCATTGCAGGAAGAAGTCTAGGACTCGGAAGCTGCTTCCTTGGAAGCGCACTATACCGAGCTGAAAAGATCGCAGAAGAATACAACTTGCCCAAAAGAGTATTCCCTCTTGTACAGCTAGTGATGGGTTACCCAGCCGAAGACCCGCCGCCACGACCACGATATCCTTTAGAATTCACTCTTTTTGAGGATAAATACCCCAAGCTGGATCAAGACACTATATCAAAAGCCATGCAGAAAATGGACAAAGGATATCTCGCCCAAAACTACTACCGCAATCTAAGCGCAAAAATACCGCTAGAAGTAGACCGTGAAGAAACATTCACCTACGACAACTACAGCTGGACAGAACACATCTGCCGAAAGTGGGGCCAATGGAATCCAGACCCAAAACAACTGCTTGAACAGCTAGAGAAACGTGGCTTTCACATCACCCAAAAAAGGACGAAATAGGTGCATAATTCGCAACATTCGTATAACCTGAAACTGCTATATGAAATGCTGCAAGGCAAATAAGCAGTCGACCAAGGAGAACTTAAACTTGAATGTCAGCAAATCAAAGGTTGAAGAATATCTGAACAAATGGCAACACACCCTCAGATTGAGCGACTGGGATATCCCGATCAAGGTGGTTAATGCTAAATGGAGAAAATCTGGAGATATTAAAATCGATCTGGAAGAGAAAAAAGCGGTTCTTTTGATAAATAAAAACTCCAAGTGTGAGAACATTGAAGAGCTTGTGGTTCACGAGTTGCTCCATCTGAAATTGTACGGGATGGACCAGATGATCGAAGATCTCTTATCAGCAGTCTATGGCGAAAACGAAAATGACGCGAAAAGAGAGTTCGCCCACACGCAATTCATGATGCTTCTAGAATCCACTGTTGAAGACTTGACCAAAGGATATCTGACAGCCAACGGAAGCAAAAAAGCGCTATCTTTTGACCGGCTACAAAAGAAAATTGACAAAGAACTCGAATGAGAAACCGTCAATAACCAAGCTGAGTAGCCAAGAAACTCTTCCTATATGCCCTTCATGAAGCCCTAACAATTAAGCTGAAGCTCCAATCGTTCGTGAAAAACTTGTCAAGCCAGTTTACTTCGAGATGCTTCGAAAACTGCAAATGTTTTTATCAATTAGACAAGTTATAAATGCATGTGAAAAAATGGCTCGTGAAGGCAGTTCAAGCATTGAAGAATTGAGCAAAAAACTTGATTTGATAATGAAGAGACTTGAAACTCTAGAAGCGCTCGTAACCAATAATCCAGAATATTCCGGACTGACCCCATACCTTCGCATGACCCGCATGGGTGTAGGCTTATACGGTGAACCATTGAAAATCGCAGCACGACTCAAAACCGCTGAAAAACATTTACGGAAAAAATGGATTGCTCAAGATGAAATTTCAAGATGCATAATCCAAGCACTCGCTTTACATGATAGACTGAATATATCTGCGATAACACGGCAAGTCCGAAGGATGCGTGGAAAAGCGTCAAGAAGAATAATTAGAAACAGACTTCAACGCCTGCAAGAAGAAGGCATAGTCAGACGCGCCAAAGAATACGGAAACGCTTACGAACTTGTGGAGTGACCAAATGTGTGGTCACTTTTTCCCATAACAAATAACAACAATGCCCAGACTATTTATTCAAATAGGTGAGGAGAGGAAAATGATCTGGAGTAGAATTGGGAAAAACGTTAAGAAATCTGAGGGCATTTTACGAACCGAAATTCTCAGAAGAACTGAACTGGCCGGGAACGTTTATTTACATGCACAAACTGAGAAAATCTCAGGTAAAATTGAGCCTAGAAAGAGCCAAGCAATCGAGTTCGCTTACAGAATCCAAAATCGTTAATTAGAACGAAACAGGAGTAAATGGAGGTGAAACAGAAATGATTGATGAAGAAAAGAAACATCGAAAGAGAGGAATGGAAGACGCGGAAGAAGTCGAAGCTATACTTGGGGTCGTGTCTAAGGAGGTGCCCGCACTAATCAAGGGCATAATCAGCTCAGTGTTCTCTGAAGAAGCTGGAAGAGACATGGGCAAGGCAGCTGGAGCATTCTACAAAGAACTTAAGGAGAGCGGAATGCCAGACGAAACAGCAGTAAAAATGACTGAAAACTACATAAGCGTTTTCACAAGCCTAGGCGACATAATGAAAAAGTTCGAGTTCGGCAAAGGCAAGAAATCTCGATCTGAAGTAGGAGAAGAAATAGAACGGAAGATCAAGGAGAAACTTGCAGAGAAAGGTCTGACAGAGGAAGAAGAATAGTCTCTCTTCTCCCATTTCTGGTGAAAAAATGAAAACCTCAACCATAATAAAAGGAGCACTATATCTGTCAAAAACAGGTGTAGATATGTTTTTTATTTGGTCAACTTTAGGCTGGAAGGTCAGGAAGGCAAGGAAGGCCTTCGAAAAAGAACTTGTAAAAAGCGGAATGCCAAAGGAGACTGCCAAAAAGCTCGCAAAAAAGTACTCTTCCGTAAAGGACGAAGTCATGAAGCAACTTTGGGGTTCCGTTGGAAAGTTTAGACGATCAAGTGCCCACACTATTGCACAAGAATTTTCAAGCTTTAAATGATTGTATTGCCTAAAATATTTACGAGCTTGAATTGTTGCTGACGGCATTGGTGTGGGCAGGTTGGCAAGTCAGGAAATAAAATCTTCATCCACAGAAGAGCTAGGCAGAAAGCTGGACCTAATTTTGAAGAGACTTGACACTTTGGAAGCTATTGTTCTGGAAAATCCTGAGTATGCAGAGTTGGCCTCTCTTCTTCGTTTAACAAAAGCAAGTGTAGGTCTGTACGCTGATCCTTTGAAGATGGTAACTGATTCAAAACATACCGAACTCATGAAACGTAAGCACCGTGCGCGCTTACAAGCGAAATTGATTCTTAAATCAGATGAGGTAAGCGTTGGCGAAGACGTAAATCTGGAAATCCAACTGATCAACAAAGGAGAAGCACCTGCCTTACTCGTCAGGGTTGAGGAGATCCTTCCTAAAGGTTTTGAGTTGGTTGCTAAGTCCAGCTATTGTCGTTTCGAAGAGACATATCTTGACATGAATGGAAAAAAACTTGACCCACTAATGACTGAAGAGATCAGACTTGGCCTAAGGTCGTTTGACAAAGGCACATTTACAATAAAGCCAGAAATCATCTACATGGACACCGCTGCAAGCCAAATGTCCTGTAAGCCTGAACCTGTAGCAATTAACATTTCAGAAACCGTTCTTCCAGATCGTGTCAGCACGGGATACAAAGATCTAGATAGCCTGCTTTTAGGCGGCATACCTGAAAACTACGCAGTCATATTGACCTCGCCTTCATGCGATGAAAAAGACTTGCTAATTGAAAGATTTCTGGAAGCAGGCTCGAAAAAGAGCCAAATCACGTTTCACATCACCATAGAGGCGAGTAGAGTAAAAACCCTCACAGAGAAAAATCAGTCAAGCTTTTACCTCTTCATCTGCAATCCCCAAGCAGACAAAGTCATCAGAAGCCTGCCTAACGTGTTCAAATTGAAGGGTGTGGAGAACCTTACTGACATTAGCATTGCACTAACCAAAGCCTTTCGCAGATTGGACACATCAACAAGCAGGCCAAGAAGGGCTTGTATGGAGATAGTCTCAGACGTTTTGCTACAACATCGCGCTGTTAAAACCAGAAGATGGCTTACTGACCTAATCACGGAATTGAAATCAAAAGGTTTTACCACTCTGGCAGTGATGAATCCAAAGATGCATTCGCCCCGAGAAGTCCATGCGATTCTAGGTCTATTTGACGGGGAGATAAACATCTACGAAAAGGAGTCAAAAAAAGGCTTAGAGAAATTCCTTAAGATCAAGAAAATGCACAATCAGAGATATCTGGAGAGCGAACTGCCTCTGAGAAAACAAAGATTAAAGAAATGAAAGTAGTATTCACACGCTTTTTTAGAGGTTTCTAGTTTTCATTTCGGTGAAGATTTGTGAACAGCAGAGTGAAGAAAAAGTTATCACGTCTCCTCGTTTTCTTGCGAATTCTATTGCTTCTTCTGCTGGAAACGCTATGGCGTTTACTCCAGCCTTTAGGGCTAAAATGTCTGTCTCTATTCGATGTTTTCCTTTTGGTCGCATACATCCAAGCACTAGAGGTGTTTGGGGAAACATTAATCTCGCGGCTGTTATGACCTTAGCTATGTCTATGGGTTCTGGCGGTGCGATCTTTTCCATTTCTGTTCCACGGATGGGCATAAATGCGATGATGACTAAGGCTGAAGGCTTGTATTTCGATATCATTCGAAGAGCATGGAGTTCGCCTCTCAATTTTCCATAGTGAAGCCCGACAATAACGTGGGGCACAAAGGCAATGCGAACTTGATGCAGAGCCTTTAAGGAATCTTCGTAAGCTTTAACGGTTACATTCAGCCTGTAGATTTCTCTGATTGTTTCTTCTGAACCGATTATGTCTATTAAAGCAGCGTCAACTTCAGCGTTTCTGAGCTTCTCAGCTATATCGAAGTCGATTATGCCTGTGTGAACTATTACAGTCAAACCCAGTTCGCGTTTAACCTTGGCAATTACGTCGATGAATTTTCCAAGGGGAACAGAACCGTCTGGTAGGCATCCGCCACTTATTAAGTAGCCTAAAGCTCCCTTACGCTTAAGCTGCATACACAAATCAAATAGTTTTTCTGGAGTGTTAGCTGAATACATGGTGTTCAAAACTTTTCCATTACAATGCTTGCATTTTAACGCGCAGCTTGCGCCTGTCACTGAGATCGTTGGGAAATCTGCGCGCGAAGACTGGTAATAGCCTGTTTTGTAGTACATGAAGCTTGGAGCATAGAAGTGAATTTTTTTGCCGAATTTTTTCCGTCTGACATTTTGAGCCTTTTCTAGGTATTCTTCAAGCTCTTCTTCACTATTTGTCTCAAAAATCTTTCTTATATGATTCTTGACGTCCTTGTCATTCAACGTTAATCCTCTTGTAACAAATATTAGACTATTTTCCAATTTAATATATCTAAAGTGTGCGGATTGTCTGTTAACGGGGGATTGCATGAGAAAATTAGTGTTCCATGGACAAAAACCAAAGGAAACATTTTGTCAACTAAAGTTTTGCTTCATGTCGATTGGCTTTCAGGCTGAGAATTTGACACGCCCATATCAAAGACTTGTGTCTGAAATGAAGATGCTCTTCCATGCTAAGAAAACTCTGTTCTGGATATCGCAATGATTATCAAGCTTGGGACTGAAAAGGCAATGATTGGAATGCCGAACAGCAGGCCAGTAGGAAACATTGTGCCAAATGCCGGAATAGTAGTGAAGCCTGAAAGCATAGTTAAACACGCTCCAGCCATAGTTAGAGCCCAATTCTTTCTTTTCAATGACATTATTCCAGCTGTTAGGCCGAACGCAAAAGCGAAAAAACCAGTCACGCCAATAAACAGCGTCCAATGGTCTGGACTGTACCAAGGATAACCAATGGATGACACAAAGCTTGCAATACCAATAATTCCAAGAAAAACACTTATGCAAGCAGCGATGGTCGCTAAAATGCCTCCAGCAGTTGGAAAACTTGTCTCGGTAGATCGGATTTCTTTGATAAGTCCACAACCACAAAGGTGAGGCGAATAAGTTGCCTCTATGTCTCCAATCTCCTTTCCATACTTTGGATGTGGGAAAATGATTTTTTCTTCTGAGAGGTCATACCATTTCGAAATCTCCTTAATAGCCTTGTTGGAATACCCTTTCTGCTCCAGCAAAGTTTTCAAGGTAAGGAGTATTTTCATTTTAGATTCGTCACCATTCTCATTAGAAACACTCTCATAAACGTGAAATTAAGGGTTCTGAATTCGAAATTCTATTTTCCGGTAAGATTGAGAACTGACTTTGGCTTTTTCTGAACCACAAATTTAGATTCTGTCTTCATAACCTAATTATTTATTCAAAAGAAGAGAAGGTTCGATGAGAAGAGGTTGGCAATGTTGACACAGCTTGAGGATCTTGAAAGGAAGTTGCAGTTGCTGACGGAAAAGGAGAAAACTCTGGAAGAAAACGTGAAGACACTTGAAGCTAAAGTTGCAATTCGGAAGCTGCAAGAAAAGATTAAAGCGAAACGTGAAGCTGTGGAAAATCTGGAATCAGAGAAAAGCGACTTTGAAAAGGAACTGAAAGAGTCTGAAACTTCCGAAGAATCAGAGGAGAAAGTTGAAGAAGAACAAGAAACAGACTTGACGGTAACTGAAGTTCCTTCTGAAGGTCAAGAGCGTGCACAATCTCAAGAACAAGACAAAGAAGAAGAAAAAAAGAAACACAGGTTTTTTTACACTCGCGTGCGGAATAACAGCGTTAGTGTTTCACTAGAACGCCTTTAGCGTTGGTTAGCGTAGGGTAAAAGGTTGAGAAACGTGCCCTATACATTAGCTTCCAAATTGGGAATGCATTTTTTCAAAGTATTTATTAGAGCTTGCGTACTACCTTTTGCAACCCATTAGCGCGAATCGGCGCGCTCTTCCTCACTATTTACATCAAAGACTTTCTTGATGTGATTCTCGATGTCCTTGTTGTTCAACGCTGATTCACATGTAACAAATATTAGGCTAGTTCTCCAATTCAATGTGTCTTAAGAGTGTGTGAAATGTCCGTTGACGAGGAATTACCTGAGAACATTCGTGTCTCTTTAGGTTCTGCTATGATCCTTAGGCTTTTAAAGGCAAAACTTGACGCCATGCCTACAACTGCTTACTTGCTGACTTACAGGAGAGGTAAGTGCAATGCAAACTGCGGCTTCTGTCCACAGGCTAGAGGAAGCCATGGCAGAGCTGACATGCTTTCTAGGGTTTCGTGGCCTGTTTTTCCAACAACGCATGTGCTTGACGGAATAGAGAATGCTGTTAAGGATAGCCAGATAAGGCGTGTTTGTCTTCAAGCTTTGAACTATCCAGAGGTTTTTGCTCATCTTTTTGCTCTTGTAAAGGCAATTCGTTCACGTGTTAAGGTTCCTGTTTCGATTTCGTGTCAACCGTTGAATCTTGAAAACATGAGGCAGCTTGCGGAGGCTGGAGTTGAAAGGATTGGCATACCTTTGGACGCGGCTAGTGAAGAGCTTTTTAGTAAGGTTAAGGGGCGTCATGTTGGAGGGCCATATGTCTGGGCAGAGCAGTTTGAGCTGCTGAGTGAAGCCGTAGAGATTTTCGGCAAGGATAAAGTCAGCACGCATTTAATTGTTGGGTTGGGAGAAACTGAAAAGGAGATGGTTGAAACAATTCAAAAGTCCGTAGATATGGGAGTTCTTCCAGCATTATTTGCATTCACACCAATCTCAGGAACGGTTCTGGAAAATAATCCTCAACCGCCAGTTCCAGCATATAGACGTGTCCAGCTTGCTAGACACCTGATTTTTCACGGAATCACAAGGTGTGAGGATATGGGTTTCGACGGGAAAGGCTGTATAAATGGTTTCGGGGTTGATAAAGAAGTTTTGGCTGAGATAATTCAAACGGGCAACCCGTTTCTTACTTCTGGATGCCCAAACTGCAACCGACCATACTACAACGAGAAGCCAAGCGGCCCAATCTACAACTATCCCAGACTCCTAACAAAGAAAGAAGCAACGCAAATACTACAAGAACTAAAGATACACTAAGACCGTTTTTGGTGTTTTCTGCACGCAGAAGTCTATACCCCCCTATATTTTTTCTCGACGTTGATACCTAATGTCGACTCGTCTTTGATTGTGCATCGAAACTAGTTCTATTGTCTTGTTTGTGATAAATATGGAGAGCCAGAACGATGAAAGACCCGTAGATGCAGTGGTCTTTGTTAACGATGAGTTAGTCTTTATATATTAATAACTTGAAAGCTTATTAATCGTGACGGGATCTATAGGGTTAAATTCTTATAGAGAAAACTGGAAATCTTTGTGGTTGGTGGTGTGGTTATGGCTGAGGAAGCGTGTGGACCTCCTAGATGGTTTTGCAGAACTGGAACGCATCCGCCTAGTGATGACGGTTACTTCGAGAATATGACCCGGGTCGTTTTTCAGGCGGGCTTGAGTTGGAGGCTGATTGAAAGGAAATGGGTGAACTTCAAGAAGGTCTTTGAGAGCTTTTCTGTTAACAGAGTTGCTGGATTTAGTGATGATGACACGGAGCGTCTCATGGCAGACAAAGGCATTATCAGGAATCGAAGGAAGATCTTGACAACAATTCACAACGCTAAGCAGCTCCTAACAATCAAGAAGGAGTTCGGATCAATCCAAGCCTACACTAACACGCTTGACAAGTCAAACAATTACGCCTTGGTAGTCAAAGAACTAAGCAAGAAATTCAAACATCTCGGCCCGTCTTCAGCACGCATCTTTCTGTACAGCGTCGGAGAGGATATAAAACACATACCTGAAGGATAGCATATTCACATTTCATTGTCTGTCGAAAAGTCAACGGAAACGGCATAATTCTCCTAAGGGAAAGACTGTGTATAAAGAATTTTTCTTGCGGTGTGCATTATTCTTTCCGAAATTCGGGAACGATTCTCTCGTAGAAATCCAGCGATTCTGGGTTAATCAGGGCGTCTCTGTTTGTGACTGGTCTACCGTTTAGTATGTTTACGACTGCGCTTTCGACTTTTTTCATGCTGAAGGTGTAAGGAACATCCGGCGCCTCAATGATTAAGGCTGGCACATGCCTAGGTGAAGCTTCTTCCCGCAAAGCTCTTCTAATTTTATTCTTCAGATCTTCTGTTAGCTGAAATCCCTTAGCAAGCTTAACAAAAAGGATGACCCGTTGATCTCCTTTCCAGTCCTGCCCTGCAGCCAGACTGTCCGCGACTTCCTCAAGCTTTTCCACAACATTATAAATCTCAGCTGGACCTATACGCACCCCAGAAGGCTTCAAAGTAAAATCAGATCGACCCAGAAACGTTATGCCACCTGTGTCGCCGTGAATCAAGATCCAATCGCCATGCCGCCAGACACCGGGATAAACACTGAAGTAAGCATCCCTATAGCGTTTGCCATCGGGATCGTTCCAGAAATAAATAGGCATAGAAGGCGCAGGCGCCTCACAAACAAGCTCCCCCTGCCTGTCAACCACCGCATTACCCTGAGCATCATAAGCCTTCACCTTCATCCCCAAACCTGGACTCTGCAACTCCCCAGCATAAACAGGTTGAATAGGCGAACCAATAGCAAAGCAACCATTGATGTCCGTACCGCCAGAAATGGAGTTAAAATGCAAATCCCCCTTAATCTCCCGATAAACATATTCAAAGCCCTCAGCCGAAAGGGCAGAACCAGTCTGACTTATCTCCCGCAAAGAAGACAAATCAAACGCCTCACCAGGCTTAGCACCTATGCCTTTAAGATAATTGATGTAGCTTGCACTACAACCAAAAATGCTTATGTTTACATCCTCAACAAACTTCCACAAGGCACTCCAATCAGGATAAAGAGGATTACCATCATACAAAACAACAGTGGCTCCCACCGCCAAAGAGCCTAGCAACCAATTCCACATCATCCAGCTAGGACTTGAAATGTAAAAAATCCGGTCCTCACGCTTCAAATCTGTATGCAAAATCAACTCTTTCAAATGATTGATAAGAATCCCGCAGGCTCCCTGAACCATACACTTCGGCTTACCTGTCGTCCCTGAAGAAAACATAATATACACAGGATGGTCAGAAGGCAACTGTTCAAATTGAATATCCCCACAGCCTTCTTGAGATAGAAAGTTGTCATAAAACACAGAATTGGGAACACGGCTAATATCGGGTTTTTCAGCCACATAAGGAACTACAACGATTTTTTCCACCGACGGAACTCCCTTGGCAATTCTCTCAAGGCGAGACAAAACATCAAAAACCTTCCCCTTGTAGGGGTATCCACCAACGGTGAACAAGATTTTGGGTTCGATTTGACTAAGACGGTCCACAACCGCTCCGGGGCCCAGCTCAGTACCACAAGAAGACCAGATGGCTCCAACACTCGTAGCAGCAAGCATGGCAACAGCGGTTTCGATGAGGTTAGGCATGTAAGCAGCCACACGATCCCCAGAAACGACCCCAGACTCGCGCAGCGACTTAGCTAAGCACGCCACAGAATCATACAGCTCCGCGTACGTCATTCTAGCCGACCTCAGAGTCTCTCCTCTGAAAACAAAAGCTAGATGAGCATCTCTGAACCTCAGAAGGTTCTCGGCAAAATTCAACCTTGCACCAACAAACCACCTAGCCCCGGGAAACTTGCCCAAATCATCAATTATCATATCATAGCCACGGGAAGCCTTTACCTCCCCAAAACCCCACATAGCTTCCCAAAACTCAGGTATGCTTCCAATCGACCATTGATACAACTGATCATAAGAGTCAAATTCAAAACCATGTCTTTTGTTCACAAAGTCAATGAACCTAGTGACATTAGCCTGTTTCACGCGTTCTTCTGAAGGCACCCACAGCTGTTTCCTCATCCCTTTCACCCATCTTTTAGACTGGATTTAGAACGCCATTATCAAAATAAGGTTTATGATAGCTCTTATCTAACCGTCTTCCGAGGCTGACATAAGCTTAGGCTTTTGCCTTGTTACTTGCTCGACGATTTTCCAGAAGTCCTCTTCTGTTAAGCCTTTCCGCATTTCCCTCAGCAACTTCTTAACCTGATAAAAGGTCATCAACATTTCCCCTTTGTCCAAGTTTTCCTGGCTCCTCCTTATCCTTCTAACTATTTCATCCACCTGTCTCGGAGTTGCCTTAATCCCCGCCAGCGCCAAACGATTCTCAACGAGATGCCTCCCTGTCTGTTTGCCTAAATAAAACATTGTTTCTCTTCCAATCATTTTTGACGGAAAGGGTTCATAAATGAGCGGGTGAGCCAACATGCCGCGAACATGCTTGTCCGAAGCATGTGAAAAAACATTTTCGCCCACTATTGGCTTGTGAAATTGTATGGGCAACGCGAAGCTTTTTTCAGCAAGCTGGCTGAGTCTGTAAAGTTTTTTCACATTTATACCCGTATCTACATTGTAAAGCAATTCTAAGGCTGTAACAACCTCTTCCATGGGCGCGAGCCCCGCCCTTTCGCCGAATCCAGCCACGCACGTCTGCGGATAATTCATACCTTCCTCTATGGCTGCTAGGGTGTTTGCTGTCGCCATGCCAAAGTCGTTGTGACATCTAACAGCGAATGGAACATCTTTGTTAATTAACTGGGAGAGTCCTTTTCTGATATGGGAAATGAGGTAACGCATTGACAAAGGTCTTAAGAAACCAACGGTATCTGCAATTACTAACCGGTCTGCTCCAGCTTTGACTGCAGCCTCAAAAATCTGCAAAATTTCCTGTAGAGGCGTCCTAGAAGCGTCCTCCAGGACAAAGCTCACATTTATGCCATGTTTTTTGGCGTATTCGATACAGTCAACGGTTTTTTCTAAAACTTCTTCCTTACCCATTTTCAGCATGTATTGTAGGTTCAACTCGTTAAAAGGTGTGAAAACTGAAATTTCGTGTATGCCGCATCCTAGGCAGGCATCTATGTCGCTTCTAGTTATGCGTGCTGAAGCAGCTATGCTTGCCTGTTTAAAGCTCTCGTTTGAAATTCTTCTAACGTTTTTCTTATCCTCTTCAGAAAACCCAGGAAAACCAACGTTTATTGTGGATACGCCTATCTCATCCATTATTTTAGCAAGCTTGACCTTCTCAACATAGGTCAAAAAAACTGTTGGAGTTTGTTCACCTTCTCTCAGCGTTTCATCCCAAATGGAAACTTTTTTAGGGAGGTTTGGCGGCAAATTCTTTCTAAAACGATTATAATTCGTTATTAATCCTTGAGCTTCAAGTTTTTTGAATATTGTTTTTCTCATCCACAGGCACGATCCACCAAGTCTCTAAGAACTTGGCACTTTGTATGTTTGTACACTTTCATATAAAAATTGTACATCCTAAAATCTTGGGAAGATTGCGCGCGTCGTTTTGACTGCAGATGAGAAAACCAAGGATAGGCTCTTTGAATGGTTAATGCATGTTGAACTTGAAAGACTAAGGCTTCTAAAGGAGCTTGAGTTCATCTTTGTAGGCCGATGCGGCTGGGATTCCACCTGTATGAAGAAACACTACGTTTTCATAATTATCGAGGTGTCCTTTCTTCACCAGATCCATTAACCCTGCCATGGCTTTACTCGTGTAGACTGGGTCTAACATTATTCCGCCGGTTCTAGCAACCAGTTTGATTGTCTCCTTCGATTTTTCGTCGAGTATTCCATATCCTTCGCCTACATAGTCGTAGAGGATTTTAACATCATCCTTTGTTACGGTTAAGTCTAAGTTGAGAAGTCTTGCACACTCGTCTGCTATTTTTGTTGTGGTGTTGAGAAGCCAGTCGCCATCCGATTCGGTTGCTATGCCAATCACGTCGATTCCAGCTTTCAAGGCTTTGTTCCCAACAATAATTCCTGCTTGGGTTCCACCAGAACCAGCCGCGTGAATGAGGCAGTTGACTTTCATGTTCATCTTTTTCGCTTGTTTTTGCAGTTCTAGAACGGCGTTGACGTATCCAACCGAGCCTAAGGGAGAGGAAAAGGGCGCAACGTAAGGAGTGTAGCCTTTCCCCTTTAACTCCTCGACGACATTTCTCGTTACTTTTACACTTTCGTGCCATTCTGCTTGAATGAATCTGATTTCTGCTCCGAAAATGTGATCTAGAAGAAGATTTCCGGTGTATTCTTGCGGCTCTTGTCCGCGCAACAGAAGTACAACCTTCATGCCAAGTTTTTTTGCAGCGACGGTAGTCGCTAGGGCGTGGTTTGATTGGATGACGCCTCCTGCTACAATAACGTCAGCGCCTTGTTTTGTGGCGTCTGCCATCTCAAACTCTAACTTTCTAACTTTGTTGCCGCCGAAGGCTAAGCCAGTTAGATCATCTC